>TARA_R110002020_G_scaffold475905_2_pt1 | contig 57807 bp, 51 predicted proteins | sample TARA_R110002020 | Tara Oceans TARA_R110002020 (sample SAMEA4396489) | marine metagenome | biome: Westerlies Biome; feature: [MES] marine water layer (ENVO:01000295) within the mesopelagic zone...; material: water (ENVO:00002006), including particulate matter (ENVO:01000060) such... | reverse complement strand
AGCGGCAGCGGCAGCGGCAGCGGCAGCGGCAGCGGCAGCGGCAGCCCACGCTAAAGCTCAAACTTACAGGCGCACCGGCAGCGGCTGCGGCAAACAGTGCCTAGGAGAAGTCGGCGTCGGGCGCGCTTCCGTAGCTGAACTCGATCTTGGGGCGCCAGCCACTGTTGAGAACGCCACCGCTCTCTTCGAGGTAGCAGGCTCCGCAGAGCGACTTGTAACCGACATCCACACCATCGATGGCAACCTGGTCGCCATCGAAGATGAAGTCATCGCCGACAGTGCGCGCATTGAACACAGCCTTGCGGCCGCAACGGCAAATGGTCTTGAGCTCTTCGAGCGAATGCGCGATCTCGAGCAAACGACGGCTGCCGGGGAACGCAACAGTCTGAAAGTCAGTGCGGATGCCGTACGCCAGCACCGGAACCTTCTCCACGATAGCGATACGCAGCAAGTCATCGACCTGAGCCTCGCTAAAGAACTGGGCCTCATCCACGAGGAGACAGCTCACGGGCAAGCCGGTCTTCTCAAAGACTTTCGCACGCTCCCGCGCAAAAACGTCGTACACCTCATCGACGGGCGAGATCGTGAAATCTACCTGACGGGTGACTCCCAGTCGCGAGACGATCGCATTGTCGCCCTTGGTGTCGATGTGAGGCTTGGCAAGCAAAACCTGTTGACCACGCTCTTCATAGTTGTAAGCCGCTTGCAACAATGCGGTGCTCTTGCCACTGTTCATTGCTCCGTAGCGAAAATACAGTTTGCTCATCAGCGTAGAAATCCATCCTCAGCGGCCCGACGAATCAGGTCTGCCTTTTTGCTAGCCGGCCGGTTGGCCTTTGCGTACTTTTCCCGCACTCGCCGCAAGTACGTTTTCGCGGTCTCGTATTGAACATTCATGCGCTCAGCGACCTGCGGTGTGCTTAGTCCAGAAGCGTACAGGGTGAGAGCATCTGCCTCACCAGCACTCAGCTTCGGTTTGGATTGATCGGCCGAGCCCGAGGGCAGCGGGCGCCAGTCGTGCTGTTGCGCACCCTCCGCTTCGACGCCCATGATGTGACGTGCAGCATCCATTACTTCATGCATGGGAAGCGACTTGGAGAGGAAGGTTGCTGCGCCGGCAGCGAGCGCCCGATCGCGCGCTTCGCGGCTGTCGAGGCTGGAGAGTACGATCACTTTTGCTCCGGCTGCCCGGCACGTGCGCACGCGCGCCTCGATCGAGACGGGCTCCTTGAGTTGGAAGTCAAGGAATACCAGTTCGGTCGGGAACTTGTCGCTGTGCACGAGCTCGAGCCACGTGCTCGCGGTGAGCACGACGTCGAAGTCGGGAGCGTTGTTGGTGATCCAGCTGTTGAGGCTATCGAGCAGCACTTCGTGATCGTCGAGGATGGCGAGCCGAATCGGCGGACGGTCACCGAGGTGAGCGCTGAGGTGGGTCTCAGGGGGTGTCATACGTGAACCTAACAGTGAGGGAGGGCGATCGATAGGAAATGCGCAGTCCAGTAAAAACTACGCGCAAAACGGCGATGTAGGGCGCCAGCGTCGAACGCCAGGAGGATTCGTTCGAACCCACGCTGCCCGTTACGGTGATCGCGGCACCCGTGGGAGTTTTCTCGATACGCAAACGCACAGTGTCTGCGATCAAATCGGTGCCCGAAGCAACGGCGAGAACGGCCGCGCGGAGCGCCGTGCGTTGGTGAGGCGTCATGGCCGCGGCAAGACGCTGCGGGTCTTGCACTCGCCGCCCGTCATCGAGAGCGCCGAACGAAGTGGCAACCACAGATTCGAGCCAGCTGCGGTTCACTTCGCTCACCATCAGACTGCGAATGGATTCCGAGTACTGAGCGGCGCGAGCGCGATCTTCGGGCGAGACGATTCTGCGCTGAGCAAGTTCGGTGAACAGCGGCACAACGTCGCGGTTGAGGATCGTGACGCGGTCTTGCTGCACAGAACGGGCGACGCTGTCGTGTTCACGGTCTAATTGACGACGCGCTGCCCGCCGGGCACGCGCTTCCCAGCGCTTGTGAGTGCTTGCCAAGGAACGAGCGAAGGCTGCACCGCCGAGCGACATCGTGAGCACGGGAGTCATCGTGAACAGCACCACGATCATCGGCGGTGCTGCGACGTCGGCCACCGACGATTGTACTAGACCAATAAACCCGGTGAAGATCGACGCCACAATTCCGAGAGTCACCAGTTCGGCAATGGGACGATAGGGCGCGAGCGCCATACACATCACCCCAATGACGAGCGGGCCCCAGAAGTCGGTGAGCAGTGCTCCCCCTGAACCGATGGATGCCGAGCTCAGTGCGAAGGCGATGATCAGCAAACCGACGATGAGGGCATGCAGGCCGCCACTGAACGGCGGACGAATCGGGCTCGTCGTCACGATGTAGAGCACGGCGGATACGGCGATGAAGAACAAGGCCGCGTTCGCAAGGAACGGATCCTCAATCTGCCCCGCCCGGTTAGAGGTAACCACGACGCTAAAGACCAGAGAGCCGACGACGGCGACGATTCCCGCGGGACGCCCATCGAGGGTTCCGAGCGGATCTAGCTGTTGAACGGTGGTGGTGTCGACGATTGACCTCATTCGCTCACCGCCCCGGTAAGCGCCGGCTGATTCTCCGACGTAGGCACTCGGATCATTACCGAGGTCCCAAGGCCCGGCGTGGACCAGACCTGAACAGTGCCCGACACCAGTTCAATCCGGCGACGAACCGACTGCCGAAGGCCCAGACGATCATCCCCGGTTTCAGCCTCATGAAAGCCCTTGCCCCCATCGACAACAAGCACGCTAACTTCGTCGGGAGAACCGAAGACGGCGACCTCGGCCTGCATCACACCCGAGTGCTTGATCACGTTCACGAGGCACTGCTTCACGGCCGGTCCGAGCGCGGCCGCGCCTCGAGCATCCAACCGCGACAGTGCGGCGAGGTCGCCCGTCACCTCGACTCCAAGTTCAAGCGCGCGAGCTTCACTGATGGCGGTGTACAGCGGGCTGCCCTGCCAGTCAAAACGCGGATCGTCGACCTCGTCCGACGCCGCGGTGGAGAGCCATTCCTCACCGATGAGCACTTCAAGGTCACGCTTGATCTCGCGCTGGAGTTGCTCGCTCATCGCGCCGAAGGGTGCGTTCGCGATGGCCGCGAGATGGCTGAGCACGGTGTCGTGCATGACTGCAGCCGAGGTCGCCTCAATTCCGTAGCGCAGACTTGCGAATTCATCATCGCGAGCCGCCCGGTGCAAGTGAGACTGCACTCGGCGCACGCCGCGTTGGCTCGACCGAAGGATGAAGAGAACCACGACTACGGCGGCAAAGACGATGTAGCCAGTGGGGTGCCAGTGAGGGTCGCCGGTGAGCTGCCACGCAGCCAGCGCAGATGTACCTTGCGCCGCAACGAGCCCGAGCGTGACCCAGAGCACGCTCCAGGGAACAGTGCGCGCTGCCCCGCCCACCAGCATGAGGCCGACAACGGGCAAGTTGAGGAGATAGCCCCCCACCGGTCCCAGCGGACTGAGCTGTGAAACCACGGTCAGGGTGTACCAGTAGAGCGCCGGGGCTCCAATGATGAGGTGGGCCACCGTGAAATAGGTCGTACGGTAGCGATTGACGAGAGTGACGGTGACGAGCAGCGGCACTAATGCGAGTGCTGCCGGCCACATGACAAGCCCGATATCTCTCGCTTGCAGGCTGATGACGCCCAGCAACGCGATACTGAAACAGACGAAGGCCACCGTGTTGATCGTTCGGGCGAACGCTCGACTCACGCTTTCTTTGCGCAGGTGGGCAGGCAGGCCGATAGACATGCGTGCTCCCCTTCGCCGTGTCGCAGATGCAACTGCTCCAGTATGGCAGCATTCGGGGTACGCGGTGTACCCCGCAGACGGGGTACGTTTGCTGGAATATCCGGTTAATCAGGGTACAAAATGACCCTTATTGCCGACCTTACGGGTTAATGTGAAGCGTCTTAGCCGTGCGCTCGAGCGTGGCCTGAGCAAGCTCGGGCGAATCAGACAGCTGCTGACCGAAGCTCGGAACCATCTTCTCGATCTTCGGACGCCAGTCATTCATGCGTTCGGGGAAGCACTTTTCGACGAGCCCGAGCATGATCGGCACAGCCGTGGATGCTCCGGGTGATGCGCCGAGAAGACCCGCGATGGTGCCGTCAGCCGACGACACAACCTCGGTACCGAACTGCAAGACACCGATCTTCTTCGGGTCTTTCTTCATGACCTGCACACGCTGTCCGGCGGTAATGCGGTACCAATCTTCTGGCTTCGCATTCGGCACGAACTGCTTGAGCTCTTCGAACTTGGTCTCGGGGCTCGCCAAGAGCTGGCTCACCAAGTACTTGACGAGCGAGAGGTTGCTGATACCGGCCGCGACCATCGGCAACAGGTTGTGCCAGCGGATGGAGGCGAACAGATCGAGAACAGAACCGGTCTTCAAGAACTTGGGACTGAATCCGGCGTACGGACCAAACATCAGGCTGCCCGTGCCATCGACCACGCGGAGGTCAAGATGCGGAACCGACATCGGAGGCGAACCGACGGCAGCCTTGCCGTAGACTTTGGCGCTGTGCGCCGCGACCACGTCCGGATTATCAGTGCGCAGGAACTCACCGCTCACCGGGAAGCCACCAAAACCACGAATCTCCTTGATGCCTGACTTCTGCAGCAAGTTGAGCGCGTAACCGCCAGCGCCCACAAAGACGAAACGCGCGTTGATAGGTTCAACAGGAGTGCCGCCCACATCATGGCGGAGCTTGAGGTCCCATGAACCATCGCTCTGACGCTTAAGATTCTTGACCACAATTCCCGTGTTGAGTTCGGTGCCCGACTCGACGAGATTGCTCACGAGGTACTTCGAAAGAGCGCCAAAATCGACGTCAGTTCCCGAAGGAATGTGAGTTGCGGCGACAGGCTCCGACTTGCGGCGGCCCGGCATCATCAGAGGCGCCCAGCCGTGAATCACTGCAGGATCTTCGCTGTACTGCATGCCTGCAAACAGCGGGTGATCCTTGAGCGCCTCAAACCGCTTGCGCAGGTAGTCGACGTTCGTCTCGCCCCACACGAAACTCATATGAGGGGTCGGGTTGATGAACGAGCTCGGCTCGGGCAGCGACCCTTCGTTGACAAGGTACGACCAGAACTGACGCGAAACCTGGAACTGCTCATTCACCTTTACCGCGCTCGAAATTTCGATAGAGCCATCGCTCTTTTGCGGGGTGTAGTTCAGCTCACACAGCGCGGAATGTCCGGTGCCAGCGTTGTTCCACGGGTTCGAGCTCTCTTGAGCCAAATCGCCCAAGCGTTCGAAAATTTGGATCTCCCAGTCAGGCTGCAGTTGCTTCAACAGCGTTCCCAGGGTGGCACTCATGATTCCGCCGCCGATAAGCGCGACGTCGACGGTTTTCTTCACAACTCCACTTTAGCCGTCTGTTAAAGCCCTAACGTGCGAAGAGCCTGATCCATCTGTGTTGCCATCTCGGCGTAACCGTCATCGTTGGGGTGCAGCCCGTCACTGGCCATCCACTCGGGGTGCCCTTCGATCCAGTGCGAGGCTCCCGGAATGTAGTCGGCACCGCTGGCCGCGGCCGCAGCTTCGACCCACGAAATGATGGTCTCTACCGAGTCGGGCCGCTCATCCGTGTACCAAAACGGCTCAACAACAATGAAGCGGGCATCCGGCAGCGCGGTCGTCAAACGATCGAAGTCGTCCGTGATCTGCGCTTGGATGTCGCTTGCTCGCGCACCGAAACTGAAGTTGTCGTTCAGCCCCATCGTCACAAACACGATGTCGGGGCCATCCGCGATTATTTGGCTGGGCAGATCGCCATCACCGAATGTCGTGCGATTGTTGATGAACCCCAAGCCATTGACGCTCGGATTGAACTCGCTCCAGTCGCGCTGCTCGCTCACCACCGTCGACCAGCGGTTGTCGGCATCCGCTGCTCCTGTTCCGAGCGTGTAGGAATCGCCGTAGAAGGCGACGCGCACGTCGTTCGGATCACGCTCTTCCGCTGGCTCGGGCGTGCTGCAGGCCGCGAGGCCAAACGACGCCGCCACGACGACGGTTGCGGCAATGGTGCGGGTTACAGAATCGAACTTCATGTCTAGGGTTCGGTGCGGGTGCCCCGATCGGTAGGGAGAACTCCCCCGCCAGTTGCCTTACAACCCCAGAACGCGCAGCGCTCGGTTCATGTGTCCCGCGATAGCGGCGTGGCCTTCGTCGTTGGGGTGAAGCTCATCGCTCGCCATCCATTCGGGATGACCCTCAAGCCAGTACGAGGCGTGGGCGATGTATTCCGCGTCGACCGCCTCAGCAGATTCGCGCACCCAGGAGATGATCGTCTCGACCGACTCCGGGCGCTCATCCTTGAACCAGAATGGCTCGACCACGATGAGGCGCGCCTCCGGAAGCTCTGTCGCCAACCGAGTGAGATCGGTCGCGATGTTCGCACGGATCTCGTCGGCTTGAGAGTCGAACGTGAAGTTGTCGTTCAAGCCCATCGTCACAATCACCACATCGGGATTGTCGGCAATAATGAGGCTCGGCAGGTCTCCGTCGCCCACGATCGTGCGGTTGCGGGCGTAACCGAGACCACTCACGCTCGGATTGAACTCGCTCCATTCGCGCTGCTCGCTGAGCAGCGTCGACCAGCGCAGTGCTTGCACGGTGGCGCCGGAACCGCGCGTGTAGGAGTCACCGTAGAACGCGACGCGCACGGCGTCAGGGTCACGATCATCCACCGCAACGGCCGTCGATACGCACGCCGAAAGTCCGAGCGTCACGGCAACCATCACGGTTGTCAGGAACGCGCGCACTATCGAGGAGAAGCGCATCGCGGTGAAAGCGGAGTGCGGGGAGAAGGCTCCCGCTACACCGAAGCCTTCGCGATGATCTTCGCTGCGACGAGTTCTGCAATCTGCACCGCGTTGAGAGCGGCGCCCTTGCGCAGGTTGTCGTTGCTGATGAACAGCGCGAGACCGCGACCGTTCGGCACGCCCTCATCCGCACGGATGCGGCCCACAAAGCTGGGGTCGGCACCGGCGGCTTCGAGAGGCGTCGGGATGTCGCTGAGGCTCACACCCGGAGCATCCGCCAGCAGTTCCGTGGCACGCTCGGGGCTCAAGGGCTTGCTGAACTCCACGTTGATCGACAGCGAGTGGCCGGTGAAGACGGGCACGCGAACGCACGTGCCGCTCACCAGAAGGTCGGGCAGCTCGAGAATCTTGCGGCTTTCGTTGCGCAGCTTCTTCTCTTCGTCGGTCTCGTTGAGGCCATCGTCGACGATGCTGCCGGCGAGCGGAACCACATTGAAGGCAATGTTCTTGGGGAAGTTATTGGGAGCGGGCATCGAGACGGCAGCGCCATCTTCAACAAGGCCCATCGCGTTCTGCGACACTGCGGCCGCAGCCTGCTCGAGCAGCTCTTCGCCACCGGCAAGGCCTGCGCCCGATACGGCTTGGTAAGTGCTGACGATCAGGCGCTCGAGGCCCGCCTCGGCATGCAGAACCTTCAGCACGGGCATCGCCGCCATCGTGGTGCAGTTCGGGTTCGCGATGATGCCCTTGACGGCCTGGTCGATCGCGTGCGGGTTGACCTCGCTGACGACCAAGGGAACCTCGGGATCCATGCGCCAGCCCGACGAGTTATCGATGACGGTGACACCGGCAGCAGCGAAGCGCGGTGCCTGAGCCTTCGAGGTCGTCGCTCCCGCAGAGAATATTGCAACGTCGAGCCCCGTGGGGTCGGCAACAGCGGCATCTTCAACGGTGATCTGCTCACCCTTGAACGGCAAAGTCGTGCCGGCGCTGCGCGATGACGCGAAGTAGCGAATCTCCGCTACCGGAAAATCGCGCTCTTCGAGCAGACGGCGCACAACAGCACCGACCTGACCGGTCGCCCCAACAACACCAATACGGATGCCTGCATTACCCATGAAAACCTCTACCTACAGTCTGCGTTCGGCAACACTAGCGCCGAACGGCCCAATCTACGACAAGCGGTGGCCGTGAGGCCAACGGGAAACTAGCGGCCCGTTCCCGCGTGAACGACAGCTTCTTCGTCACCATCAAGCCCGAACGCGGTGTGAACAACGCGAACAGCTTCAGCCACAGTGTCGGCACGCGTCACTACAGAAATACGAATCTCACTCGTGGAGATCATTTCCATGTTGATGCCAGCCTCGAAGAGCGCCGTGAACAGTCGAGCCGACACTCCGGCGTTGGTACGCATACCGCCGCCGACAACCGACAGCTTGCCGATCTGGTCGTCGTGTTGCAGCGACTCGAAGCCGACTTCTTCTTGACGGAAGGTCAGTGCACGCAGCACGTCTTCGGCATCCGACTTCTTCAGGGTGAAGGAGATGTCGGTGCGACCCGTGGATGCCAGAGAAACGTTCTGAACGATCATGTCAATGTTGGCATTGGCGGAGGCCACGATCGTGAAGATCTGCGCAGCCTTGCCGGGAACGTCAGGAACTCCCACCACCGTGATCTTCGCTTCGCTCAGATCGGAGGCAACACCTGTGATGATTGCTTCTTCCACGCTCTCTCCATCCTTCGGATTGACCACTAACGTGCCCGTGTTGTTGTTAAACGACGACCGCACGTGAATTGTTACGCCATGCCGGCGCGCATATTCGACCGCACGCACATCAAGAACCTTGGCGCCCGCGGCAGCAAGCTCCAACATCTCTTCGCTCGTGACGACATCGACTTTGCCCGCTGACTTTACGATGCGGGGATCCGCCGTAAAGATTCCGTCAACATCGGTGTAGATCTCGCAGGTTTCAGCGCCGAGGGCGGCAGCCAAGGCTACGGCCGTGGTGTCGGAACCGCCGCGACCGAGGGTCGTGATGTCCCCTGTTCCCCGGTTGAAGCCCTGGAAGCCCGCAACGATGGCGATAGCGCCGTCATCGAGAGCTTCTTTCACACGGCGAGGAGAAACTTCAACGATGCGAGCTGCGCCGTGCTGAGCATCCGTGACCATACCGGCCTGGCTACCTGTATAACTGCGGGCATCGACACCCAAGCTTTTAATCGACATCGCCAGGAGCGCCATCGAAATTCGTTCGCCAGCGGTGAGCAGCATGTCGAGCTCGCGGCCGGTGGGCACAGGCACCACCTGCTCGGCAAGGTCGAGAAGCTCGTCAGTGGTGTCGCCCATGGCAGAGACCACGACGACTACGTCATTGCCGCCCTTGCGGGTCTCGACGATTCGTTTCGCGACGCGCTTAATACTCTCAGCGTCGGCAACGGACGAGCCACCGAACTTTTGAACGATGAGGCTCATTGTTCTCCTGAAGCGTGTGTTTGCGGGCGAATGCTGCCCGAAGTGCGAGTCTAACGGTGCGCGCACTGCCGCCGAAGTTCGTTACGGGAGTGCTAGTTGTCGATCGTTCGACGACCCTCAAATGCACGACCGAGGGTTACCTCATCGGCATATTCAAGATCTCCGCCGACCGGGAGACCGGATGCGAGGCGGGAAATTCGAAGGTTGGGTTGAACGAGAAGCCGCGTGAGGTAGGTCGCGGTTGCTTCACCTTCGAGATTGGGGTCGGTCGCGATGATGACTTCTGTGACGACGCCGTCAGCCAACCGGCCAAGCAGTTGTTTGATCCGCAACTGGTCAGGTCCGATTCCATCGATAGGGCTGATGGCCCCACCGAGTACATGATACAGCCCGTGGAATTCCCGGGTGCGCTCGATCGCAACGACGTCTTTTGCTTCTTCGACGACACAAATCGTTGCCGGCGAGCGGCGCGCATCACGACAAATTGAACACGTCTCGTGCTCGGTGACGTTGCCGCAGATTGCGCAGAAATGCACCTTGTCGCGGATGTCATTGAGCAGTTCTGCCAGCCGGCGCACATCGAAGCTTTCGGTCTGCAAAATATGGAACGCAATTCGTTGTGCCGATTTGGGGCCGATACCGGGCAGCCGACCGAGTTCGTCGATCAGTTCTTGAACAATTCCGTCGTACACGGCTTACTCGTCTCTCGGCTGGGGCACTACTTTTGGCGCCACTTGCTGCTCTTCAATAAAGGTGGCGTTCAGCAGTTCGCGCACGACCGCTTCGCCATAGCGGGAGCGGTCCATTTGTGCGGCGGTTGCCGACATCGTTGCGCGAGCCTGCGACTCCGGCGGCGCCGGGGGTGCCGCCGCAGCTGCCGCCGCAAGGCGGTCAACTGTCGGATCGACACTGGATTGTTGGGCTCGTTGCGCTTGTTGCTTGACAGTTTCGTTCGTGGCCGCACCACCGCGCGCCATCGAAGGATCGGTTTCGGGTTCTGGCTCTGATTCCGGAATGGCGGCTACGGCCCATCCGCCGGGTTCACGGTCTTCGGCCGGCGCGGGTTCTTCTGGTTCAGGGCCCTCATCGACGGCCGGCGCTGTCTGCTGTGGCGTGCGTGGCTGTGCAGCGGCCTGTAGTGCAGTTGCTGCGGCTGATTCAGGGCTCGATGGTGCCGGAGCGACAGCCGTCTGCGGGCCCGAAGACGGCGTGGATGGTGCTCCTTCTACCTTGGCGATGAACGCGGGCTCGAAGCCGAGAACGTGCACGAAAGCCTTCTTGAGGTAGTCTCCAACGCCTTCGCCTGGCGCGCTGCGCTGCTTAAGAGCTTCGACATCTCGTTCACTCGGGAACGAGAGCACAAGAATTTTGTCGTCACGCAGTTCGAGAGGCTTGGCAGTGAAGACAACCATCCAAGCCGAGCGCTTGAGCGTCTCAACGACCTCAAGAATCTCAGGCCAAGCATCTTTGACTTGCTGAATCGAGATGGGAGTGGTTCGTGGCTCGGCGGGAGCCGAGAGCCCAGAGCTGGCTGCCGGGGCCGCAGCAGCGTCACCCTGAGCGGCAGACGCTGTCTGCTCTGAAACGGACGCTGGGGCAGAAACACGTGCGGACGCAGCAGCTGCCGGTGCCGCAGGCACAGTGGTTGCGCGCGCTGAGGGCGTCACTGGTGGCGCAGCAGCCGATCCGTCACCTTCGATACCAATGCGACGCTCAAGGCGTTCAACACGCGCAAGAGCACCCCGCTGGGTGTCATCGCTCGCGGGGACCATAATGCGGGCCACCATGAGTTCAAGGTGCAGCCGCGGCGACGTGGCACCCGTCATGTCCGAGAGTGCCGCGTTGATCACATCGGCTGCGCGCGACAGCTCGGCGGCGCCTAGAGTGTGTGCCTGCTGCCCCATGCGCTCAAGCTGGTCATGAGGGATGCCGCGAAGCACTTCGGCGGCGCTGCCCGCGGTTGCTGCCACGACAATGAGGTCGCGCATCCGTTCGAGCAAATCTTCAACAAAACGGCGGGGATCTTGACCCGTCTGAATGACGCGGTCAACCGACGAAAAAGCGGCCCCGGCATCACCAGAACCGAGGGCATCGATCACTTCGTCGAGCAGCTCAGCGTGCGTGTAGCCGAGCAGTGCAACCGCACGTTCGTAGATAACGGTCTGAGTTTCAGAACCAGCGATGAGTTGGTCGAGCAGCGAGAGAGTGTCGCGCACTGAACCGCCGCCGGCACGAACGACGAGCGGCAAGACTCCTGGCTCGACAGAAACGTTTTCGCTTTCGCACAGCTGCTGAACGTAGTCGAGCATCTGGGCTGGAGGCACCAAACGGAAAGGGTAGTGATGAGTGCGCGAACGAATCGTGCCAATCACCTTGTCTGGCTCGGTCGTCGCAAAAATAAACTTCACGTGCTCCGGCGGCTCTTCCACAATCTTGAGCATTGCGTTGAAGCCCTGGGGCGTCACCATGTGAGCCTCATCGAGGATGAAGATCTTGAAACGGTCGCGGGCAGGAGCGAACACAGCCCGCTCGCGCAGGTCACGGGCATCTTCAACACCGTTGTGGCTTGCAGCGTCAATCTCGACAACATCGAGCGACCCACCACCATCTCGCGAGAGCTCAACACACGACGCACAGACACCACAGGGAGTGTCGGTCGGGCCCTCTGCGCAGTTGAGGCAGCGAGCCAAAATGCGGGCGGATGTCGTCTTGCCGCAGCCTCGAGGACCGCTAAAGAGATAGGCGTGATTGACCCGATCGGTGCGTAGCGCTGTGCGCAACGGATCGGTCACTTGAGATTGGCCGATGAGTTCAGCAAAAGTCTCGGGCCGGTATCGGCGATATAGGGCAGCAACCACGCCCCTAGCGTAGTCGTGACCGCTGACGATCCCAACGCGCCCGGAGCAAACAAGCGAAGCTCAGAGGCAGAGTTCAGAATTTTTGATCTCAACCAAACCGTTCGCCGCACACCTCCGAATCATCTCTGGTCGGCTGGTTACCGACCATCGCCACACCTGATCCGTGGCAAGCGTTACCCGAATAGACGTGCAGGGCTCCCCGGGGGGATGGAAAACCCTGCACGCACTTTGCTCTCGAGGCGAGTGGTTGGGTGGCAGCGCTCCAGTGCGCTGTCACCCCTATTCACACGCGATACCGCCTATGGACGTCGAGAAATCTTGCAGCAGCCCGCCCGGAGCCAGTAGGAGCCATAGACCGCTCGGATCTACGAACAACTACTTTCGCGATGACCACAATTGCCCCCTCACCGCAAGGTCAACGAACGCGCTGCGCACACATCTCAACTCGAGTAGCTGCGAGAGACTCGCAGAGTGGTTAGCCCGAGCTGATGCCGCATGGATCCGACCTCGACTTCACACTAAATCGTCGCTGTGCCGCAAAGCAAGAGTCCACAAAGGGGGTCAAGAGGCCGAACTATCGGGTTACTGCGCCCACCGATTCTCGAGCGATCTGCAGCTCCTCGTTCGTCGGTACCACAAGAACCTTTATCGGGGAATCAGATGCCGACACCACGCGTTCATCTCGTCGAGCTTCAGCATTGGCGGCGGCATCCATCACGATGCCAAACGATTCAAGACCCTCAACCGTCGCGAGACGTGTGTTGGCGTTGTTCTCTCCCACCCCGGCTGTAAAGACGATCGCGTCGGCTCCGCCCAAGGCCACGAGGTAAGCACCGAGGTAGTGACGAAGCCGGTGGTAGTAGACGGCGAGCGCTGCTTGGGCTCGTTCGTCTCCGGCATCCGCTTTCGACTGAACGTCACGCATATCGCCCGTTCCCGTCAGGCCAAGCAGGCCGCTCTCTCTGTTGAGAAGGTGGTCGAGTCCGGGAAGATCCATGCCAGATCGACCGAGATGAAAGAGCACGCCAGGGTCAATGTCGCCGGAACGCGTGCCCATCACGAGGCCCTCAAGCGGCGTCATCCCCATCGATGTTTCCACGCTGCGCCCGCCATCAATGGCACACACGGAAGCCCCATTGCCAAGATGGAACACAATCAGCTTGAGATCGGCAAGATCTTTGCCGAGCACCTCTGCTGCACGCTCGGCAACATAGCGGTACGAGGTGCCGTGAAAGCCATAACGACGGATGCCGTGAGTACGAGCCAGCTCCGTGTCGATCGCGTAGGTATAGGCCGCTGGCGCGAGAGTGCCATGAAATGCGGTATCGAAGATTGCCACATGAGGGACCGTAGGGAAGGTTGCTCGCGCCGCCCGAATCCCCTCAAGGTTGGCGGGGTTGTGGAGCGGGGCGAGCACCGAGATCTCTTTAAGCCGATCTTCGACCTCATCGGTGATGACGGTAGCGGCCGTGAACTCCGCTCCCCCGTGAACAACCCGGTGTCCGACAACGGCCGGATGCTCGTCTCCCAGTTCAGCCAAAATCTGACGCATTCCGTCGTGGTGGTCCGCTGCGCCTCCGCCGGGTTCCCCGATGCGTTCCACGATGCCGCCGCTATAGACGGAGCCGGATTCGGCATCCAAGAGTTCCCACTTGATGGATGACGAACCAGAATTCACTACGAAGACGGTGGTCATGCTTGCTCCTGAGCTTGTGCGGCCACGGCTTGCGCCTGAATTGCGGTGATCGCGACAGTGTTGACGATGTCTTGCACGAGGGCTCCGCGCGAGAGGTCATTGATGGGTTTGCGGAGTCCCTGCAGTACCGGCCCAATCGCGACGGCACCTGCACTGCGCTGCACCGCTTTGTAGGTGTTGTTTCCGGTGTTGAGGTCGGGAAAAACAAAAACGGTGGCGCGGCCGGCAACCTCTGAATCGGGCATTTTTGATTTGCCAACCGCAGCATCCACGGCAGCGTCATATTGAATAGGGCCATCGACAGCAAGATCGGGACGACGCTCCATGACGAGAGCGGTCGCAGCGCGAACTTTGTCGACATCCGCTCCGCTGCCCGAGGTTCCGGTGGAGTACGACAGCATGGCAATGCGCTGCTCAATACCGAACTCTTCGGCCGTTGCGGCCGACGAGATCGCGATGTCAGCCAGCTGGGCCGCATCCGGGTCAGGGTTCACCGCACAGTCGCCGTACACGAGCACGCGGTCTTCAAGACACATGAGGAACACGCTTGACACGATTGACACATCAGGTTTCGTTTTGATGATCTCGAAGCTGGGCCGAATTGTATGCGCCGTGGTGTGCGCGGCGCCCGAGACCATGCCGTCGGCAAGTCCCAAGTGCACCATCATGGTGCCGAAGTAGGACACGTCGGTGACGGTCTCGCGGGCGACATCCATCGTCATGCCCTTGTGGGCTCGCAGCTTCACGTACTCGGTAGCGAATCGGTCGCGTAGCTCTTCATCAAAGGGGCTCAGGATGCTCGCCTCCGAGATATCGAGACCGAGCTCAGCCGCGCGGCCACGCACTTCACCCTCGTCTCCCAGAATCGTGAGCTTGGCAACGCCACGGCGCAGCAGCGTGCTTGATGCCCGGAGAATACGATCGTCGCTGCCCTCCGGCAACACGATGTGTTGCGGGCGTTGGCGGGCTCGATCGAGCAGGCCGTACTCAAACATGAGCGGTGTCACGACCGTGGGCGGATGCAAGTCGAGGCGGCGCATGAGCTCGGCGGCATCCACATGTTGCTCGAACAGCGCAAGCGCGGTATCGAACTTACGGGGCGACTCTGCGGCCAAGCGGCCTCGCGTCTTCGTAATGGTGCGAGCGGTGTCATACGTGCCGAATGACGTACGAATCACGGGCAGTGAGACATCCAGTCCATCCATCAGGCGCTCAATCTGCGGCAAGAGATCAAAACCACCGTTCAGGATGATCCCCGCGAGCGAAGGAAACGTCTCCGACGCGTGCGCCATCAGTGTCGCAAGCAGCACATCCGATCGGTCACCGGCAACCACCACGACCGAGCCCTCGATGAGACGCTGCAGCACGTTCTCCATCGTCATGCCGGCCACGACGACGCCGAGCGCTTCACGCTGCAGCAGGTCAGCATCACCGCGCAGCAATTCGCCATCGACAGCGGCCAGTAGCGAGCCAAGGCTCGGAGCAATAAGGAAGGGGTCTTCGGGGATAGCCCAGACCGGAGTATCGTCGCCGACCGCAGCGCTCACTCCCCCGATGATGTCGTCGAGATGATCGGGGTCTGACCTATTAACTACAACGCCGACCAATTGGGCGTGAGCGGCATCCAACTCTTGATGCGCGATCGAATACACCTGAGCCATGTCGTCGGGGCTGCGGCTTTCACCATCCTCAGACTGACCGCCTAAGACAAGGAGCACCGGGGCACCCAGATTCGCTGCCACTCGCGCGTTGTACGACAGTTCGGTTGGGCTGCCAACATCCGTGTAGTCAGAACCCACGATCACCACGACATCGCACTGCGCCTCGACAGCCTTGAACCGTTCGATAATGCGACTCAGAGCCAAGTCGGGGTCGGCATGAACATCGTCATAACCGACGCCTACGGCATCGTCATAGTTGAGGTTTACAGCCTCATGACCAAGCAGCATCTCTAAGACGTAGTCGCGTTCGTCACTCGTGCGCGCCACAGGTCGAAACACCCCCAGCCGTTTCGCTTCACGACTGAGCGTGTCGAGCAGACCGAGGGCAATCGTGGACTTGCCAGCGTGGCCCTCGATGGAGGTGATGTAAATGTTCCGCGTCACGCGTTCAGCCTACGCGTCGAACATGCTGATCAGCACAAAAGAAAAGACCCCTCGCGCACCCGCCAGAGCCCGGTTACCCTTGCTACGTTTCCGTCCTGGGGGAGTTGGCCTGGATGGCGCCACGCGAGGAGCCACTCCCAGTCTACCCAAAAATTGGGCACCACTGCGCGGCTGCCAGAGTGCGCCCATCCGCACAGATCGTCGCGCCGATCGTCGCGCCGATTACCGCTGAACCTCCGACCCCGTTATGATCACTTGAGGTTGTTTGCGTTAGCGCGTAGCAAACCTGTCAGGAGAATTCGCCTAGTGGCCTATGGCGCACGCTTGGAAAGCGTGTTGGGTGCAAGCCCTCGGGGGTTCGAATCCCCCATTCTCCGCACTGAACGATGATGTCGCACGGCGCGAACTGACGAAGGGATTGCCGTTGTCACGGAACGGCAATCCTTACGATCTGTCACCACGAGATCCTCGTCACCGGGTTATTCCGCCACGCAGTCTCTTTCATCGCGGTATCACCGCAGCTATCCTCTTTGTTGGCCCGGTCTTCGGTGTTCTTTACCTCATAGTTCTCCCCGACGGGCAGTGGCTTGCAGTTGTTGTCACACAGATTGTCGCCGTAGTGGTCGCTGTCTGCGCCAGCATCGCCTTTTTCCGCGTCGGAATCTGGCTATCCCCCGACGCTGATGTGATTAGCGAGCGTGGATTTTTTGGGCGCGTCACTCACTTCAACAAAGCCGAAGCTGAATACATTCTTCTCTCCGAGGTCTACACCAGCGACGGCTCAGAATCGCGCCCTCAGCTCACCGTGATGGGGGCCGACAATCGTCGCCTCCTCCGAATGCGGGGTCAGTACTGGGCTCCCGAGCATCTCGATACCGTTGCCGCCGGTCTGCCGATTCCCGCGACGCGCATACCCGGCACGGTATGGATCAGCGAAGTGCGTGAAGACTACCCCGAGTCTCTCTACTTCTTCGAACGGCATCCCACCGCCTTTGTTGTGGCCGCCATTGGAGCAACCGCCGGCACTGCAGCAACCCTCATGCTCGCACTAGCCCTTGTGCGGATGCTCAGCACGTAGGCCTCGGGGCCACTAGCTAGCACCCGCAAACACACGAGCCGCGCCATCCGTCACCGTCAAAGCGGATCGGGAAGACGCGGCTCAGTGCCGTACGGGGAACTTAGCTCTTGACCGAACCGCTCATCAGGCCACCGATGAAGTACTTGCCAAGCACGATGTACACAACAAGCGTGGGTAGCGATGCCAGCAGAGCACCCGCCATTGCCGCACCGTAGTTGGCGAGCTGGGCACCCTGAGCAAGGTTATTAAGCGCGAGCGAGACGGGCCCCTCGTTTTGGTTCGACAAGAACAGCGCGAACAAGAAATCGTTCCATGCCGAGGTGAACTGCCAAATAATCGTCACGACAAAGCCCGGAAGCGACAGCGGCAAAACGATGCTGCCGAACGTGCGCAGCATCCCCGCGCCATCCATGCGAGACGCCTCCATGAGCTCATGAGGAATGCCAGCGTAGTAGTTGCGGAAAATCAACGTACAGATCGGCAAACCATAGATCACGTGCACAACTAACAGCGTCGACACATCGCTCGGCAGGCCCAGACTCGTCTTCATTTGCACGAGCGGCGTCATGATCGCCTGGTAAGGAATGAACATTCCGAACAGGATGAACGTGAAGACGACATCCGCGTAGGGGAAGCGCCAGCGTGCAAGGACAAACCCATTCATCGCGCCCAAGAATGAGGCGATGAGAGCGGCCGGAATCGCGAGCAAGAACGTGCGACCGATGGATGCCGACAGGGCGTTCCAGGCGAGCGACCAGTTGTCGAAGCCAGTGGGCCCGCCTTCGAGCGCGGGCTCCCATGGCCAACGAACGGGCAACCCCCACGAGGTGGCGGGGTTCACGTCCTGCGGCGGCTTGAGACTCGTCACGATCAGCACGTAGACGGGCATAAGCACGATAACGAGGAACAGGATGAGCAGTACGTATTTGACAGTGCGCGTCATTCCGGCGCGAACACGAATCGACGACTGCTGCGGCATTCCCGAAGAGCGGGAGTTCGCGGATGTGCCGGGCTTCTTATCGAGTCCAGTGTCGACACTCATCGTTGCCTCTTCTCTGCGCGGGCAGTGTAGATCAGGTAAGGAACGATCACGACGGCAACAAAGAGCAACAGGATCGTCGCAATCGTGGCCGACTTGGCGTAATCGTTAGAGGTCAAAGCGACCCAGAGGTAGGTTGCGGGAACCTCGGTCTGGTAGATCGACTTCGTGATGGCCATGATGAGGTCGAATACCTTCAACGACATGTGACCGACGATGATGAGGGCGGAGAGCGCAACGGGGCTGAGCTGCGGGAAAATCACGTAGCGGTAGAGCTTCCATTCGGTTGCGCCATCCATGCGGGCGGCTTCACGCAGCTCTTCGGGAATGCCGCGGAAGCCCGAAAGGAAGAGGGCCATAACGTAGCCGGCAAGCTGCCAGATGGCGGGTAGGGCGATCGCCGCCATGCCCCAGCCGGGTTCGTTCCACCAAGCGTTCTGCAGAAAGTCGAGACCCAGATTCTCGAAGACGCGGTTGAGTCCGGATGCCCGATCGCCTTCAGCGCTGTTGAGCAACCAGCGCCACACGACACCGGATGCCACGAACGAGATCGCCATGGGGAACAAGAACACAGAGCGGAAAACGCCCTCAGCGGTGACACCCTTGTCGAGCATCCACGCCCACAAGAATCCGAAAATCATGGTGCCGCCGATGAAGAACACGGTGAATACACCAAGGTTCTGAAGCGAGTGGATGAAGCGTTCCTCAGCGAAGAGCGCGAAGTAGTTGTCGAAACCTACGAACTCGGTTGCAGGAACAAGGCTGCTCCTATTGCTGAGCGACACCGAGATGTTGGCGCCGATCAGGCCGTACACAAATATCCCAAGAACAACAATCGTGGGGGCTATCAACAGGAGCGGTGGCCCCCAGTTTTTGTATCCTTTTTTCACGCGCGAGCTCCTTGGTTTGCACGGTAGTAGTGGGTGGGGGCTGTACGCCCCCACCCACTGATATCTCGTAGTGCTAGTTAGCCTTGAGCCTTGTCCGCTGCGGCAACGAGGCCAGAAAGCAGCGAAGCAGCATCGCGGTCAGCGCCGAACTTGCCGATAGCCGAGGAGATGTCTCCCGACCAGGCAATGCTTGCGGCTGCACCGTGAGCAAGCGAGCTCACTACGGTGTCTTCACCGAAGGAGGTGATCGCGGTCTGCTGGTACGCGGGGTAGTCAGCAGCAACCGTGTCGGTACGAGCCGGGATCGAACCCTTAGCAAGGTTGAACGCCTTCTGGCCCTCAGCCGAGCTGATCGTCGTCAGCCAGTCGATGGAAGCAGCCTCGTGAGGAGCACCTACCGGAAGAGTGAACGAGTCAGCGAGGAAGTCGAATACTCCGTCGGTGCCGGGGGTAGCCCAGGTGGTGTACTCGTTGTCGTAGGTCCAGCCAGCCTGCTGGAATGCAGACTCAGCCCAGTCACCCATGACGTTGTACCCGGCGTTGCCGTCGAGAACGATCTGCGTTGCAGCATCCCAGTCGAGGCCAGCGAAGTCGCTGTTGGTGTATTCGAGCAGCTCGCCGTAGTGGCCGATCGCGGTCTCGACTCCAGCGTCATCCCATGCGGTGTCACCGGTCCAGAGGCCCGAGTAGCCCTCTGCGCCAAGGTCAGCGATGAGAACGTTTTCGAAGAGCTGCATCTGAGTCCACTCGGTACCGAGAGCGAGAGGAGTCTCGACTCCGGAATCCTTGAGCTTCTTCAGATCAGCGAGCCAGGCATCGATGTCAGCGGGAGCGGCCATCGGGTCGATGCCCGCATCCTTGAGCACCTGGGTGTTGGCCCAGACGACGTTCGCGCGGTGGATGTTGCTGGGTACGGAGTAGATGGCGCCGTCAACGGTGATGCGCTCGATCAGGCTCTCGGGGAAGACGTCGGTGAGGCCGTTCTCTTGGTAGAACGAGCTCAGGTCTTGAAGCTGGCCGGCGTTGATGTAGTCGGTCAGTTCTGCTCCGGCGTGAGCCTGGAACGTGTCCGGCGGGTCATTCGACTCGAGGCGCGATGCGAGAGCGGCCTTCGCGTTCGAGCCGGCGCCGCCTGCAACTGACGCGTTGATGAACTCGATGTCGGGGTTCTGCTCGTTGAAGACCTTGACGAGAGCGTCGAGACCGACCTTTTCAGATCCTGAAGCCCACCAAGTAAATACCTCAACTTGGTCTGCGTTTTCCGGGTCAGAGCCGGTGTCGCTTGAGCAGCCTGCAAGAACGAGGCCTAAGGCCACCGCCCCTGCGATAATGGAAAGTGGCTTACGCATTCTGTGTTCCTCCATTGGAAAGTGAGTGCTGTTCCGTTCAAGAAGTGAATCGGACCTCCACCAGTAAAGTACCTAGGCCTTGGGTTTGACAAGTGAACGCATCAGATTTCGTAAGAATTTGTTGGTTACGATTTGGCAACAGCGAAGAATTGAGCGGATGGTCATCGGTGGCTTCATCCCGAATGCACCCCAGAAAAGCCCGGAAAATCGGGGAACTAGCGTGACGATTCGCCCAATCTGCGGCGATTGCAAGAGCCCACAGCGGCCGCGCGACTAGCGTCGTTTGAGAGTGGAAAAAATACCCCGAAGCACTTCGCGCACGACGGTCTGTCCAGTTCGTGAACCCAAGACGTCGCCGAGAACGTTCGTATCTTTGCGTGCTGGAGTGCGGGATGTCGTGCGACGGGAACTCGAAGAGGTCGTCGTCTTGTTCAGGTCCTTCAGAGCGCGCTCATAGTCAGCTTGCACCTTCGCTTGCTCTTTCGCCCGCGCTTGGGCGACCTTCTCGGCTTGCTGCGCAGCATCTTCCGCGTCCTTAGCGGACTCGGCCGCCGCATCCGCTTCTGCTGCCGCATTCATTTTCGCTGCAAGAATCTCGCGAGCTGATTCACGATCAACCGCAGTGCCATAAGTGGCCATCAGTGGGGATGCCGCGACGGCGACCTCCATGACGGCGGCATCCGTGGGAGACATCGACCCTTGCGGTGCGCGCAATCGAGTCCAGGCAACCGGAGTCGGTGCACCCTTCTCGTTCATGACCGTGATGATCGCCTCTCCCGTCGCGAGCGTCGTCAGCACCTCAGCGAGGTCGTAGCTTGATGTCGGATACGTCGAGACCGTGGTTTTGAGAGCCTTAGCCGAATCTGGAGTGTGCGCGCGCAGCTGGTGCTGGAAGCGAGACCCAATCTGAGCAAGCACGTCACTCGGAACGTCCTTGGGTGTTTGCGTGACAAACACCACGCCGACGCCCTTCGATCGAATCAAGCGCACTGTCTGCGTAATAGACGCGATGAAATCTTTCGAAGCGTCGTTGAACAACAAATGTGCTTCATCGAAGAAGAACACCAGTTTGGGTTTGTCGATATCGCCGACCTCTGGCAAGTCATTGAAGAGATCTGCCAGCAGCCACATCAAGAATGTCGAAAAGAGCGCAGGCTTGTCGCTCACTCCGGGAATCTCGAGCAAGCTCACAATTCCCGCACCGCTAGAGTTCGTGCGCAAGAAAAGCGACGTATCAATCTCTGGCTCGCCAAAGAAATCATCAGCGCCCTGGTTGGCAAAAGCGACCAGTTCGCGCAGAATGACACCGGCAGTCGCCGAAGACAGGCCGCCAAGATTCTTGAGTTCGGCCTTGCCTTCATCGCTCAGGAGCCACTGCACAACCGCCCGAAGATCGCTCAAGTCGACCAGAGGCAACCCCGCCGTGTCCGCGTAATGAAAGATCAACCCGAGGCTTGACTCTTGAGTGTCATTAAGACCCAACACCTTCGACAACAAGAGCGGTCCGAAGCTCGAAACAGTTGCCCGGATAGGAACGCCCGTGCCCATCCCGCCCAGAGTGAAATACTCAGTCGGAGATGCCACAGCCTGCCAGTCTTGACCGATCGACGTGGTGCGCTCAAGCAACTTCTCACTCGGCGTTCCCGCCGTAGCGATCCCGGAAAGATCGCCCTTGATGTCGGCGGCAAAGACGGGAACCCCCGCAGCCGAAAGCTGCTCAGCCAGCACCTGCAACGTCTTCGTCTTGCCTGTCCCTGTCGCTCCCGCCACGAGACCATGACGATTCAGCATCGCTACCGGGATGCGAATCGGCACATCCACGAGCGCATCGCCATTAACGAGAGCACCCATTTCGAGAACCTCGCCCTCGAAGGCATAGCCGTCGCGAATCCTCGCGACCTCTTCAGCGGTCAACGGACCGTCTCCGGAACTCATGGATACAGGCTCAGACACATCGGCAGGCGCTTGCTCGGCGGCACGCGCGGCCTCCTCCGAAGCGAGTTCAGCAGCCGCGAGCGCAGCCTGAGCCTCGGCCAAAGCCTTCTTTGCTGCCTCTACTTGGTCTGCGGCATCCGTCATGCGTCTAGCCTACGGATTGGCCGTCCCAACAACCATCGATTCGGGGATGTGAAGGTGTACTAGGTTTCAGTCTCTGCCGACAGCGTGCGGGCAAAAGGTGCCCACAGAATGACGGCGATACCGATTCCAACGAGTGCCCCACCGATAGTGTCGCTGAGCCAGTGAGCGCCCAAGTAGGTGCGACTCAGAATCATCAGAATCGTGTAAATTACGCCGACAATGATGACCCACCTACGTTGCAGAAGCAGAATCAGCACGACCGAGAGCGTGGCCGCATTGGCCACATGTCCCGAAGGGAATGAACCGAAGTCAGAAGTGACAAGAATCTGATCGGGGCGTGCGCGACTGAAGAGCGACTTGAGCAGTTGAACCACTCCCGCACTAATAGCTGAAGCAGCCAAGAAGTACACAGCTGCCCAGCGGCGTTGAGCGAGGAAGAACGCGAGCGCTCCCCCTAGAGGGACAACGAACACCCCGAACCATCCACCGCCTAGAAAGTTCATTACCAGTGCCGGGTCCGTGAACACATCCGCTCGGATGCGGAGGAAGTCGTCGAGAACAAGCTGGTCGAGACTGAGCGGGGTGCTGCGGGTAGCAATCAGCGCTCCGAGAAGCACCGCGAGAACTACCGCGCTGATCCCACTAATAAGCGGCCACCGGGTGGTAATACGGCGCGCATCCGCGTGCGAGATCTCATTTTCCACACCATCACGCTAGCGGCTCGACCTCAGCGAGTCCCGTGAGCGCGCAGGGCTCCGCCTACTGACTGGTGCTTAGACTCAACTGTTTCTGCGTTAGCGAGAGAGTGCAGGCACGGTCCGCGGACGCACTACCGTCCACATGACCACGATCGAAACGATAGCTGTGCTCCCCATCACGATGCCCATCGGGATGGCGTTGGTGATTCCGAAGGCGCCAACAATGGGCGAGGTGAGTCCGGCGAGGCCGAAGTTCACTGCACCAAGAACCGAAGCAGCGGTGGCTGCTTCTCCCCCGTGATTAGCGAGAGCGAGCACTTGCGTACACGGGAACGAAAAGCCACATGCCATCACAAAGAAGAAGAGTGGAATCAGTACCGTGGTGAGACCGCCGTTGACGATGTCGAGGAACACGATGGTAGATGCCGACAGCAAAAGCATGACTCCTGAGCCCGCGAGGATCCATTGTGGTCCGATGTAGCGCATGAGGAACGCACTCGTCTGCACGCCGATCACGACGCCAATTGAGTTAACCGCGAAGACAAGCCCGAATGCTTGGGGATCAAGGCCATACACGTTTTGAAGCAGGAACGGCGATGATGCGAGATAGGCGAAGAGTCCGGAGAAAGTCATTCCCGCGATCACTGCGGTGCCCACGAACACCCGGTCGGTGAACAACGACTTGTAGCGCTCGCGAGCAGTGGCATGGCCAAGATCGCGGCGGCGCGCAGCAGGCAGCGTTTCGACGATGAAGAACCAAGCGGCGAGCAAGACGAGAGTCGAATAAATCGCGAGAAACACGAACATTCCGCGCCAGGGTGTGATCAACAAAATCTGTGAGCCGATAAGTGGCGCGAGGATGGGGGCAAGCCCCTGAACGAGAGCCAGTCGAGACAGCATCCTCACCAGAGGCAAACCGCCGAAGAGATCGCGCACGACCGCCATCGCGACCACCGCGCCCGCCGCAGCACCCATGCCTTGAATGAGGCGGAAGACAAACAAGAGCTCGACATTCGCGGCTACGGCGACCCCAAGGCTCGCCAGAAGGTGAACCGTTGTGGCCACGATAAGCGGCAGGCGACGACCCAGTCGATCACTGAGCGGGCCTACGATGAGCTGTCCGAGGGCGAAACCCAGTGTTGTCGCCGTCAGCGTGAGCTGAACGATTGCTGCCGTCGTATCAAGGTCGGCCTCGATCAGCGGGAATGCTGGAAGATAAAGGTCGACCGTAAATGGCCCAAGAGCGGTTAGCGCTCCCAGTACCAGTACGTAGACAAGACGCTGGCGCGCAGAAAGAGAGTCACCCGGGTGAACAACGGTAGTCAAGCGATTCCTAGCTAAGAGAGAGGCCCGAGGGCCGCGACAAAAGATGCCCGCGACCTTGAGAGCCTACCCAGCTTATGCCTCCTTGAGCGCAAGCCAGGACTTTCCGAACAGTGGAGCAACTGCTGCAATAACGTAGACGACTACCGCGCCGATGAGTACGGGAGTGAGACCCCAGACCTCCACCGTGGCACCCGCAAGCAGGCTACCGAGCGGCATTCCGGCTGTGACTCCGGTAGTCAGCGTTCCGAGAACCCGAGCCCGAATCGCACGAGGCACAATCTCATAGAGCGTCGCAGAAAGAAGCGGATTGAGCGATCCCGCTGCGAGCCCCGCAGCGAGCATTGCCGTGAGAACTGCTACCGGTGGCAGCTCAGCGAGAATTGCCAGATAAGGAACTGGCCCGGCAATAAGAAAGCCGCCAACAAGAAGCGCACGACGAGGTAGCCGATGACCGAACTGGGCAAACAGCAAGGCCCCGGCGAGTGCCCCACCGGCGAAACAGCCCATGATGAGACCCAAAAATGATCCATCAGGCGTCACTGAACGTGAATATACCGGGAAGAGCACGAGGAACCCTGCCGCGTCGATGAGGTTCGTGACGACGACGAGAGCAACCACGCTTCGAATGATCGGCGTCTTCGCCACGTAGCCGATACCGTCAAGAAACTGTGCCCACATGCTCGCCGGGCCGCTCACTTCGCTCGACACGGCATCCGACGCGCGTGCGCGAGGGAGCACAACTCCGATCAACAACGCAGAAATTGCAAACGTGATGGCGTCGACAAAGAGCGAGTTAAGCGCGCCAATTGACACCAGAAGAATGGATGCTCCCGCTGCACCCAGAAGCGTAGCGGATCGAGAGATCGCTGAGCTCACCGCGGTCGCTCGCGTCAAGACGATGCCAGCGTCGTGCGCGAAGTCGGGGACGAGAGCTTCTTTCGCCGTCCGTCCTGGTGTGTCCAGTAGCCCACTGAGGAAGACAAGGAGCAAGAGCAGCCCGAAGGGCATCCCCGAGGTCAACGCCAGAACGGGGATTGCCAATACTGTTACCCCGCTTGCGAGATCCGCCACTACTGCCGCACGACGGAATCCGAAACGGTCGACAAGAACGCCACCGAGTGCTCCTCCGATAATCATGGGAACGGTGGCGAACGCGCCCGCCACACCAGTTGCCGCTACCGACCCGGTGAGCTCGAGAACGTACAGCGGAACCACGATCACTGTCACTGCGTTGCCGACGAGGGATAACCCGTGAGCGACGAGAAGCACGATCAGCGGAAAGGAAGCGAACCGGCTCCGCTCGACAAGGGGTGTCTGTTCAGAGGGTTGCGGTCTGGTCACGGTCGTCTCACGGCGTGTGAGATCAGGTACACGGGCTCTGCCTCTGGTCGTTCGCGGTCGCTTCGCGCGCGCCACTTAGTCAACACGGCATCGATTTCTTGCCGCGCCTCTGCCAGTTCGCTTGAGCTGAGGAAGGCCACCATATCGGTGAAGCCGACGGCGTCGATCCAGTCTGCAGACAACTCGTGCTCGCGCTCTATCGCGAGATGCAACTCTCCCGACATGACGTCGATCGCCTGGTGCCGCAACTGACTGTTCGCATCTCGATACTCAGGCGTTGCCTCTGAACTGGCATGGCCAAATTCCGTGAACTCGTGGCTAGCGCGCCACCACGTCTCACGGCGGTCGTCCGACTCACCTTCAGCACGCTCGATAAATCCTCCCGAGGCGAGCGCCTTCAAGTGGTAGCTCACGCTGCCAGCAGATTCTCCGAACTGGGCTGCGAGCATTCCCACCGTGGCGGGGCTTGTCACGCGTAGTTCGCCGAGGAGCTTCATGCGCAAAGGGTGCGCGAGGGCTCGCATCCTCGTGATGCTGTCGAGGGGAATTGAACTCGCTTGGGGGCTCGCGTCTTCTGCGGTCATAGCTCAACAATAACTACACAAGAACTATTGTGCAATGACTCTTGTGGATTATTAGTCGGAGCGATTCTGCTCAGCATAAAGTCGCGCATAGACCCCATCGACCGCAATCAACTCGCTGTGAGTTCCGCGCTCGACGATCGCCCCGGCCTGAACGACGAAAATCACATCGGCCGAGCGTACGGTCGAGAGCCGGTGCGCTACAGCAATCGTTGTGCGTCCCCGGGATGCTGCATCCAGTGCGCCCTGAACAGTGCGCTCCGAAATCGAATCCAGAGCGCTAGTCGCCTCATCTAGAATCAGCACACTCGGGTCTTTCAACAACACCCGCGCGATCGCAATGCGCTGCTTTTCACCACCCGAAAGCCGGTAGCCGCGCTCCCCCACGACAGTGTCATAACCAGCAGGGAACGACATGATGGTGTCGTGGATGTTGGCGGCACGCGCCGCCGCCTCGACTTGCTCGGTCGTGGCGTCGGGTCGCGCATACGAGAGGTTCTCCGCGATCGTCGCATGGAAGAGGTAGGTCTCTTGGCTGACTATGCCGATGTTGCGAATCAGTGAGTCCTGGGTGAGATCACGTACGTCATCGCCGGCGAACAGTACCCGGCCGCCGCTCGCTTCATGCAGTCTCGGAATGAGGTAGGAGACGGTCGTCTTTCCAGCTCCGGATGGCCCAACGAACGCGGCATACTGTCCGGGTTCAATCGCGAAGCTCACAGAATCAAGCGTGGGTTTAGTGGATGAGTCGGCATCCGGGTAGCGGAAGGTCACGTTGTCGAAAGCGACAGCTCCGAGCGCACCATCTCGCACTTCGTGCGCATCAACTTTGTCGACGATAGCGGGCGTGAGATCTAGGTATTCAAAGATGCGCGCAAAGAGCGCCGACGAAGTTTGGAGATCGAGAGCGACCCGCATGAGGCCGAGGAGCGGGAACATGAGCCTCGCCTGAACTGTCGTGAACGCAACTATTGTGCCGGCGGTCACGTCAACACCTCCGGTAATCAGATACGCGGCCACAATGTAGACGATCGCAGGGATGACGGAGAGAAAGATGTTGACCGTGGCGAAGAACCATTGACCGCTCATCTGTTGACGAACTTGCAGCCCAATTTGCTGCCGGTTTTCGTGAGAGTACCTCTTGGTTTCCACTTCTTGCTGGTTGAAGCTCTTAGAGAGCAGGATTCCTGAGACGCTTAACGACTCTTGCGTGATCGCAGTCATGTTGCTCAAAGACTCTTGAGTCTTGGTTGCTATCCGAGCGCGGATCTGGCCCACGCGACGCTGGGCAATCACGATTCCCGGCAGCACAATGATGGCCACAATGGTGAGCTGCCAGCTCAAGACGAGCATGCTGACGAAGGCAGCGATGACCGTAACCGTGTTTCCGATCACGCTCGAGACGGTGTTGTTGAGAACACCGGCAACCCCACCGACATCATTCTGGAGTCGTGACTGAATAACGCCTGTTTTAGTGCGGGTGAAGAATGCGAGCTCCATCCGCTGCAACTGGTCGAATAGTCGTACGCGTAGTGCTCCCATGACTTTGTTTCCCACCGTGGCGGTGAGATAGGTCTGCCACACGCCGAGCGCCGCCGAGGCAATCCAGAGCCCGACCATAATGCTCACGAGCTGGGTGAGCACTGGGATGTTGGGGGTTCCTGATGGAGGGAACAGACCCTCATCGAACGCTTGCTTCGTGAGAAGTGGGGGAAGCACGCTTATCGCGGCGCCAATGAGCACGAGCGTGACAGTGAGGATAAGTGTTGCGCGGTGTGGTTCAAATAGTCGGGCGATGCGGCGAAGAAGGTGGGGGATTTTTGGTGCATCTGCATTTTCTGCTTTTTGGGCAGAGTAATCGCCGCCACTCACTCGGCCTCCTCGCCGGGGGCCGCCGCCTACTGTGCTCATTCTTCGAGAATAGTTCTCCATATCCTCGTTAACGGCCAATCGCACAGCGCATGAATGCGCTGTGCGAGAAACCGTTGAGGAGTTCGGTGGGCAGCCGAGGCTGCCCACCGAACGGTCAGGATCAGCTGTCGCGAGCTACCGAACGTCGTCGCGCAATGCTGAACCCTACGAGCACCAATCCGACCTGCAGGAACCCGAGTCCTGCGAGCGTCGGAGCCATTGTGCTCGAGCCTGTGAACGCCAAAGTAGGCAGGTCGATTGAGGCTGGAGTGGTGGGCGGCCCCTCAGGCAGAAGCGGGAGGGTCGGCAGGTCCGTGGGCGGCGTCGGCGTCGGCGGCTCCTCCGGAGGAAGCGGGAAGGTGGGCAGGTCGCACTGTTCAAGAGTGACTTCTCCCCTGGCGCTCAAGGTCTTTGCCGCATTCACTATCGACACCGTGTATGAGGAACCATTCGGCACATTCTTGAATTCAAGGGCACGAGTTGGCAAATCAGCTTCGAAGGTAACCGGAGCCACAGCGTTGAGTGCCGCGCCGGTCGACTTCTCAACGATGCTGACTGTGTAGGTCTGGCCGACTGCGAGGTCTTTGGCCGACACCGCGACTGTGGAAGCTCCGAGGAGATTGCACTCTGCCTGCATAATCATCACGATCGGCTGCTCGGGGCACGGCGCGAGGTACGTATCCGCAGCGGCAGTCACGGCCGGAGCGGACTTAGCGTCCGTCACCACAACTCGATAGTTGCGCTCGGTTTCAAGATCAGCGAACGTGAACTTCTGAGCGTCGCCCGTTGTGGAGTCGAGCCTGTAAGCATCGCCAACAGCCACGTTGTCCTGCAGCAGCGTCACGGTGTACTCACGACCAACGGCGTAGTTGGAGACCGCGGCGGTAATCGATGCTGCTCCTCCAGGAGCCGTGCACTGCTCAGCTGCCAGCTCGACGGTGGTCTCGCTGGTCGCGCACGGAACAAGCACGACGGTTGCGGCGCTCGCGTAGTCAGGCTGAAGAGCGTCGGCAACAGTCGCGGTGTAAGCGCCCGGAGCCATGCCCTTCATAGTCGCGTCGAAGCGATCGGTCGTCGCGAGATAGCTACTTTCACTAAACACTGGCCTCATTTCCGTATCGGCGATCGCAATGTTGTAGCTGCGTCCCGGGACGAGGCCCTCAACAGCGATACTAATCTGGCCTTCGGCATCCGTCGACACGGCGTTACACTCGCTCGCCGAGAGCACTGGCTGAGGAATCACTTCGGGGCAGGGCAAGAAAGTGTGCGTGCCGCTCTGAAGAGGCTGAGCATGGGGCTCGTTCGTGTCCACGACAGTTGCATAGTAGCTGGCAGACGGTGTCGCAGGCGAGTTGTAGGAACCGGTCGCGGCGTTTGCCGTAAAGGTGTGGCTGTCGACGACAGCTTGTGAGCTCGCGTTGACAATATCAATGCGGTACGACCGTCCCACAGCGAGGTCACTGACATTGACCTTAATGGATGCGCCTTCGCCGGGAACAGTGCACTCATTCGCGACAATTGCGATTCCGGCAACGACCGGGCAAGCAATTGTGATGACGCTCTTGCATGCCATCAAGTCACGGTTCGTGGTGTCGGTAATCGTCACTGTGTAAGTCAACCCGGCAGCGAGTCCGCTCCAGGTATAACTGCCAGCGCTTTGAGTGGGTGTGTACGTCACTGTCTGCGGCGCGCGCACACCATCCTCGAGTGTCAGCTCATACTGACGATCGGCGACCAATCCAGCGAAAGTCGCGGAAATGTCAGTAGAACCACCAGGAACTTCACAACTGGTTGCCGAAACATCAGTAATTACTGGGGCCGAACACGGCTGTGAAGTCTTCGCCCACGTGCGGTTCCAACTGGGGTGGTTGGGGTTGTTCCACGCCGTAACCGACGCCGTGAATGCGTGGGCGTCGGTGGAATTGGGGAAAGCAAAGAACTGCGAACCGCTCTTGCTGAACGGAACTACCTGCTGTTCACCGCCGTCAAGTTGGAACTTAATGAGGTTCTGTTGGCCTTGGCCCGAACCGCTTGCGTCGTAGTAGAGAGCCGTGACGGTGACGCCTTCACAGGTAACTTCGATGCTCGGTGTGTGAGCCTCAGCCGCGGAGGAAACTGAGGCGACGGCCAAACCCGAACCCACAACAAGGGCAAGTGCGACCATGGCGGCAATGCCACGTGTATCTCTCAACGACCAACGCTTGCGCTGTTGTCCAGTGATCTCATCGAATCGGGGGCTTCGATTTGCGGCGCGCCAACGCACCAAAAACTTATTCACTTCGGGTTTCGCTCTCGGGTAACGAGCGACCGGGAACAGATCGAACCAATGCGCTGGGGGACGCGTTGGGCCGGCGGGGGATTCCGGGTAGCTCTATCGGGTGGTGTCACACGTTCGGGGGTCAAGAATGCGACGTGCCCATTATGGGGGGTGCTAATGAATGAGTGCAAGCCCCACGCGCGAGGGAGTAGTCTATGACTCTCTCGCCACCTACCCGAATAGGCGAGAACTACGAACTTCATCGAAACGAGCGTTTCGAAGGGGGAGCATAACAATGGCGATAGCGGACGTGAGGGCGCTGCAACGTGCCTTTGACGCCGCTCGCGCCACCGAAAATTTCTCACTCGCTCTGCACGAACTTCACGAAGTCTGGCCGCTCCTCGTAGACACCTCAGGAGCACCCCTCCGCCTGATGCTCGATTCGACTCCCCACGATCTTTGGCACAGCGACCCCTGGCTCATCACGTGCTACGCAGCGAGCTTCCGTTCAGCAGACATCGCAAGCCGCACGGCCGCCCTCCCTTACTTCGAAGCAGCACTGGCGCTCCTCTCACCGGAGACGCCGGCATTCGTCCGCGCCACCGTGTACGTGCGCTATGCGACAGCGCTACGCTCTCTCGGCCGCCTCAACGACGCTTTCGCCGCCATCGTTACCGCTAGCTTGATCGCCGAAAGCCAAGACGTGATCCCGCTCGCCCGCCGCATTCCACTCACCGCCGAAATAGCGCTACAGCGTGGCGCGATCTCACTCCACGCCGGAGACTTCGATCGCGCAAAAATCGACTTGCGCCTTGCCAGCTCGTTGGCAGAAACAAACCTTAGCGTCGCCAACCAGCTTGAGGTTTTCGGATGCCTCGCGCTCATCCAACTGCTCCTGGGTGACTTTGAGCATGCCCTGAGCTACGTCGCGCGAGCCGAATCGACTGGCGCGAGCCCCGCACTGCGCGGTAGCCGCTTCAATGCGCCCGCCCTCATCACCGATCTGGTGGTGAGAATAAACCAGCGCGGAAGCGACGGCCTCGCACCCCTAGTCAGCAAAGTCAAAGACGCTACGGTCGATAGCGACTGGGAGCCTCTCGGCCTCTACGCCCACGCCTTCGTCGAGCTCTTTGACGCGCGCCCTCACGAAGGCCTTGAGCACTTGCGTCAGGCGCAGCTCGCTCTTGATGGCTGGCAACCATCCGGCTTTGTCAGTTCAGAAATTCGCGGTTTGAGAACAGCCGCCTGTGTGCAGCTTGGCGATAGCGGCGCAGCTTGGGATACCCTCGATGGGTTCACCCCCACGCAACACCACACTGTCTGCCCGGCCCGCCTGGTTGCTCACTTACGGTTCGTCACTGGCGACGCGCGCGGCGCTCTCGACGCGATACGCGAGTGCGAGTTGCTCGGTGACGCGCATTCCAGCAGAAACTTGGCCGACGTCTATCTCCTCAAAGGAGCGGCCCACCTGTCACTCGGCAGCCAAGATCAATCAGACGTCGCGTTCGATCGCGCGCTTCGCCTAGTCGCGCGCAACCGGATGCACAGCCCTTTCAGGCTTGTGCCCAGCGAGGTAGTGCAAGACATGCTCACCCGCGCAGCATCGCGGAGTCAGGGCGCTGAGGTGAGAGCACTCATCAAACGCCTTGACGGTCTTACCGTACTGCTCCCCGCCCGTGACTCGCACGCTCTGAGCGACCGGGAACGAGCGATTGCTCGCGAACTCGTGCGAGGTCGCAATTCTGCGGAGATTGCAGAAACATTGTTCATTTCGGTAAATACCGTGAAGTCTCATCTCAAGAGCATCTATCGCAAGCTTGGTGTCACTTCGCGTGTCGAAGCAATCCACAAGTCCCGCGAATTGGGTCTCCAAGTGGATATCACCCTTGACTAACCCTCCATTCACCCCCGAGGCAGTTGCTGCATCCGTGTCGCGTCGATAGATTAGGTAGACCACTTCCGCTAGCCCCGCTTTCTTTGCGCGCCTAGCGGTCTCGTGCCGAAACATCCGCCTCCGGAACCTGATCCCTGGTGTCAACGGATTCGGCACGTTGGTGGGGCGCTCGGCTGGTTACCAAGCGCCCCACCCCCTCTTCTTCATCCGGTTCTCTATCGCGTCCACTCGCGAACCACTTGTGCGGATGGCTCTACAGTCGTCGGCGACCAGCCAACGGCGTAGCGCCCTCCCGCGCGAGTTAACGCAGAAAGGCGCCACCCTCGAAGGGTGACGCCATTCTGGCTAAGCATGCCTCTAGCGAGGCGTGATCCTCGTGAGAGGAATCGACTACTTAAGGGTTACGGTTGCGCCGGCTTCTTCAAGAGCAGCCTTTGCCTTCTCCGCGGCTTCCTTGTTTGCGCCCTCGAGCACAACGCTGGGAGCGCCGTCAACGACTGCCTTCGCCTCTCCGAGACCGAGGCTCGTGAGTGCGCGCACCTCCTTGATGACCTGGATCTTCTTGTCGCCAGCAGCCTCGAGAACGACGTCGAATGAGTCCTTCTCTTCAACTTCTTCAGCGGCACCGGCAGGTGCGCCAGCAGCTGCAACAGCAACCGGGGCAGCAGCGGTAACTTCGAAGACCTCTTCGAACTTCTTAACGAAGTCGCTGAGCTCGATGAGGGTCAGTTCCTTGAACGCCTCGATGAGGTCGTCGCTTGACATTTTCGCCATGATTTTCTCCTAATATTTCTTGAACTAGCTAGCCCGCGCGTTACTGCGCGGAATCCTGCTTCTCGCGCAGCGCGTCGACCGTGCGAACGGCCTGAGCGAGCGGTGCGTTGAACAGATACGCGGCGCCGAACAGTGAAGCCTTGGCTGCTCCAGCAAACTTCGCGAGGAGCACCTCCCGGCTTTCCAGATCGGCCAGCTTCTTGACCTCATCTGCAGTGAGCGCGTTACCGTCGAAGTAACCACCCTTCACTACGAGAAGAGGGTTTGCCTTGGCAAAGTCACGCATAGCCTTCGCAACGGTGACAGGGTCTCCGTGTACGAATGCGATTGCAGACGGACCAACGAGCTCTTCGTCGAACGACGAAATGCCTGCTGCGTTAGCTGCAATCTTTGTCAGCGTGTTCTTCACCACGGCGTATGTTGCGTGCTCACTGATTGACTTGCGCAGCGTCTTGAGCTGGGCAACAGTGAGTCCGCGATACTCGGTTAGCAGAACGGCGGTCGAGTTGCGGAAAAGATCCGTAAGCTCGGCGACCGATGCTTCCTTGTTCGCCATGGTGCTCCCTACTGGTTGATGTGTGTCTGCCGCAGAACCGCGTAAAGATATCGGAGGAGCTCGGGGCTCTTAAACGAAAAAGCTCCGGCCCTTCTGCACTGACGCAGAGGCACGGAGCTGAGTTGCGGCCAGAATTGGCCGGAAAACTACTTCATACACCTGCGCTGGCCTTCGTTTTCACGAACTTCGATCGCACACACTTTCGCGCATGCAAACGACCGGCGGTCTTTGGCTTCCGTAAGAGTACGTGATTGCGGGCGTCGCCGCAAATCCGATGCCAGCCGCATACTCCTCCACGGCTACCGCACCCCCTCAGTTGACCCTGACTCGACAACGAGCGGCAGCTCGATTCGGAAAACAGTGTTGCCCGGCTCGCTTGAGACCGCACTCGTTCCACCGTGCGACGCGACCAAAGCGGAAACTATCGCTAGCCCCAGCCCGGTACTGCCCGCCGCGCGGGACCGAGAGCTATCTCCCCGCACAAAACGCTCAAAAACCGTCGCTTGCAGGTCATCCGCTATGCCTGGTCCGGTATCTCGAACCTCGATTACCGCGCGGTCCCCCTCCGCCGCAAGGCTCGCCGTCACGCTGGTGCCGGCAGGGGTATGCACTCGCGCGTTGGCGAGCACATTGCCGACGACCTGATGAAGCTGAGCACTATTGCCATTCACTAGAACGGCAACATCCGGCAGTTCGAGCGCCCACGTGTGGTCCGGCCCAGCGACATGCGCATCGCCGACGGCGTCAATCATTAGTCGCGACAGGTCAACAGTGGCGTAATCGACCGGGGCCGACTCATCGAGTCGCGCCAAGAGCAACAAGCTTTCGACGAGCCCCGTCATTCGCACCGATTCGGCCTCGATCCGCCCAATAGCGTGAGCAACATCATCCGGAATCGTATGACCGCCGCGACGCGTCAGCTCTGCATAACCACGGATTGAGGCAAGGGGCGTTCGGAGTTCGTGGCTCGCATCAGCAACGAAAGAGCGCACTTTGTCTTCGCTGGCTTGACGAGCAGTAAGAGCGGATGCCACGTGCTCAAGCAACCGGTTGAGGGCCGAGCCCATCTGGCCAACCTCCGTGCGCGGGTCGGCGTCATCGAGCGCCACACGTTCCGCGAGCGCCACCGCTCCACGGTCAAGTTGGAGCTCTGACACCCGAGTCGCGGTGCTCGCTACTCGCTCAAGCGGGCGGAGCGCAAATCGCACGGCAATCGCTCCGGCAACGGCGGCGATCACGATAGTGAGGACTCCGATGGCCACGACGACCATGGTCAGTTGAAAAACGGTGGCGTGAACATCCGCGAGAGGGAGCCCCACGATGAGATACGCCGCCGTGGACGGATCGCTCGTCACGATCATCCGGTACTCCCCCAGGTTTCCTCCGAGAGTGACGGTCGTGGGATTATCCAGTTGATCTAGCGCGGAGAGTGTTCGCAATTGCTCGTTAGTCAACAGGGCGAGCGTTCCTTCGTCGCTCAGCACGCCGGCGGTAATACCGTCCGAACTGCTGACCAGTCCGGCGACGGTTCCTTCTCGCTGGCCCGGAAGCACGAGGAATTCGCTGGCAGGAGTTCGTTGAACGTTGTATCCCTGTCCATCGAGTGCTCCCTGGGAGCGGCTCGAAGCGGCGAGCAACTGGGCATCGAGTCTCCCGACCAGAAAACCCTGCAATGCGAGAACACTTACCACGCCGATGACCACTGCTGCGAGCGCGATTAGTGCCGAGCTTCCCCATACGAGTCTCGTGCGTAAGCTCAAGGAGCGACCACCGATCTCGCCAGGGCGTAGCTCCTCGCTCCGCGAGGTCACTCTGGCGCCCTCAGCATGTACCCAACACCGCGAACGGTCTGGATCATCGGTGGGCCAAGAACGTCGACTTTCTTGCGAAGGTAGGAGATGTAGATTTCAACGACGCTCGACTTTCCCCCGAAGTCATAGCTCCATACGCGGTCAAGAATTTGGAACCTGCTGAGAACTCGACGTGGGTTCCGCATGAGATATCGCAGCAGCTCGAATTCGGTAGCGGTGAGTTCGATAGGGGTGCCAGCACGGCTCACCTCGTACGTGCTTTCGTCGAGTGTGAGATCGCCAACTTCTATGATCGGGCTCGACTCGCCCGCAACAGTGAGGGTCGACCGGCGCAACAGCGCACGCAGCCGTGCCACCAGTTCCTCCAGACTGAACGGTTTAGTGACGTAGTCGTCCCCTCCGACCGTGAGACCAGCAATGCGGTCGTCGACCGAGTCTTTCGCAGTCAGAAAGAGGATGGGAGTTTGGATGCCATCCGCTCGCAACCGCGAAAGCACCGAGAGCCCATCGAGGCCGGGCATCATGATGTCGAGCACCACAATGTCTGGCGCAAATTCGCGGATCGTGGACAGCGCCTGCGAGCCATCTGACGCGAGCCGGACATCCCACCCTTCGTAGCGAAGCGCCATGGAGAGAAGGTCGGTAAGAGAGTCTTCATCGTCAACCACGACAGCCCGGATGGCGGTTCCGTCGGCGCGACTGAGTCGGGGCTGGGCCTGAACTGCGGGCAGATGATGTGACGGCGTCATGCCCTCTAGTTATTCGGAGTTTCCTATGAATTTTCTGAGTAAGGGAGCCGGAGTGGCGGAGTACTAGCCTGACTCACTGATCGCTTTGGCGTGCACGGCCTAGCGCGTCGCCCCCGGAATGAGCCAGCGGTCGCCGCGAGCGCGAATCCCTAAGGTCACCGCGCGGGCGCCGATGTACCCCACGCCGAACGCGAGCCAGAGGGCGACGGTGGCAGAGGTGCCGTTGAGGTTTGCCGACTCAACCCACCACAGCAGAGGCACATAGACAGCAAGATTAACGAGCCCGGTGAGCGCCAGATAGCGCGCATCCCCGGCCCCAATCAGTACGCCATCGAGAACAAAGACGAAGCCCGCGATCGGGATGCCGAGGGCGAGCACCGGCAGGAGTGCGGCGAGTCCGTTGCGCACTACCGGGTCGGAACTGAACGCGAATCCCGCCCACGGCGAGGCGATGAGAACAAGCACTCCGAGCACAACTCCGCTGCCGATTCCTAGCTCGATCAGTCGGCGTGTGATTGCACGGGCTCGAACGATGTCGCTCGCACCGAGTTCTTTACCGATCATGGCCTGCCCGGCGATTGCGAGTGCATCCAGCACGAATGCGAGAGTCGCGAAGATTGTCAAAGCTATCTGCACGGTAGCGAGTTCAGGCACCCCGATACCTGTCGCGATAACGATGGTGGCAAGCATGGCTGCGCGCAACGATGCCGTACGCAGTAGTAACCAGGCTCCTGCGTGTCCCGCCAACAACATCCCACTGAGATGTGGTCGCAGGCTTGTTCCCTCACGGCGGGCAAAGGTGACAAGCATTGCAAGATAAGCGGCAGCCATGCCCCAGCTCGCCACCACCGTGCCGATAGCTGAACCGGCGACACCCCAGCCGAAACCGTAAATGAAAAGCGTGTTGAGAAGAGCGTTTGAGATGAACCCTGCGACCGCAACGATGAGCGGGGTACGGGTGTCTTGCAAACCACGCAAAAGGCCGGAGGCGGCAAAAGTGATGAGCATCGCGGGCAAGCCAATGATCGAAATCGCGAGGTACTCCGTGGCGTAGCCCCCAATGCTGGCATCGGGGTTAAACAGGCCTATGAGCCACGGAGTTGCAGGAATTCCAACCGCCACGAGGAGGATGCCGAGCATCACCGCTAGCCACACTCCGTCGACTCCCGCTGCCACAGCGCGCGCCCGATTCCCGACCCCGAGCCAGCGGGCTACTGCCGGGGTTGTGGAGTACGCCAAGAAGATCAGCAAACCCACCGCCGTTTGCAACACAGCACTAGCCACGCTCAGCCCGCCCAGCTGGGCACTGCCGAGGTGCCCCACTAGCGCCGTGTCAGTGAGGAGAAAAATCGGCTCCGCGACGAGCGCGCCGAGTGCGGGGACTGCCAGCCGACGAATATCGCGGTCGAGTGGCGAACGAAACACTCCCACGGCCTACTGCGGTGCCGGGTTGTCGGTCGCGTCGGAATCCGCCGCTGCAGGCTTTTTTGCTACAGGCTTTGTTGCTGCAGGCTTCTTGGCCACAGGTTTTTTGGCAGCGGGCGCCTTCGTTACGCGCGGCTGGGGTGTGCGGCTCGTTGATGTTGACTTCGCGGCTGGCCTTTTCGTAGCAGTCGCGCTCGTTGCCGTCGTCTGCGCTTTCGGCTGGGTCTTGGTCTGTGACTTGGGCTGGGCCTTCGTCGTCGACTTTTTCGGAGCGGCGGTGGACTTCCCGGCTGGCGTTGTATTCGCCGTCGTGGTTTTAGCGCTCGATTTTTTGAGTGCGGCGCTGGTGTTCTCAGCCTTAGCCGAAGCAGCTTTCTTGCTGTCGCCTACATGGGAGGTCGCCGCCTCGGAGGCCACAGGCTTGGCGCGAGGAGAACGCTTCGCGGCGGAACGAGGAACCGCAGCGGTCGCTTCATCATCGATCGAGGGCGGCGCAACTGCCTCTTCTGCAGGGGGGACCGATTCATGATCTGCCTCTACCCCGCCAGTTGCCTCCGAGTTTTCTGCACTGCGTTCGCGACGTGCTCGCAGTTTGCCAAGAACGGCAGGAAGGAGCAAAACCAGCACTACGACGCCGATTGTCGTAACGATCAGCACGACAGACTGCACCGAGCCCTGATCGGGCTGAGGCTCCTCATCGACAACTTCAACGAGTCGCGTTGAGACGATCGATTGGTACTCTGCCAGCGTCGTCTCCCCCGCAACCTCGCTCGAACCGCGAACAAGTGGGGTAATCACGTCACCGATGAGTGAAAACCAGGCGTCAGTCTCTGGCTCGTGAATCAGAGTGGCATCGTTGTCCACATCATCAAGGGCAAGCGCGGTGCCGGGGTTACGAATGAAATCGATCATTTCTGGTTCGACTGTTGCCGGATCGAATCCGATGAGGGCGACACCGACCGGCTCTTCGCCAATCAGTACGGGAACTTTCCAGCGGTTGACGTATTGCACCGGAGTCTCGGTTGCCACTCCGGAGTGATAATCCCGCGACCACAAGAAGACGCGGTCGATAGCTCCCAGCTCAATTCCGTCAGAAAAATCAAGACCACTACCGCGCTCGTCGAGACCGAAATACTCTTCCAGTTCGAGCAACAGGCCCTCGTCGGCTGAAGCAAACGCCGCGACATCGGGAGGGATGGAGCCTGTCGAAGCAACCGCCGCCGCGGGGCTCAACATCATCATGGCGACGAGCGTCGCTGCCGCCGCCCCGGCCAACGTGTGGCGGAGACGACGAGATGACAGTGAGGGGTGGACTGCGTGCATGAGCCTAGTCTGCCAGTTCGCACCGGCAATCCCCGCCCGCCCTCGTTACCCACAGTCACTGCGCCACTGTGAATCGCACACGCGGCAGCGCTCGCGACCAGAGTTGCGGAGAAGGGGAGAGAATAGGGGTGTGACTACGCAGCCGGAACTCGATCTTTGGGAACCTATCGCCCCCAATCATCGCGACCGCATTGTCGCCCATGCCGAAGATAGAGTCGCGTGGCTGCGGGCCCGTAGCCGCGGCGTCACAGCTACGGATGCCGCCCGACTCGCCACCGAGCAATCGTTGCGAGCGGTCGTGGAAAGCAAGCTTCTCGGCTCCGGATTCTCCGGCAACGCGTTCACCGATCATGGCCGCGCTCGAGAACCGGAGATCGCACGCTGGGTATTGGGCGAGCACGGCATCCAATCGAGTTCTGCGCTCTACCATGCTCACGATCAGCCGCTTCATTTGGCGACGCCCGACGGCGTTTCAATGATCGATGGATCACTCGTATTATCTGAAATAAAGACCACGGCGAAAGCGTGGCGGAGCATCCCACGTTCCTACCTGCGCCAAGTGTGGTGGCAACAATATGTGCTGGGGGCCGACCGCACTCTCGTGGTCTGGGAGCAACACACCGATTTCGTACCAACCCATGCCGCGCCGAAATGCCAGTGGGTCGAACGCGACGAGAACCAGATTCACACGCTGGTGGGGCTAGCAGACCGCTTGCTCGAACTCATGCGAGCGCCGTAACCACGCAAATGGGTGCTCTGGCTACTCAGACGCAGCTCGACGAAAGGCACGGACCGCGATAACGGTGCCGAACATCATGAGCCACGCGATCGCAATGGTCGTAGCGACGAACTCGAGCCTGCTGCCCAGCACAACCTGAAATCGGAACAGCGAGAAAAGGCCGCCGGTACCTGCAATGACGGCAACGGCAATCGCTGTGACGATTGACATTCGCGCGAGTACCGGGTGCTCTCGAGCGAATGACGTTTGAATCATCGCCCAACAGGCAGCGGCAAAAGCAAGCACGGCGGCGAGCGTGTGCGTGAAGTCTTGCCACGTAAAGCTCGGCCCATAGGGCAGCGGGCATCCGGATGTACAGGTCACTTGCGACGCCACCAGAAAGAAACCGCACCCGACCCACAGCGACACTGCCGGCGACCCCCACGAGAGCAGCGGTGGCCATGCCCGTACGCGTCGTGCCGCCCACGCGACAGCAGAGCCACCCATCACGATGAGCAGTAACGCAATCTCGAATGCTGCCGCCGTTGGTTCCCCTTCGGCTCCGAGCTCGCTGACGTAGAGCTCGCGGGTGACCGTCAAACGAGATCCCCAAATAAGGATCAGGGCGATCGCCACCGCTGAGCTTCCGAGTATCGCCGCGACACCTTCTACCGTGTGAGTTGATACCCGCTGCGGCGCAACGGCCGTCATCAGCTGACCGCGACTAAGCGCGAAAAAGGTTGTGCCAGCATCCCCCCAGTTTAGAGCAACGGATGCTCTCGCTTGCTAGGGGGAAACGCCCCGAGCTTCGAAGGCGAGCTCACGAACATAGTCATCTTCCCAGCGACCGCCCACAAGGAACTTTTTGGTTCCCTTGAGCTCAAAGCCCATTTTCTCGTAGAAGCGATTCGCACGTGCATTCTCCTGGTTTACGCCGAGCCACACCCCAGCAAAATTGTGTGAACGGGCCCAGTCGAGTCCAGCGCTGATAAGGGCGGATGCGGCACCCGAGCCGTGAAAGTTGCTGAGGACATAGCACTTGCTCAACTCAAGCGTAGGGCGGACCGTGAGAGCCGTCGCAACATCGGGGTCCGTCGGTTCTTCTGCACAGAAGAGAACATAACCAGCGGGCTCTCCTTCGGCCTCGGCGATGAAGATCTCGCGAGATGGCTCTGTCAGATACCGTTCAAAAGACACCGCTGACAGGTGCTCAGCGATGAATGCGGCAATGGCGTCTGGCGTTGTGCCGGGAGGGCACGCGAGCGGAAACGTCTGACGCGCAAGGTTGTGAAGAAGCTGCGCATCCGCCTCGACAGCATGGCGAACAGTGGTGGGCACGGCAGACTCCTTCACCAAGTGGCAATCGATGGCTACTCCCACGCTACTCCGTGCGAAGCGGGCGGGGACGCAAAACGGGGGCCGGCGCTAGCCGACCCCCGTTTCTTTAAGCAGTATTAGATCGAGTTGACGTCGACCGGAATGCCGGGACCGAAGGTGGTCGAAACCGTAGCCTTCGTGATGTAGCGACCCTTAGAAGAACTGGGCTTGGCGCGAATAACCTCTTCGAGCGCTGCCTTAATGTTCTCGTCGAGCTGCTCAGCGGTGAAGCCAGCCTTGCCCACGATGAAGTGAACGTTGGAGTGCTTGTCGACGCGGAATTCAATCTTTCCGCCCTTGATCTCCGAGACAGCCTTTGCCGTGTCAGGGGTAACCGTTCCGGTCTTCGGGTTCGGCATGAGGCCGCGGGGACCAAGAACCTTACCCAAACGACCAACCTGGCCCATGAGCTCGGGGGTCGAAACTGCAGCATCGAAGTTGGTGTAACCAGCGGCTACCTTCTCGATGAGCTCCGAGCCACCAACCTCGTCAGCGCCAGCAGCGATTGCTGCCTCTGCTGCGGGACCGGTTGCGAAAACAATAACGCGAGCAGTCTTACCCGTGCCGTGAGGCAGGATAACGGTGCCACGAACCATCTGGTCAGCCTTGCGAGGGTCTACACCCAAGCGAAGAGCAACCTCAACGGTGGAATCGAACTTCTTCGAAGCCGTCTCGCGAGCAACTGATACAGCCTCGGTGGGCGTGTAGAACTTGCCCTCTTCGATCTTCTCAGCGGCGGCCTTGTATGCCTTGGAATTCTTGGACATTATGCCTCCACCGTGATTCCCATCGAGCGAGCGGTGCCCGCGATGATCTTCATTGCGCCGTCGATGTCGTTGGCGTTGAGGTCAGCCATCTTCTGCTCGGCGATCGTACGAACCTGGTCTTTGGTGAGCTGCGCAACCTTGACGGTGTGCGGCGTGCCCGAACCCTTTGCAACTCCAGCAGCCTTCTTGATGAGCTCTGCAGCTGGCGGGGTCTTGAGGATGAACGTGAACGAACGGTCCTCGTACACGGTGATCTCAACCGGGATAACGTTTCCACGCTGTGCCTCAGTCGCGGCGTTGTACGCCTTGCAGAACTCCATGATGTTAACGCCGTGCTGTCCCAGCGCAGGCCCGATGGGCGGTGCGGGGTTAGCGGCGCCGGCTTGGATCTGAAGCTTGATCAGACCTGTAACCTTCTTTTTCGGTGCCATTGTGTTTCCTTTTCGGTACGAACTGACCCGTGTGGCCAGCTCTCCCGCACCCCAGCGGGGCGCGGTGGTTTGTGCGGGCGTGAACCCTTAAAGCTTGGTGACCTGATCGAAGCTGAGTTCGACCGGAGTCTCACGCTCGAAGAGGGATACGAGAACGATGAGCTTTCCGCTCTCGGGCTTGATCTCGCTGATCGAACCGGGCAGACCCGCGAACGAGCCCTCCTTGATCGTGATGGTCTCGCCGATCTCGAAGTCGATCTCTGCGGGAATAGCGCGCGCAGCAGTCTTGCTCTTCTGCGACGAGCCCTTGGCAGCGGGAGCTTCAACGATTTCTACGAGGCTCTTCAGCATGTTAAATGCTTCCTCGAACCGCAGGGGAACCGGATTGTGAGCGTTGCCCACGAAGCCAGTAACACCAGGAGTGTGACGAACAACAGACCAGCTGTCTTCGTTAAGGTCCATGCGAACCAAAACGTAGCCGGGGATGCGAACACGATTGACGAGCTTGCGCTGGCCATTCTTGATCTCGACAACATCTTCCATCGGAACCTCGACCTGGAAGACGTAATCTTCCATCGCCATGGAAACCTTGCGGTTTTCGATGTTGTGCTTGACGCGCTTCTCGAAGCCTGCGTAGGAGTGGATGACGTACCACTTGCCCGGCTGGAGTCGCAGGTCCATACGGAACTCAGCGTAAGGATCAACCTCAGCGTCAGCTTCTTCTCCAGCTTCGTCATCCGTTGCTGCAACGGATGCATCGGCGTCGGTCGCGGTGTGAACGTCAAGAGCGCTGTCTACCGCAGCGTCAGCTTCGGGGTCGGCTGCAGCATCCAGAGCCTCGAGGAGGCCCGCCAGATCAGCGTCAACATCAGTTGAGCCGTCTTCGATGTGCATGGCCTGGTGCTCGGCGGAGTCTTCTGAACGCTCTGCCTCAGCCAGGGTGTTACCCGTCTGCGCCTCATCCTCCTCGGAGGACTGCTCTGCTGCCGTAGCGAGCTCTGAGTCTTCGCGGTGGTTCTCGGACACTAAATCTCTTTTCGTTACTCTGCATTGCGGCCGTAGCCGCTGCGGTTTGTGAAGGGCCTAGACCACAAGTTCGGGATCGCCGAACAAGAAGTTCACCAAGGCGCTGAACCCAAAGTCGAGACCGGAAACGATAGCCATCATGATGACGACGAAGACAAGAACGACGAGAGTGAAGCTAACCAGCTCCCGGCGGGTCGGCGTCACAACCTTCTTGAGTTCGTTAATTACTTGGCGGATGAAGAGTGCCATGCGACCGAAGGGTCCACGACGTTGCGCGCTCTCCTTCTTCGCCTTGGCGACGACGTCCTCGCTGGGCTCGTCTACGACTTTCTTGGCCACTCTTAGATACCTTCCGATACTTCGGCTTGCTCGACCCATTCCGTGTCGGACGGACCGGGACTTGCAGGGCGGACAGGACTCGAACCTGCAACCTGCGGTTTTGGAGACCGCTGCTCTACCAATTGAGCCACCACCCTCTGCAAGGGACGCAAATCCCTCACTCACACCTTCGCACAATCACGCCGCGACATCCACATTGGGAAATCAGGAGCAGGCGCGCGAAAGTATGGCAGTTATCAACTAACTGGACAAGTGTACGTCATCCTGACGACTCCCGCAGTCCGTGCTCCCCTCCACGACGATCAACACAGTGAACGCTAAGAAAAAGCCAGAGTTCTGCTCCTTGAAAAAATTCTCAAGAAAAAACAAAAACCCGCGTCATAACCACAGAAGATCGCAGTCTCTCTATGCAAGCAGGGCGAACCAACCCTTCTTTATCTCACGCAACACCAATGCACACCGGGCCTAACCAACCCCACAAGACGAGAGCTAACCACCTCGCAGCACAACTCAAGATCACCAACACCAGATGGACAAGCGAAGCTGAAATCAGGCAGTAGTTCGTGACCCAACCCTTACGTTGACCTCACTGTCGAGTCAGCTTCCTTTTCCGCACAGGATCAGGAAGGTACCAGTCGTGTTCACACAACACATCCCGCGCACTGGGAAGCCAGTCGGGAAAAGCAACCACACCGCAGGAGTCCGCTTCGGAGCGACACTCGGAACCATCGCCCTTGTCTCGGGCCTTACGTTCATTGCACCCGCTGCCGCCAGCGCGGACGAGACCAACGGAGCCTCGTACGCCTACGCCGAATTCCTTTCCGGCGAAGTGCTCGGAACCGACCTCAGCAATGTCGCTGGACTTGGTCACGTCGTGGCTTCCAACAACGGCACACAATCGCGACAGGTCCACCGCGACCCGCTCACCGTAGAAGCGCTCGGTGCCAGCGTGATCAACAAGCCAAGTGGTGTACAGCTTCCGCTTCTTGACGTTGTGGATGCCGGAGTCGTGCATCAGTACGCTGAAGCCGACAAGAACGGCGAGTCGTTCGCTTCGACCGGTGCCATTCACGACGACGGCGGAATCGGCGTCGGCTCAGTCGCCTCCGGTGCCGCCGGCGACCTCACTCTCGACCTCGACAGCCTCCTCGCCAACGAGTTCGCTTCCGTGCTCACAGATCTCAAGCTCGATCTGAACGCGGTCGCAGCTCGTGCTGACGGGAATATGACATCAGCGTCCGGCGACTACAGCCTCGCAGATGCAACGCTGAGCTTCTCCAGCCCAGCTATCAGCAAGCTGACGAAGAAAGTCACTACCGCGTTGAACGGTGTAGACAATCAGCTGATCAGCCTGGGCAGTGACAACGGCGCGCTAGGTAACTCGATCGACGGCATCCTTGACCCCGTTCTCGGCGTCGTTGGCTCCTCCGCCGATGTCAAAGTCGTCATCGATGCTGACCTGCAGCAAGCCGTGAATGCCTTGCTCGTGGGCAAGTACGGCAACGGTGCAGTCAGTTTCAACCTTGAAACTGGAGCAGTGCTCGTTGATCTCGAAGCCTTGCTGGGCAGTGAGTTGAACGATCTCCCGCCAAACACCGAACTCTTGACAGATGCTGTGGTCAATCAGATCCTCAACGGAATCACAGAGACCGTCGCTGACCTCGCCGACGATATCGTCGAACGCGTCGAACGCGCACTACGTGATGCCCGAGTAGAGGTGTCCGCAAAGCTCAACCTGCTCACCGCTCAAGAACCTACACAGAAGACCGTGTGCCGCGACATCCAAGTCCCCATCATCGGCGACATTCTGAACGGTGAAGTTCTTGGCGGCGACTCATCTTCCGACGGCGGTCTGATCGGCGGGCTGCTCGGTGGACTCACCGGCGGCATCACCGACGGCGTAACTCAGGGTGTGACCCAGGGCATCATCGGCTACACCACCGACACCGTCTGTGAACTCGTGAGTTCAGTTCTGCCCGACCTTCGCAGCACCGTCGATGTCAGCATCATCGGCACCGTGAACGACCTGATCAACGGAACCGCTGTTTCAGCGAAAGCAAACATCTCGCTTCTCGGCGGAACAGTCACAACCGGCCTCAACGTAGACACGCTGATCAGCAGTCTCGGCAAGACGCTCAACACGTCACTCTTCTCCCACGATGGGGCGGTTTCATCGCTCGTCGCTAGCCTCAACAGCGGCTTGGTCAATCCCGCAGTCACGGGATTGCTTGGAGACACCAGCGTGGCCACCGTGCTGCGCAGCCTGATCTCCATCAAGGTCAACGTGCAAGAGCAGTGGACTTCCACCGGTGCCGTCAAGGGTGACATGTTCAGCGAAACCGCCGTTCGCGTCACCGTAGGCAGCGGAGTTGGTTCCTCAACGGCATCCAGCGGCAGCGGCCTGTTGGGTGGAGTGCTCGGCCGGGCGGCCAGCGGCCCGAGCTTCACCAACGACGGCCTCGTCACCCTCAACGTTGCTCGCGCAGTCGTCGGCCCGAACGTTCAGACAGTCGTTGACCCAGGATGCACGACGAACTGTGGCCCGGTTGACCCCGAAGATCCCTGCGTGGGCATTTGCCTCCCCGGAGGACCAGACGGACCTCAACTTCCCACTCTCGCCCTCAACGGGCAACTCGCCTACACCGGTGCTGGCGTAGCGACACTCATCGCCCTCATCGTCGCGTTGTTGGCAGCGGGTGCCTACTTCGCGCGTCAGGGTTACCTCCGTACACACCCCAAGTCCGAGCTCTAGGACTGCGGAGGTAACCACAGCGGCCGGAGCTCCTAGTCCCCCCAGGATGAGAACTCCGGCCGCTTCCCTCAGCCCCCACCGCCTCAGCGGTGGGGGCTTTTTAGTACCACGAGACGACCAGCGAAGCCTTCGTAATCCTTGGGCACACTCGCCACCAAAGCCATAGACTTGAGTGGTGACCTCACCTCGCCTCTCTGCCAGAATTTCCGCTATCGCCGAGTCAGCCACCCTCAAGGTGGACGCCAAGGCCAAGTCGCTTCTTGCGGCCGGTCGGCCCATCATCAGTTATGCGGCTGGCGAGCCCGACTTCGCGACACCCGCGAACATTGTGGATGCGGCATCCGCTGCAGTGCTCGACCCCAGGAACCACCGCTACACTCCAGCGGCAGGACTGCCCGAGCTGCGCGAAGCAATCGCCGCGAAGACACTGCGCGACAGTGGCCTTGAGGTCGGGATCAACCAGGTCGTTGTCACCAACGGCGGCAAGCAAGCCGTCTACCAAGCATTCGCGACTCTCGTCGACGAGGGCGACGACGTTCTCGTGCCGACCCCGTATTGGACCACCTACCCGGAAGCAATCAAGCTCGCCGGCGGCAACACGATCGAGGTTTTCGCCGGAGCCGATCAAGGCTACCTCGTCACTGTCGAGCAACTTGAGGCGGCGCGCACCGAGAACACCAAGGTGCTGCTCTTCGTTTCGCCATCAAACCCCACCGGCGCCGTCTACTCGCCTGAGCAGACGAAGGCCATCGGTGAATGGGCGCTCGAGCACGGCATCTGGGTCATCAGCGATGACATTTACCAAAACTTGGTCTACGACGGAGTACGTGCCGTCTCCATTGTTGAGGCCGTTCCCGCGCTCGCCGACACCACGATTCTCGTGAACGGTGTTGCCAAGAGCTACTCCATGACCGGCTGGCGCCTTGGCTGGATGGTCGGCCCGGTTGACGCGATGAAGGGCGCAGCGAACCTGCAGTCGCACCTCACGAGCAACGTCTCCAACATCTCGCAGCGCGCGGCCATTGAAGCCCTCACCGGCCCGCAAGACGCCGTCGAAGAAATGCGACTGGCCTTCGACCGCCGCCGCAAACTGATCGTTGCCGAACTCAACAAGATTGAGGGACTGCACTGTCCGACACCGCAAGGCGCGTTCTACGTCTACCCGGATGTCACGGGGCTCCTCAACCGCGAATGGGGCGGAGTCACTCCGACAACAAGCCTCGAACTCGCAGACCTCATCCTTGAGCAAGCTGAGGTTGCGGTCATCCCCGGAGAGGCCTTCGGCCCGAGCGGCTACCTGCGCCTTTCTTATGCCCTCGGCGACGATGCGCTCCTCGAAGGTGTGCAACGCCTTCAGAAGCTCTTCAGCTAAGCCCACAACCGCCGCCGTTGCGGTGGAGGATTTTATGGATGCAACACCGCCGCTTGATGCCGCCGGTCGATTGAGCGCTGCACTCAGCGCAGCGACACCCTCACAACGACTCCAAGCAGCAATGTCTGCCGGAACACACCCCCGGGATGAGTACGTTGCGGTGCTCGTGGAGCGGTGCGCGATCGAACCCGACCTCAATGTTCGCGAGACACTCACGTGGGCGTTGATGCGGCATCCGGCGCACATCACAGTTCCACTGCTCATTGACGAAGCTGGGTCGACGACGAATCAGGCCCGCAGTCAAGCGCTGCACACTCTCTCGAAGATTCGGGATCCTGCCGGTTGGGCTGCGATCACCCCCGAAGTGCTGAATGACGCCGACGACAGCGTCGCGCGCACAGCGTGGCGAGTGGCAACAGTTCTCGTGCCCGAAGCGGAAGAGGCTGAACTCGCGACCATGCTCGTAGCCCACCTCGGTCGCGGCGAGCGCGATGTTCGACTCAGCCTGAGTCGAGCGCTCATGGAGCTCTCAGACGCTGCTGTTCTTGCTCTGCTTGAGAACGCCGCAGAGAAGGGAGACGAGCCCCGTCGGGTTCATGCGCACGCGACTCTGATTATGCGCGAGTCTCCCGATGTGGGCTTTGATGCTGCCCTCTTCGATGCCGAACTCGCTGTGTTGCTGTCGTCACAGTAGCTTTCTGGCCGTCGCCCACACTGTGAGCTCATGCCGCGAGGAGAGTTGCAGCTTGCGCAACACTGCAGACACGTGGGTTTCTACAGTTTTGATGGAGATATAGAGCTCAGCCGCGACCTCCTTATAGGCATAGCCTCGCGCGATGTACCTCATCACTTCTTGCTCGCGAGCGGATAACCTGTCGAGTTCATCGCTGGACTCCGACTGTTCCCCGGCAACGGCGCCGAACGCGTCGAGCACAAAGCCAGCGAGCTTGGGCGAGAACACCGCATCGCCTCCGGCCACAGCAACCACCGCCTCGCTGACATCACGGCCAGAACTGCCTTTGGTGATGTACCCGCGAGCGCCGGCACGGATCACTCCGACGACATCTTCAGCGGCATCCGAAACGCTCAGCGCAAGGAATCGAACCGAGTCGAGCAAGCCACTCGATCGCTTGAGAACCTCGGCACCGCCGCCGCCAGCGCCACCGGGCAAGTGAACGTCGAGCAAGACCACTGCCGGTCGAAGTTGGGCGATGAGTTCCACCGCTTCATCGACCGTCGCCGCCTCGCCCACGACGCGCACTGTCGCGTCTAAGTCGGCTCGAAGTCCTGACCTGAAGATCGAATGATCATCAACAATCACGACATCGAGCGATGCGGAGTCGTTCACGGTAGGGCCTCAATTCGTAGATGCACTTCAGTTCCAATGCCACCAGTGCCGTGACGAACAGTAGCGGTTCCTCCCGCTCGCGCCATGCGACCGATGATCGATTCACGGATGCCGAGACGGTCAGCGGGCAAAGAATCGAGATCTACCCCTGGCCCTCTATCGCGAACGTAGACATTGACGTCGTGAGGTGACGACTCGATATAGACGGAGACGTCTCCGCCAGCGTGACGAGCGGCGTTCAACATCGCTTCTCGAGCAGCGGCAACCAGAGCTACCGGCACGCCCTCCGGCACTTCACCCACTGTCACGACATCGAATCTGACCGCAAAGTCGAGCTCGATCGCCGCCGCGATTGCACGCATCTCAGCGACGCTGTCGGTGCTTGGTGCGACATCGCCCTCGAAAAGCCACTCACGAAGTTCTCGCTCTTGCGCTCGCGCGATGCGCGCGACCTCGCTGGATGCGCCCGCACGGTTCTGGATGAGGGCGAGAGTTTGAAGCACAGAATCGTGCAGGTGAGCCGCGACTTCCGCCCGGTGCTCTTCCCGGACCCGGGCCGTGCGCTCCGTAATCAGGTCGCTCCAGAGCGCGACAATTCGTGGCGCCGCCAGCAATCCCACGCCAGCGATGATCAGCACCGTCGCGAACAGACTATTGATGAGGCTCGGCCGCAGAGCCCACACGGCGATCGAACAGGCGATGATGATGCCGGCCGCAACGGTGCGCACCCACACTCCGTAGCTCTGCAGCCGCGAGGGATCATGACGGTCAATCGCGAGACTCCAGGCAACCGCTGCAGCGCTCGTCAGGGCGACCGCAAACAGGAAAGGTGAGCTGCCGCTGGGCCCAGAGCCGAGGGTCACCAGAATCACGCTCGCCGCTGCGATACCTGAAGCGATGACGAGCATCATCGCCATCGGTACTCGCCGGCGAACCTCGCGCCGGTTCTCGGTGTCGCTCGGCGCAAGAGGCACAAGCGCCCACAACCAGAAATACAGCAGCAGTCCAGCGCCACCGCATAGCGAGGTCAGCACAGCAAGAAAACGAACGCGCCCCACGCTCCACCCCAGATGTGTAGCGAGCGCTACGCTCACTCCGCTCACGGCCGCTTCACGCGGGCGCAGAAGTGGCGGTCGAATGGCTACTGTGGTCACTCAAGAATCCAAGCAGGTTTTTCGCGTGAATAGTGACCAGTAAGGGTACGTTCAGGGTCATCCCTCATAGCGAAGCGCTTTCTCACCGACGACGATCGAATCATGGCATCACGTAAACCACCCGCATCACCCCCGACCGAACATCCGTTCATGAACTGGCTACGCCAACTCGACCTGCGCCGCGAACCCGGCTGGATTGGCGGAGTCGCAGCAGGAATCGCAACCCGCTTGGGTATCGACCCCCTCATCGTGCGCGGCATCCTTGTTGTTGTTGCCGTACTGGGGGGCCCAGCGATCCTGTTGTACGCGGTGGCCTGGCTTCTCATTCCCGACCACAACGATTCGATTCATCTTGAGAACTTCTTCCGTAAGAAGTTTGAACGCGCACACGCCGCAATCGCCGCGCTGCTGCTGCTCTCGATGCTGCCTACAACTCAAGGCTTCTGGCAGATAGGTTCATTCGTCGCGGGCCCAGCGAGTTGGGGAGCAGAACTGGGACGAGCGCTGTGGACGGTGTTGTTAATTACAGGACTCGTCGCGCTCGTGCTGTGGATAGTGCGTCTCGCTCGCAGCCCACGAGCTTCGGCGAACGGTGACCCCATTGCGGTCCCCGCCACGACGGACGCGGACCCCACGACAATTCCCCATCCTCACGAGAACTCCGCAGACTCCGCTATCGCGAGCGCGGAACAAGTCAACGCAACGGTCTCGGCACCCCTGCTTCCCGAGCAGCCGTCGTCCGAAGCAAGCGATGAAGAGGTCGCGGCCTGGCGCGAGCAGCGCGAGATCTGGAAGGCCCAGAATGCGCAGTGGAAGTCTCAACAGGAGATAGAGGCGAAAGAGGTGCGCCGCCAGCGAGCAGCGGAACTTCGCGAACAATCCCGTGTGGCGGCAGCACTCGCCGCAGAACGACGTCGTGAACGCCGGAGGCTCAACCCGAGGCTCTCGATAGGCGTCATGGCCATCGTGAGCGGCATCGCTCTTCTCGCCGGCGGAATCGCTGCATTCAGTGCGCCCTCTGGTTCAGCCACAGTCGCGGCTGCGACCGGGCTGTCGGTAGCTGCGCTGGTTTTTGGTGCGGCAATTGTGATCGGAGGGGCCCTGCGCCACCGCAGTGCCTTCTTGGGATTTGTCGCCGGCGTCACAGTGCTTGCCGCTGCCGTGGCGTTCGCACTCCCGGCAAACCGCACACTGCTGGCGGCATCCGCAGAACTCGGCGAAGGCCGGTCAGCGCAACTCATCGGTTATGCGTACCTCAACACCAACGACAGAAATGATGCAGTCACCTCGAGCGACCTCTGGCAGGGTGTCGGTGAAGTCAGCGTGTTCGTCGATCAAGGAACCGCAGTAACAGTAGAGGTACGGTCCCCCTCGAGTTCGGTCTGCATCGCCGAACTGCAGAGCAGCGAAAACAGCGAGGGCTTCACCGGGATCTGGGACTGCATCGAACCCACGACTCGCACCGACGAATTCAACCAGTGGACTGTAACGGTAGGCGATCCAGCTGTCACCCCGAGCAAAACAATCCACGTGTGGCAACAAACCGGACAGGTCGAGATCTTCAACGACAATCCTGTCGCGGCCGACAAGCTAGAGGACTAAAAAATGACTATTCACAACGAGACTCCTGCCGAAAACGACACGTCCACGTCCACGTCCACGTCCACGTCCACGTCAGAGACTTTAGAGGCCCCCACCAGCACATCAGCCCTGACGCGCCCCCGAATCCGATTCGGCACCATCGTGTGGGGACTTCTCATCATGGCAGCGGGCATCTCCCTACTGACGGCGCTCGGCACTCCCGGTCGACGCGAAGAACTCGCCGACTGGGTTCTGACAATGACCGCCGGCCAAGCCATGCTCACCGCCTCAATGATTCTGGGTGCGATACTGCTCATCGTCGGGCTGCTCGCCGTTATTCGTTCTCAGCAAAAGAAGCGTTCGCCAGAAGCTCCAGCAGAAGCAGCGCCGAGCGAGCATCAACCGATCGGTTGATAGACCTCTAACCATCCGACCCTGTCGCCGCGGGTCTAGACAAGCGACGATAGAAGCATGAACCCCACCGCTCCCATCGTGCAGGTCGAGAATCTGCGCAAAACCTACGGAACTTTTGCGGCTGTCGACTCGGTCAGTTTTGAGATCCAACGCGGCGAAACCTTCGCCCTGCTCGGCCCCAACGGCGCAGGAAAGTCGACAACGATCGAGATTCTTGAGGGGTACCGTGATCGAACCGGGGGCAATGCGAGCGTGCTCGGCATTGACCCCGGCAAAGGCGGCCTCGACTGGAAGGCACGCCTCGGTATTGTGCTGCAGTCCACCGGCGAAAGCGGCAACGTGACCGTGCGCGAACAACTCACCCACTTTGCCGGTTACTACCCCAACCCCCGCCACGTTGACGAAGTGATCGCGGCCGTAGGGCTTGAGGAGAAAGCGAATACGCTCATCCGCAAACTCTCGGGCGGGCAGCGTCGGCGAGTGGATGTCGCGCTCGGCATCATCGGTAATCCCGAGCTGCTCTTCCTCGACGAACCCACTACGGGCTTTGACCCCGAGGCACGTCAGCAGTTCTGGCAGCTCATTCGCTCGCTCAAGGCGGAGGGGACGAGCATCCTGCTCACGACTCACTATCTTGACGAGGCTGCGCAGCTCGGCGACCGTGCCGGAGTAATTGCGGGCGGAAAGATGATCGACATCGGCGCGATTGATGAGCTCGGCGGCACCGAAGCGCGGGTGCCGATAGTGCGCTGGCGCGAAGGCGATGACCATCGAGAAGAACGCACCCCCACTCCCGGAGCTGTCGTCGCAGCCCTCATGGCAGACGGCCATGAACCTGTCGGGCTGGAAGTCATCCGCCCGAGCCTCGAAGACATCTACCTGCAGTTGGTCTCAGACCACGCGCATGCACGCGAAGTGGAGAACGCACGATGAGCACCTCACCATCAACAGCGACAGTAACAACGTCAACGGCTGGGCCGAAAAGCAGCCTGGGGTCGAGCCTCGGCCGCAATCTGACCCTCGGATTCAGCCGCATCAAGTACGAAGTGCGCGCCTACTTCCGTCAAGGTGACTCGGTTTTCTTCACCTTCCTCTTCCCCGTCGTCATGCTCACGATCTTCTCGGTCGCCTTTAGCGAACAGAACTTCGGAACCGACGACGAACCCCTCACCGCTGCCGGGTTCTACCTGCCAGGGATGCTCGCCGCCGGCCTCCTTCTCAGCGGTCTGCAGAACATGGCCATCGACATCGCCATGGAACGCAGCGACGGAACCCTCAAACGCTTCGCGGGAACTCCCCTGCCGATCATGAGCTATTTCATCGGCAAAATTGGTCAAGTCTTTGTGACCGGAGTGCTGCAAGCAGCCCTCGTGATGCTGGTCGCGAGCATCGCGTTCGGCGTTGAACTGCCGAGCGAACCCAGCAAGTGGCTGACCTTCGCTTGGGTCTTTGCGCTCGGTGTCACAACATCCGCTGTGCTCGGTATTGCTCTCAGCGCGCTCCCCCGCAGCGGAAAGAGTGCAACCGCCGTCGTCATCCCCATCGCCCTCGTGCTGCAGTTCATCTCCGGCGTCTACCTCGGATTCTCGATGCTGCCCGTCTGGTTGCAGAACTTTGCGAGCATCTTTCCCCTGAAATGGATGGCGCAGGGAATGCGCGAAGTGTTCCTGCCTGCAAGTTTCGAAGTGATGGAGCAATCAGAAAGCTGGAATCTCCCCGGTGTCGCCCTCGCGACCGGCCTGTGGCTTGTGCTCGGCCTGATCGTGACGCGCCTCACCTTCCGCTGGATCCGCAAGGATAGCTAAATGGGTCTTATTCGCTGGATGAGCGTCGCCGTCGTCGTCACCTCGCTCGTGCTGGCGGCGCTCGTCTTCAGCTCCACCTGGAGCGAACTGGGCAACCGAATTGGGGCTTGGATTACCCTCGCCGTCTTCGTGCTGGCCTGGTTCACTCTCGGCATCCGCGCATTCTCGAACAAGACAATCGCCTTCAGCTACATCGCGCTGCTCGCCGTGTTGCTGGGGGTCGGAGTCGCCTTCTTGCCGACAATGGCAACCCTGCAGTCAGTCGCCTACCCGCTCGTGTGGGTGATCGCGGAGCGCACTCGCAACGCCATAATCGGCAACGTCGCCGTCGCTCTCGCCGTAGGCATCGGCTTCGTCGCTGACTCAGGCACGAGCCCCGAAGCACTGCTCAGCAATGGCACGATCGTGGCACTGTCACTGGCTTTCAGCCTCGCCCTCGGGCTGTGGATCACCCAAATCTCCACCCTCAGCAATCAACGCCACGACCTTGTGCTCGAACTGCACTCCACGCGCGACGAACTCGCCGCTATCAGCCGGGATGCCGGAATTTCTAGCGAACGTGAGCGGCTCGCCCGCGAAATCCACGACACCATCGCGCAAGACCTCACCGGGCTAGTGCTCGTAGCCCAAAGAGCTAAGCGCGAACTCGACAACAACCACCCTGCTGCCGCAGCCGAACAACTCGAGCTGATCGAAGACAGTGCCCGCGCAGCACTCGCAGAAGCGCGCGCACTCGTCACGGCATCCGCTCCCGTTGGGCTTACGGGAGACGGGATCACGAGTGCCCTGACCCGGCTGGCGGAGCGCTACAGTCGCGAAACCCACTTGACCGTGACGGTGGATGCCGAACCACTGCCCACAATTGCCCGCGAAACCGAAGTTGTCGTTCTGCGCTGCGCCCAAGAGGCCCTCGCGAATGTGCGTAAGCATGCGTCGGCAACGCGCGCGACGATCACCGTCTCGACTGACGATTCTGGGCTCAGCATTACGGTTGCCGATGACGGCGTAGGATTCGACCCGAACATCACTCACACGGGGTTTGGGCTTGAGGGAATGAGCGAACGTCTCGCTCTCGTGAATGGGCGCCTCGATGTTGCCAGTTCGGCCGCCGGAACCACCGTGCGCGCCACCATTCCGAAGGAAGTTCTCGCATGATCCGTGTCGTTGTTGCCGACGATCATCCGATCGTTCGCAGTGGAATCGTAGGACTGTTGGGTTCTGCGGATGACATCGAAGTCGTCGGCGAAGCGAGCGACGGTGCTGAGGCTGTTGCGTTGGCCACGCAGCTCTCCCCCGACGTGGTTCTCATGGATTTGCGTATGCCCGGCCTCGGAGGCGCTGAGGCGACTGCGCAACTGGTAGCAGCACGCCCTGAGGTGCGCGTGCTGATTCTCACCACCTATGAGTCAGACGAGAACATTTTAACCGCGATTGAGGCTGGCGCGAGTGGCTATCTGCTGAAGGCGGCACCGCAAGACGAAATTTTGGCGGGGCTTCGCTCAGTTGCGCGCGGCGAAGTTGCACTCGCACCCTCGATTGCGGCGCTGCTCGTGACTCGGATGCGGGAGCCTGCGAAAGTTTCGCTCACCGAGCGTGAAACGCAGGTGCTTGCTCTCGTGGCTGAGGGCAATAGCAACCGGGCGATTGCCGCTGCGTTATTCCTGAGCGAGGCGACCGTGAAGACGCATCTCATCCACGTGTTCGAGAAACTCGACGTGAGAGACCGCACTCGTGCCGTCACGAAGGCAATGGAGCTGGGGTTGCTTCCGCGCTAGCGCGCGACTGCGCGACTGCGTGGTTTAGGCGAGTTCGACTCCGACGCTGACCGGCTCCGGCTGTAAGTGGATGCCGTACCGGCTGAGCACACACGCGCCGATGTAGCGGGCAAGTTCTGCAATTTCGGCGGCGTCTGCTCCGGTTCGGTTCACGATCGCGAGGCTGTGCTTGGTGGAGACTGCTGCCCGGGAGCCGGGAAGGCGGAAGCCTTTGTGCACTCCCGAGTGTTCGATGAGCCAGGCGGCGCTGAGCTTGACGAGGCGTGGTTTCGGCGGTGGCGGCGGGGCGGGAGTTTCGCCGAGGGGAACGACAACGTCGGCGACGGGGTCATCGTCGATGACCCAGCGTGGGGCATCCGCCGGCAAAGCACGAGCAATGTGCTCGGGAACGATGGGGTTCGTGAAGAAGGAGCCACAGCTCGCGGAGTCGGGCTCGTTGGGGTCGAGCACCATAGCTTTGGATGCCCGGAGGGCGAGCACGGTGTCGCGGATCTGCTGCAGGGGCACGTTGTCCCCAACGTTTACCCCCAGCGCGGTAGCGAGCTGTTGGTACTGAACCGTGCTGGTGGGTGAGGCGGTGAGGGTGAAGTGCACGGCGACGACGACTCCGGTGCGACCACTCTTGATGACGGAGCTGCGGTAGCCCAGTTCGAGCTCTTCGGTGGTGAGATGAACGAGTTCGCCGCTGTCGTAGTCAAGAAAGTCGATGCCGGTGAGCGCGCTGGCCACTTCTTGACCGTAGGCGCCAATGTTTTGGATGGGAGCTGCGCCCACGGATCCGGGGATACCACTGAGCGCTTCGAGGCCTCCCCAACCGCGCGCGACGAGACGCGCGACAAGGCCATCCCAGGATTCTCCGGCTTGAACGCGCACGCTGAGAGTGGTGTCACTCTGGTCAGTGACGTGGATGCCCTTTGTGGCGATGTGGATGACGGTTCCGTCGAAGCCTTCATCACTGATAACCATGTTGGAGCCGCCCCCGATGAGCAGCCATTCGTCGCCTCGTTGCCACACATCATGCACACTCGCGAGGAGTTCTTGCTCGGTGGTGGGGCGCAGCAGGGTGTGTGCTGGCCCACCTACCCGGATGGTGGTGAGGTCGGCGAGCATCACGTTGTGTTGTGGTGCTGCGCGGTCGCTGGGGGCGGTGTCGGTCATTTGTAAAGCTTGACCCTGACTTGTGATTTGCCGAGCACGGTTTGGTTGGCGGCGCTGACGGTGAGGTCGATGCGGGTCACGTCATCTTCGATGGCACCGACTTTGGCTGTGACGCTGACGGTGATTCCGCCGTTGCCGTCGACGACAACGGGGCGGGTGAAGCGCACGCCGTATTCGACGACTTCACCGCGGCCATCCATCCAGTCGATGACGGGTTGAACGGCGAGGCCCATGGTGAGCATGCCGTGGGCGAGTACGCCGGGCAGCCCTACTGACTGTGCGACGTCGTCGCGGTAGTGGATGGGGTTGAAGTCTCCGGATGCTCCGGCGTAGCGCACGAGGGAGAAACGGGTGAGGGTGACTTTGCCGGTGATGAGTTCTTGTCCGACGGTAAGGTCGCTCATTCTGTGCCTCTCATGACGAGTACGGAGGTTGCGGTGACGACGTGGTTGCCTTCGGCGTCACTGATAGCGGTTTCGGCGGTGATCATGTCGTTGCCGCCGAGGGATTTGATGCTGGTGACGGTGAGGATGGCGGTGAGTTCGTCTCCGGCGACGATGGGCCGCGTGTAGCTGAACTTTTGTTCTCCGTGCACGATGCGGGAGAAGTCGATGCCGGTGTCTGGGGCGGCAAGGAGGAGGGCGAGGCCTGCTTCTTGGATGACGACGGCGAAGGTGGGCGGTGCGACGACGTCGGCGTAGCCTGCGGCGCGTGCCGCTTCGGGGTCGTGGTTGAGGGGGCTTTGGGCG
>TARA_R110002020_G_scaffold83108_1_pt1 | contig 57935 bp, 45 predicted proteins | sample TARA_R110002020 | Tara Oceans TARA_R110002020 (sample SAMEA4396489) | marine metagenome | biome: Westerlies Biome; feature: [MES] marine water layer (ENVO:01000295) within the mesopelagic zone...; material: water (ENVO:00002006), including particulate matter (ENVO:01000060) such... | reverse complement strand
GACCACTGACCACTGACCACTGACCACTGACCACTGACCACTGACTACTGACCACTGACTACTCCTCAATCAACCCCTTGTCCTTATAAAGCTGAATATATTGGTTGCCCAACGAATCGGAATCTTTATATTTTTTCCTTAATCCATTCAGTTTTTCCTTCAATTCAGATACCACTTGGGCATAATCCGGATCGTTAAATACATTGTTTAGTTCCTGAGGGTCTTTTTCGCGATCATAGAGTTCCCATACATCTACATCGTAATAGAAGTGTATCAATTTAAACTTCTTGGTGGCAATACCATAATGTCTTTTTACTGCATGTTCTGCCGGATATTCGTAATAATGATAGTAAACGGCATCCCTATCCCATTTTTCCTTTTCACCCTTTAGCAAAGGCACTAGGCTTTTGCCCTGCATATCCTCTGGAGCTATTACACCGGCAACTTCCAAAAAGGTCTGTGCAAAATCAAGATTTTGTACCATTTCATCTTCTGTAGTGCCAGGAGTGATTACATTTGGCCATTTTATAAGTAGCGGGGTTTTAAAAGATTCATTGTACATAAAGCGCTTGTCGAACCAGCCGTGCTCCCCTAAATAAAAGCCTTGATCGGAAGTGTATACCACCAAAGTATTTTCGGTAAGTCCCTCATCATCCAAATAGTTCAATACCCTCCCCACATTTTCATCAACTGCGGCAATGGTCCCTAAATAATCCTGCATATACCGCTGATATTTCCAAACCATCAGGGTAGAATCGTTCATGTTGCTGTACTCCTTTTTAAAGGCCTCGTTAATAGGGCCGTATACTTCGTCCCATTCCGCTCTCTGTTCAGGATTAAATTTGTTTAGGCCTCCAATGCCCAAATGTTCCTCAATGTTTAATTCTGCCAGTACCTCATCCGTTATCTTTAGGTCATAACGCAGGGTCATATGCTTAAGGATGTTCATTTCAGCAGGTCCTGCAGTGGTTTCACGTGTAGCGTAATCGTCGAACAAAGTAGTAGGTAAAGGATAGGTTTTCTTTGTGAATTCTTTATAATGTCTTGGTGCTGGCATCCAGGACCTATGTGGAGCCTTGTGCAAATACATCAACATAAAGGGCTTTTTTGCATCCCTACGGTTTTGTAGCCAATCCAAGGTGAGGTCGGTGGTAATATCGGTAACATATCCCTTAACGATGGTATCCCCTGTAGCCGTAATAAAACGGGGGTTGTAATAATCTCCCTGTCCCGGTAATATCTTAAATTCATCGAAACCTTTTGGGTTGTTGCCAAAATGGAGCTTCCCGAACATTGCGGTCTGGTAACCTGCCTTTTGTAACAATTGCGGGAAGGTAACATTGGTGGTATCAAATGGGGAGATATTATCTATCTTCCCGTTAATATGACTATGCTTTCCTGTCAGGATAACGGCACGAGATGGTGCACAAATGGAATTGGTAACACTGGCGTTCGTAAAGAGCATTCCTTCCTTGGCAATTCTGTCTATGTTGGGCGTGTTGATAAGCTTGTCATCATAAGCACTAATGGCCTGATATGCATGGTCATCGGACATGATAAAAACTATATTCGGTTTTTTTGAAATTTGTTCTTTTGCTTCCTGTTTACAGGAGGTAAATAATAAAAAAGATGCTCCAAAAATTAGATAAAGAAATTTGTACTTCATATTAGGTGTTAAAATGCTTTAAAAATGTAAAAATAGGGCTTTGTTTCAATAAATCCAGAAGTGTGGATCTATTTGTATTGGTTTAAAATTCCTTTAAAAGTGGTTAGTACCTCCTTTTGTTCTTTGGGATAGTTATCCGGTGAAAATGGATGTTCCTCCTCAATATCCTGAGCCAAATTATACAGTTCGCCAGTATCGTATAATTTCCATTGTTTATTCTGTACATATCTTTTGGGTTCAAACTTCCCCCAATTAGGGGCGTAATGACAAAATATCCAATCCCTTTTTTGGGAATTATTACCCAAAAGTTGTTGGTAGAAGCTAATGCCGTCCAATGGCACGGGCGAAGTTGGCGTAGTTCCCGATATGTCCATCAACGTAGGCAGAAAATCTGTAAAATCTATTAGATTATTATTTATGCTTTTGGGGGCAATTTTCCCTTTCCAGTTTGCTATAAAGGGAACATGGGTTCCTGCATCCGTGGTATGGCCTTTGTCGCCTTTAATTGAAATACCGTTGAAGCTAGAGGTAACATCGCGGTCGGTTCCATTGTCCCCTACGAAGAGTATCAGTGTATTTTCACGAATACCCAATTCTTCCGTTTTTTTGATTATTTCTCCTATTATCCTATCCATATACTCCACCATTTCACCAAAATAGGTAGGATCATTAATCTTCGACTTGGTGTCAAAGCCTTTAAATTCCTTATTGTTGGGAGTGGGCACAAAGGGGTCATGGGTCAGTACCATAGGGTAGTAGACAAAAAATGGGGAGTCTTTGTGGTTTTCCATAAAGGAAGTGATATTCTTTAGAAAGACGTCGGGACCATATTGGCCCTGGTGAGTTATTGCCCCATTTTTCTTTGTACTCAGCAAGGGGTCTTTGTACCTAGATCCCAAATAATCAATTTGCCATAAACAATAGTCGTCAAATCCGGCTTTTTCAGGGGTTGTTCCAATTCGGTCACCAGCTAATTTTTGTTGATACGCATTTCCCAATAGCTGCCATTTTCCGGCGATATAAGTTTCGTAACCGGCTTCTTGCATATAATGCCCAAAGGTTTTTTCCCTTGGGTCCAGTAGACCAAAACCAATATAGTTTCGAAAGTTGTATTTGCCTGTCATAATCTGAACTCGAGAAGGGGTACACAGAGGGGTGGAATAGCAATGGTCAAATCGCATACCTTCATTGGCCAATTTGTCCAGGTTTGGAGTGGGATAACTACTGCCCCCATATGTGCCAATGGTCTCGTAGCCCAGATCATCGGCCATGATAAGAATTACATTCGGTTTTTTAACGGCAATCTGGTTTTTGCCATTCTTGCACGATACGATCAAAAAAGTGGAGACTATAAGAATAATATAAATTTGCAAGCGAAGCATAGTTGGTTTTTAGGTATGGAATTAGATCCTTTTGCCTTAATTTTCTCAGAAAATGTAGGTTGAGGTACTAGCAAATTTATAGTATTTGCCCGCCAATGGCAAGAAGCAGTAATGTATGGATTCTTTTGGATTGTGGACATGGTACTGACAAGCCCATTTGAAATCAATTTAAGGGAGAAGAGAATGCCGCAAAAGAAAGTGCGGCATTCAAATAATATTTTGGTAATAACTCTTTAGGCTTTAATTTAAAGGGAGTTTACTGTTTTGCGTATGGCCACCAAATTGGTCAATAATTTTTCCAGATAATCCAAATGCAGCATATTGGCACCGTCGCTTTTGGCGTTCGCCGGGTCAAAATGGGTCTCCATAAAAATTCCGTCGGCCCCCGTAACAATACCGGCACGGGCAATGGTCTCTATCATATCCGGTCTTCCCCCAGTTACCCCTGAAGACTGATTGGGTTGCTGCAGGGAATGGGTAACGTCCAAGACTACCGGTGCATATTGCTTCATTGTTGGGATACCACGGAAATCCACGATCATATCCTGGTAGCCGAACATGGTGCCCCTGTCGGTCACCATCAACTGTTCATTGTTGGAATCCAAGACTTTTTGTACTGCGTGCTTCATGCTTTCAGGGCTCATAAATTGCCCCTTTTTTAGATTCACCACTTTTCCGGTCTCTGCCGCTGCTACCACCAAATCGGTCTGACGCACCAAAAAGGCGGGTATCTGCAATACATCTACATATTCTGCGGCCATATGGGCATCCGATATTTCATGTATGTCCGTAATAGTAGGAACCTTAAAGGTTTCGGATACTTTTTTCAAAATTTTCAAGGCCTTTTTATCCCCTATGCCCGTAAAGGAATCTACCCTACTGCGGTTGGCCTTTTTAAAACTTCCCTTAAAAACATATGGGATATTAAGTTTATCGGTAATGGTAACCACCTTTTCCGCAATGCGCATCGCCATTTCTTCCCCTTCAATGGCACAGGGGCCACAGAGTAGGAAAAAGTTGTTGCTTTTGGTATGTTTAAGTTGAGGTATGAGTTCTAGATTCATCGATCTTAATTTTGGTGCAAAGATAGGAATTTGGAGGCAGCAAATTATTCATTGAGCATTCTTAAAGTGTTTTGGAAGTAGGTTAAAATTGTGATAATTCTAGTTTATAGAGGGGCTTGGATGATAACATAGTGGGATAATTGTTGTAAATTAAAGGGTTAATCAAAAAACAAAACATCATGGAAATTCAAAAATTACTTATTCCGGAATTGGAACACGAAGTAGCCCTTACAGAGAAGTTCTTAAGACGCATTCCTAAGGATAAATTGGACTGGCGCCCACATCTTAAATCCATGTCCATTAAGCAATTGGGGAGCCATTTGGCCGAACTGCCTAGTTGGGTGGTAGGTACCATGTCCCAAGATGAGATGATAATGGATGAATACAAACCTCCAATTAATGACAATGTGGACGACATGATCAAAACCCTGAAATCGGCTGCAAAGGAAGCGGCAGATTCTCTAAAAGTAGCCAATAGTGAATACAATAAGAAATGGAAAATGATTCAAGGAGGAAAGACTGTGATGGAAATGCCCAAGTATCAAGTGCTAAGGGGGATGGTACTAAATCAATTTCCACATCATAGAGCCCAATTGGGCGTATGCCTTCGGTTGTTAAACGAGTCGGTTCCTGCTACCTATGGTCCTTCTGCAGATGAACAATAAATCAATATGGTGCAAAATTGGGTTTCAATATGGAGGGTCAATACTACTTTTCCGTATTTATAGAGCATTGGCCCAAGCTTTGTAAAACTACTTCAATATCAATAAGATAAGAAAAATTAGGCTTTTGTAGTTGGCGTAAAAAAAATGAGTATCTTTGCGCCCGCATTTAGGGTGCTTAGATGCGTTTAAAATCATATTATGGGAGTTACAAAAAACATAGCTATTATAGCCCACGTTGACCACGGTAAAACCACCTTGGTAGATAAAATAATGTATCACTGTCAATTATTTAGGGACAACCAGAATACTGGTGACCTAATTTTGGACAACAACGACTTGGAACGGGAAAGGGGTATTACAATTACCTCCAAGAACGTTTCCGTAGTTTACAAGGATACCAAGATCAATATTATAGATACCCCTGGTCACGCCGATTTTGGAGGTGAAGTAGAGCGTGTGTTAAACATGGCAGATGGCGTACTTTTGTTGGTGGATGCCTTTGAAGGCCCTATGCCGCAAACCCGTTTTGTACTCCAAAAGGCAATAGATCTAGGTCTTAAACCTTGTGTGGTTATCAATAAGGTAGACAAGGAAAACTGTACTCCGGAAGAGGTACATGAGAAAGTTTTTGATCTTATGTTCGAACTGGGTGCCGAAGAATGGCAATTGGATTTCCCAACTGTGTACGGTTCTGCAAAGAACAACTGGATGAGCGATGATTGGAAGAACCAAACAGAGAACATTGAGCCACTATTGGATATGGTAATTGAGCATATCCCAACTTTTGAGGCCAAGGAAGGAAATACACAGATGCTGATAACTTCATTGGATTATTCTTCCTTTACCGGAAGGATTGCCATTGGAAGGTTGCAAAGGGGAGTCTTAAAAGAAAATCAGCAAGTTTCTTTGATAAAAAGAAATGGTACTATTGTTAAATCCAAAATTAAAGAGCTTTATACCTTCGAAGGAATGGGCCGATTAAAGGTCCCTGAGGTAGCCACCGGAGACATTTGTGCTTTGGTAGGTATCGAAGGATTCGAAATTGGTGATACCGTTGCCGATATTGAAAATCCTGAGCAATTGAAAACTATTGCGATTGATGAGCCTACCATGAGTATGTTGTTCACCATCAATGATAGTCCATTTTTTGGTAAGGATGGTAAATTTGTAACTTCAAGACATATCAACGACCGTCTAAAAAGGGAGTTGGAGAAGAATTTGGCCTTAAGGGTAAACGATACGGACAGTGCCGATAAGTTTTTGGTTTTTGGTCGTGGAGTACTGCATCTTTCTGTTTTGATCGAAACCATGAGAAGGGAAGGTTATGAATTGCAAATTGGACAACCACAGGTAATCATCAAGGAGATTGATGGGGTTAAATGTGAGCCAATTGAGCAATTGACCATAGATTTGCCGGAGGAGGTTTCTGGTAGGGCTGTGGAAATGGTATCTATCCGTAAAGGGGAAATGACCAGTATGGAAGCCAAAGGAAACAGAATGGTTTGTGAATTCTTAATTCCTTCGAGGGGAATTATAGGTCTTAGAAACCAATTGTTGACAGCTACTGCGGGTGAGGCCATTATGGCGCACCGCTTTTTGGAATACCAACCTATGAAAGGGGATATTCCTCAAAGACAAAATGGTTCTTTGGTATCTATGGAAACAGGAAAATCTATTCCTTACTCCATTGATAAATTACAGGATAGAGGTAAGTTTTTTGTTGATCCGGGAGAGGATATTTACGAAGGCCAGGTAATCGGGGAAAACTCTAGAGGAGACGATATGACCATCAATATTACCAAGACCAAAAAATTGTCGAACGTTCGTTCCTCAGGAGCCGATGACAAAGCCAAGATTGTTCCTGCCATTAAGTTCTCTTTGGAGGAAGCATTGGAATATATCCAGAAAGACGAGTATGTTGAGGTTACTCCTAAACATTTGCGTCTAAGAAAGATACATTTAACGGAAAATGATCGTAAGCGTAATAAAATAGCATAAATAGAAAAGTCCCCTTAGAGGGACTTTTTTTTGCTCTATACCATACTACGGGCCACCTTTTTAGGTGGCTTTTTGTTTACCTCACTTTTGCTAGCTCAATTTTAAGTGTCAAGGCTCGGTAAAATCGGTCAATAAAATTCTCATTTTAACCTTTTGGATTAAGAATTCATTAAAATTTTGGCTTAGATTTTCCTACTTTCTGAATAATTTGAACTAAGCCTATTTTTCTTCACTTTGGATATGAATTTTAGCTATTTTAAAGTTGAATTACGACTTAATTCGGCCTAATCCAAATTAATAAAATATGCAACTAGAAGGAAAAAATGTACTCATCACTGGCGGTACTAGAGGAATCGGAAAATGTATGATAAAGGAATTGGTAAAAGGTGGTGTAAGCCATATTGCCGTAATAGCCCGCGACAAACAAAATTTAAAACAGTTATCCGAAGAATTCCAAGACGTTAAATTTATGCGCATTGCTGGCGATGTGGGAGACATAGAAGTTTTACGGGAGGCTGCTGCACGTATTGAGGACAAATGGGGGCATTTGGATATCTTGATCAACAATGCCGGTATAGTATCTGCAGGCCCTTTGGAGGATATACAGGACGAAGACCTTTATGATCAGGTAGCGGTAAATATTACTGCTGTGCTTTTACTTACTAAATATTGCATTCCGCTTTTAAAATCTTCCAAAGAAGCTGCAATTTTAAACATATCTTCTGGTTTGGGTCTGTTAGGTATGCCCTTTTATGCGGCTTATGGAAGCACTAAGGCTGCGGTACGCCAATTTTCAGATTCCATGCGAAGGGAACTTGCTCCATTCAATATAAGTGTTACCTGCTCCTTTCCAACCGCAACGGACACGGATATGATGGAGAAATTTAAAGGTAGGGTGATGGATTCTCCGGAATTTGTGGCCCAACGATCCATTGAAGGATTACTGAATAAAGAATTGTATGTAATTTTTGGAGGTGAGGACCGACTTAAAGAAAATGTCATGAATTTTGAAGCACCTGAAGAATTTGATAAAATGGTAGCACAGAACTATGAAGACCGAAAAAAAGCAAGTTTAGGCCATAAAGCCGTTTAATCCCAACGCTAGAACTAGTAGTAAAATAGAATAATTCAATATGAAGTATACGCTTATCTATGCAGTAATAATAAGTAGCTCTTTGTTGTCCTGTAAGGAGACCGCCAAATCAAATCAGGAAGTTGCCGAGTCCCAATTGCTTCAAGACGCCAATCCTAGTTCAATTCCAAAATCTTGGGTGGATAATAGGGTTGAAAAGGCAAAAAAGAGACTTGATGGTTCCGAAGCGGGGAAAGTGGTTTGGAATGCCATGGAAGCAATGGGGGGCTTAAATAAATGGTATGGCAACGGCTATTTGTCTTTTAGGTTCAATTATCAACCATTGGATGGTTCAATGCCTCGGGATACCTACCAGACTATTGATACATGGAGCAATAAAGCAAGACACCGCAGTGTTACGGATAGTACCGCAATTTATGGATGGGATGGAAAAAATGCTTGGGTAAAGGCCAAGGACAGTACCACTTTTAAGTATAATCTGCGTTTTTGGGCCTTGACCCCTTTATATCTTGCCGCACAACCTCTAGTGTTGGACGGGGAAGGTGTTAATTTGGAATTGTTGCCACAGACCAATTATAAGGGTATGCCACAAGATGTGGTAAAAGTTACTTTCGATTCAGGGACAGGTGATGCTCCAGACGACTATTATATATTGTATTTGGATGCTAAAACCCATCTTTTATCGGCATTGCGGTATATTGTTTCCTACCCCGGATATTTTCCCAATGGAGGGAATAATCCCGAAAAGTTTATGGAATTGGTAAGTCGTACAACCGTTAACGGCATAAGTTTTCCTTTAAAATTCAATACCTATTGGTCTACAGACGACGGCCAGTCAAAAGGAGAACCTATTACGACCATTGAATTGAGTGATATAGAGTTCCAAAGCGAATTGGAGGAGAACTTCTTTGAGCAGCCTGAGGGAGCAAAACTTTTGGAGGGTCTGTGATATTTATAATAAAAAAAGGTGATTTTTCGATCTACGGGAATCACCTTTTTAATTTGCCATTAAGCTAATATTGCTACTTATTTTGGAGCTGCATTTTTTAGGATGAAATTAGCAATCCAATTATGGGCAACTATTGTTAATGAAGTACCCCTTTTTTATTATATGCTGCGGCTGCAGCGCCAATAATGCCGGCATGATTTTGCAATTCCGCGGGAATTACCGGGGTTTCAATACTGATATAGTCCTTAAACTCGTCCCAATCCTTGGAGGTGCCTCCGCCTAGTATAATTAGATCCGGAGATACGATCAACTCCACAAACTCCAAGAAAATGTTAAATCGTTTGCCCCATTTCTTATAACTAAGTTCTTCTCTTTCCTTGGCAGAAGCAGCGGCCCAAAGTTCAATTTTATCATATTTTTTATAGGGAATCTGGCCCAATTCAAAATTTGGTATCAAATCCCCATTGTAAAAGGCACCACTGCCCAGGCCCGTTCCTATAGTGATCATGAGCACGAGGCCATCCTTGCCCCGGCCTACACCGAAATTCATAGATGCATATCCTGCGGCATCAGCGTCGTTTACCACAGTAACCGGTAATCCCGTTGCCTCACTGAACAATTCATCTACATTTACACCGGCCCATCTTTTATGAAGATTTCCCGGAGTCTTACAAACGCCATTTTTTATAACAGTTGGAAATCCACAGCCTATAGGTCCGCTATAATCAAAATGTTTTACAATTTTGGCTACTACTTCGGCCATGGGTTTTGGTTTTCTCGACTTCGGTGTCGGTATCCTAAACCGCTCCGTTATCATTTCACCAGTTTCCATATTTACTAAAGCTCCTTTTATGCCCGAGCCACCGACATCTATTCCTAGGATTTCCATGTATTATATTGATGTATTTGTAAGCAAAGTAACAAAAAACTTTTGGGAGTTGTAGTATGCATACTTCAAGGACAGACTTTTGTAGTCCAGTTGAGCCTTACTTATATAAAAGTACTACAATTGCCCTATTGGTTATTCATAATTCTCTAGTTTCTATCAAATAGGCCCGTATTTCCCTTTTCCAACAAAGACATAAGTGCCTTGACAATGTCTGTGTTTAATTGGGCAATATATAGTTCTTTAAAAACTGTTGGCATAGCACAACTTGTTCAATGGTTAAAATTACTTCAAATATTACGGCTGTGGATTTATTAGATCAATAGGTCAGAGTCTTTAAGGAAATCGAAAATCAATTTATCAACTTCGGATGCGTTTTTCCTATCCTGATACTTCAGCCATACAATTTCCCCTAGTTCCGGGTCAATTGACATATCCCCAGAATATTCTGAAAAGTAACAGGTCTTTCTAACTAGAATTCCAGGCCCCTTGCCATCTACTCGTGCTTCAAAAACACCAATATATTCAAAAGATGAAATGTCCAGGGATATTTTCCAGCCTTCCTTTATTTCCTTGGTCAGCACCATTACATCCGATATAGTCGGGGCCTTTTGTGCGCCCGGAAGCACATACCTGGTCTCTCCTATAGGTCTAGTGGCCAATAGCTTTTGGTCCACAATATGTACCCATACCAATTGATCCAAAATTTCTTTTGAAGGTTCTATGTAATAGTCAATTGAGTTTAAGGAGTGGTTCTTGTCCAAGAAATCAAGAAGCTTATCTATGGCCATTCCAAACTTGGTGAGTGTTCCCAGCTTATTGTTTCTTCCCAGTGCACTGGAAATGGTCTCGTCCCGATTTCCAAATTTATACCCCCCTTTTTTGATCCACAGTACATTCAAAAGATGTTGCATGCCAACATTGCCCAATTGATCTATGGAGATGGCGATTTCTAGTAGATACTCTCCAAGTCCAACTACGCCCTTTTTGAATAGTCCATGAAAAATACCGTAAATGAATCCCAATGGAAGGGTGAATATCAGCAAAAAGATGGAGATGAAGAACAGGAGGATCCCGATAAGGGGATTCACCTTTTTGTCCACCTTATAGATCTGTTTTTTTAGAATCATGGGCTATGGTTGGTTGCTTAAAGATATAAATTAATTTTTGCCGGAGGGAAGGGTTTGGTTTGCGATGTTGGAAGTTGTAGAAAATAAATTATTCTCAATAATTAAATATCCAACAGCAATAAAATCAAATAAATGCTATATTTGGGAAATTCAAAATTTTAGGATGGCTTAAAAAACGAGTTGTGTCCCAATGTTGTTTTACTTCCAAACATAGTTATGTATAATTTAAGTTTCTCCATTAATTCTAAATAATCTTCTTAATATCCTTTTTTGATGAAAAATTACATTTCGCTTATTCTTGGTGTGTTTGTTATTTTCTTTTCTTCCTGCACTAGTAATAAAAGGGAGGGTGAGCCACGAATTTTGGTTTTTTCCAAGACTATGGGCTATAAGCATGCTTCCATACCCATGGGCCTGCAAGCTATCCAAAAGTTGGGGGTGGAAAATAACTTTCTTGTGGATACCACTAAAAATGCCGAAGTCTTCAATGATGATGAATTAAAAAAGTATTCGGCTATAGTTTTTTTAAGTACTACGGGCAATATTTTGGACGCCAAACAGGAAGCCGCATTTGAAAGATATATTCAGGCCGGTGGAGGCTTTGTGGGTGTCCATGCAGCAACAGATACCGAATATGATTGGGGCTGGTATGGAAAATTGGTCGGGGCTTATTTTGACAGCCACCCGGCAGGCACACCGGAAGCCGACTTTATAATCAAGGATAATACTTTTGGTGCTACTAATATGTTTGCTGATTCTATCTGGCATCGTGCAGATGAACTCTATAATTTTAAGAAAATTAATCCCGAGGTTAAGGTTTTAATGACCGTAGATGAAAAGACCTACCAAGGGGGTAAAAATGGGGAACATCATCCAATGAGTTGGTATCACGAATACGATGGTGGCCGTGCCTTTTATACCGCTTTGGGCCATACAGATGAAAGTTTTTCCGAAGAGTTATATTTAAAACATCTACTTGGGGGTATTAAGTATGCCATTGGGAAGAATGAAATCTTGGATTACACAAAGGTTACTACTCAGATTCCTCCAGATTCCGACCGCTTTACCAAAGTACCCTTAAAATTTGGGGAATTTTTTGAGCCAACGGAAATGGCCATTTTGCCGAATAATGATATTTTGATATCCCAAAGAAGGGGAGAGATCATGCTTTATAAAGATTCAACCCAAGAGTTGTCGCAAGTAGGATTACTGGATGTTTACCATAAAACATTGAATACCCCGGATGTAAATGCTGAAGAGGGGTTGATGGGGCTGCAAAAGGACCCCGATTTTGAAACAAATCATTGGATTTATGTTTATTATAGTCCAACTGGTGATAAGTGGGTGAACCGTTTGTCCAGGTTTAAGTTTGAGAACGATGTTTTTGATATGGCTACTGAGCAAATTATTCTGGAAGTGGATAGTCAGCGCGAAATATGTTGCCATACAGCGGGTTCCATAGCTTTTGGTCCTGATAATATGTTGTATTTGTCCACGGGCGACAATAGTACTCCCTTCAACGAAAAAGGGGCGAAGTATACCAATAAGGGATATGCGCCATTAAACGATTTACCGGGAAAGGAACAGTACGATGCCCGTAGATCCTCAGGGAATACCAATGACCTAAGAGGTAAGATATTGCGTATAATAGTAAATGAGGACGGTAGTTATAGTATCCCGGAAGGCAATTTGTTCCCTAAAGGTACCCCTAAGACCAGGCCGGAAATATTTACTATGGGCCATCGAAATCCTTATAGAATTTCGGTAGATCCCAAAAAAGGATATGTGTATTGGGGAGATGTGGGCCCGGATGCCAGAATTGATAGTATGGAAACTAGAGGGCCTAGGGGATATGATGAGATGAACCAGGCAAGGGAGGCCGGAAATTTTGGTTGGCCACTGTTCGTTGCTGATAACAAACCATACCGCAGCTATGATTATGCCACAGGGGAGAGTGGGGATGCTTTTGATCCTGAGAAACCCATCAACGACTCAAAAAACAATACAGGGCTTAGGGAGCTTCCCAAGGCCATGCCGGCCTATGGTTTTTATCCCTATGTAGCATCCCAGGAATTTCCGCAGACCGGTACCGGTGGTAGGAATGCCATGGCCGGACCCGTTTATTATTCGGATCTTTATAATGGTCCCAATGCCTTGCCTGCATATTACGATGGTAAAGTGTTGGTCTATGATTGGATCAGGGGCTGGATGATGGCCGTTACTTTGTTTCCCAATGGGGAATTCAATAAGATGGAACCTTTTGCCGATCAGATCAAAGTAAATAATTTGATAGATATGGAGGTAGGTCCTGATGGTAGGGTATATCTTTTGGAATACGGTAGCGGTTGGTTCTCAAAGAATGAGGATTCGGCCTTAAGTTATATTGAATATAATGGAGGCAATAGGCCTCCTGTCGTAGGCAATTTCACTGTAGATAAAACCTCTGGAAAATTACCCTTGACCATTACGGCCAATGTTGAGGCCAGCGATAGGGAAGAGGATACGATGACCTATGTTTGGGATTTGGGGAATGGGGAAACCAAGGAAACCACTAATCCGGAAATTACCTATACCTATGAGAATGAGGGGGACTATTTTATATCGGCTACCGTAGTGGATAACAAGGAAGCATCAGTTAAGAGCACGGCTATTAATATTGTAGTAGGAAATTCCAGACCTGAGGTTGCCATCGATATTAGTGGAGGCATTACTACTTTTAAGCCCGGTATGGCTGTAGATTATAAGGTCTCTGTAAAAGATCCTGATGGTTCGGCCATTGATGAAAATAACATATTTGTTTCCGTAGATTATTTGGAAGGCATGGATGAGGCCTCACTTTCTTTGGGGCACCAAGAGGTTTCGGCGGCCGTTACGGGCAAGGCACTCACATTGGCCCTGGATTGTAAAACCTGCCATAAGGAAAAGGAAAAATCTGTTGGTCCAATGTACCGTGACATCGCTGAAAAATATAAGAATGATAAAAAAGGACTTAGCTATCTGCAAGGAAAGATAATTTCAGGAGGTAGCGGAGTTTGGGGAGAAGTAACCATGCCGGCACATCCCAACTTGACCAAGGATGAATCCAGACAGATAGGGTTGTATATTCAATCACTGGCAAGTACTGCGGTCAAGAAGAAATCCCTGCCCGCTGTGGGAACCATAATGCCAAATCCTGCAAAAGGGACTACGGTAATGGTAATAACGGCCAGCTATACGGATCAAGGTGGAAACAATGTGAAACCATTAACAGGGTCCAAGTCTGTAGTGTTGCAAATGGATGGCGATCCGGATAATACCGGAACCAAGTAATGGTGTTATTGGGTTGTTAGCTTTTTAAAGTTACAAGGAGTGTTGTTGACCTGGGGTTATTAATTATGAATGACTTTCAGGTCAATGATTCATCCAATTTTTAAACTCGGTGGCTTTTGCCTTGCTTACAATTACTTTCTCTTCATGGGGCGGCATAACGCTAATAATTAGCTTCCCGTTAAAATATTGTTTTATCCCCGCAATGGAATCTCTTTGGACAATGAACTGTCGATTTAGCCTGTGAAAGTCGGAAGGGTCCAGGTCGTTTTCAACATCCTCTAATTTCTGTTCGATTATATGGGTTTGTCTGTCTTTTGTTACCGCCTTGACTATTCCGTTTTCAATATATAAATAGGCGATTTTGTCTGTTTTCAATGGTATGAGTTCATCTCGATGATGCACCAAATACATGGATTTGTAGGTCTTTTTCTGATCCTGTAATAGGCTTAGGAGACCTTCAACTTGATTATTGATAAGCCCCTTGCCCTTTAACTGTCCTTTAAATTGTGCAAGGCTTACTTCCAACTCATCTTCGTCTATCGGTTTTAATAAATAATCGATACTATTTAGTTTAAAAGCCTTTAAGGCATATTGGTCATAAGCAGTGGTAAATATAATTGGAGCATCTATTTTAACGGCATCAAAAATTTCAAAAGAAAGTCCATCCGCTAAATGAATGTCCATAAAAACAAGGTCGGCTTCCTGATTTTTTGAAAAATAATCAATAGCAGTTTTTACCGAATCCAAAACAGCCAATACCTCAAGTTTATCCTGTAGGTTATTTAGCATATAGGCTAGATTTTCACTTGCCGCCAATTCATCTTCTACAATTACTACTTTCATTTCATTTTGTTCAAGGGTAGTTTTACTCTAAAAATATCACTTTGTTTGTCTATGATAATTTGTTGTTTGCGTATCATATAGTAACGTTTGTACAGGTTTAATAGTCCTGTCCCGGTACCTTCGGCCAGAGTAGTGCGGGTCCGTACTTTATTTTCTACGTAAATACAATCCTCTTGGGAATATATATTGACTTTTAAAGGATGTGTTTCCGAAATTTCATTGTGTTTTACTGCATTTTCCGCCAATAATTGTAAGGCCAAAGGGGGAATTTTTCTGTCCAGATAAGTTTCGTCAATGGCTATTTCAATTTGAAAACGGTTCCTGTATCTTGTCTTTATCAAATAAGTATAACTGTCCAGGAATTTTAGTTCTTCCTTCAGTGGTACCAAATCCCTGTCCCCGCTCTGCAATATATAACGGTACATAAAAGATAGCTTTTTAACAAACATGGTAGCCTCCTTATTGTCTCGGATAAGGGAGTTTAGGGAGTTTAGGGAATTAAAGAGAAAATGGGGGTTTATTTGATTTTTAAGGGCTGAAAGTTCATTTTGAAGGTTCTGCTGTTTCAAATGTTCGTTTTCCAATATACTTTGGCGCTGAATGATTTGAAGCCTTAAAATTCTGGAAATAAAAATGATGATGATGAGGACAACGATGAATATAAATACTTGAAAGTCCTCCTCTCTATTGGAAACATCCTTGTCTACCAAATAGGGGTATATGAAATCTAAAAGTAAAATTGTGGACACTAGGATTCCAATGTTACCAGAGAGTCTCAGTACCCAAACAACTAAGCTTTTCCTTTTGGGAATACGATAAATCCAATTGGTATTGAATTGCAGCGTTGCCCAAGAAAAAAGGAAAAAAAACCAGAATTTTAAATCAAGATCTACAAACAGTTCACTGGAAAAAATCTCTTTGTTAAAACCAGTTGTCCTGAAAAGGGATATGGTTAGCGGTAATGTCACCAAAACAGCAATGAGCAGGGCAATCTTTATAATTTCGAGCTGTTTTACCGGTTTTGTAGTGTCCATATCAATTTAGCTGTTTTAAATATACTTCATTACACCTCCTTATCATAGTTCTCTGGATGTATTTTGTAAGTCTCCAATTTTGGAGTGAAAAAAAGCCCTTGAAAAGAGTCAAGGGCTTGTAATTAATTAACTCAAGAAGTTATTGTTATTTGGCATAGGCATCAAACCCTTTAGGCAAGTAGTTCATAACTTCAAAGCCAAGGTTGATCTCTTCCTCTATTTCTTCTACAACAATGTCGTTTAGGTCCAGTTCCATACCCTCATATGCATTGAAGCCAATTGGAAGGTATTGAGCAGTATCAAAACCAAGGACAATTTCTTCTTCCAAGTCCTCAAATACAAGATTGTCAAGATCCAATCCAATACCCTTATAGGCGTTAAAGCCAATTGGCAAGTAGGTAGCCGGATCAAAATTTAGTACGATTTCTTCTTCCTCATCTATAAGGTTAATGTCCTTTAGGCTTAAATTTCTTACTTCTTCATCCATACGCAATCCTTCTGCAAAGGGGTTGTGGGATTCTAAATAGCACTCAATATCTTCAGATTTTAAACATTTGTCCTTTCCTGAAAATGAGAACAATGAAAGGGATACTAGTATGGTGCTAAATAATAAAGCTGCGTTTTTCATATTATTTATTTTTATAAATATTTTGATTTAAATTTTATTTCTGGTACAAATATAGTGGCCAATAAAGGGCGTTGCAGGTAGATATTAAGTGAAACGACTAAATTGGAAGGTGAAGTGTCTATGGGTAGGCCTGAAAGGATACAGATTTGTTCCAATAAGGTTTAATACAGGCCTTTTGTTGGGTTTAAGGAATGTTTTACAGGCAGGTAGGGTAACCCGAACACTCGTAAATTTTTAAGTTTTGGACAGTTCCTAACTGGAAAAATATGTAGGTATCTTCTAGATGATGTCTAATCTTTAACTATACCGCACGCTGTATTACTTCAAACACCTTATTGCCATCGCATTTCAATGTTTTGGACGGATATTTAAGTATTAGGGCGTAGTCATGCGTGGCCATAAGAATGGTCCTTCCCGTTTTGTTGATATCCTGAAGTACCTTCATCACTTCCACGCTGGTCTGGGGGTCGAGATTCCCCGTGGGTTCATCTGCCAGGATAAGATCCGGATCATTGAGCAATGCCCGGGCAATGGCAATACGCTGCTGTTCCCCTCCGGAAAGTTCATGGGGAAATTTGAAGCCTTTGGTTTTCATGCCCACTTTATCCAGGACATCTTCAATCTTGGCGTTCATCTCGCTTTGGTCTTTCCAGCCGGTAGCTTTAAGTACAAAAAGGAGGTTGTTGTTTACGTTGCGATCTGGCAACAATTTAAAATCTTGAAAAACCACTCCCAATTTTCTTCTTAAATATGGAATTTCCTTTTCCTTCAAGGTGGTAAGATCGAAATCTACAATATGGCCGCTTCCTTGTTTTAATGGAAGATCGCCGTACAAAGTTTTCATAAAGCTGCTTTTCCCACTGCCCGTCTTTCCGATAAGGTATACGAATTCCCCTTTTTTAATTTCAAGGGAAATATCGTTCAATACTAAATTTTCACCCTGAAATACCGCTACATCCGTCAACCTCAATATGCTTTCGCCCATAGTTTTTATTGTTGATATAAAAGTAATAAGTTCCTTTGGAATTAAATCAAATCTTCTTTAAAAATCTTTTTCTTTATCATATACTTAGGGACAATATTTATCGTTATATAATTTAATTACGGTAATTCTTAACTACTAGAGAACACTATGCTAAGAAAAAAAACCGCTGTAATACTGTGTTTTGTTGGGTCTTTATTTTACGTGAATGCCCAAGAATCCGAAATCTATACTTTTGACCAAAAGGACTATCAGGAAGCTTTGGCCTTGTATAACAATAAACAGTATCAAGCAGCCCAGACTATCTTTGAAAAGGTAAAAAACAATACCAGGGATGAAGAGACCCAGGCCAACAGTGCTTATTATGCCGCTACTGCGGCAATTCGCCTAAATCAGTTGGGGGCCGACAGGTTAATGGAAGACTTTGTTGAAAAGTACCCAACTTCTACCAAACGTAATTCTGCCTATCTTGATGTTGCCGATTATTATTTTGCAACCGGAAAATATCCTTACGCCTTAAAATGGTATACCAAGGTAGACCAAAGTTCCATGTCCAGAAAGGACAAGGAACGCTTCAATTTTAACAATGGTTATGCCTTGTTCTCTTCCAACAAACCTAAAGAGGCCGAGCGTTATCTAAACCAGGTGACCACTTCCCCAACCTACGGCTCCCAGGCCAAGTATTACTTAGGGTATATTGCGTATCAGCAGGACGACTATGCACAGGCCAACCAGCGTTTCGATCAGATTACCGACCAAGAGTTGTTGGAGGAAAAGTTGTCCTATTATCAGGCGGATATGAACTTTAAATTGGGCAAGTTCGAAGAGGCTATTGCCTTGGCGAAAAAACAATTGCCAAAATCTGATAGAAATGAAGTTTCGGAGCTCAATAAAATTATTGGGGAGAGTTATTTCAATCTTAAGCAATACGCCAATGCAATTCCTTATTTAACCGAATACAAGGGAAAAAGAGGTAAGTGGAGCAATACAGATTATTATCTGTTGGGCTATTCCTACTATATGCAGGGAGATTATGCCAATGGGATACAGCAATTCAATAAAATAATTGATGGCAATAATGATGTTTCCCAGAATGCCTATTATCATTTGGCGGAATGCTATTTAAAGCTTGACAAAAAACAGGAGGCATTGAACGCCTTTAGAAATGCTTCCCAAATGGATTTCAATCCGGAAATCCAAAAAGATGCCTATTTAAATTATGCCCGACTCAGTTATGAAATAGGGAATGCCTATGAGCCTGTACCCAAGGTGTTGACCAATTATTTGGAGAAATATCCCAATGATTCCAATAAAGCGGAGATGCAGGAGCTTTTGGTAGATTCTTATATTACTTCCAAGAATTTTGCCGGTGCCATGGAGCTCTTGGAGAAAAACAAAAACTTTGCCAGTAAGGCCACTTACCAAAAGGTGGCGTTTTACCGTGGAGTGGAATTGTTCTTGGAGGGGAATTACGAGCAAGCATCGGCCGTGTTTAAAAAATCCTTGGACAATGCAGAAGACCAATATTTTAAGGCAAGGTCCAGCTACTGGAAAGCGGAATCCGATTATAATATGAATCATTTTGATGAGGCAGTGGCCGGATACCTTCAATTCAAATCAAATCCTAGTGCCAAGGCAACTCCGGAATTTAAAGACCTGAATTACAATCTGGCTTATACCTATTTCAAACTAAGAAATTATAATAATGCCATAACCTCGTTCTCCAGTTATGTGGAGACCGGTAGCGGCGATAGTGAAAAATTAAATGATGCCTATCTGCGCTTAGGGGATAGTTATTTTGTTAGTAGCAAGTATTGGCCTGCCATAGAAACGTATAATAAGGCAATAGCAAGAAATAGTGCCTCGAGCGACTATGCTGCCTACCAAAAGGCACTGAGCTATGGGTTTGTAGACAGGAGCGCTACCAAAATAGAGGAGCTTTCCAATTTTGTGTCCAGGTATCCCAACTCGTCGCTTAAGGACGACGCCATGTTTGAGCTCGCCAATTCCTATGTTAGAGCCAATAATACAGAAAGGGGGTTGCAGCTATACGATCAGCTCACCATGGATTATAAGGGCAGTTCTCTAGTGCCACAGGCTATGCTGCGTCAGGGATTGGTGCATTATAATGCCAACCGTAATGAACAGGCCTTGGCCAAATTCAAATCAGTGGTAAGGGACCACCCAAACACTCAGGAAGCGCTTCAAGCCGTAACTACGGCAAAGCTTATTTATGTAGATCTGGGTAGGGTTAATGAATATGCCCAATGGGTAAAAGGTCTTGACTTTGTTGAGGTGACCGATACAGAACTGGACAATGCTACTTTTGAATCTGCGGACAAACAATATATTGAAGGCAATCAGGATGCGGCCATAAAGGGTTATGAGGCCTATGTTAATCAATTTCCAAACGGATTAAATGCCTTAAAGGCTAATTTTAATTTGGCACAGTTGTACTTTGGCAAAGGTCAGAAGGACAGGGCATTGCCTTATTTTAAGAATGTGGCTGGCAAGGGAACCAACGAATATGCCGAGCAGGCACTTACAAGGGTGTGCGAGATCTATGTAGGCAAAAACGATTATGTTACGGCCATACCTTACTTGGAAGAATTGGAAACCAAGGCGGAAATTCAGCAGAATATCACTTTTGCCCAATCCAATTTAATGAAAGGCTATTATGAGCGGTCAGACTACGGTAAGACCATTCAATATGCCACTAAGGTGTTGTCCAATTCCAATATAGATAACCGTATAAAAAGTGATGCACAAATAATGATCGCCAGATCGGCCATTAAGACCAAGGATGAGAATAGGGCGGAAAAGGCGTATTCGGAAGTGCTTAAAATTGCAACTGGAGATTTAGCGGCCGAGGCGCTTTATTATGATGCTTATTTTAAAAATAAGGCCCAAAATTACGAGGCTTCCAACGCTTCTGTTCAAAAATTGGCCAAGGATTATGCGGGGTATAAGGAGTGGAGCGCGAAAGGCTTGATCATTATGGCCAAGAATTTCTATGCCTTGGGAGATGCTTTCCAAGCTACTTATATTTTGGATAGTGTTATTGCCAATTTCGGAGATTTTCCGGAAATAGTGGCCCAGGCCAAACAGGAGTCGTCCATTATTAAGGCAAAAGAAGCTCAAAGTAATTCCTCTATTAATCCAGAGGGTAATTAAAATTTCCTTGCAAAAAGAACACAATATGCAGCACAAGCACATTAAAATATCCATATTTGCTATTCTAGGTTTTTTACAAATCGGATTGGCACAGGACGATAAAAAAGATTTGGGAACGGAAACGGTAACAGTGGTAAAGGCCTATGCACCTACCATTTCGGATGCGTTTAAGGTGAAGTCGGTACCTACTTTGAACGATTCCATTGTTTTGCAAAAAAAGCCTATCAATTACAGCATATTTTCCGTACCCGTTGCCTCTACCTTTACACCTTCAAAGGGTAAGGCTTCCGGGGTGAAGAAACTACCTCCTGAAAAAATATACAACTCCTATGCATCAATAGGTCTGGGCAACTATAATAACGCCTTGGCCGATTTCTACACCAGTAGTGCATTGAATAGGGATGAACGATTGGATGTAAGCCTAAACCATCATTCCTCTAGGGGGGAAATAGACGGAACCGCTTTGGATAATATATTTTATAATACCAAATTGGATGCCAATTATACCAAAAGGGACAGGGATATAAGTTGGGGGGCAAATATAGGGGCACAACATCAATTATATAATTGGTACGGAATCCCCAATGGATATTATACAGAGGAACTAGTGAACGACATAGATGAAAAACAGAACTATTTTAATGCATTTGCAGGTGGTTTTGTGGAAATGGAGGATTCCTTCTTTAAAAGTGCCAATTTGTACTATAGACGGTTTTGGGATTCAACCAAATCAGGTGAAAATAGGGCAGTGCTAGAGCCTGCCTTCGAATTTCCCTTAGGCGATGAGCTATTGACACTTAAGGCCAAGGTAGATTATTTGGGCGGTAAGTTTAAAAATGGCCAGGTGGCCAATGATTCCAATGTTCCGGGAATAGACTATTCGCATTTGCAGGTGGGCATAAATCCCAATATTAATATTTTAGGGGACGATCTATCGCTTAATCTTGGCGTAAACCTAGTGTATGGTATGGATCTGGAAAACAGTGAGGGCAATTTCTATATTTATCCCACCATTACAGCTTCCTATCGTTTGTTGGATGAGGTAGCCATAGCTTACGGTGGTGTAGAAGGTGAGTTGAAGCAAAACTCGTTCTATGGATTTGTAGAAGAGAACCCCTATGTTTCCCCAACCTTGGATATGCAGCCTACAGATCGGCAATATGATGCCTACATTGGCTTAAAAGGGCAATTATTGCCTAATCTTAGCTATAATATTAAGGGGTCTTATATGGCGGAAAATAGGAAACCACTATTTTTGCTAAACCCCGAAAATACTTCTAGGACAGATGAAAAAGGGTATTTCTATGGTAATAGCTTCCAGGTGTTTTATGATGACGTAAAGACTTTAGGAGTTTTTGGGGAATTAAATGTAGATATAAACCGTAATTTTAGCCTAGGGATAAATGCCCAAGTATATGATTACGATACGGAAACCGATAATCCTGCCTGGAACCTGCCAGGTCTAACGGCCTCCATGTTTATGGATTATCAAATAGGGGAGAAGTGGTTCATGGGTGCCAACCTCTTTTATGTGGGTGAACGAGATGATCTTTATACTATAGCATCCCCAGGAACATTGCCGGAAGACTTTGATATGACTCCGGTTACCTTGGATAGCTATTTTGATGCCAATGCACATATTGGATATCGCATAAATGAGCAATTGTCCGTTTTTGCAAAGGCAAATAATATAGCCAACCAGAATTATATGCGTTGGAACAATTATCAAGTACAGGGATTCCAAGTTTTGGCCGGAGCCACGTACAAATTTGATCTGTAGTTAAAAGATAATTAGAATGAGCGGTTGGTCATGATCTGCCAAAAACCCCGTGGTATTTTATGGTCGCCGTAAATGTACCTTCTGCCTTTAGTCTTCTATTTTGGGAGGCCAAAAGGCAGTAAGGTATTTTTATTTTTAGTAGTGCTTGTCATTTTTGGGTTATACATCCTTGGGATATTTGGTCACATTTTAACATGTAAATCTGCCATATAGCCAACTAGGATTAGACATATTTTATCAATACCATGCTGACCGCTTTTAAACTAAGTTCCATTTGGGAAATAGTATCTTTTAAAACTGTCCCATTCGTCACACTTAGGGGACATTTGGTCACAGAATAGGAAAAAAGATTCCTTTTTGTTGTAGGATAACTTTCTTTTGTTGTCTGGATAAATATTAATTATAAAACTTTATAAGAATGAGAAATTTTGCAAAATTGTTTTACGCTTGTATTTTTTTTGTTTCCGGCAGTATGTCGCTTTTGGCAGAGAACCCAACCAATAGTACTTTTTGTTCCATTAATCCAACCACAACACTTGAAAAAGTGTATAAATCCCCAATCGGAACATGGGAATATACCGTGGAGGATGTTCCTTATGAATACAGTGCGGGTGTGTTGATCATTACCAAGGAAAAAGAGGAATATAAAGTAGTAGTTAAGGTAAATTATAATACTCTAACGGCTTCGGAAGTGAAGGTAAATGAGAATACAATAAACTTTTCGGTTTATATTGAGGGTGGAAAAGTACAAGTTTCCTTGCAAGTGAAGGATGACCTTATACAGGGCACAGCCGATTCTACTGAAGGCTCCTTTTCGTTGAAGGGAAAAAAGAAGTAGACACTAGAATTCTATAGATTGGACCATTGAATTTGACTGTAGGTATTACAAACATCCCTGAATATGGGGATGTTTTTTTATTTTTGATAAAATGTACTTAAACTTTTTGTCCGTTAGGCACTCCTTCTGCCAATAAGTTTTACATACAATTTTTTTAATATGAGGCAATTCACTGTAGGTTGTAGATATTGGATAGGGATTTTGTCCATATTGTGCCTCGGAAGGGCCATGTCCCAAAACCTTGTGGAAAATCCCAGTTTTGAGGCATTTTTGGAATGCCCGGATCATTTAGGGAACTTCGGGGAAGACCTTAAATATTGGTCCGTACCCACTCAGGGGACTACGGATTATTTTAATTCCTGTAGTCTTAGCATGGGGGTGCCCGTTAATTTTATGGGAGAGCAAACGGCAAAATTTGGGGAAGCCTATTTGGGATTCTATATGTATGCCCCTGAGGATTACAGGGAGTATATTCAAGGTGAGCTCAAAGAGCCTTTAAAGAAAGGGGTTGTCTATACCCTGTCCTTTTATATAAGCCTAGCTGAGAATTCGGATCATGTTGTCCGTGATTTTGATGTTCTCTTCTCAACAAAACCAATAGGGATTAAAATAAAAAAGGGTCTCACCAAATGGCAACTTTCTAAAATTGAAGATAATATTTTTACCGCAGTCGAGATTTTGGGCAACGACTTTATCACTGATGACAATGCATGGACCAAGATTTCCACTACCTTTCTCGCTACAGGTGGCGAGAAGTTTATTACAATTGGTAATTTTAAGAACAATGCCTCTACAAGGCGACAAAGATTGGTAAAGGAAAAAAATGTGAATGGGGCCTATTATTTCTTGGATATGGTATATGTTGGGGAAGGAATGCAGACCTATGCCTTGGATGAGACCCATATTTTTGAGAATGTCCATTTTAATTTCGATGAGTTTCATTTAGGGGAAAAGGGAGAGCAAGAGTTAATGCGCGTTTACAATTATCTGCAATCCGACAGTACTTTGAACATTGTAATCAATGGATATACGGACAATTTGGGTACTTCATCCTACAATATGGACCTTTCAGTTAAACGAGCCATGTCAGTAGCAAATAGGTTGATCCAATTGGGTTTGGCAGGTCAAAGAATTGCCTACAATGGGTTTGGAGCAGCGCAACCCCTTGTAAATAATGAGGATGAAGAAGGTAGGGCGCGGAATAGAAGGGTAGAGTTTATAATATCCAAAACCCTTGAAGAGTAAGCATTTAAAGGGGTTGTCGAGTTTTTTTTTGGTACTTGTTAAAATTGTTGGCTATAAATGATTGTGGTTCAAACTTTTGGAACTATATTTGATCCACAATAAGTAATTAATTTAAATTTTAGTAATGAGTAGAGGAACAGTAAAATTTTTCAACGATGCCAAAGGATTTGGGTTCATCACAGAAGAAGGTTCTAACAAAGAACATTTTGTACACATCTCTGGTTTAATCGACGAAATTCGCGAAGGCGATGAAGTTGAGTTTGAACTAAAAGAAGGAAAAAAAGGATTAAACGCAGTAAACGTTAAAGTTATTTAATATATACTTTTTTAATTTCCTAAGACCTAAGGCCTATCGTTTGATAGGCTTTTTTTATGTTCGTGAGACCCGTATTTCAAAAGCCGTAGGCGCATTGAAATACGATGGACGAACGAACCCCGCCTTTTGGCGGGGTTTGAGGTTCAATGCCCCTGCCTTGGGGCGGTTCAATGCCCCTACCTTGGGGCGGTTTAATACTCCGGCCTTCGGTTAAGTTGCTTGTAGAAGGCAGTTTTTGGTTTAGGTTTTAATGCCATTTTTTAAATTAATAAGTTGGAAATTGTTGCTCCACAATGTGTTATGCGGCTTTATATTTTTAGACCTTGACTGGGCCTAGTTTTTATTCTTTATATTGGTCTATGGAAAGAATAATAGGCAATATTGGTTAGCGGACAAGTTCAGCTCTATATCGATGTTGTTGGTTTCCTTCCCAAACTTAAATGCTATTGTCCCTATGTTCGAATATTTGGATAAAATAAAATTACTGATCAATAAAATGTCTGTTGATCAACATGAGCAATTGGTCAGTGCCGCTAAAATTGTGGCAGAAGTTATTAAGAACGATGGCATAATCCACACCATAGGTACTGGTCATTCCCAGATGATCGGCATGGAAATGTTTGGCAGGGCGTCCAATTTGGCCAATGTAAATGCCATTATGGACGATATGGTACTTATGGCGGGCGGGGCAAGAAGATCGGCAGAAATGGAGCAGATAAGTGGTCTTGCCGAAATACTTTGGAGCAACTATAAATTTAATAAAGGGGATGTATTGATCGTTATTTCCAATTCCGGAAGAAATGCCTTGCCCTTGGAGATGGCTATGAAGGCAAAGCAGGAAGGTATAACTACGATAGCCATCACTTCCTTGGAACAGTCCACAAGATATGCTTCCAGACACGCGAGTGGAAAGAAATTATATCAAATTGCGGATTTGGTCATTGATAATTGTGTTCCCTCGGGGGATGGGGTTATCTCCATTAACGAACTGCTTATTGGACCTGCTTCCTCGGTGTTGGGAATGATCATTGTAAACATAATTTCGACCGAAGCCATCAAAATTAATTTGGACAGAGGTGTGGATGTCTCCGTTTTTCAAAGTCAGAACATAGATGAGGCGGACAATGAGGCGCTCTATCAAAAATATGAATCCCGGATAAAGCACCTATAGTGAAGTAGAGGAATTGAATGTTTTTTCTTTTTATTTAGCGCCTATATTTTATAATTTAGGAGGTTCAAGCAGCAGCAGATTTTTTACAGGCAATTCGCATAAGAAATTTTCTGATTAAAGTTACAAAGTTTGGGGAATCGATTTTGACAAACCAACATTTAATGCAAGGCGATATTCATCAAATCCGAACCCATAAAAATGAAAAAAGTAATAGTTGTTACCATATCCCTTTTAATCTTTTTTGTCACTTTTAATGGCATTTCCCAGAGCCTGCCAGAAGGGATAAAAGTATCCAAGATATACTCCGATGAAAATTATAATGCCTTTACTTCTTTGATAAGATTTAAAGGAGACTTTTATTGTGCTTTCCGTTCGGGGGAAAGGCATGTTTATGGAAAGGATGGCGTAATAAAAATTATAAGCTCTAAAGATGGCAAGGCCTGGAAAGATGTTGATCAAATAGCTCTCAAAGGTTTTGATTTAAGGGATCCCAAATTATCGGTTACTCCGGAAGGGCTCATAATGGCCACTATGGGAGGGTCTATTTATGAAGGCAAGACTTTGTTGGGAGGTATACCCCATGTAGCCTTCTCTAATCCCAAGGGGACCAAGTTCTCCCCGCTACAACCTATTAGATATGATGCCAATATAAAATCGAAATTCGATTGGCTCTGGAGCTTAACCTGGTATGAGGGTACTGGTTATGGAGGTATGTATTCGCGGATAGAAAATAAAGAGGGTGGAAATACAACGATTATAAAATTAGTTAAAACTACCAATGGGATAGATTATATAAAGGTTGCCGATTTGGAAGTCGAGGGAAATCCCAATGAATCCACAATCCGTTTTTTGCCCAATGGCGACATGTTAATGTTAATAAGACGTGAACAGGGTAACAAAAGGGCTTATTTGGGTCAAAGTAGTCCTCCTTATACGGACTGGAGTTTTACCGAGTCGCCATACTTTATTGGAGGTCCCGACTTTGTATCGATAGGAGAGGGCCAATATATTGGTGGGGGAAGGATTAACAGGGAGTATACCGGACTGGTTTCCTTTGGTAAAAATGGAGATTTTAGGGAGGTATTGAAATTGCCATCAAATTCCGATAGCAGCTATCCAGGTTTTGTTTTTGAAAATGATACCCTGTACATGAGCTACTATTCTTCCCATGAGACCGAAAAAACCTCTATTTATTTTGCCGAAATACCCTTGGTTGAACTTAAATGAATGCAATAGCGTAAGTTCAATTATTTAAAAGTCCAATAATGAGTTTAAAATTTCTTTTTAGTACAATGCTGCTCTGGGTGCTGCTGGGAATCGCCTTCTCCTGCAAGAGCAATAAAATAACCAACAAATTATCGGTATCCAAAGAACCTAAAACCGTTTTGAGCCTGCAGCCTTCTGCAGACAACCCCCGTAACAGTGAGGGGGATTTTATCAGGCTAAAAAATGGAAATCTGTTATTTGTGTATACCCATTATACCCAGGGCACTGGGTCCGACCATGACCCGGCACATCTGGCAAGTAGATATTCCGAGGATAATGGAAATACATGGAGTGTAAAGGATGAGGTGGTGCTGCCCAATGAAGGAGGAATGAATGTTATGTCGGTTTCCCTATTGCGACTGCATAATGGTTCCATAGCCTTATTTTACCTTAGGAAGAATAGTACAGTGGATTGTATTCCCATGATGAGAATATCCACGGATGAGGCAAAGAGTTGGGGTTCTCCAATTCCCTGTATCACGGACAAGAAAGGGTATTTTGTTTTAAATAATGATAGGGTAGTTCAGTTTGAAGATGGGCGTTTAATGTTTGCAGTGGCGGAACACCCCACTACGCAAAAAGGTTTCAGTGCCAAGGGCAATTTATTTTCTTATTACTCCGATGATAATGGTGAAACATGGACTTCTAGCGAAATGGTGCCCAACAATACAGAAATTATTACCCAGGAACCAGGTCTCATTGAAATGAATGACGGGCGTATCATGATGTATATTCGGGCAAGCGGTGGAGTACAGCAGCTGTCTTTTTCAAAAGATCGTGGGGCAAGCTGGAGTCACATTGAGGCAAGTTCTATTTATTCCCCTCTTTCGCCAGCTACCATAGAAAAAGTCCCCGGAACCGGGGATTGGGTCATGGTATGGAACAATAATGATGGTTCGGATCCAGCAATAAAAGCTAAAAGAACCCCTCTTACGATTGCTATTTCCAAGGACGAGGGGAAAACATGGGGAAACATTAAAAATATTGCCACCGACCCAGATGGCTGGTATTGTTATACCGCCTTGTATTTTACAGATCTACAAGATCTTATTTTGGGGCATTGTGCAGGCAACAGAGTACAGGGAACAGGCCTGGCAATAACCAATATAACTACTCTAAATTTGGATTGGCTAGATAAACCTGGGGGATAAAGAATTGCATTTCTTGCCTTTAAACAGGTATTTAATAAAGATTTATTGGAAATTAGGTACTTTGTATTCCAATTTCGTGTGTTTTAAAATATAATCATCAAAATCTTAAACCAAGACTTATGAACCTAATGTATAAACATTGTATTTTACTCTTTATGATTTTGGGGCTTACTTCTAGTGGCTATGCCCAGAAGAACCAACGTCCCAATGTAATCTTGGTGATTACTGATGATCAAGGGTACGGGGATTTAGGGTTTACTGGGAACCCCCATGTAAAAACACCCGTTATTGATGCCTTGGCACGTGAAAGTGTTAGGTTCAACAATTTTTACGTTTCTCCGGTTTGTGCACCAACCAGATCCAGTTTAATGACGGGGCGTTATTCTTTGCGAACGGGTATGAGGGATACTTACAACGGAGGGGCCATTATGGCTTCCAACGAAGTTACCATAGCCGAGATGTTGAAGCAGGCAGATTATACGACGGGGGCATTTGGGAAATGGCATTTAGGGGATAATTATCCAAGTAGGCCCAGTGATCAAGGTTTTGACGAGTCCGTCATCCACCTTTCTGGAGGCATGGGGCAGGTAGGGGATATTACTACTTATTTTAAGGGGGATACAAGTTATTTTGATCCTGTACTTTGGCACAATAACCAGCGGGAATCATATGAAGGATATTGTTCCGATATTTTTACCGATCAGGCGATCAATTTTATTGATAAAAATAAGGAATCGCCCTTTTTCTGCTATTTGGCCTATAATGCCCCACATACCCCCTTGCAGGTGCCTGATTCCTATTATCAAAAGTATAGGGACATAGACCCTTCTGCAGGGTTTGGCAAGGACGGAAAGCCATTTTCAAAAATGAGCGAAAAGGATAAGGAAGATGCCAGAAAGGTATATGCCATGGTAAATAATATTGATGACAATCTCGGCAAACTCTTCAAAAAATTGGATGCCTTAGGATTATCGGAAAACACCCTTGTAATTTTTATGACCGATAATGGCCCGCAACAGACCAGATATGTAAGTGGTATGAGGGGACTTAAGGGAGATGTTTACAATGGGGGTGTACGAGTCCCATTTTATTTAAAATATCCAGCACTTTCCAAGGGTGACAAAGATGTGGAAACCATGACGGCGCATTTGGATGTCCTGCCTACGCTATCGGCAATTTGCGATGTGGAAATACCAAAAGATAGGATCATAGATGGCAAAAGTTTGGTTCCCTTAATACAGGGCAAAAAAGTGGACTGGGCAGATCGTTCCCTATTTTTTTATTGGTCGCGCCGCTATCCTGAATTGTATAATAACATGGCCATTCAGAAAGCAGGGTACAAATTGGTAGGAAAAACAGACTATAATGCCGCTATTGAAGATTTTGAATTGTTTCAACTTACCAAGGATCCATATGAGCAGCAAAATGTGCTAAAGGAGAACAAAGAATTGGCCATAGACCTTAAAAAGGAGTTGGATGAAATATACGGGGAGTTGATCATTTCTGAGAATCTTGTAAACCCTCCAAAAATTTCGGTGGGCACCACCTACGAGAACCCGGTAATTTTGAATAGGAATGATGCCGGAGGGGAGCGCGGTATTTGGAATCAAGAGGAGATTTATGGTCATTGGGATACTGAAATTGAAGAGGGTTATTATGATATTACATTTAAGTTTGTTCAACCGGTAGTCGGTAATGGGAAAATGGTTTTGGAAGCCAATACGCTTGTAAGACAAATGGAAAATAAAAAGGGAGATACCGATATAATACAGATGGAAAAAGTTTATTTTCCAAAAATGTCGGGCAAGCTTTTACCATTTTATGCCGTAGACAACAAGAATGTTTTTCCTTTTTGGATGGAAATGAAAAAAGTGGATTAGGATCCAATTCATTTGTTTCTTATTCATTTTCAAGGAAATAGATAGGTTTTTCAGGGTTGGAATTTTTCCAAAATGGCACATTAAATAATTGTTGAGTGATACCTTTATTAGCGTACATTCGCGCAAAATATTTATGTCCATGGAAAGTAGGGTAAAAGCAGTTGAGGCGTTGTTCGCGGTATTGGATCGGGAGATAGCTACTTTTCAATCCGAGTCGGGTCTTGGTTGTGTAGCAGGTTGCGGTAAATGTTGCACCCATCCGGACATAGATGCTTCCCCTTTAGAATTTCTGCCATGGGCTTTTAATCTTTTTTTAAATGGAAAGGCAGAAACTACCTTGGAGGAATTAAAGGTCAGCGATAATTCCATTTGCCATTTATATCGGCCATTGTCCGTTTTGGATAGTAATAGTGGTAGATGTGGTGATTATAAGTTCCGGGGATTAATATGTCGCTTATTTGGATATGGGGCAAGTAGGGACAAGTTAGGGCAACTGCGTTTGGCCACTTGTAAGATTATAAAGGAAAATCAGGCCGATCTTTATGAGAATTCCAAGGTGGCTATGAAAAACGGACTATACGTGCCTATTTTTACAGATTACTATATGAATCTTAATCAAATAGATTTCAGGATGGGAAATAGTATTCTTCCTATCAATAAAGCAATGAAGGCGGCCATTGAGGAAGTGCTTCAGTATTATGCATACCGTCCCTTCCCGGAAGGGCATAAGGTTACTGCCTAGTAACTAGGGAGAACTTTCAAAGAAACTTGGTTATTACTTTTTTAAATCAGTGTATTTTACCCTAAATTCTTGTAAATCCACATTGGATTCATTTTGTGTTTTGTGTTTTTTGCCTAGTTTTGAAATTGGACTGTCCAGATATTTGTTTGGCAGGAGATAAAATGCATATTGTCTGAGAAATCAGTAGACATCTTCAAGCTAAAAAGTAGTTAGGGCTTAAAGGATAATTATAAAGTGATGAGACAACTATTGACTACATTGTTTGTTTTTTGTACCGTACTGAGTGTATTTGCATCTCAGCTGGATACCCTAAAAGTTGCGAGTAAGTCTATGGGTAAATCCATTGCCAATCTGGTAATTTTGCCCGATGGCTATACTGGACAAAAACAGGGTTATCCAGTACTTTATCTTTTACACGGAGCAGGAGGCGACCATACGGATTGGGTAACCAAGGTGGGATCCATAAGAGATTATGCCGACGCATATAACATGATTATAGTCTGTCCGGATGGTAGTAAGACCAGTTGGTATTTTGATAGTCCAGTAGATCCGGACATGCGTTATGAGACCTATGTTGCCAAAGAGTTGGTTGAGGCGGTGGATAAGAAATACAATACTCTGGCCAATAGGGAATCTAGGGCCATTACTGGCTTGAGTATGGGCGGACATGGGGCTTTTTATTTGGCTTTTAAGCACCAGGAGGTGTGGGGTGCTGCAGGAAGTATGAGCGGCGGTCTGGATATTCGACCCTTTCCCGAAAATTGGGACTTGTCCAAGCGACTGGGCGATTATGCGGAAAATAAAGGCCACTGGGAAGATAACACGGTAATCAACATGGTTTATTTGTTGAAAAAGGACAATTTAAAGCTCATTTTTGATTGCGGAGTTAATGACTTCTTCTATGATGCCAATAAGAGAATGCACCAAAAATTGTTGGAAAGAAATATTCCGCACGATTATATAGAACGCCCAGGAAGCCATAATTGGGATTATTGGGCCAATGCCATTCAGTACCAACTATTGTTTTTTGATAGTTTTTTTAAATCCTAAAGTTGGGTTATGCTTCTTGTTGATCTGGCTCAGGAGATCAATTCGTATGTAATATTTTGGTAATTAAGCCTTTAAATCTATTTCTTTAAGGTTCTCTATTCTGTTGCGTACCAAGAAGGCATCTATGGTCTCGAAATGTTCTATGACGCGTTTGTCCTTAAATTCGAATACTTTTTGGGACAGTCCTTGCAGAAAATCCCGGTCGTGGGAGACCAATATTAAGGTGCCATCAAAGGCAAGCAGGGCTTCTTTAAGTACATCCTTGGATTTTAGGTCCAAATGGTTGGTAGGCTCATCCAGTATCAGAAGATTTACCGGTTCCAAAAGCAATTTCACCATTGCAAGACGGGTTTTTTCCCCTCCCGAAAGTACACTTACCTTTTTTTCCAGGTCATCACCACTGAACATAAACCTGCCTAAAATATTTTTGATCTGTGTGCGTACGTCCCCTTCGGCTACTTCATCCACAGTCTGGAAGATAGTGAGTTCAGGATCTAACAAGGAAGCTTGATTTTGGGCAAAATAACCAACTTTTACATTGTGTCCCAAGCTGCATTTGCCCTCTACTTCAATTTCGCCTAAAATGGCCTTGATCATCGTTGATTTTCCTTCCCCGTTCCTTCCCACAAAAGAAACCTTTTCGCCACGGGAAATGGAGAGATTGGCATCTTTGAAAACCACATGGTCGCCATAACTTTTGGATAGCCCTTCAGCAGTAACCGGATAGTCGCCAGAGCGAATGGAAGGAGGGAACCTCAGTTTTAGGGCCGTGGTGTCTATTTCGTCAATTTCTATGATCTGAAGCTTTTCCAACATTCTTTCCCTGGAAGTTACCTGGTTGGTTTTGGAATAGGTACCCTTAAACCGGTCAATAAAGGCTTGATTGTCTGCAATAAACTTTTGCTGTTCCTGATAAGCTTTTATTTGGTGGCTTCGCCTGTCTTCCCTTAACTGAAGGTAGTGGGTGTAGTTGGCCTTGTAATCATAGATCCTGCCCATGGTCACTTCTATGGTTCTGTTGGTAATATTATCTATAAAGGTCTTGTCATGGGAGATTACCACAACCGCCTTGGCTTTGTTCAACAAGAAATCTTCCAGCCAAATAACTGATTCTATATCCACGTGGTTGGTGGGCTCATCCAAAAGGATTAGGTCTGGCTTTTGCAACAATATCTTGGCAAGTTCTATTCTCATTCGCCATCCGCCACTGAATTCACTGGTAAGGCGATGAAAATCTTCGCGTTTAAACCCTAGTCCCCTAAGCGCCTTTTCTACCTCTGCCTCGTAATTTATTTCTTCAAGTGCATAGAATTTTTCACCCAGGTCCGAAACTTTTTCAATAATATTCATATAGGCGTCCGATTCATAATCGGTTCGGGTTTCCAATTCCTTGTTGAGGCGTTCAATTTCATCCCGCATGCTAAAGATTTCCTTAAAGGCTTTGGAGGCTTCCTCGAAAACGGTACAACTGTCATCGGTCAATAAATGCTGGGGCAAATAGGCAATTACGGCGTCCTTGGGATAGCGAATATGCCCTCGGGTGGCTTTTTGCTCCCCTGCAATTATCTTCATCATGGTAGATTTTCCAGCCCCGTTTTTGCCCATTAGGGCAATCTTATCGTTCTCATTGATAACAAAGGAAACATCACTAAACAAGGTGTCACCACTAAATTCCACCGCTATTGCATCTACAGAAATCATATTCCAAATTTAAGTCTGCAAAACTATGAAAAAGCGGGATACCGATAGCATTTTATTGGAGTATTGAACCCAATGTTTTTTGTAGTTGCGATATGGAAGCTAATGTATAAGTCGGTTTAGCGACGAAACACCTTGTTTTGTTGGTTTTTTTTGGTAAAAAAATCTAGATCGCGAATTGCATATGATTTTGTAGTGAAGCGGTATGGATTAATATTCACATATTGCCTTTTTTTTCGGGACCTTTAATAAATGAACATTTTATTTCGGATAACGATTATGTTCTAGTCCTCTTACGGAGTTTCATGAGTCGGTCCTTGTAGAAGGCCTTCAATTCGTCCAAAAAGCTCATTGGGTTTTCGTACTCCGTCAACACTTTGTAAGTATGTCTATTTTTGGCCGCCGCCAGTTCCTCCCGCAGTTTTTTTAGCTCCATTTTTAAATACGTAAGGTCGGGATCTTTTAAGGGCTCTTGTTTTTCGTGCGGCTTAATCAAGGTGTTGCCACTAAAAATATGTGCGTGATAGGCCTTTAGGGCCGCCAAATCACCAGATCGGTATATTTCTATAAGCTGGGTCGTGATCTCCGTGGCCAAGTCCAATTTATCGGTTTGCATAGAAAATTTATCGGGATGTACATATAGCATGGCCTCTCGGTACAGTTGCTTCCTTTGTTGTCGTTCCCTTGAATTCTTTTCTGGAATCGGTTTTGATTGGTCTGAGGTCAGGATTCCGGTCTGGTCATAGTTCTTTCCGCGCTTTTTTTGTGCCAGGCGTTTATCCTTTTTTGCCTTTTTTTGTTGCTTATAGAGTAGTGAAAGTTCTTGTTCCTCAATTAATTCATCTTCGATTTTGGTGCGGAGAAGGTTTTCAAAAACGGATGTTTTTTGAATTGTTTCGTTGATTTCCAATTGCAGCCTATTAATCTCCGCCTGTAGGAGTTGAATTTGGGTAGGGAGTTCACTGGGAAGGTAATTTTCACTCATGGTTCCAGGGCAATGATAATCTTAATTTTAATGGCAATTTAAACAATAAAAACTGTCCAAACGGAGTTCTAATGGTGATGCGCTTTAAAAGGAAGAAAGTAATAAGGTTTTGATTGCATTCCATTGCGCGTGAATTATTATAAATTTTATTGTTGGTAAAACAATTCTGATTCAAAAAAAGAGAGATGGGAAATTTTAGAGCTATTGTCAAGTTGGGATTTGTAGTATACACCTTGCTATTGGGGTTTTCTTCCTTTGCTTCCAAAAATGTAGATCAATTAACCATTGGGGTAAATAACACCCCCGCACTTTTTGGGGAGGAAAATTTTCTGGGAAATTGGAAGTATTCTGCAGAAAATGTGCCTTATGAGTATGCCAAGGGGATATTGTTTATATCTAAAAAAGAAGGTGTACTTACAGTTGTAGTTGCTTTACGAGGTAGGGAGAGCAAGGCACAGGACGTTAGGGTGGAAGATAATACTTTGACATTTTACCTTAATTTGGAAGGCCAAATAGTATCCGTGAGTATAAATGCGGAAGGTGATAAGATAAGTGGAAAGGCAAGTTCTCAGGACGGTGTTTTCCAATTAACAGGGGAAAGGCGTTTAGATCCTGAATAGGAATTGATTTTTAATCTTTTTGGGGCTGTTTAGAGTCCCTTAAGTAATAAAAAAAACCGAAGTTAAAAACTTCGGTTTTTTTCTTTTTAAAAATTGTTTCCCCTTAAAAGGTAATTGGTAGGGAAACTCTGGTGTTTCCCCATCCTAAAACCATATGGGTACCATTGTCTACATCTTTATAAGCAATGGAAAAGGCATCCAAAGATTCGGACGCATTGCTCACACCGGCGGGTACACGTAATACATCGGCACTTTCCTGGTAGGAATAGGCCCCCCACTGGTTTAAATTTTTGTTCAGTATTATGGTCCATTCCTTATCACCTGGAATGGTAAATAGGGAATAAGTACCGGCGGCAACTGCTTTACCGCCTACAGTAGCATCCTTATAAAAAATGATTTCAGCGGCCTCATTGGCTCCCGTTCTCCAAACCTTCCCTGCTGGGGCTAGTTCAGAAATTGAACGTCCTTTTAATTGTGGTCGACTATAAGTTACTCGAACCAATTTTTCCGAAACTTTATAATCAGTAGGGTAGGAGGCAATGTCCGCTGGACTCTTGTCCAATCCACTGAATTTCTGTGCCATAGCTTCAGAGCTAAAGGCCAAAGCAATAACCATAAGTGCAATCGTAAATAAATTTTTCATTTTTTTTAGTTTTAGTGATTGTCAAATTTAAGTAGTATTCCTATTAATTTGAATTAAAAGTCGGTAAATTTTGGTCACCTTACAAAATAGATGGTTGGTGTAAGCGATTTCATTTAAAATATAACAATATGTTAGTATTTATGTATTTATAGTTTTAAATTATAACTAATTTTAAGTTTTATATTTTATAATGTGTATATTAGGTTGATATTTGCTTTAAAATTGACATAAATATTATTGTATGTGTGGAATTGTATGTGCCTTTGATGTAAAAGAGAGTACCGAGGTTTTAAGGCCTCAATTGCTGGAAATGTCCAAGAAAATTAGACATAGAGGGCCAGATTGGAGTGGGATATTTGCCGATGATAAGGCTATTTTGGCTCATGAACGTTTGGCAATCGTTGATCCGGCATCGGGAAAACAACCTTTGTTCAGTCCGGATAAGAAATTGGTTTTGGCCGCTAATGGTGAAATATATAACCATAGGGAATTGCGTAAGCAATTTGCAGGTACCTATGATTTTCAGACCGAGTCTGACTGCGAGGTAATTTTGGCCCTATATCAGAAGAAAGGGGTGGACTTCTTGGACGAAATGAACGGTATTTTTGGTTTTGCCATCTATGACTCTGAAAAGGATGAGTATTTTATAGCAAGGGATCATATGGGGATTATTCCACTATATGTAGGTTGGGATATTAATGGTACCTTTTATGTAGCCTCAGAGTTAAAAGCTTTGGAAGGAACCTGTACCAAGATACAGTTGTTTCCTCCAGGTCATTACTTGCATAGCAGCGATGGGGAATTTAAAAGATGGTATTCCCGAGATTGGATGGAATACGATGCGGTAAAGGACAATGAGACTAGTATTCAAGCTGTTAAAGAGGCTTTGGAAGCGGCAGTTCATAGACAATTAATGTCCGATGTACCCTATGGTGTATTGCTTTCGGGTGGATTGGACTCGTCGGTAACTTCTGCCATAGCAAAAAAATATGCCCAGAAGAGAATTGAGTCGGATGACACTACGGATGCCTGGTGGCCCCAATTGCATTCATTTTCAGTAGGATTGGAAGGTTCACCGGATTTGGCAGCGGCACAAAAGGTGGCAAAACATATCGGTACCGTGCACCACGAAATAAAATTCACCATTCAAGAAGGTTTGGATGCTATTAAAGATGTAGTATACAACCTGGAAACATATGATATAACTACGATAAGGGCTTCTACCCCAATGTATTTAATGGCCAGGGTTATAAAATCTATGGGTATTAAAATGGTTTTGTCGGGCGAAGGAGCGGACGAATTATTTGGGGGTTATTTATACTTTCATAAGGCGCCAAATGCGAAGGAATTCCATGAGGAAACAGTTCGTAAATTGGATAAGCTTCACATGTACGATTGTCTAAGGGCCAATAAATCCTTGGCTGCTTGGGGCATAGAGGGAAGGGTTCCATTTTTGGATAAGGAGTTTATGGACGTAGCCATGAGAATCAACCCTAAGGACAAGATGATCAACGGGGAACGCATGGAGAAATGGGTGGTTCGTAAGGCTTTTGAAGATATGTTGCCGGAAAGTGTTGCATGGAGACAAAAGGAACAATTTTCAGATGGAGTTGGTTATAGCTGGATAGATACCTTGAAGGAGGTTGTTAAGAACGAAGTTACGGATGATCAATTGGCAAATGCCAAATACAGATTTCCTTTGCAGACACCTACGTCTAAAGAAGAATTCTATTATCGCTCAATTTTTGAAGAGCATTTTCCATCCGATGCTGCGGCATTATGTGTTCCACAGGAACCTTCAGTGGCATGTAGTACCAGAATTGCCCTAGAATGGGATGAGGCCTTTAAAAACATGAACGATCCGTCCGGTAGGGCTGTATCAAAGGTGCATTCCGATGCTTATGTAAAGTAATGCTGCCGGAGTAGGCATTAAGAATTCAATAGATCAAGTTTATAGTTTATTAGTGTAAGAGGCATCCTGTAGGGGATGCCTTTTTTATTTTTAGGAGGTTATCTTGGTAATTAAATTTGCGAGTCCTGGCCATATCATTATAGAAATTCCAGCCGAAAGGGTTAAAGTCCTGTAAAGGGTTTATTCGGTATCCATGAAATAACCAAGTTCATGATTGTTTTGGTCTGGAGTGCGGAAAATAAGGAAAGATATTGTGGCAAAAGGCAATTCAATGTAGGGGTATATTTTACGATTTAGTCCATCTGTATTAGCTTGGTTGTTCTGTTACAACTTCTTGTTTATTTGGTAGATCCGCATGCTCGGAATTAGTTATGTAGAGGAGTAAAGAGCGCTCTTTGCCAACTTTTATATCGATTGGTATTTTTCCACAATTTTTGTTGATAACTTAGTGACTTATATTGGGCATCAGCCCTATATTTCATAGGGTATTGCGTATATTTGTAGGATTGCTAAAATTATAATGAAATAAGTATTTATTTATGAGCGAAGAAGCAAATAAAGACGAGCAAAAAAAGAACAATTATTCCGCGGATAGTATCCAGGCCCTTGAGGGTATGGAGCATGTGCGTATGAGGCCTTCCATGTATATAGGTGATGTAGGGGTACGTGGTTTGCATCATTTGGTTTATGAGGTAGTGGATAACTCCATTGATGAGGCAATGGGCGGCCATTGTGATGAGATTAGTGTAACGATAAATGAAGACAATTCCATTACTACCCAGGATAACGGTAGGGGTATCCCTGTAGACCTTCACAAGAAAGAAGGCGTTTCGGCTTTAGAGGTAGTTATGACCAAAATAGGTGCCGGAGGTAAATTTGACAAGGATTCCTACAAGGTATCAGGTGGTTTGCACGGAGTTGGGGTATCCTGTGTCAATGCACTCTCCAAGCACTTGAGAGCTACGGTGCATAGGGATGGAAAAATCTGGGAACAGGAGTACAGTAAGGGTAAAGCACTATATCCTGTGAAAAGTATTGGGGAAACCGATAAAAGGGGGACCATTGTAACTTTTACACCGGATGATACAATATTTACCCAGACTGTGGAATACAGTTATGAGACCTTGGCAAATAGAATGCGTGAGCTTTCATTCTTGAACAAGGGTGTATCCATCACCTTGATGGACAAGCGACAAAAGGATAAGGACAGCGAAAGTGGTTATGTAACCGAGCGCTTTTTTTCCGAAGAGGGACTAAAGGAATTTATCAAGTTCTTGGATGGAAATCGCGAGCCTCTTATTCGTAGCGTAATTTCCATGGAAGGGGAGAAGAACGATATTCCTGTAGAAGTGGCGATGGTCTATAATACTTCTTATACAGAGAATCTGCATTCCTATGTCAATAATATCAATACCCATGAAGGCGGTACACATTTGGCCGGATTTAGAAGGGGTCTGACATCTACTTTGAAGAAGTATGCCGATGCATCGGGGATGTTGGAAAAATTAAAATTCGAGGTTCAAGGCGATGATTTTAGGGAAGGTTTAACCGCAATTATCTCTGTAAAGGTTGCGGAACCGCAATTTGAAGGGCAGACCAAAACCAAATTGGGTAACAGGGAAGTATCTGCGGCAGTAAGTCAGGCAGTTTCTGAAATGTTGACCAATTATTTGGAGGAAAATCCTGATGATGCCAAAACCATTGTCCAAAAAGTAATTTTGGCGGCCCAGGCACGTCATGCGGCTACCAAGGCCCGTGAAATGGTTCAGCGAAAAACGGTGATGAGCATTGGTGGCCTGCCAGGAAAGTTATCCGATTGTTCGGAGCAGGATCCGGCATTGTGTGAAGTCTTTCTAGTTGAGGGAGATTCTGCAGGAGGTACTGCCAAGCAAGGACGCGACAGGGCTTTTCAGGCTATTCTTCCATTAAGGGGTAAGATCCTGAACGTGGAGAAAGCTATGACCCATAAGGTCTTTGAAAATGAGGAGATCAAAAATATATATACTGCCTTGGGTGTTACCATTGGTACCGAGGAAGACAGCAAGGCTTTGAACTTGGATAAGTTGCGCTATCACAAAGTAGTGATTATGTGTGATGCGGATGTGGATGGTAGCCATATCGAGACCTTGATATTGACCTTTTTCTTTAGGTATATGCGCGAATTGATCGAGGGAGGTCACGTTTATATAGCAACCCCACCTCTGTATTTGGTAAAGAAAGGGTCTAAGAAAAGATACGCCTGGTCCGATAAGGAGAGGGATGAAATTGCCGAGAGTTTTAACGGTAGCGTGGGTATTCAGAGATATAAAGGTCTTGGGGAGATGAATGCGGAACAATTATGGGATACTACAATGAATCCTGAATTTAGGACCTTAAGGCAGATAACCATAGATAACGCCACAGAGACAGATAGAGTTTTCTCTATGTTGATGGGAGATGAAGTTCCGCCTCGTAGGGAGTTTATTGAGAAAAATGCGGTCTATGCCAACATTGATGCATAAAAAATAGGGTTTACACAACAAAAACTCGCACCATTGGTGCGAGTTTTTTAGTTTTAGCAAAAATCTAAGTGTTATGAAATATTTATTTTTAATAGGAATTTTGTTTTTTAGTGTAGCGGGTTATTCGCAATCTAACGTTAATGAGCTATTTGCTGCAGGAATTAATGATGCTGAGAAATTTTCTGATAGTTATTTCGGGCCGGTGTCCGAGGGCGCTATTTATAGTTTGTCCAATGGATGGTACAACTCTGCCGATTCCAAACCCTTGGGGGGTTTTGAGATTTCCATAATTGGCAATATGACTTCTTTTAAAAATAAGGAAGACAAAAAGACTTTCGTTCTAAATACAGCTGATTATGAAAATCTGCAGTTCGTGGATGGAAGCACTTCCAAACCGGTTTCCACTGCTTTGGGAGATCTTGAGGGCATTCGGGTATTTGTAGAAGGTGAAGTAGGGCCTATTACAACCCGGGAGGAATTTGAATTGCCTACCGGACTTGCTTCGGAAAACATAAACTTTATTCCTTCCGCGTTTTTACAGGTAAGTGTAGGCTTGGTCAAGGGCTTGGAAGTGAAGGCCAGGTTTTTGCCTAAAATTGATACAGAGGACGTGGCCGTTGGATTATACGGGGTTGGTCTACAATATGACTTTTCCAAATTGTTGCCTGCAGATAAAATATTGCCCGTTGCACTTTCCGCTGTGGCAGGATATACGCATTTGAATGCTTCTTATGATTTTACGGACAGTAATATTGTAGATGGTAGCGATCAGCAGATAGAGGTGGACATGAATGTTTTAACGGTTCAGGCTGTTGCCTCCACTAAACTTCCCGTAATTAATTTTTATGGGGCTATAGGATATGTTTCCGGAAAATCCACAACAGACGTTTTAGGGACCTATCAGGTACAGTCTGGGCCATTTCAAGAAACCTATGTAGATCCATTTTCCTTGACCAGAAAGGCCAGCGGGGTCTCGGGAACTTTGGGTGCCAAATTAAAACTTGGCTTCTTTAGGTTGCATGCCGATTATTCTCTGGCAGAATTTAATAACCTAACTGTAGGAGTAAATTTTGGATTTAGATAAATCCAAAATTTACCCTTTATTCCCTAATGGCCAATACGTTGCCATCAGCATCGGCAAGGATAATCCCATGCTCGGTTTCTGTCATGAGTACTATATCCTCCTCTTTGTCAAGACCGGGATAAGAAATAACATATAGGCTATCCTTATGGACCCAACTAAAGTCCGAGATAACCGTTAAATTCTTGTTGTGATAGGTGTGGTATCTACCTAGATACGCATCATTAAATATCCACTCCTGTCTAACTGTAACATCCTGTTTTTGTGTTGTGCCTACATCTGTCGAGATGTGGGACCATATCCCAATTACCGGATCGTTGTTCTCTGTAATTTTGGTGCAATTACTGGCCAGTAGGATGCCAATTATTGCCAAGAATGAAAATAATTTCTTCATTTTGTAGGAATTTTCTTTGATTTGGGTACTTACTATTGAACGTGCAGTTTCAACTTTCTATTATATTAATTCGACGTATGGAACAGTATTTTAACTTTTTTCGATAAAAGGTCTTTTTATTACGTTCAGTATAAAATAGGAGTGGGCTATAATCGCACTTACTTTTTTGAAAGGCCATAGAAAAAGACAAATTCTTCTTCGCAATAAAATTTAGTTGGTTTCTATGGATAGGGTGGTATTGTTCTGTTAAAAATCAGTACTTTTGAAAGATAATTTTTAACTTAAAATAACCTTATAATGAAAGTTACCGTTGTTGGAGCAGGTGCTGTTGGCGCAAGTTGTGCAGAGTACATTGCTATAAAGAATTTTGCATCTGAAGTAGTTGTGTTGGATATAAAGGAAGGATTTGCTGAAGGCAAGGCCATGGATTTAATGCAAACAGCTTCATTGAATGGTTTTGATACCAAAATAACAGGAATTACAAATGATTATAGCAAAACTGCAGGAAGTGATGTGGCTATTATCACTTCTGGTATTCCACGTAAGCCGGGAATGACCCGTGAGGAGCTGATAGGGATAAATGCAGGAATTGTAAAAACGGTTTCTTCCAATTTATTGGAGCATTCCCCCAACGTAATTTTGATCGTGGTTAGTAATCCAATGGATACCATGACTTATTTGGTTCATAAAACTACTGGTTTGCCCAAGAACAGAATTATAGGAATGGGTGGAGCTTTGGACAGCGCAAGGTTTAAATACAGATTGGCCGAGGCATTGGAGGCTCCAATTTCCGATGTTGATGGTATGGTCATTGGAGGTCATAGCGATACAGGTATGGTACCTTTAACTGCACATGCAACCAGGAATAGTATTAAGGTATCCGAATTTTTGTCCGAAGAGCGTCTTGCGCAAGTTTCTGAGGATACCAAAGTGGGTGGTGCTACGCTTACAAAATTATTGGGTACCAGTGCTTGGTATGCACCAGGTGCCGCCGTTTCTTCCATGGTACAGGCAATTGCCTGCGATCAGAAGAAGATGTTCCCATGTTCTGCATTTCTGGAAGGCGAGTACGGTCTTAATGATATTTGTATTGGCGTGCCGGTACTTTTAGGTAAAAATGGGATCGAAAAAATTGTAAAAATAGATTTGGCCGAGGCAGAAGAAGCAAAAATGAAGGAAAGTGCTGAAGGCGTAAGAAAGACAAATAGCTTATTGACCCTTTAGTTTATTGGGGTTGCCAAATATTTAGGGCATCCGTCCCATTTGTTTCCGACTACCATCGGAACGGGGCGGATGCCCTTATTTTATAAAACTGATAAATATATTGTTAGTTCCTATGGGAAATAATATATTTGCACGCTATTTAAGAATACCATTTTTAAATTAATATATAACCAATGCAAAATAAAGGACTTATAAAGCTTTTCGCTTTTTTGTTTGGGCTAGTCAGTATTTATCAGCTATCCTATACATTTATTACCAATAAAGTAGAAAAGGATGCAACTGTCTTTGCTACCAATAAAATTTCAGAATCTGAAGAGGATTACCTTGCAAAAAGGGAAGCGCTGGAAGCAAGATATTTAGACTCTATAGGAGGGAATTCCATTTTAGGATTTACAAATTATGACGAAGCCAAGAAAAAGGAGCTTAATAAGGGTCTGGATTTAAAAGGGGGAATCAATGTTACCCTTCAGATTTCTGTTAAGGATATTCTAAAGGGCCTTGCCAATAATACCAAGAATCCGGTTTTCAACAAAGCCTTGGCCGATGCCGATGCCGCTTCTAAGAGTAGTGATGCTACTTATATAGATCTGTTCTTTGAATCTTTTGACAATATTAAGGGCGATACCAAATTGGCCTCACCGGATATTTTTGCAAACAAAGGTTTGAGTGATGTCATCAATTTTCAAATGACAGATGATCAGGTAAAACCAATTATTAGGACTAAGATTGATGAGTCCATCGTTTCTGCTTTTGAAGTACTTCGTGAGCGTATAGATGGCTTTGGTGTTACCCAGCCCAATATTCAACGGGAAGGTAATTCTGGTCGAATATTGGTCGAATTGCCTGGTGCAAGGGATATAGGACGTGCACAGGATCTTTTGTCCAGTACGGCCCAATTGGAATTTTGGGAAACTTATAAGCAAAGTAACCCTAGTTTAAGTACCTTTTTGCAGGCCGCCAACGAGAGGTTGAAGACTTTGGTTGAGGTTGAAAAGCCGGAAGAAGTTGTTAAACCGGAATCTGAACTGGATTCTTTGTTGTCTGATGTAGCACAAGATTCATTGGATTTTTCCCAAGATGTGAATCCACTTTTTAGCCTGCTTATCCCAGCAAATCCTAACGGAAATGCCTTGGTTAGTGCAGCTATTCAGGATACGGCAAAAATTGGGGAATACCTTAGAATGAAGGAAATTCGCAGATTGATTCCGGCGGATATTCAATTTGTTAAGTTTGTTTGGGAACGTCCAACCGAAGGTTCGGAAGTTGTTGAATTATATGCCTTAAAATCCAATAGGGACAATACACCTAGAATTAGTGGGGATGTTGTTTCCGATGCTTCGGATACTTTTGATCAATATAACAAGCCTGCGGTTACCATGACCATGAATACCAAAGGTGCCAAGGAATGGGAAAAATTAACAGGGGATGCCTTTAACAATCAGACCGGTATTGCTATCGTTTTGGATAATAAGGTATATACTGCTCCTGGTGTTTCTTCCGGGCCTATATCTGGTGGTCGTTCAGAGATTACGGGGACTTTTACCATTAACGAGACCAAGGATATTGCCAACGTACTAAGGGCCGGTAAACTGCCTGCCTCTGCAGAAATTATTCAATCAGAAATTGTAGGACCATCATTGGGACAGGAAGCTATCAATAGTGGTTTCTTCTCCTTTATGATTGCCATGGCCATTGTATTGGTGTGGATGGTATTTTACTATGGAAAAGCGGGAATTTTTGCCGATATCGCCCTTCTGTTGAACATCTTGTTGATCTTTGGGGTATTGGTAAGTTTAAATGCGGTACTTACCCTTCCGGGAATAGCAGGTATTGTATTGACCATTGGTATGTCCGTGGATGCCAACGTACTTATTTTTGAACGTATTAAGGAAGAATTGGCAAAAGGAAAAGGACAGAGCCAAGCAATTGCGGATGGTTTTGGAAATGCTCTTTCTTCTATCTTGGATGCCAACATTACAACTGGTTTAACGGCTTTAATACTATTTGTATTTGGTTCGGGTCCTATTAAAGGATTTGCTACCACTCTATTGATCGGTATTGTTACCTCCTTGTTCACTGCCATATTCATCACTAGACTTTTGGTCGACTGGTATGTGAGTGGAAAAGGAAGAAAATTGGATTTCTCTACGGCCATGACAAAGAACCTGTTCAAGAATATCAACATCAATTTCTTGGCCAAAAGGAAGATAGCTTATATAGCCTCTTCCATTTTAGTGGCAATAGGACTATTTTCATTATTTACACAAGGTATACCACAAGGGGTTGATTTCCTTGGAGGACGTTCTTACACGGTAAGATTTGAGAAGATGGTAAATCCATCTGAAATCGCTTCGGAATTGAATACGATTTTTGGTGTTGGTACCAATGTTAAAACATATGGGGAGGCTAATCAAATCAAAATTACCACTGCATATAAAGTAGACGTTGAAGGAATTGAGGTGGACAATGAAATTCAGAATAAACTGTATACTTCCCTTCAAAAATATTTGCCGGACGGTACCAGTTTTGAAGACTTTACCATAGGTAGTGGAGAAAAATCTATAGGTATCCTTCAATCCGTGAAAGTGGGTCCAACCATTGCGGATGATATTAAAAAGAATGCCTTCTTGGCCATTATTGGTTCTTTGGCGGTAGTTTTCCTTTATATCTTATTCAGGTTCCGTAGATGGCAGTTCTCTTTGGGTGCAGTTGCGGCTGTATTCCATGATATTTTGATCGTGTTGGGTGTATTCTCCATCTTTGGTAAATTGATGCCTTTTAACATGGAGATCGATCAGGCTTTTATTGCAGCAATACTAACGGTTATTGGTTACTCCTTGAATGATACGGTGGTAGTATTTGACCGTATTAGGGAGATTATAGCTGAAAAAGGATGGAAAGCTGGTGAGAATACCAACTTGGCCCTTAACAGTACATTAAGTAGAACCTTGAATACCTCCATGACTACCTTGGTAGTGTTGTTGGCAATATTCATATTTGGTGGCGAATCCCTAAGAGGATTTATGTTTGCCATGATTATAGGTATCATTGTTGGTACTTATTCCTCTTTGTTCATTGCAACTCCAGTAATGTTCGATACTTTGAAGAAGAAAACTCAAATAGGTAAGGAAGAGTAGTGAACTCTAATCGACTATAATACAAAAGGCCGCTGATCAGCGGCCTTTTTTTATATTATTTTTCCATGGGATCCTTCGGGCGATGCTTGTAACTCGTAGATAAATTGGGGTTCCAATCCCGGTTCCTTCCTATGGGAAACAAAGACAATGGCCGACTTGCTTTCCTTGGCAATTTTATTGACAAGGGATATAAAAAGCGCTGCACTTTCATCATCCAACCCGGCCGTAGGTTCATCCAAAATCAGTAGGGGAGGATGCTTTATCATGGCTCTTGCGGTCATGACCATGCGCTGTTGCCCTGCAGACAGGTCGGCAAAAAGAACGTCCCTAAGGTGCCACATATCCAAAATTATCAGCCATTCTTTGGCTAGGGCCTTTTGGTTTTCCGTAGCCCTTAGATAGAGGCCAACAGAATCGTTCATCCCCGAGATAACCATGTTAATACAAGAGTGCAGGCCCGAAAATTTATCCGTCATAGCGGGGGTGTAGTATCCAATCCTTTTCTTGATGTCCCATACGCTTTCACCGCTGCCCTTGCGTTGGCCAAAAAGGTAAAGTTGCTGTCCGTAGCCTTTATGATTGTCGCCCGTAATCATGGACAGTAGTGTTGATTTTCCACTTCCGTTAGGACCTATAAGTTGCCAGAACTCCCCTTTTTTAATAGTCCAGTTAATTTTGTCCAGTACTTTTTTGTCCCCATAAATTACACTTATGTCCTTGCAATCTATTAAAACGGATTCTCCATAGTCGGTGGGAGTTATGGGCTTAGGGATTCTGCCGGTAAAGGAAGTAACTACGGATGGGTTATGTTTCTTAATTATTTTGGATCCACTTTCCAACGGTCTTATATTGGATCCTTCCAAAATCATCTCTTGGGTAATAAACGGTAGAATATCAGCTTTTCTGCTTATGAGCTGAATAATAAATGTATTTTTGGAAATGTGGTCAAGGGAGGCTTTTAAGTCCTTTTGGGCGTCCTTATCCAAATTGTCGAAGGGATTGTCCAAAACAATATAATCCGGCTTTAAATGAAAGATATATTTCAATAACGCCTTTTTTTGTTCCCCGCTGGACATCGTCTTAAGCAGTTGCTGTGAATTTTTATTGATTATCTGGATTCCATGCCTTTCCTCCTCGTCAATAAACTCGTTTAAGGTTATTTTGGAAAATAAGGCCCCGTTCAATTTCTCCAAGGCGTCAAATCCTTCTGGAAGGGGTCCTTCCAATACATTTTTTATGAACTGGTCCTTATGTGAGTTGTTGCTTATAAATACGGCCCAGTGCATTCTTTTGTTCATGATTAATGGCATTTTATTCAATTCAAAGGAAAATAAATTATCAATTTAATTATTACAATTTTTGACTTTATTTATTGAACCAATAAGTGAATTTTAATGTGAGAGCCCAATTTCTTCCTTCAAAGGGTTCAATAAGGTAGTTGTTGCTGTACACTAAAAATAAGTCGGACGCTGGCTTGTATCGCCATTGAAACCGCGAATTTAGATTAAAGTTTTTGGATTGCTCATTGTATTGGAACAAGGTGGCAAAGAATAATTTATTGGTAAAGGTTATATCTACCTCCGAGCCAATAAGCCAAAATTCTGTGTTGTTCCATGGCGCTGGTAGATTGATGTGGTTATAGCTTAAATTACTGCTTAGACTTACGAAGGGTTGAAAACGGTAACCCAATTCGCTAATAAGGCTTGTTCTGTTGCCTTCAGAATAATATCCTCCAAAACGCCCACCAAAGGAATACGTAAACATACTTTGGGGCTTGGAAATGAAATCGAAGGTATAGGCATTCCAATGGTGCTGGGTTCCAACGTCCAAGGATTCCTTGCCCGATCTTGTAGGGTCAAAAGGGGACAGTAGTTCCACGTATTCGTCGGATACTCCAAAGTTCAATTTGGAACGGTCCCGAAAGTCCAAAAGGTACTCCAAAAGGTTAATATTGTCTGTACGCTCCAATTTTTCATTAAAAAAATAGCTTGCGCTTAGTTTTGGGCCATGACTCAAAATGGTACTCTTTTTGGGAAAGAATAGATGCCCTATATAGGAAGTAACGTTTACGTAGCCATTTCTTGGCACAAAACCAACTTCGGCAGTATAATCGTCCTCAACCGATTCTTCCTGTATTTTCCAATTCCATTTACGGCTTTTATATTCCAAATGGGCCGCTTGGGAAATTCCATTGCCATTCTTGTTGGGAGCGAATGACTTCAGGAAAAAGGCTTTCCCTGTCCATTGGTTATTGGCGGAAGCCAAATTATATTCCAAACCCACATTTCTATTGAATTTTGGAAAAACTGTTCTTAGGGAATCCGTATCCTGTGGGTAATTAAAAGATTCCTTGTTTACCAACATAAGGCCTATGCTAGACCTTGCAAAGACTTTTCTTTGTAATGAGAGTACACCAAAATTTTGACTAGGCAGCCCAGTTTCATCTATGCTTGCCGTTTGCATATCCATAAGACCCAAGCGCCATTTTTTATTGAGGTTACCACTAACCCTTGCGCCAGCTCTTATGGGGACGCCCAATCCAATTCTCCTGGAGAAAAACGGACGTATGGTGGCATAACCAAAGTTGGCAAAGAGATCTCCGTTCTCCAAAAAGAACTGTCTTTTTTCTGGAAAAAAAAGTTCAAATCGGTCTAGATTGGTTACCTGTCGATCTACCTCTACCTGTGAGAAATCCGGATTTACCGTCAAGTCCAGATTTAAAGAAGTGCTAAGACTGAACTTGACATCGCCTCCAATTTTTTTATCATACTGGGTATCCGTGTTATTTTCCATATCTTCACCAATACCTCCCAATACATAAGGAATAATGGAAAAATTTGTTTTTGGGGTAGGAGGAGGGGAATCCCAGACCAAAGTTCCGGTATAGGCCAGTGAAGCCGTGGGAAATTGTCGGGGAATGGGAGTCCAACTCGATTTTTCGCCCGACTTTAAATCCAGTCGACTAAAGTTAATGCCCCATTCCGTAACACCATCCTCATAACGTATAGATTTGAAGGGGATAGCCATTTCAAAGACCCATTTTTCATCATCGCTTGTTACTGCAGATACCCATTTGCTGTCCCAGTTGAGATCTACGCTTCCACCACTGTGCATGGTACCGTCCCATTGGGCGCCTGCCGCGTTGGAGCCAAAAGAATAACCGGTGGTTTGGTTGTTAAAGGGATCCATAAACAACAAAAAGTTGTCATTTTTTCCAAAACTAAAATCCCGGCGTAATGATTCTACGTAGTAAGGGCCTTTGGTGGCGTTGTAAAAAGTGGCTAAAAGGTAAAGATTGTTTTCGTCGTAGGTCATCCGGATCTCAGAGGGTTCATTGGCCATTCCGGTATCCATAGGCAATACCATATAAAAGTTGGTTGCCACATCGGTATCCTGCCAGGCCAAATCGTTCCCGATCCCATCTACTTCTATAGCTGCTATTGTCTTGTGAATATGTAGTTGAAAGGACTGGTTTTTTTTCTGAGCCGCAAGGGGTAAGGCCAAAGCAAGGGCTAAAAGAGTTAGGGGCACTTTTTTATAGACTGACAAAGGAATGGTGTTTTCGTTGGTTGAACTCTCTAAAATAGGCATTTTATGAGTATTTGAGCCATTTAGAGTACCTGACTTTCTAAACTGAACCAAACAATCTTATTCGCCAGTTATGGTGTTTTTCTATATGCAATGGAATCCCCCACGGCTAAAGTCCATTTGTCCGACATGCCGGCATTTACTTCCAGAACATATTTTACGGGAACTTTAGAGGGCAAGCTATTTTCATTATAGGGTTGTGCATTTTTTTGAAAACTGGCGATTTTCAATTGGTCGTCCACAAAGATGAGGTCTAAGGGAAATTCGGTGTTTTTCATATAGAAGTAATGCATGGCAACATCATCAAAAACAAAAAGCATTCCCTGGCCAGGCTCCATGGAACTGCGGTACATGAGGCCAGTTTCCCTTTCATAATCGGTATCCGCTATTTCTATATCCAGAGTGGTTAAAAGAGAATCCGACCCTTTCTTCAGTATGCGAAGATCCCCTTCCTTTTTGAAGGTGACCGGAGCTGTTTTTATAGCTTTTTTCGATTCTTCCTTACAGGAAAGCTGAATGATAAAACAAACAACAAAGAGTAGATAGATTTTATTATTTCCCATTTTACAATTTCTGTTTGGTGCAGTTGCCATTATTCTTCTGCAGCTTACTTTTTAGAGGTGCCCGTTTTTGGTCTGAGGATATAATAGAATCCAACTAAAATAAATGGTATGCTCAACCATTGGCCGGTGGATAACAAACCAAGAGATTCCTCAAATCCACCCTGACTTTTCTTTACGTATTCCACAAAGAAGCGAACCGTCCATAAAAGCACTAGGAATACTCCAAAAAGGTACCCAAGTTTATCTTTTTTGTCTGTTTTCCAATATAGGTAATACAAAATGGCAAAGACAAAAATATAACAAAACCCTTCGTACAGTTGTGCGGGATGCCTGTAGGGAATAGCCTCCAGGTACTCGGCAAACCGAGGGTCTTTTTCAATAAGGTTATACGCGGCATTTACCGTTTTTTCTTGGGTAATGGATAATGCTTTGTACGCAGGCATGTCGTCGGAATCCCGGATGAACCTAGTGGCAAGGGCAAAGGATTTTTCCACAGGTTTGCCGTTGATTTCCGAATTGAAGAAATTCCCTAAACGGACGCAAAAAGCACCAATAGAGACTGGAATAACAATGCGATCCAGAATCCATAGAATTTTGAATTCAGGATATTTTCTGGTGTAGAGGTACATGCCTATAATTATTCCTATAGCAGCCCCATGACTGGCCAAGCCAGTAAATCCTGTAAATTCGTAACCATTAATAAATCCAAACAGTTGACTATCCGCACTTTCCCTTATTGGTAATAGTATTTCCAATAAATGGTTTTGATAATAGGGCCAATCATAAAAGAACACATGGCCCAATCTTGCCCCTAACATGGTAGCCAGAACGGTATAGATAAAAAGGGAGTCCAGCTGCTCCAGGGACTTTTTTTCTTTTAAAAAAATCTTTTTCATGAGATACCAGCCCAATGCGAAAGCAATTATCCAAAGAAGATTGTAATATTTTATTTGAATTACCCCAATTTTAAAAAGGGTATCGGCGGGATTCCAAGTAAAGCCTAAAAAGTACATCTACGATTTTTTTAAGCGACTAAGATAAGTAAATACTGCAAAGAATAGTGGACGGAAATAGGTTAATTTGGAAATCTGCTATTGGATCAATTTGTAATTAAAACAATATATCAATGAATCACTATATCATTATGGAAGTGTACTCATATTACAAAGGCTCAATGCAGATTTCAATAATTATTTAGGAGCTGGAAAACAGAACTGGAAACTAGAAAAGAGGTAACAAGGCAACTATGGAACGGGGTCATATCCACTTCCTCCCCAAGGGTGGCAACTAAAGATTCTCTTTAGGGCTAGCCAACCTCCTTTGAACAGTCCGTGTTTTTGCAGGGCCTCCAAAGTGTATTGTGAACAGGTGGGGGAATAGCGACAGGAGGCCGGGGTAAGGGGTGAGATAAAATTCTGATAAAATTTCACCAATAGTACAAATGGGGCAATTAATATTTTTTTTATAAATGCCATAGTATTAAAAATTGCAGCTTGGTTTAAGAAAGACTAAAGGTGGTGCCGTCTTTTCCATCATTCAATTGAATGCCCATCTCTGCCAGTTGGTCCCTTATTTTGTCCGATGTGGAGAAATCCTTATTGGCCCGTGCTTCATTTCGCAACTGTATAAGAAGACCAACTACACTGCTTAATTTATCAGAATTAAGCATAGCACTATTTTGATTTTCCAGGCCTAATATATCAAAAACAAAACTATGCATGGTCTCTATAAACAGTTCCTTGTCCTTTTGGGTTATAGTTTCCTTGCCCTCCTTGATTAAATTGATACGCTTTACGGCTTCAAATAAATTGGCCGTTAACATGGGGGTGTTGAAATCATCGTTCATGGCATCGTAACCTTTCTGCTTCCATTCCTCAACATTAAAGCTCGATGATGCACTAGTAGGTAGATTATCCATGCTGTCAATGGTATCCATCAATTTTTGAAACCCTTTTTCGGATGCGGATAGCGCTTCGTCGCTAAGGTCCAATATACTGGTATAGTGTGCCTGCATCATAAAGAAGCGCACCACAGATGGTGTATACGGTTTGCTTAAGATGTTATTTTCTCCAGAAAACATCTCATTGGGCAAGATGTTGTTTCCTGTGGATTTGGCCATTTTTTTACCGTTCAAGGTCAACATATTGGCATGCAACCAATATTTTACTGGAGCATGTCCGTTGCAGGCTTCGGCCTGGGCAATTTCACATTCATGATGTGGGAATTTTAGGTCCATACCGCCACCATGTATGTCAAAAGTTTCACCTAGATATTTGGTGCTCATAGCTGTACATTCCAAGTGCCAACCAGGAAAACCATCGCCCCATGGCGAAGGCCAACGCATTATATGCTGGGCTTCCGCTTTTTTCCACAATGCAAAGTCCTGCGGACTCTTTTTTTCGTCCTGAGCTGCCAATTCACGGGTATTGGCAATCATATCCTCCAATTTTCGCCCGCTTAATTTACCGTACTCATTGGTCTTGTTGAATTTTTCAACATCAAAATAAACAGACCCGTTAATTTCGTAAGCATATCCTTTTTCAAGAATATTCTTTATGATTTCAATTTGCTCAATAATGTGTCCGGTAGCGGTAGGTTCAATACTTGGAGGCAATAAATTGAATTTTTGCAGTATACTGTGGAAATCCAGGGTGTATTGTTGTACCACCTCCATGGGCTCCAATTGCTCCAATCTTGCTTTCTTGGCAATCTTATCCTCTCCGTCTTCCGCATCATTTTCCAAATGCCCGGCATCTGTAATATTCCGGACATATCTCACCTTGTAACCCAAATGCTTTAAATACCTGAAAATCATGTCGAAAGACATAAAGGTTCGGCAGTTGCCCAAGTGTACATTGCTGTAAACGGTAGGTCCACAGACGTACATGCCCACGTGGCCCTCGCTTAAAGGTTCAAAAACTTCTTTTTCTCCCGTAAGGGAATTGTAAACTTTTAATTTTTGAGTTTGGTACAAAGACATTATTAAGCGGGACAGTTAAAATTTAGTATCGATGTTTATATAGTCCAAAAATTCTCGTCTTACGGCCTCTTCCTTAAATTTTCCACCGTATTCGGCCGTTACTGTACTGCTTTCAATATCACGTATGCCTCGGGAATTTACACATAAATGTTTGGCGTCTATAACACAGGCAACATCTTCCGTGCCTAAAACCTGTTGAAGCTCCCTTACGATCTGAATGTTTAATCGTTCCTGGACCTGAGGTCTTTTGGCGTAATAATCTACAATCCTATTCATTTTGGACAAGCCAACAACGGTGCCTTTGGAAATATAGGCCACATGGGCTTTCCCCACAATAGGTAATAAATGATGCTCACAGGTAGAATATAAGGTGATGTTTTTTTCTACCAACATTTCTCCGTACTTGTATTTATTGTCGAAGGTGGATGATTTTGGTCTTTTTTTGGGATTTAGGCCTCCAAAAATTTCTTGGACAAACATTTTGGCCACTCTGTTTGGTGTTCCCTTTAAGCTATCATCATCAAGGTCAAGGCCTAAGGTCAGCATTATTTCATTTACACTGCCCCTTATACGTTCTATTTTTTCTTCATCACTTAGCACAAATGCATCCTTACGTAAAGGTGTGTCTTCAGCAGCGGAAACGTGATCGTCCCCTAACTCTTCAAAATGCTTTTCCAATGCGTTGTCGATTTTCATTTAAAATTGCTTTTTAAGGCAGCAAAGATATACATTATATGCCAGTTAATACCATATTTACCTCCTTACACAACATAAATTAGTGTTAACTAAACTAGGGTGTTAATTTTGAAATTCCCAAATTTTGTAGGTATTCATGAACAGGTTGGTCGTCGTTTTTGGTGTTATTTGGTGTCTCAGCAATACTTTGGCCGTGGCCCAAGTGACTCCGGATTGTTCCAATGCAGTGCCTATTTGTAACAATACACCGGTAAACGGGGGTACCAATGGCTTTGGTGCGGATGACTTTAAAGGTGCAGGTAAATCCGGTTGTTTGGAAAAAACACCCTCCGGCGCAATTGAATCCAATGCTGCTTGGTATAGATTTAGGACTGGGGCTTCAGGGCAATTGGGATTTAATATTGGTTTTGATTCTAACGAAGATTGGGACTTTGCCCTATATAAGGCCGGTGATTGCAATTCCTTGGGAGAACCGATACGATGTAATTTTTTTGACAATAGGGATGCCAATAGTTTTATTGGTGTAGGGGAGGACCCTCAAGGGGCATCGGATAATGTTCAATATGAAGATTGGTTGGAGGTTTCGCCCGGTGAGGACTACTACTTGTTGGTGAATAACTTTAGTAATATAAATTCCGGCTTTTCCATTCAGTTCACAGGTCAAATCTTTGTTACTAACCCCTATGATGCGCTGGATTGCGCAATAATCAACAATCTTTTGGGACCTCCAATTGCGGCATGTAACAATGAAAATATTGTTTTGGACGCTACTACTGCGGATGTGGTAAGTTACACCTGGTATAAGGATGTAGGTAATGGTTATGCTGTAATTCCTGGGGAAGTTTCTGCTACCTTAAATGTGATGGAAGCTGCTTTTTTCCGAGTGGAGGTAATAACCCAATCCCAGAATAATATTATTAGTGATGTGCAAGTAGGATTTTCCCAGGCGCCTACAACTTCTCCTGTAGGTGAAGAACACCTTTGTTTGGATTCCGAATATTTTTATTTAAGTGATAAAGATCAAATGGCTTTGGGCGGGCAATCTGCGAACGAGGTAATTATATCCTATCATAAGAGTTCGGCCGATGCGGATGCAGGGGTAAATGCCCTGCCTTTGGAATATGGGTTACAGGCAGGGGAACAGCAGATATACATTAGGGCCACCTCCGTAAAGAACCCAAGATGTTATGATGCTTCGGAGGATTTTAAAATAACGGTCCATGAACCTTTAACTCCTAATTTTCTCTTGGAGGTTTTTCTTTGCGAAGGGGAACTCAGTGCTGTGATAGGGGAGACGGTCCCAGATCCGGAATATAATTATCTCTGGAGCACTGGCCAGTCAACTTCCAGTATAACCGTTACCCAAGGCGGGGAATATTCCCTAACGATTACAGATAAGCTTGGTGTTTCAGCTTGTGACAATACCTTTATGATTAATGTTTATGCTTCAAAAACACCTCATATTGAGGAGGTGATAATAGAGGATCTGCAGGATAGCAATACGGTAACGATAATCCCAGATAGGGAGGGCGATTTTGAATATCGTTTGGATGAAGGTACATATCAGTCAGATAATAAATTTTATAATGTACTTCCTGGTAGGCATAGTGTTACATTGAGCGATTTGAATGGTTGTGGAACTGCTACGGAAACTATAGTCGTGGTAGGGTTTCCCAAGTTCTTCACTCCCAATGGGGACGGGGCGAACGATGTTTGGAATATTGTTGGTATTTCCAGTTTGGAAGAGCCTATATTAACGGTATATGACCGGTATGGAAAGTTGCTTAAACAATTGTCCCAAAATAGCATGGGTTGGGACGGTACCTATAATGGTGTAGCATTGCCATCGGATGACTATTGGTTCAAACTTAGTTTTAAAGATCTGGACGGTCAGCGAATAGTGGCCAAGTATATCAATAATCATTTCTCCCTTAAGCGTTAATGGCAAATTGGTGGGGGAAGGCAACTAAATCCTATCCATCTAATCTCGATGAACTTTGTCTGTATATTCAATTTAATAATTGCGTACAAACGATGGGTATCCAGGTCTGGCAAAACCATTATGAATACATGTGAAAAAGTCCAAGTTTTGTGATAAAATACACCTGTTTTATACTAAATCTTTTTCATGCGAGTTATTATACATGATTTAAGTATGTATTTAGCCCCAATTTCTATGCGGACATTTACCTGTTCTATTTGCATTATGTTGTTGTTTGTAAGCAATATAGTTGCTCAAAATTCACCTGATTGTAGGAGTGCCATTCCTGTTTGTGCAGATGGCCAGCCAATTATGCCATTTGTTGATGGTAGCGGTGATATAGACGATTTTGACCCTGATGAAATTCGGCAGACCGGTTGTTTGGAGAAAGGCAGTGTAAGTTCTGCGAATATCGAAAACAATACCTCTTGGTTCGTTTTTAGGGCAGGTACCGGAGGTCAGGTAGGTTTTGATATTGAGGCTTTGCCGGTATCGGGTACTACAATAACAGCGGAATGGGATTTTGCGGTTTATGGTCCTTATGACCAGACCAGTGGTCAAAATTTCTGTTCGATTATAGGAAGTGGAGGCTCAGAACCTATCCGTTGTAATTATGAAGCCAATAATACGCGATTTACAGGGATAGGTATTAATCCGGAGAATGGGGATGTGGGAGCTCCTTTTCTTAAACAGAGTCAAAACACCTATGATGAATGGTTAGATGTACTCCCAGGAGAAATCTACTATATTTACATTAATAATTTCAACACCAATTTCAATGATGATGCGGAGCAATTTTCATTGACTTTTACGGGTAGTTCGGTTGATGCCGATCAAGATAATGCGTTGGATTGTACTTTAAGGGACGAATTTTTGGGATTGGATATTATAGCCTGTGAGGGTGATCCGGACATCACCCTATCTGCACAAAATTCTCCTTTTGGACCTGATATTGCAACTGTTGTTTGGACTGTAGATTATGAGGACGATGGCGTTATTGATGCCACTCTGCCAGGATCTGGGCCTTCCAATGCCGAATTGGTGGTTAGCAGCCCTAATTCTGGACGCTATTTTGTTGAACTAACCAACAGTTTTGGAAATAACGTAGGTGATGATATATTGATTACCTTTTTTGGAACCCCGGTTTTACAGGAAGTTATCGTTAGGGATGACCTTTCGGATAACAATATTGTGGAAATAGTAGTGGCCAACCCGGACGGTAATTATGAATATGCAATAAACGGAGGGGAATTTCAAGATGACCCTGTGTTTAATAATGTTCCACCAGGGGTAAATACGGTGATTATAAATGACAAAAATGGATGTGGAACTACAGAGCCCATCGAGTTTTTGGTGGTAGGGTATCCAAAGTTCTTTACCCCCAATGCCGACGGTATCCATGACCGTTGGAATGTGTATGGAATCTCCACCTTGATAGATCCGGTGGTTTTTATATTTGATCGTTACGGCAAACTCCTTAAGCAGATTGATGAGACTACAATAGGGTGGGATGGTACCTTTAACGGAAGGCCAATGCCTTCTTCGGACTACTGGTTTAGAATGGACTATTCACGGGACGAAGACGGAATTATAGTGGCGCGCTCCGTTAGGACCCACTTTACCTTAAAGCGATAATCAAATTATTCTAAAATAACGTGAGTTCGATATGTATTTTATTTAAAATCAGTTG
>TARA_R110002020_G_scaffold37072_1_pt1 | contig 58142 bp, 43 predicted proteins | sample TARA_R110002020 | Tara Oceans TARA_R110002020 (sample SAMEA4396489) | marine metagenome | biome: Westerlies Biome; feature: [MES] marine water layer (ENVO:01000295) within the mesopelagic zone...; material: water (ENVO:00002006), including particulate matter (ENVO:01000060) such... | reverse complement strand
TTTACCTTGGTATTAATGCCTCTTCCCCGCTGGATTCATTCAAGAACCTTCAATCCCAAAAAAAAGCCATGAAGACACAGTTCGGAGGTATCAAAAACGTAAAGTTCTTCTTATTCGGATTAAAAACAATTTTTGCATAAACACAACAATCGATCATGATCCAGAATCGAATTCCATATCAGGGAACCTACCCAGTTGTAAATAGACTCGAAAAGATGACAAATGCCACCTTCACATTATAAAAATTAACGGCTGTTCAATAGGAATTGCAAGCGTATTATGACAGATTTCAAATTAAAATATGTTAAAAATCAATTTAATACACTAAGAAATTTGTAATTTTGTCCTTAACAGTACACACCGCGCTACCCATAAGAACAGCGTCCCAGGGTGTGTCTTTTGCTTTATGCCCCTTTTGGTTTTAAACAATTCCCCAACCAAAATCCACAATCAATACCTCATTCCTGTAAGGCAGCAACAAAAATGCCCGGCGATTTCAGGACGGGTCACACGGTATTCCCCTGCCAACAAAAATCCGCAACCCTTGCCTCTTTCTGGGTGCAAACAAAAACGGGTGCCCCCCTGCCCTATATTTTTAAACCACCATTAATTTTCCGACCTTTGGAAAAACGGTCCCCATGAAAAAAATCACCGCCCTTGGCATGGTCCTGTGCCTGGCCATCCTGTCCTGTAAAAATGTGGAAAAGGAAAGGCCCACATCCCAAAAGCCGCCCGAAGTCTCTGAAAAACGGTCCGCCACGGAACAGACCACCGTGGCCGATGCCCCCGTTAAGATGAACCTGATCCATGCCACCAGCGAAAAGTACATTGTAACGGTAGACCGGCTCGCCAATGACACGATCCGGTATACCGCTTGGAACAGGCCCAAGACCGTGGAGGACAATCCCGATCTGGTCCTGTACAACGGTACCATAGACAAACAGGGTACCGGCGGCGGTTACCACTTTATATTCAAGAACGGCGATTGGCGGTATACCGTGGAGAACAACCTAATGGGGGAAACCATGGAATCCATGGGGGTGTTCCTAAAACTGGAACAAAACGGCCAAGAGAAGCTGTATACCAAGATGACGGACGTGAAAGGGAACTGATGGAGATAAGACCGCATTTACCGCCCCGCTCCCAACAGGCTTTTTAAGTGCCCATAGATGGCATACTGCGAACGGACCGCGGGACCGCCATCGGTGGACCGTACATAGGCATTGTTGCCATTTGCATCCCGTGATCGTGCCTTTACGTTATCCGAGAATTGAAGGTCCATAAGCTGTTTTAGTTCCTCAAAGATACCCTGGTCCAGAATGGGCACAAGCACCTCTACCCGCTTGTCCAGGTTCCTGGTCATCCAATCGGCGCTCCCTATGAACATTTTTTCGTTCCCTTGGTTGTGGAAGATATAGACCCTGCCATGTTCCAAGAACCGATCTACGATACTGGTGACCACAATGTTTTCGCTCAGCCCCTTTACATGGGGACGTAGACGGCAAAAACCCCTGATCAGCAGCTTTATGGCAACTCCCGCCCCACTTGCCCGGTACAGCCAATCGATCATTTCGGTATCCTCCAGACTGTTCATTTTAATGGTGATGCCGCAGGGCAGCCCTTTTTGGGCCTGCTCTATTTCAAATTGGATCAGGTCCTCAAAACGCCAACGGCTGTTAAAGGGGGAGACCAAGAGCGTCTTTAGTTTGGGAAGCAGCATTTCCCTTTTAAGGACCCTGAACACCTGTTCCAGATCATGGGTAATTATTGGGTCGGCCGTAAACAGCCCATGGTCACAGTAGATTTTTGAGGTCTTGGCGTTAAAGTTCCCCGTCCCTATATAGGCATAGCCCTTTTGTTCCCCGCCCTCCTGCCTATGGATGAGCAATATTTTGGAATGTACCTTTACGTTCGGAAAACTATAGAATACGGTGGCCCCCTTTTCCTCGAAGAGCTTTCCCCACTCCAGATTGTTCTCCTCATCAAAACGGGCCTTGGCCTCCACAAAAATCACCACCTGCTTGTTGTTTTCCAAAGCGGTGAGCAATGCCGTGGTAAGCAGGGAATCCTTGGCGATCCTGTACAGGGAAATATGGATACTGCTTACGTTCCCGTCCAGGGCGGCCTGTTGTACCCACGCTTCCAGATAGTCGAAACGCTGATAGGGAAAATGCAATATCCGATCCCCTTTCCGGATCAGTTCGAATAGATCGCCACCTTCTTCAAAATGCCTATGTGCCAACGGTGGCATGGGTTCATTCACGAGATGTTTGTCCTTAAGGGGATCGGGAAAGGAAAAGAAATCGCTGAAATTATGGTTTTGCCCCCCTTTTACCATATCCACTTTCCCGATGCCCAGCAGTCTACGTACCTTGTCCTGTATTTCCTTGGGCATCGTGCCCTCGAACAACAGCCTGGTGGGCTGACCGTCCTGTCGCTTGCGCAACGATTCATAGATCTTCTGTATCCAATCGCCCTCGTGGTCGTCATCCAGATAGAGCTCCGCATCCCTGGAGATCTTTATATTGTAGTTGGAAGCCACGGTCTTATCTGGAAACAATTGTTGTACCGAAGCTTTGATGATATCCTCCAGAAAAACATAGTCATAGGTCCCCAGTTCCGAGGGGATCTGTACAAAACGCCCCAGTTTTTTATCGGGAATGGGGATAAATACCAGCTCCTCGTTTTCCTTGAAGCCCACTACTAGGTAAAGGGCACCATCTTCCAGGGCGTTTTTGGCAAGCGCTTCCACGTCCGTCATTGCAAGGATGGGCCTTATCCTTTCATTGAAAAATGCCGACATAAACTCCCGCTGTCCATCGGTGTAATTATTGAACTCCAAAAGGTGGATCCCATGCGGTGCCAGTGCCGGAAGGATCTCATTTCTGAATACCTTGCCGAACCGTTGCTGCTGTTCGTCCACCACCTTCAATAGCTTGGCCACCGTCTTGTTCGGTTTTAGGGCAAGCGGCTTTCTTACCGCCTTTTCCACCTTTCCTATCTGTCGTAATTTGGACACCCTGACCCTAAAGAATTCATCCAGATTGGAGGAAAAAATGGCCAAAAATTTGATCCGTTCATATATCGGGTTGGATCGGTCTTCCGCTTCCTGAAGTACCCTTTCGTTAAAGGCAAGCCAGTCCAGGTCCCTGTCCACAAACCGTTCCGTGGTCGCTAAAGTCTCTTTTTCCATAAATTTTTAAAGATAATCGTGCCTACCTTAAATCTACTTTAAGTTTAGGTTATCCCTTTGTTATTTTGTGCGGTTCCCCATGGCCCACCTCCCCTATGGCCCTATGGCGAAAGCGGAATAGACGGACGTGGAAATTTGTGGCACTTTACATGTGTTTAGGCCCACATTTTCATGGGTCCATTTTACGATCGGGTCAAAGATACGGTTTATGCCGTTACCGATATCCGTAGGGAATTATCCCGTCCTCCGTCCAAAGCTTTGCGCCTTGCAAAGGTCGTTATGCCATGGCAAAGCGCCGTAGCGGTCCCATTAGCCCTTAGAGGGTGGCTCCTGCTGTAGTTTTTTATGTTTTTCGCCCCATTTTTCAAGCTGTTTGATGATGGGTCTTAATTCATGCCCTATAGCGGTCAGTTCGTATTCCACCCGTGGTGGCACTTCCGCGTATACGGTACGGGTAACGATGTTGTATTCCTCCAATTTCCGCAGTTGCAGGGTCAGCATCCGTTCCGTGATGTTGGGCAGCAGTTTTTTTAATTGGCCAAACCTCCTTTTGCCTTCAAACAACCAGGAACAGATCACCAGGGCCCACTGTCCCCCTATAATATTGGCCGCATAGGCTTCCGGACATTCATCGGCAAGTGCTTGTTTGTTGGCAAAATTGGTGGAGGTCTCTTTGATCTTGGACATTACTTACATTTTTTATAGTACATTACATTTGGTCGCCAATGTACAAAAATTTAGGAATGCACTTTATTTTTGTAGCCGATGATCTTTAAACATAACAACATGAAAAAAACATTGGTAATCGTTATACACCCCACCATGGAAACATCGGTGGTCAACAAAAGATGGACCCAGGAGCTGCATAAATTTCCGGACAGATATGTCGTTCACCCCTTGTACGAAACCTATCCCGATGGGAACATCGATGTGTCGGCGGAACAGGACTTGATAGAACGATACGACAACATCGTCTTTCAGTTTCCGTATTATTGGTTCAATAGCCCGCCCCTCTTCAAGAAGTGGTTGGACGAGGTCCTGACCCATGGTTGGGCCTATGGCAGCAAAAGTGGTTACAGGCTTTCCGGAAAGAAGATCGCCCTGGCCATTTCCTTGGGTTCGGACGAAGATGAATATAGTGCCTCGGGGGTGTATAAATATACCCTTGAAGAACTCACCCGGCCTTTCCAGCTGACCTTTGAATATGTAAAGGCGGATTACAGACCGTTATTTGCCTTCTACGGAATCGAGTACGATACTTCGGCCGACCATATAGAAAAGAGTGTTCCCCAATACTTACATTTCCTTGATTCCATGTAAAGCTGGTTCGCTGGGATATAAGGACAATCGACCTTCAATAACTGCCCTTTATTGAACACCTGCTTAATTATGATGTCTCGCTCAGCGGGTCAGTTGAACCTGGCCCGAAAGGCCAAGGGCGAAACTTGGGTCTTCATCTTGAACAATTTGCTGAACGACTGCGAATGTTCAAAGCCCAGTTCGTACGCGATCTCGCTTACCGACAATCTGGTTGCCGCCAATTTTTCCTTGGCCCTCTCGATCAGAAAATCATGGATATGCTGTTGGGTGCTCTGGCCGGTAAGGTTTTTTAAGAGCCCGCTAAGGTAGTTGGGCGATAGGTTCAGGGATGCGGCGATGTACTGCACGGAAGGCAGGCCGCTGTTCAATTGCCTTTCGGCGGCAAAATATTCGTTCAATACGATCTCGAACCGTTCCAAGACCTCATGATTGGAGATCTTGCGCGTAATGAATTGCCGCTGATAGAACCGATCGGCATAGGATAAAAGGGTCTCCAACAGCGAAACCACGATGGTCTGGCTAAAATTGTCCAGATTGTTGTGGTATTCCTGTTCTATATTTTCAATGATGCCCTTCATCCGCGCCTCTTCCTTTTCGGAAAGGTGCAGGGCCTCATGTACGGAATAACCAAAATATTCGTACCGTCCAATGTTCTTTCCAAGCGGGGTATGCCATAAAAAATCCGGATGGACCAGCAAGATCCATCCGGATTTCTCCCACCTGTCCGCACCATCAAAGGATATGCTAAAGACCTGCCCTGGGGCAATAAAGAACATGACGCCTTCGTCAAAATCATAATCCTGTTGGCCATAGTGCAGTTTGGCGTTCAGGTTTCTCTTGATGGCGATGGAATAAAAATCGTATACCCAGCTACATCCAATGGCATCTTCCGTAAGCGATACATCGGCATAGTCCACCACGCTTATCAATGGATGTTCCGGGGCTTTCAGGCCCCTACTGCGGTGAAATTCGCTGATGCTCTTCAGGTGCTGTATTCTTTTTCCGGTCATATTCCTTTTCTCTTGGCAGGCTTATATATGCTATTTTTCGGTTTGCCCTTTCCCGGTGCTCGCCTTTCTGTAAATATCGGCAAATTCACGGGCATAGTCGACCATCTTTATCTTGCCCATCCGCTCGGGCCTGTTGCGGTAATAATCCGCCGATAGGGAACCCGACTGCAGGGCCGCGTACATCTCCACCAATCCCGCGGCTATGGAGGGGTTCATCCCTATATCCACCAAGTTTTGCAGGGCAACGGCATCATCGATGTACCTCCAGCGTAGGTCGGGCATGCCAATGGCGGCACCCAAAATTTTGGCGGTACCTTCCCCGTCCAGCTCCTCACTGGCTACATAGCGCACCCTGTTGCCCGTGCCCTGGACGAGTTCTTCGGCAACGGCCTCGGCAATATCTTTCGGTGCCACCCATGGAATATTGTTCTCCGTACCATAGTTTGCACTGATGGCCCCTTCCGATCCTATACCGTGAATATAGCCCAGTAAATTGTAATAAAAGGAGGTGGGCCGTATAAATGTGACCTCAACTTCCGTTAGGCGCTCAAGGATCCTCTCCACCACATAGGTACTGGCCAGGATACCGTTCCCCTTTTCCATATGTGCCCCAATGCTGCTAAGGTGTACAAGCCTTTTTGCCCCTGCCCTGGCGATGGCCTGCGCATAGTTGTTCCCCAATCTTTCGTAGTAGTCCGTCAGATCCAAATGGTGGTCAAAGTAATTGTTGGGGGGTATCATACTGTATACCGCATCGCTTCCGGCAAAAGTGGACGCCAAAAACTCCATATCCTCCAAAGAGCCGATGGCCGCTGTGGCGCCCAGTGCCTCAATTTCGATTTTCCTGTCGCCATTACTGCTTATAACGGTCACGTCATGCCCCTTTTTTACCAATTCGCTTGTCAGCGGTCCGCTTATGTTCCCTAAGGAACCTGTTACTGTTATTTTCATTTTGTCCATTTTTTATAGGTACAAAATTGCGGTTTGGATTCTAGGGGGATGTAGCCAAAACTCGGTTTATTGTAGTGGGATATAATGTGGATGGCCCTGGACACCATTTGGCCAATGTCCCGATAAAGGAAACCCTTTTTTTAGGGGCATGGATACCACATTTAAGGGAAACCACTACCTTTGGACCATGGGGGAACTTTCCGATTTTCTACAGCAACATGGGCGCCTGACCTCCCGGGACATACAACTTATAGAAAGTAAGGTGGAGGAGATCAGCGTTCCCAAAAACACCAAACTGGCCGAAGCATCCCATTTTGTACATGAGCTGTGGTTTATAAAAAAAGGGATCACAAGGGTGTACTACTATACCGACAAAGGGCAAGAGGTCACCAAATATTTTATAGACGAACGCCACTTTTCCAGCGATTCCAATAGTTTTCTGTACCAACTGCCCATGACCTCCTATGTGGAAACGGTTACACCTTGCGAACTGATCCGGATCTCCCGTACGGCCTTTGAAGATTTTGCCGAGAATATTCCAGGATGGAACGAGCTCATCCTAACCATCGCCAACCGGGCCATACGGGAAAAGGTGAACAGGATAAGTCCCATGCTTGCGGAAACGGGCGAGGAGCGCTATCTCAGGTTTATGGAACGTTTCCCTACCATGTTGAACCGCATCCCCCTACGTATGCTGGCCTCGTATTTGGGCATCACAAAATATTCCCTGAGCCGTATCCGTAAGAACATGTCCCATTAGAACGCCAATGGCAGTTGCTTTAGTTGTCATTTGACAACTTTATTCCTAAAGGGATCCCGCAATTTTACAGAAACATAAAATACGTACATATGGGTACCGAAAAAACGATTACCATTGGCGCCAACACGAACCATCCCTTGACCGTCAAAAGGTTTGGTTACGGCACGATGCGGCTGACCGGCGAGATGATCTGGGGAGAGCCTGAAAACAGGACGGAAGCGCTGCAAATTTTAAAGACCGCCGTTACCGAGGGCATCCGGTTCATCGATACGGCCGATTATTACGGGGAAGATGTCACCAACCGATTGATTGCGGAGGCGCTTTACCCTTACCCCGACGATCTCGTCATATGCACCAAAGTAGGCGCCAACAGAGGGCAGGATAAAAGCTGGAAGGTGTACGACAGACCCGAAAACGTACGGGCGAGCGTAGGGAACAACCTTAAGACCCTTAAAATGGACCGATTGCCCTTGGTGCACTTTAGGATCATGCCAGGTTCCCAGACCCCCTTGGAAGACTCATTGGGGGAAATGTTCCGGATGCGGGAGGAAGGCAAGATACTACATGTGGGCCTCAGCAATGCCACGCCCCAAGAACTGGACCTGGCACGTTCCTTGGGACCTATTGCCAGTGTGGAAAACGCTTTTGCCCATGCCCAAAGGACCAGTTTCGAAGTTCACGGAATGCAGGTCCGTGGTATGCAGGAAGTAATGGACACCTGTCTTAAAGAAGGCATTGTAATGATCCCCTTCTGGTCCCTACAGAACGCCTCTTTGGACAAGGATTCCAAAATCCTTGAAATGGCGGAGAAGTACCGCGTTACCCCGGCACAGATAAACCTTGCTTGGACGCTCCATTTGAACCATTTGATGCTCCCCATTCCCGGGACTTCAAAACTGCGGCATTTTAAGGAAAATATTGAAGCTTCGGAAATTTCATTGACGGAGGGGGATATGTTGTTTCTAGCGTAGTTGCGCCCGTTATTTCATCTTCTTGATGGACGCTCCAGGGAACGTCCGTGGCACATCAATTTTGTACCGCGCCACACCCAGGGGCGTCTATATGCTTAGGTGCTTTCCCATCCTATTTCATTTATAATCGGAACATGGTTCCGCACGTTTCCGGTCCAAAAAATCCCTATATTCGGGTACATGAAAAAAGGTGACCTACCACAAAAGATCTGCCCTATCTGCAACCTCCCCTTTTCCTGGCGTAAAAAATGGGAACGGAATTGGGAGGAAGTGAAATTCTGTAGCGAGAAATGTAGGAGAAACAAAAACCGGCACCATGGCGACCGTTAAACTGATCTTTCCACATCAATTATTTGAACGTAACCCGCTGTTCGATATAGAGGGGAGCATTTATCTGGTGGAGGAGCTATTGTTCTTTAAGCAGTACAACTTTCATAAGCAAAAGATCGCTTTTCATAGGGCAACCATGAAATTTTATGAAAACTTCCTGCTGGAAAGGGGATGCTCCGTAACATATGTACAGGCTACCGAGGACAGGGCCGATATAAGGATATTGATCCCCGAGCTGTACTCCTTGGGGACCAAGTCCATAGCCATGGTAGATCCCGTGGACGATTGGCTCGCAAAGAGGGTAAGAAGCGGTTGTGGAAAGTCGGGCATGGACCTGACGGTCTTGGATTCACCTATGTTCCTGAATACGGCCCAAGAATTGGGCGCTTTTTTTAAACCGTCCAAAAAGAAATTTTTTCAAACGGAATTTTATAAACGGGAACGTATCGGCAGACACCTCTTGATCGATGGATCGGGCGGTCCTTTGGGAGGCCAATGGTCCTATGATGTGGAAAATCGGAAAAAATATCCCAGGAACAAGGCAGTGGCCAGGGTGGAATTTCCAAAAACGGACCACTATCTCCGGGAAGCCCATGACTATACCGACAAACACTTTCCAAAAAATATCGGATCGCTGACCGGGAAGATAAACTATCCCATTGGATATGTCGCAAGCGAAGAATGGCTGTCACAATTTCTGGAAAATCGCATGGCGGAATTTGGGGATTATGAAGATGCCATCGTATATAAGGAACCATTGCTGAACCACAGTCTGCTCACGCCCATGTTGAACGTGGGCATGCTGACCCCCGCACAGATCGTGGATCGCACATTGGATCTTAGTCTTGCCAACGGGGTGCCCATTAATTCCCTTGAGGGCTTTATCCGACAGATAGTCGGATGGCGGGAGTTTATAAGGGGGGTCTATATCACAAAGGGAGGTGAAGAACGGACCAAGAATTTTTGGGGCTTCAAACGAAAGATCCCCAAGAGTTTCTATGATGGGACCACGGGCATTTTCCCCGTGGACGAAACCATAAAAAAAGTGCTCAAAACAGGCTATTGCCACCATATAGAACGTCTTATGGTCCTTGGAAACTTTATGTTGCTCTGCGAGTTCGATCCGGACGAGGTGTACCGTTGGTTTATGGAACTTTTCATCGATGCCTATGACTGGGTAATGGTGCCCAATGTCTATGGCATGAGCCAGTTTGCCGACGGCGGATCCATGTCCACGAAACCCTATATAAGCGGCAGCAACTACCTTATGAAAATGAGCGACTACCCCAAGGGCGACTGGCAAGGTACCTGGGATGCACTGTTCTGGCGGTTTATGGACGATCATCGGGATTTTTTCCTAAAAAATCCACGTTTGGGCATGCTGATAAAAACCTATGACAAATGGGACGCAAGCAAACAAAAAGGCATGCATCAACGGGCGGACGATTTCCTTGGCAGTTTGGCCTGATCCCCTAATCCAATCCCCTGCTTTCATTTTTAGTTTTACAGACCGATCGTCCCATAGGTTGCCTGCCATCCTTGGTTTGCATACAAGGTTCGGGGCTTTGCAAACGTCCCATAGGAAAACCTTGCCCATCTTTGTACCATAAAAAAATAGTATGGAACTTAGAAAGACAACACTTGGAAATCAGGGACTGGTGGTCCCAAAAATCGGATTGGGATGTATGGGAATGACTGGGTTCGAAGATGGCCACATGTACGGGGAGGCCGACAGAAAGGAGGCCATTGCCACCATTCACAGATCTCTGGAAATGGGCGGAAACTTTTTGGACACCGCAGATCTTTACGGCCCCCTAAAAAATGAACAGCTTATTGCGGAAGCCATTAAAGGAAATCGCAACAACTACATCATCGCGACCAAATTTGGTTGGGAAATAGACGATAACAATAAGGTGACCTGGGCCATAAACGGAAAAAAGGAATACGTAAAGAAGGCAGTGGAGCGTTCCCTAAAAAACCTCAATACCGATTTTATAGACCTGTACTATATGCACCGTCTTGATAAAAACACCCCTATCGAGGAAACGGTGGAGGCCATGGGCGAGCTGGTAAAGGAAGGCAAAGTAGGGTACCTGGGCCTTTCGGAAGTTTCTTCCGAAACCGTAAAAAGGGCCCATGCGGTCCACCCCATTTCCGCCGTACAAAGTGAATATTCCCTCTTTGAACGTACCGTTGAGGAACGCGGGATCTTGGATACACTGCAGGAACTGGGAATCGGATTTGTGGCTTACTCCCCTTTGGGACGTGGCTTTTTATCGGGACAGATCCGCAGTATCGATGATTTGCCCGAGAACGATTTCCGGCGCAATATCCCCCGTTTTCAGGAAGCACACTTCCACAAAAATATGGAATTGGTCAATGCTATCGGGGCCATGGCGGAAAGCAAGAACGTCACTCCATCACAACTTGCCCTTGCCTGGGTCATCAGCAAGGACATATTGCCCATTCCGGGGACCAAACGCAGAAAATATCTGGAGCAGAACATAACGGCCACGGAAATCCAACTGAGCGCATCGGAACTATCCAAATTGGAGGCAATCGTACCCTTGGGCACCGATACCGGAAAACCTTATGACGAGTTTAGCATGGGATTAATAGATTAAGTATCTTTAAGATCATCGATATGCCTTGCTGCCCCAATAACATTTAATTTCACACCATGAACGCCATTAATTCGGTCTCGGAATTTCACCGCTTGCTGTCATTGCCCGAACCCCGTCATCCACAAGTGAGCGTCATCGACCTTGCCGATAGCATTTTTCTGGAGGATGATGTCTGGAAAGGTTTTGTGAACCGTTTCTATTGCGTTGCGTTAAAACGGGATGCAAAGGGAAAGATCAAATATGGCCAGTTGCACTACGACTACGATAAGGGCGTGCTCAGTTTTACCGCCCCCAATCAGGTACAGTACCTGGATCTTCAGAACATGGAATGCGGATCAGGATATCTGCTGATCTTCCATCCCGATTTCCTATTGGGCCACCGACTGGCAAGCACCATCAACGGCTATGGGTTTTTCTCCTACGCCGTAAACGAGGCGCTGCACCTTTCTGCGGAGGAGGAAGAGGACCTGATCTCCATATTGAAAAAGATAGACAGGGAATGTGCCCATATAGACAAACACACCCAAGAAATTGTACTATCGCAGATAGAACTGCTGTTGAGCTATTCCAATCGCTTTTACGAGCGACAGTTCATCACCAGAAAAAACCACGACCATCAGCTGCTCGCAAAATTCGAGCAGCTTGTGGAAGGGTACTACAATGCGGATACCTCTAGCGAAAAAGGCCTCTTAACGGTCCATCACATCGCGGAGCTGATGGGCCTTTCGCCCAATTACCTCAGCGATCTGCTACGGGTGCATACGGGACGGAACACCCAACAGCACCTCCATGGCAAGCTGATCGAAAAAGCGAAGGAAAAACTTTCAACCACAAATTTATCGGTGGGCGAAATTGCCTATGGCCTGGGTTTTGAATATGCCCAGTCCTTCAGTACATTGTTCAAAAAGAAGACCCATATGTCGCCCCAGCAGTTCAGACAGTCCTTTAATTGATGTGTGGCCAAAGAAATCCTATCCTCTATATTTTAGATAGCTCCCGCTCTTTTTTCCTCCTTTGCAGTTCTTTTTTTATAAAGGACAGTTCCCGGGAAGTCTGCGAACCTACCGAGGTATTTTCCTCGGCCCTTCTGAACAGATAGGGAACCACCTCTTTGACCGGACCAAAGGGAACGTATTTTGCCGTATTGTACCCTTCCTTTGCCAGGTTAAAACTGATATGGTCGCTCATACCGTACAATTGCCCGAACCAGATCCGATGATCGTTTTTTGCCATCCCTTCCTCATTTAGTTTTTGGGAAAATTGTAGGCAACTACCTTCATTGTGCGTTCCAACAAAGACATCGAATACCTCCAGGTTGAGGAGGCAGAACTTCAGCCCGCTGTCAAAATTGGCATCGGTGGCCGCCTTATCGGAGCAGATCGGGCTCTCGTACCCATTTGTTCTGGCACGTTCCCTTTCCTTTTCCATATAAGCGCCCCGCACAAGTTTTACCCCGATCCGTACGTTGTGATCACGGCCAAAAGAATGAACGTTGTGGAGGTAGGAAAGCCTATCGTTTCTGTACATTTGTACGGTATTGAACACCACTGTCCGCTTTCCGTTGTATTTCAACATCATACTTTCAACAAGTCCGTCAATGGCCTTTTGTATCCAGGACTCCTCGGCATCTATCATTATTTTAAGGGAATCGGTAGCGGCCACGGCACCGCAGATGGTATCGAACCGTTGCGATATCCGTTCCCATTCCAACATTTCCGCTTGGTCCAATCCACGCCGTTCCGAGACCTTTTGATAGATTTCGAACCTTCCCATACCCGATGGCTTAAAGACCAAGAAGGGCACGGCAGGATTGGCTTTTGCATGGGCGCAGACCTCTAACAGGGTCTGTAAGGTGCCTTCAAAAAAGGACTCGCCCTGTTTTCCTTCAACGGAATAATCCAAAATGGAGCTGACACCTCCATGTTGGTACATATTTTCCACGGTTCCTTTGCACTGCTCAACGGTCTCCCCACCGCAAAAATGCCCAAAGACGGTATACTTTAGCAAGGGATCTATCGGAAGGCCCATCTTCAGGGAAAAATTGGTGATGGATTTGGCCAGGCCCGTAATCCATGATCTGCCGATCATGGAAAAAAGCCATTCCGCCTTTTTTAGTTCAAAGGTGGATTTGGCGGAAAATGCCACCTTGGTATTTTCAAAATTGGGTGATTCTTGTATAGCCATTCCTATATGTGATTTTTTTGGAGCGTCCCTATCGGAACCAATGGTCACGGGCATGCCTTGCCCACTCTTGCCATCTATATGGACAGCAAAAGAACTGGGTTTCCTTGAAGAAGGTGGCCATTTGCCATAGGGAGCAAACACCACCTTTTCAGGGAACTACCATAGATGAAAGCTTGATCGGAGAAGATGGATCGTTAATTGGTACCGCCCATACCCGGCTGGATGATCTTGTATCCTTTTTCCGCCTTGTCCTTGTCCACTATCGCCTTTACATCGGCCAATAATTTCTTGGCGTCGTAAATAATGCCATCCTTTACGGTGTACTTTACGCCACCTACCCGGACCACCTTGTTGTCTTCGGTAAGTTTAATGCTCCCGGTACCGTACAGGCTCTGGAGGTTCGCCAGTGGATTTTCCTCAACGATCACAAAGTCGGCCAATTTCCCGGGCACAATGGAACCGATGTCGCCGGCCATACCCAAGGATTCGGCCCCGTTCAATGTGGCGGCCTTGATCACTTCCAAGGGATGGAACCCTGCTTCCCGCAACAGCTCCATTTCCCTGGGGTAGGCAAATCCGTAGAGCTCATAGATAAAACCTGCATCGGTGCCCACGGTCACCCTGCCACCGCGATTCTTATATTCGTTTATAAAGGCCATCCATAGTTCGTAATTGCCCTTCCAGTCTATTTCCTTTTCCGTGCCCCAGGTATGCCAATAAGAACCGTGCGATTCCCTACTGGGCGCATAAAAATCCCACAGGGAGGGCATGGTGTACTCTTCGTGCCACTCGGCCCTTCTTGCCCGGGTCAGGTCCCTATTGGCCTCATAGATGACCATGGTGGGCGATAAGGTAAAATCGAGCGAGATAAGCTCGTTCATCACACTGTTCCATTTATCCGAAAATGGAGGTGCCGACTGCTCCCAAAGCAGTCCCGCCTCGCCAAAACGGTCCTGCTCGTTCTGATAATTGTAATCCAGCGAATAATCCTGTACGGTACGATCATAAAACAAGGCTTCCGGTAGGCCGTACCAATGTTCCATGGCGGTGAGCCCTGCCCTGGCACTGTGCAGCACGTTCCACCCGCCCACATAGGTCTGGGCATGGTGCATTTTGGAGCGCAGTCCCAGTTTTTTGTTCTCCTCTATGGCCGCTTGCATGATCTCTGGGGGGGCACCAAAAAACTTGATGCCATCGGCACCCTTTTTTGCGTTCTCCCTAACCCATTCCCTAGCTTGGTCCGGAGTGGTTATCGGATCCCCGCCACCCCTGCCGAAACCGGAATAGGCCAAGATCCTTGGAGCGGTGATCTTGTTGTCGGCACTTTTCCTCTTTTGGTCCAGCACCCAGTCCAGCCCATTGCCACATCCTGGATCGGCTATGGTGGTGATGCCATGGCCCATCCATAATTTAAAGACATACTCGGCACTGACGCCTTGTGACCCCCCGCCGATATGGGCATGGGTATCCACAAAACCGGGCATGATATACATTCCCTCGGCGTTCAGTTCCTTTCCGCCCGGTTTTAATTTTGGACGCCTGGACCCATTGATTTCGACCCCGGGATATCCGACCGTCCGGACATCCACGATGCGGTTGTTCTCCACCACTATGTCCACAGGGCCCATTGGGGGCGCCAATGTCCCGTTTATAAGGGTAGCGCCCCTTATGATCAATTGCGGCCAGGGTCCCTCCCCTTCCGCCCTATCGGGCGCTTTGGCTATTTGCCCTATGCCATTTTGGAACAGAAGGATACAGATAAAAAGGGAGAAAGTGTATTTAAAGGTCTTCATAGGTTTCTTTTCTTAGGTTTTGACGGTCTTCGCCGTCAGTTGTTAAAATTTCCGATCTGCAAAGAAGTGCTGTCCCTGTCATCAGCCTTTGCCCAAGCGTTGGTACTGTGCGGGCTGGCCGTCCTTTGGGGTGGCCTGTTCTATGAATTCCCTGATATGCTCGTTGGCGTTCTTCAGGTCCTCACTTCGCAGGTACATCATATGGCCGCTGCGGTACCCTTTCCAGCTCATACGGTCCTTCAATTTACCGCTCACGTCCATCTGCCACATATTGTACTTGGAATTGAAGTAGTCCGTACCCCCATCGTAGTATCCGGACTGTACCATTACGTGCAGGTACGGATTCTGTGCCATGGCCTGGCGCAGGTCGTCGCCGGTCGTATTGTCGCTATTGTCCCATGGCCGTACGGGACCGAACATATTGTAGTGCAGATCGGTGTCGTATTTCAGGTAGTTCTTGATGTAATAGTTAATGGCGGGGGTAAAGGAATGCAACCAGCTCGTTAGCTCGGCGGAATAATCGGGACGGTCCCCGGAATTGTTCTTATCAAGTCCCAGGTACCTGGAATCCAACCTGCCAATGGTAAAGCTTTCGTCCCTTAAGAGTTCTTTCCAAAAAAAAGATTTTGGAATCCTGAGATTGTGTTCCATGACCACCTTTTCGGACAATCCTGTGTAGTGGGAAATACGTGCGGCCGCTTGCCGTTTTTCCGCTTCCGGAAGATACCCTCCCTTGGCCATGATAGGGATCAGCTCATTAACGGTATATTCCTCCACCTCCGGCAATAGATCGGTAAGGTCCTTGCCCTGTAGATTGGAGGGAAGTTTTTTATGGAACCATGCCGCCGCTGTGTAATACGGCAGGTAATTGGCGGCCTCCACGGCCGTGCCCCGCTCGATTCCCAATCCAGTGGGCGATACCAGAATGACCCCGTTCAGGTACATCCAGTGGGCATTCTGCAGTTCCAGCGAAAGGCCGGACACCCTAGGGGTCCCGTAACTTTCCCCGATCAGGTACTTTGGCGAGGCCCACCGGTTCTGACGGGTAACAAAGGTATTGATCCAAGACGCCAGGTATTCGATGTCCGGGTTGACCCCGAAAAACCGCTTCGCCACCTCTTTGTCGTCCATGGTGCCCACGGCCCTTGAATAGGCCGTATTCACCGGGTTTACATATACGATGTCCGCCACGTCCAGAATGGAATGTGGATTGTCCTTGATCCCATAGGGCTGGACCGGGTAACCTTCGTCGTCTATGGATAATATCTTGGGACCGGTGTAGGCTATGTGCATCCATACCGACGCCGATCCAGGTCCCCCGTTAAAGGAGATGACCAAGGGCCTTTTGGCCCGATCGCTGATTCCCGTCCGTTCGTAGTAGGTAAAGAACAGGCCGGCAATTATTTCGCCCTTTTCGTCCCAGACCGGCTGTTTGCCGGTGGTGGCCCTGTATTTTACCGGAACTCCCTTGATGGTGACCTCGCCCGTAGTGGTGACGGTGGAATCCATATCGGTGTTCAATTGTTGTGCCTTTAAGGGAAAAGCAAAAACCATCCAGATCAAGGTAATTGAGAATACTCTTTTCATTCCTATCTATTTTTGTGTTATTAATTGGTCTTTCTAAGATATTGTGCAGGTTGTCCCTCTGCGGGTGTCGATTGTTTTATAAACTCACGGATATGCTCGTTGGAGGATTCAAGATCCTCGGTCCGGAGGTACATCATATGTCCGCTACGGTACCCTTTCCAGCTCATTCGGTCCTTCAACTTCCCGCTCACGTCCATTTGCCAAAGATTGTACTTGGAGTTAAAATAATCGGTGGCACCGTCATAATAACCGGACTGTACCATAACGTGCAGGTACGGGTTCTGCGCCATGGCCTGCCTAAGATCGTCCCCAGTGGTGTTGCCACTGCGGTCCCATGGACGGGTATGACCGCCGATATAATAGTCCAGATCGGTATTGTAGTTCAGGAAATTCTTAAAGTAATGGTTGATGGCAGGGGTAAAGGTGTGCTGCCATGAGGTGATTTCCGCCGCATAGTCGGGCCGTTCCCCGGAATTGTTCCTGTCAATGCCCAGGTACCTCGAATCCAACCGCCCGATGGTGTAGCCCTCGTCCCGTAACAGCTCCTTCCAAAAAAAGCGCTCCGGAATCCGTAGATTATGTTCCATTACCACCTTTTCCGACAATCCCGAATACCTTGCGATACGGGCCGCCGCTTCCTTTTTTTCCGCTTCTGGAAGATACCCTCCCTTTGCCATTATCGGAATAAGTTCGTTTACGGTGTAGGCCTCCACTTCGGGCAACATATCCGTCAGGTCCTTGGACTGCAGATCGGCCGGAAGTTTCTTATGGAACCAGGCCGCGGCCGCATAATACGGCAGAAAGTTGGCCGCTTCCACGGCGGTTCCCCGCTCTATTCCCAAATCGGTGGGCGATACCAAAATGACCCCGTTAAGGTACATCCAGTGCGAATTTTGGAGTTCCAAAGAAAGTCCGGATACCCTTGGGGTCCCATAACTCTCCCCGATAAGGTACTTGGGCGAGGCCCAACGGTTGTTGCGGGTCACAAAAGTGTTGATCCACGTGGCCAGGTATTCGATATCCTGGTTGACCCCGAAGAATTTTTTTGCCACTTCCTTTTCGTCCATGGTACTTACCGCTCGTGAAAAACCGGTGTTCACAGGTTCCACATATACGATATCCGCCACGTCAAGGATGGAATGGGGGTTCGCTTCCACCCCATAGGGCTGGACAGGATATCCCTCATCGTCCACCTTTACCCTGTACGGACCGGTATAGCCCAGGTGCATCCAGACAGAAGCGGCCCCCGGCCCTCCGTTAAAGGAGATGAAGAGGGGCCTTTTGGAACGGTCCTTCACGTCCGACCGCTCGTAATAAGTGAAGTAGAGGCCGGCAATAATGTTTCCCTTTTCGTCCCAAACGGGCTGCTTTCCGGCAGTGGCCCTATATTTTACAGGCTTTCCCTTAATGGTGACCTCCCCTGTGGTGGTCACCGTGGAATCCATAGCTGTGTTGAGCTGTTGTGCCCCAAGAGAGATGCTGAAAAACAGGCAGGCCATTACAAATCCATAAAAATTTTTCATTGCTTTTAATTTTGATTAGGTTCCAATGTTTGATATGTACCCGTTAGGGTTTCCTCGAATAATCTTAAAATCCGTTTGTACTGGTCCGTCCAACTGCTCGGTTCCACAAAATTGTGGTCCTCCAAGGGATATACCGCCAGTTCCCAATGGTCCTTCCCCAGTTCGATAAGGCGTTGGGACAACCGTACTATATCCTGAAAATTGACGTTGACGTCCACAATACCGTGGGTCATCAAAAGATGTCCCTTCAGTCCGCTGGCAAAATAGATGGGGGAACTTCTTTTATAGGCCATTTCATCCGTTAGGGGCGTATTGAGAATGTTGGAGGTATACCCTTGGTTGTAATGTGCCCAGTCGGTAACAGACCGTAAAGCCGCTCCCGACTTGAACACTTCCGGTTCGGTAAACAGGCCCATCAGGGTAAGGAAACCCCCATAGGAACCCCCGTAAAGACCAATATTGTCAGGGTCCACACCATATTTGTCCACCAGCAGTTTAGCGCCATCGGTAAGATCTGAAAGATCCTTTCCGCCCATATGGCGATAGATACCCGTACGGATTTCCCGCCCATATCCCGAACTGGCGGTATAGTCGATGTTGATGACCGTAAAGCCCTTATCCACCAAAAGGTTGTTGAACATATATTCCCTAAAATGATAGCTCCACCAATGATGGACATTTTGTAGGTACCCGTTGGAGTGGACGAACACCACTGCCGGTCTATTGGGAAGGGGCTTGGTGGGCTGAAAGACCTGTGCATATATATCGGTACCATGCCTGTTTTTATAGGTGATGGTTTCGGGAACTTTCCATGGATAGGCCTCAAAATCGGCCGATATGGTTTTGGTGATCTTTTTTGCACTGGCCCCTGGCTTGTTTTCCTGTAGAAACAGTTCCCATGGCCGAGTGGTAGTGGAATGTCGGATCGCCAACCATTTTTCATCTGGCGACATGCTCACCTCGTTCCCTCCCTTCATGGATGTCAACTGTACGGGTGTGCCACCCCCGACGGGCATCCTATAGAAATGGGTAATCCCAGGATGCTCCATATTGGCAGTAAAATAAAACCATTTCCCGTCCTTGGAAAGCTGCAGGGTCTGCACCTCATAGTTCCCGGAGGTCAATTGTTTTTTTTGGCCGTTGGCAATGTCCATCGTATACAGATGGGAATATCCGGTAACTTCGCTCTGGAAATAGATGACATCCTTATCAAGCCAGCCCACTTCAGGGCTCCGGTACCGTCTTCCCACACCGGGGCCACCGATCCAGGCCTCATCATGTTGATGGTCCAAGAGCGACAAAAGGCCGTTCACGGGGTCCAACTTCATGATCCACCTATCCTTGTTATCGGAAGACATCACGTTCACAATGGCAACAGTTGCGTTGGGGTGCCAAATGGGCTGCCCGATGGAAACCTCCCGATCGGCATTTTCCCGTGTTCGCTCCTCCAATAGATCTGGATACTCCTTCAAATATTCAGGAAGCCTTTTAATGTCGGGAATATTGGCCGTGGCAACATCATATACGGTATCCCGTTCCCTATCATAGATCTTGGTACGATAGGTAGGTACTTGGGACCCCACCTTGGTCCTTCCCTGTATATCTTCGGTATAGCCCGAAACGGTCACGTAGTTGGGCACAATAATATTTCTGCTTTCGGCCGCCTGCTCCTGTAAGGTGAACACTACGAACCGCATCGTGGGGTCGGCACTTATGCCCGTTAGGGAAGCCGATCCGGGAAAAAAATATTCCTTGGGAAGTGTGGCCGGTCCTTCTTTGGCAGCCGCTTTGCTTCCTTTTTCCTTTTTTAATATATCAAAAATGGCCAATTGGTCCTGTTGCAGCCATTTATCCTGTTCGTTCAATGCCCCTTCCTTTGTGGGCCGGGCCGTAAAATTGGTAAGCTGTCCCAACCCTTTTCCCAAAACCGAAATGCTGTAGAGGTTTTGGCCCTTTTGGAATATCACGGAGTTTTCCGATCGATCAAAAACCGGTCGACTTTCCCTTTCGGAGGTTTGCAACAAAGCGGTTTCTGTTTCCGTAGGAAGGTCTTTTATAAAAATATCCCCATCCCGTTCGAACAATATTTTTTTCCGGTCTCGGCTAAAGCTAAGATCTCCGGTCTTTATTTCCTGCTCCAATGCGGAAGTTACAGGTATTGGGATCGGGTCTTCCATGGATAATCCGTAGACTTCGTTTTTGGGGCCATCCATCGGTCTCCAATCAAAATAAACCGTCCTGCTATCGGCATTCCATCGAATATTACTGGGAACCTCTCCCACATAAACGGTATCGGACATTATTTTTTCGACGGTCAGTACTTCCTTTCCCTGCTGGGCAAATAAGGATAGTGATCCTTGTATATAAATTATAACCGTTATTATTTTTTTCATGGGTGTTCGTCATTTTTTGGAATGGAAAATGTAACGATGGTCCGATACGATCGGGTCGACCATTGTCAAGAGTGCGGAAAGCCGTAGTCCGTAATAAAACGTTCCGTTGATGGTGAAGGGACCAACATCCTGTCCCGTCCATTTCCTAGGCGTACCAGGAACAGGCTAGCGGTCTTTCGTAAAGAACAGATCCGATCGGCCGGCCATCCGAAGGTTTTATCGTGCTAAATGAAGAGCAAAAGGTACCTTTGGCCACTGGCTTCCGATACACTTTTGCCCTTTCAATAGCTAATTAAACTAAACTACGAACAAACACTTAAATTTTTATAAAGAACACTTAGTCAACATCCCAAAAGAGTTTGGTGGTCATCAGATCCCCGCCGATCGCGGATGCGGCACTGTCATAATTTTCGCTGTTCAGGGTCTGTTCGGAAATAGGGTATATCATCCGCACAGGAACAATGTCTATGAAGGAATCGGGTGGTGCGGCAAGTTCCGGATAATCCAGACGCCTGTATTCGGTCCAGGATTCCAGCCCTTGGTTAAAAAGGGACAGCCACTTCTGCATACCTATTTTTTCTTCCCATGTTCCGGGAGCCGTTGTATAGGCCACCCCTGGCTGGGCCAAATAGGCTTCGATGCCCTCCACGCCATAATAGTCGAAAGAAGCGGTTATGGCAGCATTGTAGTGCGCTTCCGCATCGGTAACGCCCGCAATACCTCTTTCCGCTGCCTCTGCCAGATAAAACTCAACGGATGCATAATCCATAAAGATAACGGCAGTGGTGGGTTGGTAGAACAGTTCCCCGAATTCGGAGAAATCCACATAATTGACCACCAGACCCGATGGAGCCCCTATATATTCTCCATTTACGGTCTTAAAATATACGGCCCTTCTTGGATCTTCAAGTTCGTTCAGCAGATCCACATAGGGTTTTGCCCCCACAAAATCCCTTCGGTTACCAACTGCAAGATCGGTCCAAAGCTCTGCGGTATTTGGTGGAGAGGACAGGTGTTCTATCTTTGCGATATCGGCATTGGAGGTAAACACCCCTCCCACTGCGGCGGTGATGGTCTGGGTGGCCAATTGCGGATTGGAATCCACAATGCGCATTCCCATCTGTAATTGTATCGACCTTCCGAACTTTTTCCAATTGGCAACATTTCCGCCGTACATAATGTCCTGATCCCAGCTCCCCTCCGATTCGTCAAGATTGTTGATGGCGGCGTCAAGCCTGCTCAAGAGATCTATATATATCGTTTCGGCATCGTCGTAAACAGGGGTAATGTTGTCCACGTTCAAAGCCTCTGAATACGGAATGTTACCAAAGCTCTCCACCAGCCCCGCATAGGTGAAAACCTGCATGATCTCCAATATGGCCAACTTGTTCTGCTTTGTAACGGCAAAGGAGGGATCTGCAGTGGGTTCCCCCGCTTCTACTACCCTAGCACTTTCCTGCAGGTTGATAAGGACGTTTTGGTAAACGGTGCTCCAGTTAAAGCTTAAGAAATAGGTGGTCCCCTCGTTATAGGTCACCGATGATATCTGCTGGACCAGCAATCTGGTGGGATTGTAGGGGTTACCTGTGGCGCCATAGGTTATGCCGCTCAACAGATCGGACATATTCTTTACGGCCAGGTTAAAAAAGGTATCCGCTGGCGCGCTGGTCGCATTTTTTGTATCTACGTTCATGTCCTCCAAATTGCTGGAACAGGAAAGGAAGAATACTATGGAACTTATGAGAAAGATCTTTTTCATAATAGTTTCTATATTTGGTTAGAATTGTAATTGCACGTTTAGTCCCAATTCACGGGTCGTAGGATAAACACCGTTCTGGAAGCCCTGAAGGTTTCCGGAACTCACACCGCCTTCGGGATCTGCAAAGGGCAGGTTTTTATGGATGATCCACAAATTGGACCCTACAATGCCCACTCTAACGGATTTAATGTCCACCTTATCCATAAGACTGATCTTTGGTAAGGTATATCTTAACGCCACTTCCCTTAGTTTCACGTAGGAAGCATCGAACACAAATGCAGCGGCCGGTGCCTTTACACTTCCAGTAGCGTTCCTGTAGTTGTCCATTGGGGTACGTACCGTATTGACTTCCCCACTGGGAGAAACCCCGCTCAAAATGATTCCCCCGCCATCTGCCAGGGAATTTCGGATCGGATTGCCCAGGTCGTTCAGCCCTACCGAATAGCTGTAAAGTCCGGAGCGGTTACCAACGGCAATATCGGAAGAATGTACATCCCCACCTTTTTGTATATCGATCAAAAAGCTCAGGTTGAAATTCTTGTACCTAAAGGCATTGGAAATACCTCCGTTCCAGTCAGGGGTAATGTTACCGATCACATTGTTGGAAGTAGTGGTTCGTTCGTATTCGCCCGTGGTCTGGTTGATGACCCTTTTGCCATCCAGATAGATAAAATCCGTTCCTTGGATCGTACCATATGGTTCCCCTACCGTGGCGTTGATGGTAACGCCCGAAACACTGCCCAATTGAAGGTTGGTACCGCCTTCGAAAAGGGAAAGTACCTCGCTCTGGTTCTTGGCCCAGTTAAGGTTGACATCCCAGCTGAAACTATCGGTCTTTAGTATGGAACCCGATAGGGCAATCTCGATACCCTTATTCTCAATTTCACCGGCGTTCACAAATTTGGAGGAATAGCCCGTAGAGGTCGAAATTGCCACGGGAATGATCTGATCTCTTGAATTGGTCTTATAGACCGACATATCGATCCCTACCCTATTGTTCAAGAAACGCAGTTCCAATCCCCCTTCCACACTGAGCGTACTTTCAGGCAAAAGGTTCACATTGTTCTTGGTACTGTTTACCCCGTAGAGCGGTATAGATCCGAAGGGGGTCGGTTTGTTGAGCACATCCGTAAGGCTGTTGGCAGGTGCCGAACTGCCCACTTCCGCATAGTTCAATCGCAGTTTTCCAAAAGATAGCAGCTCCGTTTTCATCAAATTGGAGAAAATAAAGCTGGTGGAGACGGAAGGATAGAAGTAAGTGCTGTTTTCCTCAGGTAAGGTAGAGGAATGGTCGAAACGGCCCGTAACATCCAAATACAGGAAATTGTCATACCCAAAGGATGCCAATCCGTAATAACCGTCCACTCCTATGCGCTCAAGCACTTCTACCGGGGCATTGGGAAGGTTTACGGAATTGGATAGGGAAAACAATCCAGGTAGGACTAGGCCCCCATTGGTGGACGCACGGATGGAACTGAAATCGTTCCTTCTGATATTGGCCCCAAGTACGCCACTGATGTTCAATTTCTCCGTGACGTGTTTGTTGAAATTCAACATGAGGTCATAGTTCATTTCGGTAAAGTTGATATTGGTCCTGGTATAAAGGCCCACGGCCCCTGCCGAACCCTCGTTCATACGCTCTTCCTGTAGAAAGGAATAAGTGTCAAGGGATACCCTGCCCTCTACGTTCAGCCAATCGTTGAATTCGTATTTTAGACCCGCGTTGCCAAAGATCCTGTCCCTGGTATCGTTCTGGTAGTTTTCATAAACGGTCCAATAGGGGTTATCAATGGTACCCCCCATAAAGGGATCTACACTGGTCCCCGTATTGAAATAGGCATCCTTCAACTCTTGGATCCCAACGTTCATCGCCCAATATTTTCGCATGGAAGCGATCGGGTTACCGGCATTGGCACCCGTTTCGTTCCCTGTCTTGTTCCTTCCCAAGGCATCCGTCTTTATATAATTGGCGGTAGCCGAGGCCCGTAGTTTTTCGGAAACATTAAAAGAGGTGCTCACCGCAATATTGTCCCTGGAGATATTGCTGTTCGGCATAATTCCTTCCTGATCGAACTTGGTGTAGGAAATACGATAATTTGCCCTATCGCCAGATCCTTCCAAAGAAACACTATTGGTAAGGGTGATGGGTGTCTCAAAAAATGAAATTAGTTTGTCCTTGGGGGCTTCCCATGGCGTAGGCACCAAATAATTGGGGGAACCTAGGTAAAAGGAGTCCCACTGGTATACCAATAAACTGGGATCGAACGGGGCACCATAGGATCCATATGCCGTAGCCGGTGTGACCAGATCCTCTATCCCATCACCATCCACATCGCTCCGATTGAAAAACTCGTTTCCATTTGGACCATAAAGAGGGCCATATCCTGTTCCGTACTCATATTGGAAGTCGGGCCATGTGGATTTGTCTATAAAACCGATGGTTGCCGAGGAATTGATCGTCACAGTGGGACTTCCTTTAGCGCCCGCACCGGATTTGGTGGTGATGATCACCGCCCCATTGGTGGCACGTGAACCGTATAAGGCGGTCGCCGCCGCACCTTTTAGTATGTTGATGGATTTAATATCGTTCGGGTTGATGTCGGACGCCAAGTTCCCATAATCGAACCCTCCGGAACCGGTTTGTTGATCTTGGGTGTTAAAGTTGGAATTGCTTACCGGAACCCCATCGACCACGAAGAGGGCCTGGTTGTTTCCCGTAAGGGAAGTACTTCCCCTGATCACCACGTTACTGGATCCTCCAAGGTTGCTATTGTTCTTGATCTGTACCCCGGCCACCTTACCCGAAAGGGCGTTTACCACGTTGTCCGTGGGCACGTTGTTCACGTCCTCCCCGTCCACTTCCTGGGTGGCATATCCCAAGGATTTTTTCTCCCTGGAAATACCCATGGCGGTTACCACCACCTCTGTCAATTGCTGTGAATTTTCCTCTAGGGAAATGTTCAGGGTACTTTGGTTGTCAACCGCCACTTCCTTGGTATTGAAACCGATATAGGAAATCACCAAGATGGCGTCTCCCGATACTTCAAGGGTAAAATTCCCGTCAAAATCGGTTTGGGTACCATTGGTGGTGCCCTTTTCCAGTACATTGGCCCCTGGCATGGGCTGTCCCTCATTGTCCAGCACAACACCCGAGACCGTTTGTTGGAATATGGCGTTCAAGGTAGCGTTGGTGTTCAGTATCTGGGACGACGGACTGATCGTGGTCCTTAGGAGCACTACCTGTCTTCCCTTTATCTTGTAAATGATATCGGTGCCCTTAAAGAGCACATCCAGCACCTCGGTAATATTTTTCCTTTCCAGTTTTAAAGTAATTTTTCTATCCAGGGAAATCTGTTTGCCCTCGAACAAAAATCTGTAATCCGAAATTGCCTCGATTTCTTCGAATGCCTTCGCCACACTTACCTTCTCCAGGTTTAACGTCAATAAATCATCCTTAAAGGAATTGGGGTTGGCTTGGATATTCAAAAACGAAACGACTAAAAAGAGGACGGTGAGTTTCATTTTTAGGTCAATTTTAGGGAAACTCCAGGATGGTACGTCTCTGGTATCAATTTTTTTCATAATTTTGGGTTGATTTAAATCGTTGTGGTTACAATGTTTAATTCACAAATTCATAGTATCGGGGAATGTTGGCCCATTTCCCGATTTTTTTTGAATTTGGCACGCTAAAAGTTCATGTCATAGGCCTTACTTTTGGGTTTGTATCTGTATATGTTGGTCGGTTATCGTATAATCGAACGGCTGTATTTCCCGAAGGGCGTTCAACACATCCTGAATACTTTCTATTTTGGAATTGAAACTGGCCGTTAAAATCTTCCCCTCCAATTCCTTGTTACTATTATCTATATCAACATTATACTTGCGCTCCAGGGTCCTTTCCATATTCCCAAAAGTGGCGTTCCTGAAAATAAGCTCCCCCTTGATCCAGCCTATATAATGTGCCGTGTCCACTTTCTCCAATTTAGTGGAATGGGCCGTTTTATGCCAAGACCCCTTCATGCCCGGAACGAGCAGGTTATCTCCTGGCACGACCGAATTGGTCATGTTAACGGACCCTTCCACCAATACCGTCGTAATTTCCGAGTCGTCCTTGTACGAGGAAACATTGAATTTAGTGCCCAAAACGGTCACCGCCACATCATCGGCATTGACTATAAAGGGGTGGTCCTTATCCTTGGCCACATCAAAATAGGCCTCTCCGTCCACAAAAACTTCCCTTTTTTGCCCTTTTAGGAACTTTACGGGATACCTTAGCTTGGTACCGGAATTTAAATGGACCAAGGTGCCATCGGACAGTTCCACATTGAACATCTTTCCATTGGGAACGTCCAGTTCGTTATATGTAATTTCGTCAATTTTGGAATCCGGACTGTAACTGATCTTATTCCCTTCCTGTTTCCCGATGACCACGCCCGAAGCAGATACGATTTCCATTGTCTGCTGCTGATCGATCAACTGTACCCTGTTCTGCCCGGTCCTTAATTTTATGAAATCCTCTACTACCTCAACCTTCGGCATGGGCATTTCCTTCATCTGAAAGAAATACGTGATCGCGAACACTCCAATGAAAATGGCCGCATATTTTAGGATGGGTTTCCAGAGGGGAACAACGGGCCTTTCCAGTTCTTTTGTAAGGTTTCCCCATTCCCGGTCAAGGTCCATATCCTCCATAAACGCAGCCGATTCCTTTACCAAGCCTTCCTTAAAAAGCTCATGTACCAAATCCCTCTCCGCTGAAGTCAGTCCGATCATATCCTCCGGGTCCAGTTTCCCGGAGGCCTTGATCTTTTCCAAAATATATTTTAACCTAACTTCTTCGGCGGACATACACATATTGTTTGCAAGTACTTACTAAATATAGTTATGTTAAGCGACCAAAAGGGTGACAAAAAAAATATTTATTTTTTATCCATCCCCATTCAGCGCCATCAAGGCATGTAAATTTCCGGCAGACCGGCTTGCTTTAACCTTGCATTATATTGGGCAACTTCGGTATTCTTAATTTTTTCCAATTGTGTGGCAAGGGTGGCCCATTGGTCCAGATAGTCTTTGGTCACCTCCTTGGAACCAGCGGTCACAGGAATGTTCCCCCGTCCCATTTGGCCCAAAAGATCCTTGAATTTTATCAGGAGCCGCGCCTCAAATTGATAGTTGTGCTGTGAAGTGCGCAATTCTTTCTGTAAGATATGTGATATCCATTCCTCCATGGTATTGTTCAGGTCCTTGCCTTTGTCCTTTAACGTCTGGTCCGTAGCAACATCCAAAATAAAATCCAATTGGCGCTGTATATTGCGAAGCGTCCGAACCCCTTTGGACATTTCCGTTGCGCCCTTGTACAGGGAGGCGGATAAACGGTCGAGCTCGGCGTATTCCTGGGCCGCGTTCGCTATGTTTTCTTCTATACCGGGATGTATCTTGATGGTAAAATTTTGCTCCTGCATACTTTCTCCCACGGTCAGACGTACCTTATATTCCCCTGGTGGGGCATTATAGGCACTTAGATTACGCTGGGTGGCGACCAGTTCCTTGATACAGTCGAACATCCCTACGCGCATATCCCATTCATAAATATGTCCCCCGGCGGTACGTTTTAACTTTGGTCTGGACCATGGGGAACATTCGGTCTCAGGCCGATCGCTGAATTCGGAAAAGACTACGTTGCCGGCCTTATCCACTATTTCAATGGACATAGGCACCCCTTCCCCAACTTCCTTTTGAAGGACATAATGGATCTGTAGGTTCGGGGAGGGGTTCTGCCCCATCCCATTGTCCACGCTATAGGCGACCGAAATACCAGTGTTGATTTCCCGAGGTTTATAGAGGTGGAAGTCGGTCTTCCCTACCGTTTCGGAAATTTGGTGCAAGGGCGTTAGGTCGTCCAAGATCCAAAGCGCCCTTCCCTGGGTAGCTACCACCAGGTCTTGGCGTTTTACCCTCATATCGGTAATGGGTACTTCCGGAAGGTTGTTCTGGAGCCGCTGCCATACTTCGCCGTTATCGAAGGAAACGAAAATTCCCGTTTCGGTACCTGCGTAGAGCAATCCCTTTCGATCGGGATCTTCCCGTACGGTCCTGGCAAAGGTATCGTCGGGCAGGCCGTTCACAATCTTCTTCCAGGAGGCACCATAGTCATCGGTCCTGTAAATATGCGGGGCAAAATCGTTCATCTTGTACCCGGCCACGGCTATATAGGCAGTAGCCGCATCGTGGGGGGAAGGTTCCACCACGTTTATGATGCTCTCTTTCAATCCCTCCGGGGTTACATTGTTCCATGTTTTCCCGCCATCTTGCGACAGGTGCACCAGGCCGTCATCGGACCCTACCCAGATTACGCCCTCCCTTAACGGGGATTCCTCGATATTGAATATGTTGTTATAACTTTCTGCCGTGATCTGCTCGTTGGAAATGGGAATTCCACCTTTACCTTGATGTTCCTTATCGTTTCGCGTTAGATCTTGGCTTATCACTTCCCAGTTGACACCACGATCTACGGATTTCATCATAAATTGGGAGCCGTAATAGATGACGTTCGGATCATGGGGGGACACGATCACGGGCCCGTTCCAATTGGCCCGGTATTTAAGGTTTTTTGGCTGCTCGCCGCTAACCCTTTCCGGATAGGGCCGTACCATACGGCTGTTGTCGATATCACGGTCCCACTCTATAAAATTGCCGGCGAAATAGGTGGAGTACACATACCTGGGATTGTTGGGGTCCACGGCCACGGTTGCCGATTCCCCTGCCCTGATCACGTCCCAGTGCATCTCCCCTATCCCGTCATCGGCCACCCGGCTATCGATCACAATGGAGCTGTTGTCCTGTTGTCCGGAATAGACCCTATAGGGATGGCCGTTATCCGTGATCACACGATAGAACTGCCCCGTGGGCTGGTTCATTAAAGTGGACCAGGTCTTTCCTCCATTGTAGGTGACGGAGCCGCCGCCATCATTGCCGTTGATCATATTATTGCTGTCTACAGGGGAGATCCACATGTCATGGTGGTCCACATGGCTGCCGCGCATTCCCGAAAAGGTCTTGCCCCCATCGATCGATTTCATGGCGCTGCTGTTCAATACCCACAGCTCATTTTCATCCGAGGGATCCGCAATAATGTGCATATAATACCACGCCCGTGCATAGGTAGTGGGATCGTTGGAAGTCTGCACAAAACTTTCACCGGCATCCGTGGAACGGTATACACCGCCCTCCTTTCCGATGGCCTCGATGGCCATATACACAATTTTTGGATTTGCAGGGGATATGGAAATGCCCATTTTTCCTTTTAGTTTGGGCAGGCCTTTGGTAATTTCTTTCCAGTTCAAACCGCCGTCCGTAGTCTTGAATACCCTACTTCCCGGTCCCCCGCTCTGTACTACCCAGGGCTTTCGGTTAAAATCCCAAGAAGTTGCCATCATAATATCTGGGTTGGTGGAATCCACCGTAAGGTCCGCAATACCCGAATTCTCGTTTACGTACAGAATTTTTTGCCAATTTTTTCCTCCATCGTTGGACATATAGATCCCCCGTTCCTCATTGGGGCCCCAAGGGTTTCCCTGGGCGGCCACATAGACCCTGTCCGGGTTCTTTGGGTGCACGTACACCCTACTGATATGCCTAGTGGCCGCCAGTCCCATATGGGTCCATGTCTCCCCGGCATCGGTAGATTTATAGACCCCGTCACCATGTGAAGTCTTCACCCCACGTACCGGCCCTTCACCAGATCCTACATATATTATATTGGGATCGGAGGGTGCCACGGTAACATCGCCTATACCAGTGGTATTAAAATAACCGTCCGATATGTTCTGCCATGAGGTACCCCCATCCATCGTTTTCCATACCCCGCCCCCGGTGGTACCCATATAATAGGTAAAAAGTTGCCCGGGAACGCCGGTCACCGTGGTGGAACGCCCCCCGCGAAAGGGGCCTATATTTCGGTAGGTAAGCGATTCATACCATTTTTCGTCGATAGGGGATGTTCGCGACCTTTTCTGTGAATGTGTCGATGTTAGGTACAGACAGAGCAGCAAACTAAAAAGAAGATGGTTTTTCATATGATAGTGGGTTAATGTAAAAACGGCCTTTAAGCTTGATCGGACGCGGTGAAACCGTTTAATGATTAGTTGTACAGATTGGTTTAATGGGTGACGGTCGGGATCAGGTTTTTCCGAACATTTGACCGTTCGGCCTATCCGGTTTCCCAACAAAAAATAATGTTTAGTAATGGTGGCATTGCAGGACAATACCGGTCAAAGGAATGTACCAAATAGATAATACGGCCCGTAATGCACTTTCGGACAGAACGGGCCGATCATCAAAAAAGCAAAGGTCAGGTCATTTACCGGCCCTCTCCTCTTTTTGCTTCTTTACCATGGCCTCTACATCCCGTAATAATTGTTTGGCGTCGTACACGATCCCGTCCTTTATGGTGATCTCCACTCCGCCGACCCTTTCCACCTTCCCGGTTTCGTCGTTGAGGCGGACTGCACCGGTGCCGTAGAGTACCTTAAGGTTCTGTAGCGGGTTTTCGTCCACTATGATCATATCGGCCAAAAGACCGGGACGGATCACGCCATATTCAATGGGTTTTTTCAATGGTTTGAATATTTCCTCGGCACTGTGCATTGTAGCCGCACGGATTACCTCAAGGGGATGGAACCCCGCTTCCTGCAACATTTCCAGTTCCAAAACGGTCCCGAAGCCATATAGTTGGTAGATAAAGCCTGAATCGGATCCTACGGTCACCTTTCCCCCTTTATTTTTATATTCGTTCAGGAACTGCATCCATACCCGGTAATAGTTCCTCCATTCCACTTCGTCCTCCGTGGTCCAATCGAACCAATAGGCACCATGGTTCAGACGACTGGGCGCAAAGAAATCCATCTGTGTGGGCAAGGTATACTTTTCGTGCCAGTCGGCATTTCTGGCACGCATCACGTCCCTACCGGCAGAATAGATGGTCATGGTAGGGTTGATATAGAAATCCAATTCCAAAAATTCGTCCAAGAGGGCGTTCCATTTTTCGCTCCCCGGTTTTACCAGATCCCACTGACGGGCCACTTGCCCGAAACGGTGCTGCTCATCACGTGAATTGATATCCAATGGATAGGGCTGCAGGGAATTGTTTTCGTACATGGATTCGAACAGTCCGTAAAAATGGGTCATCCCCGTAAGTCCCAATCTAGCTGCATCCAGGGCGTTCATCTGGCCCACTCCGTTCTGTCCCAGGTGTGCAGTGCTTCCCATACCCAGGGAATTGGCCTCATCCAGCAGTGCCTTCATGATCTCTGGACGGAAAGAACCCAATTTTAAGCCGTCCACTCCCTTTTTCTTGGCGTACCGTACCCACTCCTTGGCATCCTCGGGAGTGATAATGTTACGATCTTTCCATTCAAGACCGTTTCCAGGGCGGTGAAATGAAACGATCCTAGGGGCCACCATCTTATTTTCGGCACTTCGTCGCCGTTCATTAAGTGACCACTCAAGATCTCCGGTCGGCACCCCCCTCACGGTCGTAATGCCATTGGCCATCCACAGTTTGTAGACATATTCGGCCTCTGGGGCCTTGGGCACCCCACCGGTATGCACATGAAGATCGATGATGCCCGGCATAAGGTACTTGCCCGTAGCATCTATTTCCTTTGTATTGCCCGTACCGATCTTGGGCCGCTTGGATTCATCTATGGGAAGGTGTGGCAGCCCAACCCCTACAACGTCGACAATCTTATTGTTTTCAACCACAACGTCATAAGGACCACCCGGAGGTCCGCCGGTTCCATCGATTACATTGACACCGCGAATGATGAGTCGGTCATACGGCCCCTCACCTTCCCCAGGTTTGCGATCGGGGCCGCCGATCATTTGGGATGACACCAACATTGGAACGGCCAGAAATGCTGTGAGCAAAAAATGTTTCATAAAATTAGGTTTTAGAAATAATTGGTTAATAAAAAGACTGTGATCGGTTATTTATTTTGGTTATATATAGATTTCCTAAATTTTATTTTATTGCCCTTTGTTTCCTGCATTTCATCTAGGGCCGTCCTATTTGAGACCGCTCCTCTACTGTAATTATAGTTCACCGATAGGGCCACTTGGCTTCTAAAAGCGGTTTGCGACAGATATTACGAGTTGTTTATGTGGGAAGTTTCATTCTTGTTGCGCCTATAGTTTAAACCCCCTTTTTGGGGTCCCATTTAAAGTCCTCAATTATATGTTGCAAAAATCTTGGATAAGGGTGACAGACAGCATTAATTTTTTTAAATTGATAAATATTCATTATTATTGGTTAAAAACTTAAAGTTTTCTTAATAAAAGAATAAATTTAAGGATACGTAAATTTCATGAAAACGGCAGCACGATCAGAGATGGATAATTTCGAGCTCCTTTTTAAGGAGCACTATCCCTTTTTGTGCCTAGTCTCGTTCTCAATTCTTAAGGACAGGGACGCCGCAAAGGATGTTGTTCAGGATTTTTTTATCTCCTACTGGCAAAAAAGAAGCTCCATTACCATAAAAAGTTCTTTTCAGGCCTATGCGGGCAAGGCCGTGAAAAATTTGAGCTTACAGGCCCTAAAGCATACCATCAAGGAAAGAACTTTTTTGGATGGACTAAATTTACCGACTTCCGAGACCCAAAAATCTACCGACAAGGAAAAGGGGCATGGCAATATCTATGAGGCACTGAATAAATTGCCCGCAAAAAGAAGGGAGATTTTTATTTCATCCGTAATGCAGGGACATAGTTATAGTGAAATTGCCGAAGCCAATGGTATCTCCATAAATACGGTAAAGACCCAGATCAAGAGATCCTATTCATTCTTAAGATCACATATCAAGGAAGACATATTGTATCTCTCCGCTTTTATTTCCCAATACTTTGTTTAAGAGATATATAAATTTTTAAGGTGATCATTGTTTCCTTTGATTATGTCTTAGTTCCCAGTATTGAACGGGGCAGTAGGCGGCCATATTATGGGATAGGGAAATCGCTTGATTTCCAACAAGATTGCAATGGTCTTGTATTTTTTCAATGTAGTTATATAGAATGTATACAACTGCGGGCCCGTCAGGTATAGAGGTCACTTCGCACCCAAGGTCCTGATTATGGGTGATGGGTGGGCGTTGCTCACTTGGAACCCATAAACGAATCCGAAATACTATATACAGATCGAACCGGGAGCACCTTTAGGTAAAGGAATATGCCAATGTGCCCATTATGTTCTTTTATACGCAATCGACCCTAGTGGTGGAAAATCAAATCCCTGGATTTTTTCAGTAAGTCCGTTATGGCCCCAAAGTCATAAGCACCGTTCCCATCCCTGCAAAATAGATTGGAACCGGCACCAATACAGTTTACCCCGGCCTCAAACCATGGTAACAGCCCTTCCGGATCCAGGCTTACGCCCCCCGTGGCCATGATACTTGTCCAGGGGAGCGGCCCTTTTACCGCTTTGACAAAAGATGGCCCTCCGATACTTGACCCGGGAAAGATCTTTACCATCTCGGCACCCAACTCTTCCGCATAGGAAATTTCCGTGACCGATCCGCACCCGGGAATCCAGGCCACCTTCCTACGGTTACAGATTTTGGCCATGTCCTTGTTCACAATTGGGGATACGATGAAATTGGCACCCAGTTGAAGGTACAATGCAGTGGTTGCAGGATCTATCACAGATCCAATTCCCAAAATCATATCCTTTAGTTCTTGCTTAACATAATAGATCAAATCTTCAAAAATAGCTTGCGCATTATCGCCCCTATTGGTAAATTCAAAAACGCGTGCACCTCCATCATAGCAGGCCGCGACCATTTTTTTACAGATTTCCGTGTCCCCGTCGTAAAATACCGGTACAATTCCGGTGGACTTCATGGTCCGTACCGTTGTTATTCTGTCATAAGCCGCCATACCATTATCTTTTGATTCTTCCTTCCATATTACCTGCCACAATCTCCAATATTTCTTCCACACCGGCAAAATTCGTGTCTCCCAAAAAAGTATGTTTTAAAGCACAGGCGGCATTGGCGTATTCCAACGTACCTTGGTCGTCAAAATGCTGTAGTCCATAAATAATGCCGGCGGCATATGCGTCCCCTGTTCCTATGCGGTCCACCACATTGTTGATTTCCAGTTCCGGGGCAACCAGATATTGGTCGCCCGTCCATGCCCTGCCATAAATTTTTTGACAAGAAGCGCCCAATCCGGTACGGACCTTGTCGAAGACTTTTTCTATATTGGGATATTGCCGAAGTAGTTCCTTACAGGCCATAATAAACCCTTCCTTACCTTGATCAAAATCAGCGGTCAGAATTTCATTCATCTCATTGACACCCCCTATAAAAACAGTGGAAAGTCCGATCAATTCCTCCAACACCACCTTGACCTCCCGTCCATATTGCCAAAGATTGCTGCGGTAGGCGGGGTCGGCAGTGATGTACATTCCCTTGCCACGGGCGGCTTCCAGTCCCTTCTTAAGACCCAAATATGCATTCTCCGATATTCCTGGGGTGATGCCCGTCCAATGAAAACTGCTGCACCCTTTTAAGATGGTTGTCCATGGTATAAGATCTGGGGATATGTTCGCAAAACTCCCGGATGATCGGTTATAGGCAATATGACTGGAACGCATTGCAGAACCTACTTCCAAAAAATAAAGTCCTAGGGGGCGCTCGTTTTTTCCGATGGCGGTAACGTCTATACCGAACTGTTTTATAAAATGCAGAGCTGCCTCCCCCACAATGTCATCCGAAACGGCCGAGACGTGCTGAACCTCCAGCCCCATGGTGGCCAAGGAGGTGGCCACGTTCAGTTCCGTACCCCCAAAAAAGAGGTCAAGGGATGTTGTCTGCTTGATCGTTCTCCGAGATGGTGGGGACAAACGCATCAGCACCTCCCCAAAAGTCACGTTTTTTCCCATTCTTGGCGTTCCGTTATAGTTTAAAGGCCTGTCTGGCGATCAGTTTCAATTTCCCATCCAGTACCTGAAAGACCAAGAGGTTTCCAATCTTGATCGCTGCCGGTTCCCCCTTATTGGTAGCCCGTGACGAAAAAGTATGCCGTACGATGGCTGTTTTACCATAGATGTGGACCGTCTGTTCGGTCAGGGCGATTTCCAAAAAATCAAAATTTCCGCCGATCAGGTCCGATATAAACTCTTCCCGATCTTGGACCAATCCGCTGGAATGTCCATAGGTCAGGTCTTCGGCCGTCATATTTTTCAGCCTACCCTCTTCGGGATGTATTATGGCGGCATTTAAGCTGTCCACCGCTGCAACCACTTCCGCCTGCGTTATGTGGTGTGGCAGGGAAACAATTTCAGCTTTTTCAGCTTTATTTTTCTGTTGTACACAGGTCAGAAATACCAACATTACAGCAATGCTTGAATACTTTTTCATGGTCATGATCAATTATTTTTTTTAGGTTGATATTTTGATTTACGGTTTCGGGGAAACAGGTTCATCCTTCGGTTCAGCGGGAGCTTTTTTATGCCAGTAGGAGGCCAGTATAGATCCCGTAATGTTCATCAACGGACCAAAAACGGCGGGAGCGAGGCCCATGGTGGCAATCTTGCCCAAGGAATGGGCGATACCGGAAGCCAGTCCCCCGTTTTGCATACCCACTTCCAAAGCTATGGTTCGGGCATCCCTTTCCGCGAGCTTGCATACTTTGGCAACCCCGTAGCCCAAGGAATACCCAAATAGGTTATGGACCAAAACGATCAAGATCAACAAAAGTCCAATATCCAATAAGCTATCCCGACCAGCTGCTGTGATCACCACAATGATCAATGCTATGCCGACCATGGACACCAAGGGCATCACCTTATTTAACCAGAATGTTTTTCCCCTAAATAATTTATTGAACAAAAGGCCCACTCCTATGGGAAGGATGATCATTTTCACGATATCCCACATCATTGCCAAGGTATCGATCTTAATAAATTCCCCGGCGAGAACCTTCATTAGCACTGGGGTCATCAGCGGTGCCAATAAGGTGGCAAGGGAGGTAATGGTCAACGACAGGGCCAAATTTGCCTTCGCCAAGTAGGCCATAACGTTGGAGGCCATGCCGCTTGGGGAACATCCGATAAGGATGATCCCCGCCGCTATCTCAGGTGGAAAATCGCTCAGTACCGCTAGTACATATCCTGTGAAGGGCATGATCCCGAATTGCGCCAACACACCTATGAGTACCCCTTTTGGTGTTTTTGCGACCGCCACAAAATCTTTGGCGCTCATGGAGGTTCCCATTCCGAACATGATCAACTGTATAAGGGGCGTTATCAGACCGGTAAGTTCAAAATTCCCTATTTGAACAAAATATTGGGGATAGTACATGGCCATGGATACGGCCGCAAAAATGATTGCCGTAAAAACATAGCCCTTAAGATGTCCATACCCTTGAAACCCGAACGCGAGGACCAAAAAGAATAAGATCAGTAAAGGACCGGACAGGGCCATATGACCAAAAACTGCCAATACAATAAAAACCAGTAGTAATAGACTGGCCAAAACCAGCATGGCCATAGGCCTGGTAAATTTTTTCATAATGTTGCGTTTTATATTGAAAGAATCGAAAGTGGCGCATTATTGTTGGGGACCGCCACTGGTTCTGATCTGTTATCGCCCTTTTAAGGCAAAAGCGATGTACTTCCCCCCTGATGGACGTCCCCTTCCACCGCCTGCGGCAATGACCAGAAATTGTTTGCCATCTACCGAATATGTTATTGGGGTAGCGAACCCTCCGGCGGGCAACTGATGTTCCCAGACGACTGCCCCATTATTTTTATCGAAGGCCCTGATCTTTTCATCCATGGTCGCTGCAATGAAAACAAGTCCGCCCGCGGTCACTATGGGTCCCCCGTAGTTTTCCGTCCCTGTGGGCGGTATCCCTTTTTCGGTGAGCTCGGGATATTCCCCTAACGGTACCCGCCACAAATAGTCACCGGTTTTTAGGTCTATTGCATTTAGGGTGCCCCAAGGTGGCTTGATTCCCGGATAGCCATTTTGATCCGATAGTTTCCTCCAAAATTTGGTGACATATTTGGGCTTGAAACCAAATTCCTTCTTATGGGCCTTTTCTTCCTTTTTCCCTGCGACCACATTGCCGCCGCTTCCCGCATGTTGCCCAATCTTCCTCTGTTCCAATAGGAAGTCGGCCAGGGCAGCTCGCTCCCCTTCCGATATATGCTGAAAAGAGGGCATCCTTCCAATCCCCTTCTCCATTATCGATAGGATCTGCGACCTGGAGCGCCGCTCCCCTATTCCTTGCAAGGAGGGAAAATCCGACGCATTTCCTTCGCGATCGGCCCCGTGACATGCCGCACAGTTCTTCATATAGGAGGCATTCCCCTTGGAAAGGGAGGCGTACTGCAAATTTTGTGCGGTCGTATCGATCATTTGTAAGATCCATGGATCATTGTTGGCGTTCTGGTAAAGGATACCCTTCGGATCGATGGCATTCCCCCCCCATTCCGCACCTCCGCTATATCCATAGACCAAGGTACCCTTTTCGTTGGGCAAGGTAAACTTATGGCCATATTCCAGCTCTGCCACCATGTTCCTAATATATTCCGATGCCTCAGGAGAGATATCCGTAATATCGCTTTCTTTAAAGACCTGGTTGGAAAGTGGCAACGGCTTTACCGGATATTTCTGTGTGGGCCAGGCATGTTCTCCCGTTAGGCCATTGGTTGGGACCGGTTTTTCTTCCACTGGAAAAAGAGAGGAGCCATTTTCGCGGTCTAGGACATAGATCAGTCCGTCTTTGGTGGCTTGGACGGCAACGTCCTTTTTTAGTCCGTTATAATCGATAGTGGCCAAATTGGGAGGACTTGGAAGATCGCGGTCCCACAGATCATGATGGATGGTCTGATAGTACCAAAGCAGTTTTCCCGTAGCTGCCTCAAGGGCCAGTACACAATTGCCAAATAGGTTCTTGCCCTTCCTGTTTCCCCCGTAAAAATCCGATGATGGGGAACCCGTGCCTAAATATATAATACCTCGTGTTTCATCCAAGGTTATTCCACTCCAGCTATTGGCCCCACCTACTTCTTCATGTGCCTGCGCGGGCCAAGTACCATAACCGGTTTCCCCCGGTTTTGGCACGGTATGGAACAGCCACTTTAGCTTCCCCGTTTTGATGTCGAACGCCCGTACGTGCCCCGGAGCGGCATTGCCCGTTTCAAAAACGGCAGACCCCATTATCAAAAGATCTTTAAAGACCACCCCCGGACTTGTAGCGTTCACCGATAATTTTTCCAGGTCGTAACTGTCCGGTAAAAGTCCTTTGCGAAGGTCCACAACGCCCCCCTTCCCAAATTCGCTGACAAGTTTTCCCGTCCCCGCATTGATGGCAAAAAGCCTTGAACCTGCGGAGTACAATATTCTGCGGTCTGTATCCCTCTGCCAGTAAACGACCCCACGGTTGCTGTTCACGATATACCTACCCTTATTTTCCCCTGGTTCAAATTTCCAAAGTTGTTCGCCGCTCTTGGCATCCAACGCGAACAGCTCCAGACCGGGCGACGTTCCGTACAAGGTTCCATCCACGACGATGGGCTGGCACTGAATCTGTTTTCCCGTTGGGTTTCCGTCACCAATGGAATCGTTGGAATCGTAGGTCCATGCCACTTCCAGGTTTCCAACATTTCCTAAATTGATCTGTTCCAAAGCCGAGTACCTGTTTCCCGCTTTGTTCCCGCCATACACGGGATAATCGGTATCCGTTTTGCTCCTGCCGTCGGAACATCCGGACAATGTACAATGTAGATAGACCAGTCCCAGTCCGAAGCTGGAAAAAAACTTCCTTACTAATTTTGCCATGAATTTTTTATAAAAAAAGGGCCTTCCTGATTTTACCGGCCCTGCCATATTGGATTGTAAATTAGGCCGACACGAAAGGGTAGGGTTTTTAGTAGGTCGACAACTTTGGGGCAGGCCCGTGCGACAGATGCCGGAAAACTAAAATAACGTTTCGGTCCATGACCGCCCGCCCCCCTTTGGCGGGAAGCCCAAGGGCAGGCCCCGAGCGTAACAAATCCCATTTAGCGCAAATTTATTGCATCCGTCTGCCCTTTTCTTGTTTCGTGGTGCTGCCCAAATGGGCACCAAAACCTTATAGTCTCCTGTGGACCCTCCTCCCAAGCCGGTTTTTCTAGTAATAATTTCTATTTTCCAAAAATTCGTTGAGTTCCTTTCGTGACATCGGCAACTTATCATCTGGATATTCGTTGTTGATCCACTTGATGAAATCATCCTTTATTTCCTTTGTCCATCTGGTATCGATCTGACCGGCGGTATATACTTTTTCCCTCAAGCGCTGAAATCCAAATTCGTCCCGAAGATTGGTGACCTCCGAGCTAATGACCAGTTCGTCCAGTAAATAGGAAGGTATGAATACGATGCCATATTTTGTGGCGAGCACTACATCCCCGGGAAGGACACTTGCCCGGCCGATCCGAATGGGCTTATTGATGCTGGTAAGCATTTGGTTCTGCAGATACGAGGGATCATCGCCCCGAAACCAGGCATTGAATCCGTCTATATTTTCCAGACCCTTTAAGTCCCTTACCCCACCATCAAAAATGACCCCATTAAGCGAATTGGCATAAATGGCGTTTCCAAGGTTGGACCCTATCAAGGTCCCGTCTATGATCCTTCCATATCCGTCCGCTACATAGATATCTCCAGGTTGCAGTATTTCAATGGGCCAGGAATTGCTCCCGCCTATGGTGTCCCTGCCCTCTTTTGCTCCCTGTAATTTGATCCCCTTTTCGTAATCGGGCCTGGATGGCATGTATTGGGCGGTCACTACCCTCCCCGTCATCACACTATCGGGATGGATTATCTTCCAATCCCCATCGTACTGGTTATGGTAGCCCTTTCCCCTCAGATAGCCCCAGGCTTCTTCCACCGCCACATTTTTTAATCTATTCAATATTTTGTCCGATACCTTGGGCCTTCCATCGGCGGAACGTTCCCCGGTCCATTGCGGGGTCATTGCCTTGATTTGCTGGGCAGAAGAGGCAACCTCTTGTGCCGGTACCATGGCCATTGAAAATAAGAATGCTACTAGTAAAATTGTTGTTTTTTTCATGGTGTTTATTTTGTGCTACGCTTACCTAAATTATTTGGATACCAAACCGTTCTTGCCCACTGATTCCGCAAGTCCCCTCATATAACCAATGGCGAATAAATTGCCCAACGCCATGTAGCCCGGACTTGAGTTTTCCTCTCCGGCCATGGTAGGCACATGATCCGGACGTATGGAACCCTTAAATCCGATGTCGTAATAAGCCTGCATGGCGGCATGCATATCAATATCGCCCTCATCATGGAAGGTCTCCGTGAATTTGGTGCTGGGCAGTTTGCCACTTAGCTCCCGTACGTTCCGAAAATGTACAAAATGGATCTTACCCGCTTTACCCCATCTTCTTATCAATGATGGGATGTCTGCGCCCATCAAGGAATAGTTCCCCTGACACATGGTTACCCCACTATAATCACTTGGCACAATGGATAACATTTTATCGAAATTTTCCACGGTGTTCATGATCCGGGGAATCCCCTGAATGCTATCCACCTGTGGATCATCCGGATGCAGGGCCAGCTTCATGCCGATTTTTTCAGCTTCAGGCACCACCGCCTTTAAGAAATACTCAAGGCTTTTCCATAAAGTTTCCGGGGCAATTTCCCCATACTCGGTCAAAGATGCATCTTTGATCTTATCATAGTCAAATGCGGTCATAAGTGCCCCGCCACGGCCTGGGCTATCCATACTTGTACGGGCCCAACTGATCACCGGCATCCAATTGTAACATATAACGTCCACTCCCGCCCGCTTCAAGTTTCCCATAAATTTTATGAAGTTGGCAATTTCCTCGTCCCTGCCATCAAGTCCGAGTTTGGTCTTGGTATGAAGTGAAGGGGGGCCTTCCACAACGTTATAATGCAGGCCGGCTTTCTTATAGGCTTCCATAACACCCTTTATCACCTCGTATTCCAAAGGACTTCCATTGGGCATTCCTGCATCCTTTGGGCTGATTCCGGTAACCGCTCCCAACGCATCCATTTGTTTGGCCAATTCGATCAAATACTTGTTTTTATCATTGTAGAGTCCCCCGAAATAGGCATTGCTGAATTCCATTCCGGCATCCTTGGCCATTCCGGTCAAATTTTTAAGTGCCCTTTTTTCCGGTACCATGGTGTTTGAAAAGGCGGAGGAAATTCCTCCCCCGGCGGTAAGGGCCGCGGCCATTACGGTATTTTTTAAGAAATTTCTGCGATTGTTTGTCATGTCATTTAAGAATTATATGAATGGGATACCCCAATAAGGTTTATAAAACTATACATACTTCCCCCTAATGGAAAAGTTAGGTGATCGAACGATTACGCCATAAAAGGTTACTCTTCAACGTCCCACCAAACCCTGGTGCTATAGGTATCCGCGCCCTGACGTGTGATAGCGGCCTCCACATTTTGGGTGTTCAGTGCCTTCTCTTCAAAGGAATACATTAAACGCCGTATGGGTTCGCCCCCGGTGGTATTTAAAGGATAGGTTATAGGGGCGAGCTCGGGAACTCCCGTGCGGCGCCAGTTGGACCAAGCTTCGAAAAAGTCCAGGTACATATAATGGGCCAGGTAGAACTGCGTATGGATCTGTTCCATCTGCTCCTCCACGCTGCCTGAAAGTACATTCTCCGCAACGTACTGGTCAATTTCAGCGGTACTGATGGCCATTGGCTCGATATCGTTATTGGGAAAGAGCGAAGTGGATTCCATATTTGCCCTGATCGCCGCATCGTAATGCTCCTGTGGCGTACCCGATGCCCACCCCCTTAACGCAGCTTCCGCCAATAGGAATTCGACCTCCGAATAACTGAGGATGATGGATGGGGTGGAAAGATTGGCAATGGTGGCCGTGTTGGGCTCCGAATATTCCGTGAGCAGTTGACTGCTCCAGTTAGGGATTACCTCGTCTATAGTACCTTGGTCATAGCCATTGGGCAGGCCTTGTTGCAATTCGGGAAGCGTTGTCTCCGCAATGACCTGGTTTTGGCGCGAATTGATGTTACCTTCCCACAAGGTGGCATAAAATGGAATTCGCGGATCATCTTTTTCCTGGAGTATATCCATAAAGGTTTGGGCCATTTTTACGAGACCTGTTCCTTGGTTGCCTTCCGGTAAGCTTTCCCTTTTCAGTTCAAAGGCGTCCCAATTCCACGTATTACCATGACCGGGAGAATGTTCCAGCAGTGCAATATCACCGTTGCCCTGCATAACCCCTCCGGCAATGGCCTTCTGCACCCATTCCTGTGATAAGTCGATATCCACCTTGGTCAATCTCATTCCCAGCCGCAACATAAGGGAATATGCAAATGTCCTCCAACCATCCAGGTTTCCCCCATATATTACATCCGCTGACCCAAAGGAACCCGCAGCCGGATCCATTTGATCTATGGCACCTTCCAGATCTTCCAACATCCATGGATAGATATCCGACTGCTTGTCATAGAGCGGCTTGAATATTCCCTCGGTAGCTCCGAGCCCTCCTTCTTGATAGGGGATATCCCCATAGGCATCGGTTACGCGGTGCAAGGTGTAGACCCTCCATATTTTGGCAATAGCATTTTGGTTGATCAATTCGGGGTTTCCTTCCGTAGCGGCAAGTATTTCGACCAAGTTCCTCAAATGGGACTCATAGGCAGTTTCGAAAAAATTCCCGGTCTGGGAATTAACGATCCCCTTCTCCCCGTACCAAAAATCCTGGAGGGTGGCGTGATACTGCATAGCTCCCGACAAGTATTTGATATTGGTGCGGTTCCTGTCCTCGGTTCCCGTTCCCACTGTCCTGATTATGCTTGTGGTAAACAGGGTTTCGATATCCGCTTCCAAATAGGCATTGGGATCCTGGTTCATTTCCTCAAAACCTTCGTCACAGGACGAGATCACAAGGAAAATACCACAGAATATGGCCATTTTGGTCCCAAGAGTATTTAAACCGATTTTATTTTTGCCGTTCATATTGAATATTGTTTTAATTAGTGTGTGTTTCAACGTTTAGAATTTTACGTTCAAGTCAAATCCATAGCTTCTTGTGGTGGGCAGCCCGAAATTTTCCAGGCCCTGTCCGTTGCCACTGCTATAATTGGATTCCGGATCTATATTATCCGTGGTCTTATATAAAATGAGCAGGTTCCTGCCCACCAGGGAGAGACTGGCGCTCTTGAAAGGTGTTTTATCAAGGATAGAAGAAGGAAAATTGTATCCTACGGTAAAAGATCGCAATTTTATGAAGTCCGCTTTCTGGACAAAATCCTCCGTAATGCTGTAGGCTATCCCTCTGTAATAGTCCTGTGCGGACCTTGTAGTGCTATAGGGGTCCCCATTTTGATCTACCCCTGAGAGGATTATTCCATTCTCCCTTACCCCATTGGCGACCGTGCGTTGATGGAGCCCGAAATCGGTACCATAGGCATTAGTGGCCGAATAAATGCTACCGCCCCATCTACTGTCCAACAAAAAACTCATCGAAAAATCCTTGTAACTAAAATTATTCCCGAATCCCACCGCCAAGGGGGGAACGCCCCTTCCCAAGGCCTCCAAGGTCCCTGCAACGGGCAGTCCGCTGGTACTGTTATAGACGATATCGCCATTTGCATCACGAACCCTTCTGTTTCCGGCGATCATACCAAAGGGCATTCCTTCAAAATGGTATATGGCACCGTTCAAAGTTCTGGTCTGGGCACCCGGAAGCATCAATCTGTCCAGGTCATCGGAAATCTTTATCACTTCATTTTCGTTGTAGGCCATATTAAGGGTCATGTCCCAGTTGAGGCCGTTATCCGATCTTGGCAATGGTTTACCGGTCAGCATAAGCTCTATTCCACGGTTTTTCATTTCACCCACGTTTATGGCCACATTGGTGTAGCTACTGGAAGGAGCGATCGAGGCATTTACGATATCGTCCGTAGTGGTCCTATCATAGAGCGTAAGATCCACTCCCAGCCTGTTCTCAAAAAAGCGCATATCAATCCCTGCCTCCAAGGTAGTGGAGGTATAGGGTGTCAACGCACTTGGAATGGTTGCACTCGAAACATTTGTAAGGGTCTGCCCTGCATACTGTACCGCTTGGGCCGAATAGGATTTTTGTATGGCATACGGACTGGGGGCGCCTCCCCCCACTTGGGCCCAAGAAGTCCTTAGTTTAACGTAGTCCATCCACGACGGCATTGCTTCCCATACTTCCGAGGCGAGAAAACTAAGCCCCGCGGAGGGATAAAACAAACTGTTATCATCGATTGCCAGTGTAGAGAACCAATCGTTACGGCCACTTAACGTAAGAAACAGATAGTCGTTAAATCCTATGTCTGCGGAAGCGAACAAGGAATTGATCCCATATTTGGCATAATTTATTTCAAAGGTCTGGCTGCTACCATTACCGATAAAATATTGGTTGGGCAGGTTAAAATTACCACTGGCCAAATTGATACCATCAAAGGTATTCCGCATCTGATTGCCCCCGGCCAGGACGTTTATACTGAAATGATCCGACTCTTTGTTGAACCCCAAGATCGCTTCCAAATTGGTCTCCATGCGGAGTCCTTGATCGGTGGTCATGCTGCCGGTGGCCTGATACGCAAGACCGGTAGGGTTGATATAAAATCCGTCCGTGTTCATTTGATCGATCCCCACACGTGCCCTTGCATACAAATTTTCCGTAATGTTATAGGTGGTATTAAAAGAGCCGATCAGTCTTTTACGGGTGTCCCCGTTACGTACTTTGTTGACCACAAAATAGGGATTTGTCACGTAGATATAATCGCTCCATTGAAACTCATTGCCATTTTCCGAATATCCCGGGGCAAGTGTCCTAACGTCGATATTTGTAGCGATAAGCTGGGCACCGGCATTTGGGTTCCTATCAAAATCCCCCGGCCGCGTTCGGTTTTCCACTTCCTCCAAGGAATACTGGACATTTGCCTGGAACGTTATTTTCTCGGCAAGCGCGGCATTCAGACTAAGGTTGAAGGTCTTTCGGTTCATCGTATTATTGGGAACGATCCCCTTATTATCCATATTGGATGCCGCAAACCTGAAGTTGATCGATTCATTTCCGCCATTAAGGGCCAAGGTGTTGGAAATGGTAGATCCGGTCTGATAAAAATTATCAATATTGTTTCTCACTGCCGAATACGGTCTTGTACCTCCATCAGGCTGGATTACGGGGGAGCCATCCAATCTACTTCCCCATGATGTTCTACCAAAGGCGATGGCTTCCGCTTGGGTAGTGGGAGCTTGCCCTTGGGAGCCAGATCCATATTGATACTGCCAGTCTAAAAGATCGATGGGCTGGTCCATGGTAAAATTGGAACGATATTCTACCCCGATGCCCTGACGTGCCATACCGGATTTAGTGGTGATCAAAACCACTCCGTTTGCCGCACGCGCCCCATACAGGGCCGCCGCGGTGCCGCCTTTTAGGACTGAGATACTTTTAATATCATCGGGGTTTATGCTCGAAAGCCCATCCCCCCTATCCACTCCACCGTAGGTCCCGGGCGTGGAAGTATTTTCATTAGTAATGGGCATTCCATTGACCACATATAAAGGTTGGTTGTTCCCATTAAGGGAACCGTTTCCCCGGATGATCACCCTACTGGAGGCACTTGGTCCCCCTGAAGTACTTGATACGGTAACACCGGCCACCCTACCGGACAGGGCATTTCCCACGTTTATTTCCCTGGCTTTTGTCATATCGTCACCTGCAACCTCGGAAACCGCATAGGTCAGCGATTTTTTGGCCTTTGATATACCAAGGGAAGTGATCACCACTTCGTCCAATTGCTCCAGATCCTCGTCCATAACAACGTTTATGGTAGTCTGGTCGCCGACGGTAATTTCGGTACGTTTCATGCCAACATATGAAAAGATCAAGACCGCATCAGAGGAACTTACTTCCAAGCTATAATTTCCGTCAAAATCGCTCAGGGTTCCATTAACGGTCCCTTCTTCCAAAATGCTGACCCCGCCCAGGGCCACGCCATACGTATCGCTAACATTTCCTTTAACGTTCATCTGAATGGCCCCTTCCGTGTTCCCCTTCTTAATGGGCCCTATAGTTTCAGGGTCTTCGGTAATGGTTATATTGTTTCTTAAAATGGTGAACGTGTAAGGGGTCCTATTGGATAGTTCCTTGACCACTTTCCGTATATCCTCATTTTTAAATTCATATGTTCCCCTCAGCTCACGAACTAAATCGATTTCTTTACCGTACGCAAATTTGAAATCCGTTTGGCTTTCGATTTCGTTGACCACTACCTTCAGTGTGGGATTGGCCACGCTAAAGGAAATTTCTTGGGGACTTAAAAAGACCGGCACATAAAAAATTAATGCCAATAATAGTTTGTTCATATTTAATTTTATTTAAATTTGAAAATATAAAGAGCCTGTCGACACCATAAAATGTCGGTATTGTCTTTAGTTTTTAAATAAAAAGGGTTCTCTATTTGATCGTGGAAACCCTTTTTTATTTCCTTAATATTACTACTGTTCTGCTTTCCCTGTTTATTTCATATTCCATATTGTTTATGATTGATAATAAATTTAAAATTTCCGGTAGGGTATCCCCTTTGTTAATTCTTAAAGTGACCTGTGTATCGAGGATATGGGGAGGACCATCAAACTCATAATTAAAGCGCTTGCCAAGAAACCCTAGGAGTTCGCCCAGTTCAATATTGTCAAGGTCCATAAATGTATTGCCAAGGTCGAAGGTGAGGCCGGTATTGAATTTTCGTATGTGCGTCTTCCCATTTCTGTACGACAGACTTTCCCCAGGGATGAGTCCCCATGATTCTGCACGGTTCTCTACCGAAACCAAGACCCTTCCCGTGTAAAGGGAGATTTCCACATCCCTATCTCCGTTATCCCAGACCAAAAATTTGGTTCCCAAAACTTTGGTGACCGTAGATCCCGAGATTACCCTAAATTCCCTGGAACTGTCTTTTACTATATTAAAAAAGGCCGATCCCTCGAGTTCCACCCTCCTACTTGATTCAAAGTGCTCCTTAAAACTTATTTGTCCTCCGTTTTTAAGCAGTACCGTACTTCCATCGGGAAGACGTATCTCTTTATCGGTAATACCGTAATTATCTATTTTTATGGTATGGTTGTAAATTGCCGTATAGTAATATGTGGAACAGAGTACAAGTAGCATAGCGGCCACAAGACCCGCTCTCAGATAATTACTACGGCGTTTCTTTTCTGCAGTTGCCAAATTGACCTTACGGAAGCGTTTCCAGGATTCATCTATCCGATCTGCAGGTAGATCCTTATGGGGCAAATTCCACAAATAATCAAAATCAGGATTATCAAATTCTTTTTTTTTCACCTAAAAAAATATCATATTACAACACTATAACAATTGATATTTTAATAGTTCCTAATTTTTATATGTTAAAATTATTATTTATGCAATTCCTCCTTGATGAAGTTATGGGCGAGGTATATATGATGGGCGATGGTTTTCTTGGATATATTAAGGGATTCCGCTATTTCTTCGTATGTCAGGTTATCGATCTTATGGAGAATAAAGATATTCTTTCTTTTTGGGGGCAGCCGTTCAATGACCCTTCTTAAACGTTCCAACTTGTGGTTGAAGAGGTTTACGATACTGTCATCCTCCGCCTCTTCCGAAAGGAAACTTTCCCCAAATTCTGCAATTATTTTTGACTCCCTTTTCAGATGGTTGAGTATCAAATTTTTGCAAATCACGAAGATTTGGTTGTCCATGGGTACATTGTCCTTTAATTGGGCCCGATTTTCCCAGACCTTAAGGAAGGTTTGCTGGACAAAATCGTCCGAATCCATGGTACTTGAATGAAACCGCTTGGAAAAATGGTAGAGTTTTGAATAATATAACTTATAGACCCGCTCAAGGCATTTTACATCGCCATTTTTTAAGGCTCGAATTAAGAAATATGTATCCGAATTTTCCAAAGGAATTTACGATTAGGGCCGTTTATTGATCACACTGTTAAATCAAAATTAAATAAAATTAAAAATAAAGTTAAATAAAAATGATGAATAACAAAAAATAGCTTAAAAATTATATTTATTGTAATTAGTCCAAGTTTGGGCAACGCCCAATTTTGCGGTCAATGGCAGGACATTAGATTTTATACCGCCATTTAAGGGGATAACAATATGCCGCCAAAAATGGATTACTGACAATTGCTGCAACGGCAGGGGAAATCCTATCACTATGTCAGACCAGCTGCCTCCACTGGTTCCGCTTAGTATAAATGGGTCATGGATGCGAATACATATCCACAAACGCCCGCAACGCCCTTGATAGCGGTTCGTCCTTTCGAAAGGCCAACACGGTCTGCATGGTCCCCAGTTGTTTGTTCAGGCCATAGGTCCTTATCTTTCGGCCTGCATAATAGCTGCTTACCACTTCTTCGGGCAAGAGACTTATACCCGCCCCGGCCTCCACAAAGTTGATGATGCCTTCTATGGAGTTCAGGACCGTGCTTTTATAATGGACAATACCCTTGGAACCCAGCCAGGATTCCAATCGTTCCCTGAAAATGCACCCCTCGCCGAACACTACGATCTTTACGGGTCGACTTTTCAGCAGTTCCCGTAGATCTGGTCCGGTAGCTGCGGTCATTAACAGCAGTCGTTCTTCCTTGATCTTGACCTGTTCCAGTCCCTGTACGTCCAACGGGGCGGATACAAAGGCGGCATCCAGGTCGTAATTTAGCACCTCCTGAATCAATTTGCCCATAATGGCGGACCTGAATTCCAGTTCCACTTGGGGATAATCCTCTTCAAACTGTGCAAGGATATGAGGGACTTTTAGGGCCATGGTGGTCTCTATACATCCAATTTTCAGGTTGCCGTTTACGGCACCGTTGCCTTGGATATGGCTCTTGGCCTCTGCCACCAATTGCCCGATCTGCTTGCAGTACCGTATCAATATCTGCCCGCTTGGGGTGAGCTCCACCTTCCGGGAGGTCCGGAACATGAGTTCGGTGCCAAATTCTTCCTCCAAGCTCCTTATCCGTGCGCTTACGTTGGACTGTACGGTATACATAGCCGTGGCGGCCTTGGTAAAACTCCCACTGGCGGCTACGGCCTCAAATATTTTCAGATCGTGCATATTCATATTATCTATCATAAATAGTGATTAATACTATCGTTATTAATCGTTTTATGGAATCAAATATCTTACTTAATTTTGGATTGTCAAAATAGGGCTATCAATATTGAGCCTCCCTATAGCGGTTTCCTTTTCAATCTATTGACCTTGGATGATACAGCTGCTTTAGGGCCATAAAATATATAAGTCATGCAACATACAAAAGTACAGTATCGCAACATTGAAGTAAACGGGTTAAAAATGTTCTATAGGGAGGCCGGTAGGGCCGACGCCCCTACCCTGCTGCTCTTGCACGGCTATCCGACCTCATCCCATATGTTCCGGAACCTGATTCCCATCCTGTCCAAAAAATACCATGTTATCGCCCCGGACCTTCCCGGTTTCGGCTTTTCCGATGCCCCTGACCATAAGCGGTTCCAATATACCTTCGACAATCTGGCGAGCTGTGTACAGGAATTTATAGATTCCCTTGGGATGGACCGTTTTGCCATCTATGTTTTTGATTATGGTGCTCCCGTGGGCCTACGGTTGGCAATGGCCAACCCGGAAAAGATCAGCGGTCTCATCTCCCAAAACGGGAATGCCTACGAGGAGGGCCTGAGCTCCGAATGGCACCCCATACAGAAATACTGGAAAGATCCTTCCCAAACCAACCGCGAGGCACTTCGGGATTTTGTTTCCGAAAAAGCGACTTGGTTCCAATACCATGAAGGAGCCTCCGACCCGTCCCTGATCGCGCCCGAAACCTATACCCTTGACCAATTTTTTCTGGATAGGCCGGGCAATGTGGAGATACAACTGGATCTGGTAAGGGATTACAGGACCAATGTGGCACTGTACCCCAAGTTCCAGCAGTATTTTAGGACCTACCGACCCAAAACCCTTGTGGTATGGGGAAACAGGGATCCCTACTTCCTGCCCGCCGGGGCCGAGGCCTATAAAACGGACCTGCCGGATGCCACGCTAAAATTTTACGGTACGGGCCACTTTGCCCTAGAAACACATGTAAGGGAAATAGGAGCGGATATTATGGATTTTATGGCAGGGTTGTCCACATAAAATGGGGAGAAGCCCCCTAAGAGAGGAGTGGGCTATTTCAATAGTACTGGTCGGTATCCCTCTTGTGGTCAATAAGTTCCGTGGGGGACATACCGAAATGTTTTTTAAAAGCGAAAGAAAAATGCGATAGGTTTTCAAAACCTACTTCAAAATAGATATCCACGGGCCTGCGTTTCATTTCGGACAGTTGATAATAGGCCAGTTCCAATCTTTTTTGGGTCAGCCATCTTTGCGGGGTGGTCCTGAAGTGCTTAACAAAATCCCTTTTGAACGTTGAAAGACTTCTACCCGTTAAATAACCAAGCTTTTCCAATGGCATATTGAACATATAGTTCTTCTCCATAAAGCTGATAAGATCTACCTTGCCAGGTTCATCAAAATTGGCAAGAACCGCATCGATACCTTTATCGATCTCCCTTAAAATAACAATTGCCTCCGTTATTTTTAAGTCGGCAATCTGCTCGGGCAGTTTATTGGGAATGTCAAAATAGGGTAGTAAGGAACCTAAAAAACTGCTCAGCAATGCATGGTCCCTATAGATAGGGATCGTATGCCGCACCCCATTCTTTCCTTGGGAAGTCGAATTGGAATAGAAGCTTTTTAACCTTTTGGTGGATAGGTGTATGGCAACGGCTTTATGAGGTTTGCCATCTATGGGAAAATTACAGATGGTAGTAAGCCGGTTTCGTGGAACAAGAAAAATATCGCCCCCCTTAAAAACAAGTTCCGTATCGGCTTGGATCACTTTGCTTTCACCTTCGATCAACCAGACCAGGACATGTTCATCCAGTGTAATTTCCGTTTTAAAGTACTTTGCCTCCAAGACGGAAAGTTTAATTTCGGGTGTGATAAATCTTGCTCCTTGCATATATATTCCTATTTATTGTAAAAGTAGCCCGTTAACGAACAGGCTACTTTGCTTAAGGGCCAGAATAAATTTCGGGTTTTGTGGGTGATCTTGATCTGTTCGAGTGTTTTTTTTTTGCAACTTTTCCCGCTATTTCCGTTTTGGGCCTATCAAATCTTTCAAACCATTCGGAAAAAATGCTTCCACGAACACCACCGTATTCAAAAACTCCCTAATGGAAACTATCTTTCCGTCTTTTGAGACCAGATGCCCAATGTAATGTTGTTTGTAAGGTCTGCCATTGGCCATGGTAGCTCCGCTTTCATATTCCGCTACAACTTCGGTAGGGGTTTCCAATAGTACCTTGATGTTCTTAAAATGAAAATTGGGTGCTGCTTGTTTAACGGTACCCATGGTAGCTTCGATCGCTTTTTTCCCTTTAATGTTCGAAGGCAACCCAAGGCTGACCACGTAAGGAGCTTCAATATATGCGCTATCGGCAAAAAAAGAGGCAGATGACCCAGCATCTCCCTTACCTACACTTTCCAAAAAACCTTTTAACAACATGGAGGCGGTCTTGGCTTCTTGTTGGGCGTTTGCCACGCCCATTGCCATGGTAACCATCGTAACTATAACAATTAAACTTTTGCGTATCATTTGTTCTTAATTTAAAGGGTTGCACGGGATTATTTTACTTCAAAAAGAATATTTGTCATCTGCTCGCTCAGTTTCCATAGAAGTTCGGCATTGGCCGGGTCCAGCGCATAGGGCATGACGCCACTTTGATATTTGGTCCGCTCCGTGGCCATGTCCGCAACATTTACATCTTCGCAATAAACACCGCTTATGTCGTTTAAGCCTTGGGCGGTGGCACACCATACCGTTGTGGCGGCGCCTTGTGGAATATCCTTTAACGAAGCGGCCACTTCCGGAAGCAAATTTCCATCCAGATCACAGAATCCCATTTGATGGAACAATTCCACCGAAGCTTCCCTTGCCAGGTCGGTACCGTTTACGGAGCCAGGATGGACCGAGTACACGTTTATGTTAAATGATCTCGCCTTTACGGCCAATAACATAGAAAATAGAATTGTGGCGGTCTTTGACCGTCCATACCCCTGCAAGCTTTCATATTCCCTGTTTTCAAAATTAGGGTCGTCAAAATCAAAGGGTGCAAAATGATGTCCCTGTGAAGAAAGGTTTACTACCCTGGCCCCATTGGCTTTCTTTAAAGAAGGCCATAATTTCGCCGTAAGGTGAAATTGTGCCAAATAGTTTACGGCAAACTGCGATTCAAGTCCACGATCGTCCCTTCGTAAAGGTACCCACATAATTCCCGCATTGTTGATGAGCATGTGCAAGGGTCTGCCGGAAGCCAAAAATTTTGCGGCAAATGCGTCAATGGAATCGGGATCTATCAGATCCATTGGTTCTATTTCCACATGGTCGATTCCCTGGAGGTTTATCGTTGCTTTTTCGATGTCCCTTGCAGGAACAATGACCGTTGCCCCTGCATTTGCAAGTGTTTTTACCGTTTCCAATCCAATGCCCGTGTTACCACCGGTCACAATGGCGATTTTGCCGGTTAGGTCCACCCCTTTGATCACTTCCCTTGCAGTAGATCCTGCGTTGAAGCCGGAAGCAATTGGCTTCTGCAGCGTTCCATTGAAATTGTTTTGTCCCATTTTTTAAATTTTTACAGGACAAAAGTAGATGGCATTTTACGGAAAGGCTTTGTTTAAAAGTCCAGATGTGCTTTGTTGAAAAGGCCGTCTGGATTGATGAACGTTGAATTTTGAATGAGGAATGATGGGTTATAAATGGAAAAATTTACATGCACCAAATCTGTTATGGAGGTAGGGCGCAGCGGAGCTGCTTAGCTATTCAGTTATGGATGATGGAGCGAAAAAGGAGTATATCGATCGTTCCACATAACCGCATAACCACGTAACCCTATAACCGAAAATCAATGTAGAATTAGCAATGATGGAGGGAGAATTTTGATTTTTGCATACAGATCTTTTATCAGGTTACGGCGCAGCGGAGCCGCTTGGTTATGCAGTTATGGATGATGAATATTGAATGTAGAATTTTGTTCTGTTACCTGTTTGACCCTTACCAAAATTTTATCCCTTTCCCGAAATGTCGAAGAGTGCAATTCTTTCCTATAATAATCTTGCAATGGCCGATCTTTTCCCTGGGGAGCCGAAACAACGGGAGCCTTGCTACCACGATTTTCCCTATTTGGCGGATATCCCCCTTAAAAATGCCGTTTTTACCCCGTTGCTGGGTCAAAGATTGCCTTAAATTTGTAACATATGGATAAATATCCCGAAAGATCGATTCCGGAACTGTTCCATTGTAAACGGAACGGATACATCATTTTTTGGGGTTCAACAATTAACACGACCTAATCCTTTCAAAATGAAGAAAAAAATTCTTTTTGTCCTTTGCCTTCTGTTCGGGCTGATGTTCATCAACGCCGGTCTGAACAAATTCCTGAACTACATGCCTATGCCAGAAAACATTCCGGAGGAATCGTTAAAGGATTTTCAGGCACTCATGGAAATCGCTTGGTTGATGCCACTGATCGCTTTGGCCGAGATCGTTGGTGGCCTTTTAATTATTATGCCCAGAACGAGGGCCTTGGGCGCCTTGGTCATACTTCCCGTAATGGTGGGCATTTTACTGGCCAATTTTTTGGTGGATACCAGTGGTCTGCCCATTGCCCTTCCCTTAGCAGGCATTTTGGTCTGGATCTTTTTCGAGAATAAGGAGAAGTACCGTCCATTGTTCCAATGAACAGAAATAGGATCATGAGAACAAAACGCTCTCTTAATAAAGAATCAATAACTTAAAATAAGTATTATGTCAACAAACAGGGTCGCCCTTCACAGGGTTTTTACCGCTTCCCCGGAAAAGGTATTCCGGGCCTTTTCCAACGCAGATGCCATGTCTTTCTGGCTGCCCCCATATGGGTTTACATGTAAGGTACATGAACTTGATTTCAAGGTGGGGGGCATCCATAAAATGTCGTTTACAAACTTTGGTACGGGCAATGGACATTCCTTCGGCGGGAAATATCTGGAAATCGAACCAAATGAGGCCATTACGTATACAGACAAATTTGATGATGCCAATATAGCAGGGGAGATGACGGTAACGGTAAAACTTACCAAAGTATCATGTGGGACCGATCTTCATATCGTACAAGAGGGAATCCCAGAGGTCATCCCTGTGGAAATGTGCTATCTGGGCTGGCAGGAGTCCTTGGAAAAATTAAAAAAATTGGTGGAACCGGATATACCCGATGCCTAAATTCCACTTTGGGCAACTGCGCAATGGCCATTCGGCCTTTCGCCATCAATACAGGTCAATATGGGCCATCTTTCAGATCGGGAGATGGCCCTTATGGCGTCTTTTGTTCTTTTTCCACCTCTTTGGCGACCTCCTTTTTTGGCCTCAACACCCCTATCATTTGTCCAATTCCCAGCCCAAAGTAAGCCCTGTCCTTATTTATCTGAACCATTGGGGAAATAGTTATTCCGACAGTGCTTGTAAACGGCAATTCGATTTTTGGGTTTATGATAAGGCCGACCGTATAATAACGACCATATTCCCAGCTGTAATCGCTACCTACAGAAAAACCATCAATACGTGTCCAATTCTTCGGTTCCCTAATCCCCATATATCCAACACCAAGGTTAAGGTTGATCCTTATGGTCCCTTTATCGTTCAATTTATAGATTTTGCCTACCGCCAGTTGATAATTGGTCATATAGTCGAACGGACCATTTAAGCCAAGTAACAGCAATCCGAGAATACCCGAACTATAGTCTTCGGGAATGGAGTGGGGGTTTCTTATATGCCCGCTGTACCCGATCTTAAAAGCGTATTTTTCCTTAAGCACATAGTTCAGGTTCATATCCAACCCAAAATAATTGCCGATACCTACCTCAGTCGTCAGGTACAGACCATTGCTTTCCGCAAACTGTGCATATGCGCTTGAAAGCCCGTTCATACATAAAATCAATAGTGCAACTTTTTTTATAATGGATTCCATGTATGGCGTTTGTCTTAAGAAAGATCCTTTGCAATTTTTTGATAGGTCACAACCAGTATTCCTATACTTATATACCACAGCTCCATAATACGCTGCCATACCAAGAAGCACAACTAAGCGGGTAAAAGTCGGTCAGCCCTTATTTATAATGGCCATTTCCGTAGATTACCCAAGACTATTAGACCTTTTAACAGCCACGACAAGCATCCCAAGTTTACTTCCATAAATGTTGATCTTGCCCGGCGGGGCTAGGAGTCATTATCAGGAGCAGGTAGGATTGCATGGCCCGTAAATCTTCCGCCAATGTAGGGATAGGTTTCTACATGGAAATGGCCAAAAGGTTATCTTTGGGTAAACAAACCCACGGAAAGATATGCCGGAACTTTAACTTTGGATAAACTTTAGAACGATGGAAAGGTTCATTGCCAATGATAAACAGAAAGCATTCCCCGACCTCCTTACGATTTCACCTGGAGCCTGTATCAATGATCGCATTTTCACTTATATTTGAGTAACCCCCTCTAGTTGACCTTTGTAGCCAATATCAGGTCGTGCCGCAGCGTATCCCGACACTGATGATGGTGTACCCAAGGAAAAAAAATCATTTCATTGTTGTAATCCAATTTGTGCCATGGTCAATTTTATTGAAAGTGTTCTAAAACACCCGGAATTTTCCCGACAGTTCAGCTGTGGCGGCAGTCTTATTACGGTTTTCGACTGTCCCCTTGAAGCCAGGCTCATGAAAAACCGCTTTACCGATCTATGGAGCCAGAACAACTATATTTTCTATGTGGTAGATGGAAGAAAGGTCTGGCACACCGCCAATGGATCGTACGATCTTAAAAAGGGCAGTTGCGTATTCGTGCAAAAGGGCGCCAGCATCATCGAACAGTTTTTTGATATTGGCTTTTGCCTGGTGCTCTTTTTTATTCCCGACCATTTTATCTGTGAAACGCTCAAAGCCCTTTCCGTTCCCATCCGCCAAATGGATAGAGCATATGGTCCGGTAATGCAGGTGCGGACCAGTAGATCTTTGGAACTGTTTTTTCTGTCGATGTCATCCTATTTTTCACAAACAAAAGAACCGGACAAAGGGCTGCTTGAACTAAAATTCCGCGAACTGATCTTGACCCTTGCCGATGAACCGCAGAATGCGGAACTGCTCTCGTATTTCTGTTCCCTGATGAACGAACCCAGATCTGCGAACCTACTGCGGGTTATGGAGGACAACTACTGCTTCAACCTGAAACTGGACCAGTATGCCGAACTTTGCCATAGAAGCCTTTCGGCCTTTAAAAGGGATTTTAAAAAGACGATGCATATCACCCCTGGCAAATGGTTACTGCAAAAACGGTTGGAACATGGACTCCAACTACTTAGCAACACGCATAAAAGCATCAACGAGGTAGCGTTTGAAAGCGGTTTTGAAAACGCCTCCCACTTTACCCGCTCTTTTAAAGTACGTTACCAAGGTACGCCCTCTTCGATCCGTAAAACATTGTCGGTCTGAACCTTTAAGGATGTTTTTTGGACTTTACGGCAAAGCCGGATATCGGTTTATCCTTTAATTTAGGGACTATGAAACATTGAACCCTTTAAAATAAAAAGATGCCCAAAACAACACCTTTCCAACAGAATCCGAACAAAGCCCTATGGGAAAAGGGCGACTTTACCCAGATTGCGGACACGATGCGTGCCAGTGGTGCGGAACTTGTATCAAAACTCGGAATTACAAAAGATCTTACCATCCTTGACCTTGGGTGCGGTGATGGCACTACCGCTATACCGGAAGCCAAGTTGGTCGCCGAGGTTCTTGGGGTGGACATAGCGAGAAACCTCATTGAGGCTGGAAAGAAAAACGCTAAGAAAGAGGGCCTTACCAACCTTAGGTTCCAAGAAGGGGATGCCATGGATCTGGATTTTCTACCTGACGGGGAATTCGATATGGTCATCAGCATTTTTGGTGCCATGTTCGCCCCGAGACCCTTTGACGTAGCCAAAGAAATGGTGCGCCTTTTACGAAAAGGCGGAAGGATCGTTATGGGAAACTGGATTCCCGGTGACCCAACGATGGTCGCACAATTATTAAAGATAAGCTCCGCTTATACACCATTGCCGCCCGAGGGTTTTGTAAGCCCTATGTTATGGGGGGTAGAGGCAAATGTAGTGGAGCGTTTTACGGCCCAAGGAATTCCAAAGGAAAATATATCCTTCAGCAGGGAGACCTTTACCTTCCATGCCCCTTATCCCCCATCGAAATTTGTCAGGAAGTTCAAGGATTACTATGGGCCTACCATGAACGCTTTTGAGGCTGCCGCAAAAAATGGGATGGCAGCAGATCTGGAGCAGGAACTGCAAACGCTGTTCAACGATCAAAACCAAAGCGGTAAGAAGGAGGCCACCGTTATACCCGCAACCTTTTTAAAAGTGACCATACTTAGTTAAAGAGGCAGAAATTTTAGTGAACTTACCTGAGGATTAGTAAGAAAATTGATTTGCCGTTTGCTTACGATAAGGTTTTCATTTTCCAGAAAAATATGCCAAAAAAAAAGACCGCTAGTGCGGCCTTTTTTTAGGATTTGAGGGTAT
>TARA_R110002020_G_scaffold57596_5_pt1 | contig 58530 bp, 51 predicted proteins | sample TARA_R110002020 | Tara Oceans TARA_R110002020 (sample SAMEA4396489) | marine metagenome | biome: Westerlies Biome; feature: [MES] marine water layer (ENVO:01000295) within the mesopelagic zone...; material: water (ENVO:00002006), including particulate matter (ENVO:01000060) such... | reverse complement strand
TCGCCGAGGTCCCGGGCACTCATAGTGGCGAGCCGCGACAGCGTATTCCAGATCGTCTGGCCGGTCTCACCGATTGCCGCCACGGACTTCTCCCGGAGCTTTTCTGCCAAAATGTCGTCGGGCAGCGGCTCGGTAAGATCGTGCGAGACCACGATCTCCGTCCCGCCTTTCAGTGTAACGATCCCGATAGCTTGCAAATCGGTGACGGCATCGTCGCCGGTGACTCTAATCCTGTCGGCGAATACCGCGAGCTCGGCGTCATTGGCGAGGGCGTCGGTATAGGTACGGTCGTCCACGGTCCTGTCGCCACGCATGGCCATTCCGGCAAGCCAGTTGTAGCTGAACTTCACTTCTAGGCCAGTGCGGGGCCGTTTGATGTCGCAGACCCGCAGCCAGCGCGGATTTGTCCGAAGCGTAAAACTGGCGACATCGTTCAAATCGCGCCCTTCCAGCTCTTTTGCGCCGAGGAGCGCTCCGATCATCGCATGAGTGCCGTGGCAGCACGCATGCAGCTTGTATTTGTTGTCCTCGAAAAGAAACGTTTGCGGCTTTGCAAGGCCTGCCCCCGGATCCGCAAGCGATGTATGTGTCTCGACGAAACTTTGCTGCCCCAGCAGGCCATCGTCGGCCGAGGTCATTCCAAGTTTGGCGAGTTTGGCGCATTCGATCCCGTTCGAGGCTGCACTGCCCGCATTGTACGGCTTGCCCATCGTTCCGAACTGCGATTTCAGTCCCGAGGCCCGCGTGGCGCACAGGCCAATGGCGTATCGCATCTCCTGAGCGTTCAATCCGTAAAGGCGGCCGGCAGCCAAGGTCGCGCCAAACGCGCCTGCCGTCGCTGTCTGGTGAAAGCCGATGTCGTAATGCGCCCGTCCGAGAACGAGGCCGATCCGTATGGCGGCCTCTGCCCCGACGAGGAACGCGTTCACTACCTCTGTGGCAGACGCATCGACCTCTTCGCCAGCGGCCAGGGCGGCTGAATAGATTCCCACGGACAGATGGCCGACGTGGCCGAAATGTGTGTCGTCATAATCGAGCGCATGGCTGGTTGCGCCGTTGACAAGGGCCGCCATGCGGGCAGGAGCGGCGTCGCCTCCGAAGACGGAAGCAGCGCCCCGGCCGACTTCTTGTTCGGCCAACATGCGCAGTTTTTCGGCTACCGGCTCGTTGACGCCCGCTATACCGCAGGTCATCCAGTCAAGGAGCGAGAAGCGAGCTAGGATAAGTGCGCGGACGGAGAGTTTTTCTGCAGGCAAGGCAGCCAGTTCGATGAGGTGGTCGATGAGTACCATATCATTCCTTTCTTCTGGACCTTCGTTGTTATCTAACATTCTATTTACGAGCTTGGAGCCAAGTCTCGGTCGGCTTGAGGAAAAATGTCACATCGTAGGACGTGGCGGCAGAAAGGAATTCTTCGCCCATCGCTACAACAGGTTTGCCGCCCATAAATCGGCCTGAGACGGGGGTCACAACCGCTTGGCAATTTCTTCCAGCATCACCTCGGTCGCGCCACCGCCGATGGCGTGGATCCGCGCGTCGCGAGACATGCGTTCAACCGGAGTTTCGCGCATATATCCCATGCCGCCATGGAACTGAACGCAATCATACAGCACCTTGTTGACCAGATCGCCGCAATAGGCCTTGACCATCGAAACCTCTTTGACGCACTCTATCCCCTGCGCATCCTTCCAGGCCGCGCTGTAGACCAGTTGGCGTCCGGCCTCGACTTGGGCGGCGCGTTCGGCAAGACGTTGGCGGATCACCTGTTTATCCCACAGAACGCCGCCAAAGGCGGGGCGATCTCTCACATAATCCAACGTCAGTTCTATGGCTTTCTGCGCCTCGCCCATGGCCATCGCCCCCAGAACCGTTCTTTCGTTCTGGAAGTTCTTCATGATGGCGTAGAACCCCTGGTCAACCTCTCCCAGGATCTGGTCGCCGGTGACACGGACGTTGTCAAAGACCAACTCTGCGGTGTCCGAGCACAGCCACCCGGTCTTGTTCAGCTTCTTGCCGACCGAAAAGCCCGATGTGCCTTGTTCAACAGCAAAGATCGTCACTCCGCGCGAACCTTTTGCCTCGGTATTGGTCTTGGCGGCGACGAAAAACAGATCGCCATGCACCCCATTGGTGATGAACATCTTGGTGCCGTTAATCAGCCAGCCATTGCCGTCACGGATCGCGCGTGTACGCATTCCCGCCACGTCAGACCCGGCGCCGGGTTCGGTTACGGCAACGGCACAAATGCTTTTGCCTGACGTGATGCCCGGCATCCAGCGTGCCATCTGTTCGGGTGTGCCTACATTGGCCAGATGCGGACTGGCCATATCCGTGTGCACCAGCAAGTCAGCCGAGAAGCCTCCGAATGTGCAGCGGCCCAGCTCTTCAGCCAGCACGACGCTGGCCATCGTATCCAGATCGGCTCCGCCATATTGCTCGGGGTAGCGCATACCAAGAAAGCCCAGTTCGCCCATTTTGGCGAAAACCTCGCGCGGAACTTTGCCTGCTTCTTCCCAGGCGTCGCCGTGCGGCACGATCTCGGCCTCGACAAAGCGGCGGATTTGCTCGCGCAGCATGGTCAGTTCGTCGGAAAAGTATGGGTTGATCATGGTCATTCCTCGGGATCGATGGTGATCAGAACGGCGCCCATATCGACGCTTTCTCCGGCTGCATAATTGATCTGGGCGATGACGCCCGCACAGGGCGCGGTCAGGGTTTGCAAAAGTTTCATTGCATCGATTACGAGAACCGGCTGTCCGGCGGTGACGGCATCGCCGGGCCGGACCAGAACGTCCGAAACTAGGCCGGGCATTGGCGCGCTCACCAGATTGCCGGCATCCAGCGCGGATTCGCCCGCCGCCTGAATGATCCCGTCGCTGTCCAGAACGTTAAATGTGGCGCGCCCGGTTTCGCCATCCAGCGTAACGGCATCGCCATCGATATCTGCGCGCACGCTGCGGCGCATCCCGCCGGTTTCATAACTCAGCGTGCCGTCGCGCAGGGCGGCGTTGTCCATTTCAATCGGCGCCAGATCGGGAAGCGTCACGATATGGCGTCCGTCGCGCCCCTCGATGCGGGCGTTATTGCCGTCGATCCGGTAAAAAGCGGCGCCGCGGCGCCCGGACGGCTCGGTGACGCGCCACGCCTCCAATGCGGTCCATGGATCAGATCCGCCCCCGTCATTTTGAGCCAGAAAGCGGGTCAGAACGGCCTCGGCCTGCTGATGAGGGCCGGGCATTGGCGCGCGCCACCCATCGCGATAGGCCGCACCGAGCGATGCCGTGCCGTGCGTCCCGGCGACAAAATCCGGTAAGGCCAGAAGATCGCGCAAAAAGGCGATGTTGGTGCCGGGGCCGGTGATGCGATACTTGGCCAACCCCTGTTCCAGAAGCCGGATGGCCGATGCCCTGTCGGGCGCGGAGCTGATCAGCTTGGCCAGCATGGAATCGTAATAGTGGCTGACGGTGCTGCCGGCGCGCACACCGCTGTCGACCCGCAGGCCGGGCATGTCGGGCGCGGCGTAGCTGGTGATTTTGCCGATCTCGGGGCGATAGTTGTTGGCCGGGTCTTCGGCGGCGATGCGGGCCTCGATCGCCCATCCGGTGCAGGTGATGTCGTCTTGTGCGAACGGCAGCGCCTCGCCCCCGGCGGCGCGCAACTGCCAGGCGGCGATGTCGATGCCGGTGACTGCCTCGGTCACCGGGTGTTCCACCTGCAGGCGGGTGTTCATTTCCAGAAAATAGTATTCGCCGGTATCGGCATCCAACAGGAACTCAACCGTGCCGGCGCTGTCATAGCCGATGCCCTTGGTCAGCCGCACCGCGCTGTCGAGCAGGCTGGCGCGAATGTCGGCTGCCAGCCGTGGCGCGGGGGCCTCTTCGATCACTTTCTGATGGTTTCGTTGCAGCGAGCAGTCGCGTTCAAACAGGTGCCGCACATTGCCCCGTTGGTCCGCAAGGATCTGCACCTCGATATGGCGCGCGGCGCCGATATAGCGTTCCAGCAAGACCTGCCCATCGCCAAAGGCGGCGACGGCCTCGGCCCGCGCAGCAGTCAGTTCGGCGGTGAATTCGGCAAGATCATGCACCTGCCGCATGCCGCGCCCGCCGCCGCCGGCGCTGGCCTTGATCAGCAACGGCACGCCGACGATATGCGCCTCGGCCAGCAAATGCGCATCGGATTGGTCATCGCCGTAATAGCCCGGCACAACCCGCACGTTTGCCGCAACCGCCGCCGCCTTGGCCGCAATTTTTGATCCCATCAGCGCGATGTTTTCCGGGGACGGTCCGACAAAGACCAGACCGGCATCGGCGCAGGCCTGCGCAAAGCCTGCGTTTTCAGCCAGAAATCCATAGCCGGGGTGAATCGCCTGCGCGCCGGCCTGTTTGGCAGCCGCAATGATCCGGGCGCCATCCAGATAGCTCCGGGCGGCCTCGGCCGGTCCGATATGCACCGCTGCGTCGGCGGCAATCACATGCGGCGCATCCCTGTCGGCATCGGAGTAAACTGCGACCGCGCGCAGACCCAGGTCCTGACAGGCGCGCACGAGGCGCACGGCAATCTCGCCACGGTTGGCTATCAGAACGCTTGAGAATTTCATTTGCCCGTCCGCCATGGGGGCAGCTTCTTGCCCAGAAAACTGTTGATGCCGGTGGCGCCTTCATCGGTTTCCCATGCGTCTGCCAGGCGATCGGCGGTGTAGATCATGTTGTCGTCGATGCCGTGGCCGGCAACGTAGGCAATCAGCCGCTTGGTTTCGCCGACTGCGCCCAAAGCCGCCTCAAGATGATCGGCAATGATCGCGTCAATCCGCGCATCCAGATCGTCGGGCGATGCCGTTTCGTTCAGCAATCCGATCTTCTCGGCCTTCGCGGCGCTGAACAAGGCCCCTGACAGCATCGTGGCCCGCGCATTGGCCGCGCCGATGCGGGCCACCACATGCGGCGAGATATTGGCCGGGATCAGCCCCAGACGCACTTCGGTCAGGCCAAAGCGCGCGGTGTCGACGCCCACGGCAATATCGCAGACCGAGATCATCCCGACCCCGCCGCCATAGGTCGGGCCCTGAATTCGCCCTATCAGCGGTTTGGGCAAGCCGTTGAGCGCATTGAGCATATGCGCCAGCTTGCTGCTTTCGCGAATGCGGGTGGCGCGGTCGGCCTCGGCATTCTCTTTGAACCAGTTGAAATCGCCGCCCGCGCAGAAGCTTTTGCCTTCGCCGCTGAGGACCACGACCCGAACGCCGCTGTCTGCCGCCAACAGGTCCGCGGCTTGCTTGAGCTCCTCAATCAGCTGTCCGTTCAACGCGTTGTGCTTGTCGGGCCGGTTCAGCGTCAGGCGCGCCACGCCGCGTGCGTCCTGTTCAAGAGTGATCGTCTGAAATGTCTGGCTGGTCACAATAGGGTCCTACATGCGGTAAACTGGAGAATGCCCGGTTGCATCAGGCGTGCTGGACACGATCGACAGGCAAAGACCCAGCACATCGCGGGTTTGCGCAGGCTCGATGATGCCATCGTCCCAAAGCCGTGAGGTGGCATAGTATGGGTCCGATTGTTCGCCATACTGGGCGCGCACGCGGGCTTCGATCTCGTCCAGCTCGGCCTGCGTGGCGGCGGGCGCTTTGACATTGGTGCGGCGCAGCTCCAGCATCACGTTGCTGGCGATATCGGCCGACATCGTGGCCAGCACGGCGCTTGGCCATGCAAACAGGAAGTTCGGCCGAAAGCCACGCCCGCACATGCCGTAATTACCCGCCCCATATGAGCCGCCCACAATGACCGACAGCTTGGGAACCCGCGCGACCGCCTGAGCGTAAACCATTTTGGCGCTGTTTTTGGCTATGCCCTCGCGCTCGGCGTCGGTTCCGACCATGAAGCCGGTGATGTTGTGCAGGAACAGCAGCGGGATATTGCGCTGACCGCAAAGAGTTATGAAATGCGCGGCCTTCAGCGCCGATTGCGACAGAAGCGCGCCGTTATTGCCGATGATCCCTATCGGATGGCCATGAATGCGCGCGGTGCCGCAGACCACGGTATTGCCCCATTCGGGTTTGAATTCACTGAAGCCGCTGTCATCAACGGTGCGCGCGATGATCTCGCGCACGTCATAGGGCATTTTGGGATCGGCGCTGATCACCCCTTCAAGCTCTGATGCGGGGTGTCGCGGCGGCAGCACCGGTGCGACCTTGGCTGGCTTGCGCTCGAAATTCGTCTCGCCGACCAGAATGCGGGCCAGCGCCAGCGCCTGATCCTCATCGGCCACCAGATGGTCGCTAACGCCGGAGACCCGCGTGTGCATTGCGGCGCCGCCCAAGGTTTCGCCGTCAACCTCTTCGTTGATCGCAACCTTGACGATTGACGGGCCACCCAGATGGATGCGTGCGTTGCCGTCAACCATGATTACCTGATCGCTCAGCGCCGGAATATAGGCGCCGCCAGCTGTGCAACCACCAAACACCACCGATATCTGCGGCAATCCGGCCGCCGACATCCGGCACTGGCGATGAAACGAATTGCCAAAATGGTCACGGTCGGGGAATACCCTGTCCTGTTCCGGCAAATAGGCACCACCGCAATCCACAAGATAGAGGCAGGGCATGCGGTTTTGCTCGGCGATCTCCTGAGCGCGCAGATGTTTTTTCACCGTTTCGTGGAAAAAACTGCCACCTTTGACCGTGGCATCATTGGCGATGATGACCACATGCTTGCCTTTTACAAGGCCAATACCAGTGACGATGCCGGCCGCCGGAACTTGATTGTCGTACTGACCCCAGGCGGCAAGCGGCGATAGTTCCAGAAAGGCAGTGCCGGGGTCGATCAGTCGGTCGATCCGGTCGCGCACTAAATGCTTGCCGCGATAATGGTGGCGGGCGCGCAGTTTTTCGGCACCCCCGGCTGTGGCGATGGCCATGCGCGCGCGCAGGGTTTCCTGCAGGCGCTGCGATTGCACCTTGTTCTGGTCAAAAACCGGAGATCGAGGATCTATCCGGGACGCGATGCGGCTCATGCTTTGTCTCCGCTCTGGGTGAGAATCCCGTTCATAAATGTGTCGGCATAGTCATCAGCAAGCTCCTCGGCGCTGCCCTTTTGGGGGTCGAACCATTCAAGCGTCGCGTTCAACGCGCCGATCAACAGCAGGCGGAACCGGGGCAGATTGACATCATCTCTGATCGCACCACGTGCCTGCAGGCCCGACAACAGGTCGTCCAGAAAACTTTCATATGCATGGCGGACAGGCAGGTTAGCTTCGCGTACCGCAGGCGGCACCTGACCGAATATCCGGACATTAGCCGAGGTATAATCGCCATGTTCCAGCAAAGCACACAGATGGCCGCGCAATACGGCGCGAAACACGTCGCTAGCAGGCGACCCAGCGGGCAGAGCCTCAATCCGCGCCCGCGCCTCATTGTGAACCACTCGGATGCCGACATCCAGAATTTCGACGATGATCGCGTCCTTCGAGGCAAAGTGATAGTAGATGCTGCCAGCTTTGATCCCGGCGGCCTGCGCGATCATCCGCAGCGATACGGCCCCATACCCGTGCTGACCAAACAGCAAAGCCGCCGCATCCAGAATGCCTGCGCGACCGACCTCGGGTTTCTCTGCTACTTCTTTAGTCGATATCATCTTGGCCAGCGGAAAAGCTATTCACCTAACAAGTGTTAGGTAGAATTTTATGCGCTGTCAACCCGGTTTTCGCGTCATGGAAACTCTCGCCGTGGGAATGGTTAGAGGCCAAGCCCTAATTCACCGTCATATTCGATGAGAGGTTTGGACTTCATCAAGGCCAGCGGCCCAAAGCCGCGCTGAAAGGCCGAACATATGACCGCACCAGTCCCGCGTGATCAAATGTCTGAAAAAGACCTAGCCGTCGCAAAGCGGGTCGTTCCAGATATGACACCTGGACTGAAATTTACAGTTGAGTTATGGCCATTCCGACGTGCACGGAAGGGTCCGCGATACTATTTTGACAGCCCAGCAAGAAGCAGTTTTTGCAGTATCTCTACAAGCTCGGACAGAGAAATATTCCCTTCTTGCCCCGCCTTTGCGGGGTCGAACCATTCGACTGTCCAGTTCAACGCGCCCAACATGACCTGACGCAATGGGACAATCCTGATGTCGGGACGCAAACAGCTAGATTTCTGCGCGTTTTCCAAGATGCGGTCCCAAAGCTGTGCATACTCATGGCGAATAGGCCAGTGGCGGGCGCGTACATCGCTTGGCAACTGGCCGTAGATTCGAATGTTTGCCGAGGTAAATTCACTGACCTGAAACAGGCATTCCATATGCGCCTTAATAGCGTCAGCCACTATTCTCAGGTCCTCCTCCTGCTCTCGGTTCGAAACAGTCCTGGCAACTTCCCGTAACAAAACCCGCAAACCCTTGTCCAGGACTTCGTCCAGGATGTCGTCTTTCGACCGGAAATGGTAATAAATGCTGCCCGCCTCGATCCCCGCCTCGCTTGAAATTGCGCGCATTGTCGCCGCCTTGTAACCGCGGTCGCGAATGATCCCCGCCGCTGCGGAAAGCACTTGTCGGCGTGTCTGGGCTGCTTTGCTGGAATCTGCCTCAGGGTTAGAAAATTGCTTATGGTCAAGCTTAGATGCAAGAACCGGTGGATGTCCTTTTATGGCCATCCCATCCAGCAGCAGTTTTGTCACCCGCTCCGACAGCGCCGCGACGGGATAACGCTCGGCATCATACCATTCGACAGTCCAATTAAGCGCCCCGAGCACAAACTGCCGTACAGGCTTGATCGCAATATCGGCGCGAACACAACCGTTCTGTTGGGCTTCAGTCAAAAAACCGTTCCACAGGTCAGAATATGCTCGGCGCAGCGGACGGTGCTTTCGGCGCAACTCTTCGGATAGCGTTGGAAAGTTGCGAATATTGGCAGATGTGAAATCGCTTTCGGAAAGAAGAAACGTCAGGTGCGTATTGACCATCTCTGACAGGGTTTGCCGGAAACCCTTGTTCTGCGCCTTGGCTTTGGCCAAAACCTGACGCGATTCATTATAAAGGCGGCGCAAACCAAGCTCCAGAACTTCGTCCAGAATATCTTCTTTTGATGGGAAATGATAATAGATGCTTCCGGCTTCCATATTTGCGAATTTGGCAATCTTGCGCATGGTCGCGGCATTGTATCCCTGGTAGCGGAAATACCGAGCGGCAGCAGCGAGGATCATCGCTCGCGTCTGTTTCGATTTGCTCTGCTGTCCGTCTTGCGGCAGCGGTTTCAGGTTCTTGGAGTTCATTGCCATGGATAAATACCTCTGGACACACCGATATCAAGCAGATAAATTCAAACATATGTTAGATTTTAACCTTGCGTAAGAAATCGGCAAGGGTCTGAGAGGAGTTTCCAGATGCGTGGACTGCGAGGAAAAAGAGTCATTGTCACGGGTGGTGGCAGCGGGATTGGACGCGAAGTGTGCAAGCGTTTCGCCGAAGAAGGGTCCGAGGTTGCGGTGTTTGACCTCAATGTGGATGGCGCTGCCGAAACCGTATCGCATATCGAGGCAAATGGTGGAAAGGCCAGCGCCTACGCTGTCGATATCGCGGACCGCGCCGCGGTCGATGCCGCCGTCAATGCATTTGAAGCTGGCGGGCCTATCGATGTTCTGGTCAACAATGCGGGCTGGGATGTCGCAAAGCCGTTCCTCGATACCGATGTCGCCTTGTGGGATAAAGTGATTGCGGTAAATCTATATGGACCCCTGCACATGCATCACGCTGTACTACCCGGAATGGTCAAGAACGGCGGCGGTCGCGTGGTCAACATAGCTTCAGATGCCGGGCGCGTCGGATCGTCCGGCGAAGCCGTTTATTCGGCTTGCAAGGGCGGAATCATCGCTTTTACCAAAACCGTCGCGCGCGAACTGGCCCGCAAAGGCGTGCAGCTGAACACGGTATCCCCGGGGCCAACTGACACTGCTTTGTTTGCAAGCTTTGCCGAAGGCGAAGCCGGCGTAAAGATCACCGAAGGTCTGAAACGCGCCATTCCAATGAAACGACTGGGCCAGCCCGAAGATTACCCCGGAATCGTCTGCTTTCTGGCATCGGATGACGCCGGATTCATCACCGGTCAGGTCATTTCCGTGTCCGGCGGCCTGTCCATGCACGGCTAGGCACCTTAGTCGTGCGCTAACGCACTCTGGAAGGTGAATTTACAAAATACCTCCCCAACTGGCCGCGCTCCGGCGCGGCCTTTTTCACAAGGTCCGACATGTTTGATCCCGCCGACGATATCCGCTCAAGCAGCAATCTTGCCTGTTTTTTGGAACACTGCGGCGCGGCTACATATGAAGAACTGCTGGATCGATCCAACGCTGACCCCGATTGGTTCTGGTCACAGATCATTGATCTTGCCGGTATCCGGTTCTCAAAACCCTACCACACTCTGCGTGATGTCGGTGACGGCCCGGAAAATATCCGCTGGGCGACGGGTGCCACGCTCAACCTGACGCAAACATGTCTGGACGCGCAGATCGATCTTGGACTTGGCGACAAAGCCGCGATCGATTGGGTAGCCGAAGACGGAGCCACCCGCAGCTGGACCTACAGCGATTTGGCCGAGCACAGCGCCCGTGTCGCCGATGCTCTGGCGGCCCGTGGCATAGGCGCGGGTGATGCGGTGGGCATCTACATGCCGATGATCCCCGAAATCGCTGCCGCTTTTCTTGGAATAGCCCGACTGGGAGCCATCGCGGTGCCGTTGTTTTCCGGTTTTTCTGCCCCGGCAATTGCCGCCCGCCTGAACGACAGCAACGCCCGTGCGGTCCTGACCGTCGATGCGACCCCACGCCGGGGCAAGCTGGTTCCAATGGAGCAGACACTGGTCAGCGCAATTGCTGATCTTCCTTTGGTGCAAACTGTTATTAGCCTACGCCGGTTCGGGGGCGAATTCGCCAATTCGGCGCGCTATCTCGATTGGCATGAGACGATGAACGCGGCCGATCCGGCTTTCCCGGCTAACCCGGTTGATTCTGCCGATCCGCTGATGATCGCATATACGTCAGGAACCACCGGCAAACCCAAGGGCGTCGTGCATACGCATCTGGGCGTTCAGGCTAAAGCAACGGCCGATTTCCTTCTGTGTCTCGACCTCAAGCGCGATGATCGGCATCTGTGGATGACCGATATGGGCTGGGTTATGGGGCCGCTGACCCTGATTTCGGTTCTTCTGGCCGGCGCCACACTGGTCCTGGCAGAAGGTGCCCCGTCAACGCCAGACGACCCATTTCGACTGTTGCGCATTGCCGCCGAAAAGCGCGTGACCCACATGGGCGTTGCGCCCACGCTGGTGCGCCAGTTTATGACCCAGGACCCTGGCCCACTGGCCGGATACGATCTGTCGCGACTGCGTATCGTCGGATCAACCGGAGAGCCTTGGACCGACGATGCCTGGCTGTGGCAACTCTCACATATATGCCGCCACCGCGCCGCGCCGCTGAATATTTCCGGAGGGACCGAACTGTTTGGCGCAATCGTGACGTCAACAGTGCTGCACCGGCTGTCACCGGGCGGTTTCTCGTCGCAGGCGCTGGGAGTCGGTGCCAAGGTTCTGCGCCTGGATGGATCAGAGGCTGATTTGGGCGAAGTCGGTGAGTTGGTCGTGACCCAGCCGCCCATGGGGCTGACACCGACAATCTGGCAGGACAAGGCGCGGTACCTGGAAACCTACTGGTCCACCTTCCCCGGCGTCTGGCGCCATGGCGACTGGGTGCGTCATGATGCTGATGGCACATGGTATATTCTGGGCCGATCCGACGACACTCTGAACATCGCCGGCAAACGCATTGGCCCGCCCGAAATCGAGGCGGCCATGACCCTGACCGGGAAAGTCATCGACGCCGCCGCCATCGCTGCGCCGGATGCGTTGAAAGGTGTCGCTGTTGTCGTTGTCTGCGTCGCAGCCCCCGGCGTGACCCCCGACGCGGCATTGGTCGACTTTCTGAAAGACGCGGTTGGCGCGGCGGTCTCGAAACCGTTCCGCCCGCGCGAAATTCATTTCGTCGAGGCCCTGCCAAAGACCCGGACGATGAAAACAATGCGCCGTACTGTGCGGGCGGCATTTCTGGGCGAGGACCCGGGCGATCTGTCATCAGTACAGAATCCGGAATCCATCGGCCCGATCGAAGCTTTGCGAGGAACACAGACATGATCGTTATTTTCGGTGCCACTGGCACCATCGGCACGCCCCTTATCACCGCACTTCTGGCCAAGGGCATCGACTTGCGCGCCGTGACCAGCAATACCTCTCGCGTCGCGGCATTGGAAGCTCAGGATTGCGAGGCTGTGGTGGCGGATTTCGAGGACCCAGCCGCACTGGCGCGGGCCTGCAAGGGTGCGCAGAAGGCGTTTCTTGTCACGCCTGCGCATCTAGACATGCGCCGATGGAAGGCCAATGTAATCCGCGCTGCGGCTGATGCAGGTGTGCATCACATGGCCATGTCGACCGGGCTTGGGGCTTCCCCAAAGGCACGGCTGACCTTCGGTATCTGGCATTCAGACAGTCAGGAATTGCTAAAAGAAAGCGGCATGGGCTGGACCCTGATTCAGCCGACCTATTTCATGCAGAACCTGCTGTGGCAAGCCGACAGCATCGCCGCTGAAAACACCTACCTCGACGATCTGGGCGGGTCTGTTTCCTGGGTTGATGCCCGAGACATTGCCGATGTGTCAGCCGAAGTGCTGACCGGCGAGGGGCATCTTGGCAAGACCTATGGGCTAACCGGCAAAGAGGCGCTAAGCGGCGGCGATATCGCGGCGCTCCTGCAACAGACCCTTGGCCGCGACATCACCTGCCGCGCCGTTGCGCCTGCTGAAACGCGCGCCAAGATGGTATTGTCCGGCATAAGCGATGAGGTCGCCGACGCCATGACTGAACTGGCCGGGCTTGCCCCCAAAGGGCATCTGTCAGGCACCACTACCACGGTGCAGGAGGTTCTGGGCCGCCCTGCCCGCCGGTTCGCGGATTTCATCGCCGAGAATGCAGCCGAGTTCAGTGGATGATTTCGCCGCTCAGAACGTCTGCGCCAGCCTGACCCCTTCGTCAATGGCGCGCAGCGCATCCAGTTCGGACGCTTCTTTGGCGCCGCCAATCAGGGTAGCGGCAACGCCCCGGTCCGTCAGCGCTTGATAGAGCGCACGCACCGGCTCCTGCCCCGTGCACAGGACAATCGTGTCCACCTCGACAATTATCGGCTTGCCATTCAGTGTGATGTGCAGCCCGGCGTCGTCAATGCGGTCATAGCTGACACCGGCCAGCATCTTTACCCCGTGTTTGCGCAGGGCATTGCGCAATATCCATCCCGTGGACATCCCCAAAGCCTGCCCTGGTTTGCTTGATTTGCGTTGCAGCACGGTCACCACGCGCGTGCCGGGCACCGGGGCCAGCGGATCGCCGGTCAGCGCCCCGGGCAGGGCGAATTTCCCGTCCACCCCCCAAACGCCGAAGAACGCATCGATTTGTTCTGTTTCGGCCGGTGCCGTGACCAGAAACTCTGCCACATCAAAACCGATCCCGCCCGCGCCCATGACCGCAACCCGCGTCCCCGCCTTGCGGTCACCCGACAGAATCTGGGCATAGGTCGCCACCTTGGGATGGTCGATCCCCGGCAGAACCGGAACACGCGGGGTCACGCCCGTAGCAATCACCACATGATCAAAGCCGCTGCTCAAATCTTCGATCGAGGCAGGCGTGCCGAGTTTCACCACCACCCCGTGTTTGCGCAATTTCGCCCGGAAATAGCGTAGCGTTTCGTCAAATTCGTCTTTCCCGGGGGCTGCGCGGGCCAGATTCAGTTGTCCCCCCAATGAGTCTGTGGCCTCAAACAGTGTAACGTTGTGACCCAGCCGTCCGGCCTCGGCAGCACTGGCCATGCCCGCAGCCCCGCCGCCAACCACGGCAATCTTCTTGGGAACAGCAGCCATATCATCGCGGAATTCGGTTTCACGCCCGGCCCGTGGGTTGACCAGACATCCGGCCACACGTTCTGAAAAGATATAGTCCAGACAGGCCTGATTGCAGGCAATACAAGTATTGATTTCGTCGGTACGTCCTTCGCGGGTTTTACGGACGAAATGAGGGTCGGCTAGCATCGGGCGTGCCATGGAAATCAGATCGGCATCGCCGCGAGCTATGATATCTTCAGCCAGTTCTGGCGTGTTGATCCGATTCGAAGCCACGACAGGAATCGATACCGCGCGTTTCACATTTGCCGCTGCATGACGCCACGCCCCGCGGGGCACCGGATATGCGATGGTCGGCACACGCGCCTCGTGCCAACCGATTCCGGTGTTCAGCATATCGGCGCCTGCTGCCTCGACTTTTTGGGCCAGCAGAGCGATTTCCTCGGCAGGGGCACCGTTTTCAATCAGATCCGCAGCAGAAATCCGGTAGATAATCATGAAATCCGGGCCACAGTGATCGCGCACGGCGCGCACGATCTCTACCGGTAAGCGATGGCGGTTTTCGACACTGCCGCCCCAGTCATCGGTGCGCTTGTTGGTATGGGGCACCGTAAATTCATTCAGCAGATAGCCTTCGGACCCCATCACCTCAACCCCGTCGAACCCGGCGGCCTGCGCATTGGCGGCGGCGGTGACAAAATCATTGATCGTGCGAAGGATGTCTTCATGGGTAAGCTCACGGGGAGCAAACTTATTGATCGGTGCGCGTATCGGTGAAGGTGCGACGCAATTCTCGATCTTGGCGTAACGCCCCGCATGCAGAAGCTGGGCACAGATCAGTGCGCCTTCGCCGTGGACAGCGTCACAGATTGGGCGCAACGCAGCAGTTTCGGCAGCATCGTCCATGCGCGGGCTTTCCGGTTCAATTAGGCCTTCGCCATTCGGGGAAAACCCGCCAGTGATGACCAGGGCAACCTCACCCCGTGCGCGTTCGGCATAAAACGCGGCCAGCTTAGTGATCGGATCAGGTTGCGAATCCAGCCGCGTATGCATCGACCCCATGATAACGCGATTGCGCAATTCAAACGCACCAACGCGAAGCGGTGACAGCAAGGTACCGAACCCGACCGTCCCTCTTTGGTTTTGCTTCATGCCGACCTCCCTTTATCGCTTGCCTCTCTTTCTAACATTTGTTAGGTTTTATGGAAAGCTAAAATCCGACGCTCTGGAAGGAAAGCAAAGAATGCAGTTTCAGCCAACAGATGATCAGCAAGCATTTCGCGGAGTCGCCGCGCGGTTTGCCCGCGACAAGCTTGCCCCAAGCTATCAAAAGCGTGCCGCAGGCCATACGTTCGACCGGGATCTGATCCGTGAAATGGGCGCACTTGGGTTGATTGCTCCTGACCTGCCCGAGGAATTCGGCGGCTTGGGATTGGATTCAGTCACCGCCGGGCTGGTTGTCGAAGAGATCGCCTATGCCGATTTCAACGCCAGCTACATTCAGCTTCTCGGGTCGCTTATGGGCGGTATGGTCGCCAAGCATGCCTCGGCTGATATCGCGGCTGAATGGGTGCCAAAGGTCATCTCGGGGGATGCGGTCATCGGGCTGGGCCTAACCGAGCCCCGCGGTGGCTCGGATGCCGCCAACCTGCAGCTCAAAGCCGAGAAATCCGGCAACGGCTGGCGTCTGAATGGCGAGAAGACCTCGATGAGCTTTGCCGATCAAGCTGATGCTGCAGTGATTTTCGCCCGCACCAGCAACCCCGAGGGCGGATCGCGCGGGGTCAGTGCCTTCTTCATCGACCTAAGCGAAAAGGGCATCACGCGCACCCATTTCGACGACATCGGAACCAAGCCAGTAGGCAGGGGATCTGTGTTTTTTGACGATGTCTATGTGCCGGCGGAAAACTTGATGGCCGAACAGGACCGCGCCTTTGGGTCTATCATGGCAGGTTTCGATTTCAGCCGCGCGCTGATCGGGCTGGAATGTCTGGGCGCGGCGCAGGCCTCAGTCGATGAAACCTGGGCCTATGTGCAGGAACGCCGGGCTTTTGGCGCACCGCTGGCTCAGTATCAGGGGGTCAGCTTCCCGCTGGCCGAGGCCGAAACCCAACTGACCATGATGCGCCAGCTTTGTTACTACACGCTGAACCTGCGCGACCAGAACCTGCCGCATACATCCGAAGCGGCAATGTGCAAATGGTATCTGCCCAAGACCTGCTGCGAGATTATCCATCAATGCCTGATCCTGCACGGGCATTACGGCTATACCACCGACCTGCCGCATCACCAGCGCTACAACGATGTGCTGGGATTGCAGATCGGCGATGGCACCGCCCAGATCCAGAAACTGGTAATCGCGCGCGAAAAAGTCGGCCGCGTCGCACTGCAATACGACAAGAAATCCCAAGGAGCGGCCAAATGAGCGCCCCTGTCACCGCGACCATCGACGGGAATGTCGGCATCATCGAGTTGAGCCGCCCGGAAAAATTAAACTGCCTGTCGCTGGAAGTGCACGAATGTATCGCTGCCGCCCGTGCCGAATTCGAGGCCACCCGCGACGTACGCGCCATTCTGATCCGCGCACAGGGCAAGCATTTCTGCACCGGCGCCGATCTGACCGAGGTCAAGGAAAAGTTATACGATCCAGTCGCGCTGGACCATTTCATCGGCTTTGGTATGGACAACCTGCGCAAGCTGGAGCAATGCCCCCTGCCCGTCATCGTCGCGGTTCAGGGCCTGTGCCTTGCCGGTGGAATCGAGCTGATGCTCGCGGCGGATGTCTGTTTTGCCGCTGCAACCGCCCAGTTCGGCGACCAACACGCACAATTCGGCTTGATCCCCGGATGGGGAGGCAGTCAGAGACTGACCCGGCTGATGGGACAACGCCGCGCCCTGGACCTGATGTATTCGGCCCGCTGGCTGAAGGCGGATGAAGCCAAAGAGGCGGGCTTGGTCAATTATATCGTGCCGGACGGTGATCTGCACACAGCGGCGCAGGAATATTGCCAGACCATGGCAACCCGATCGCGTCCCGGCATAGCCGAAATGAAACGACTGGCACGCGAAGGCGCTGACATGTCGATTGATCAGCAGATGCGACTGGAACGCGACGCTGCGGTGCGCGCACTGCCCAGTGCGGATGTGGCCGAAGGGCTGGACGCCTTCGAAAAGCGCCGCACGCCTGATTTCAAACAATAGACCGGGGCTCTGAACGATGGATTTCAACCTGAACGACGAACAGCGCCAGATCTATGAGTATGGCGGCCAGTTGGCGCAAAGCTACGACAATACTTACTGGCTGGAACACGCGCGCAGCCATGAGTTCCCCAAAGAGATGTTTAAGCAGATCGCTGATGACGGGTTTCTGGGGATTATGGTGCCAGAAGAATACGGTGGCTCCGGTCTGGGCATGACCGAAATGGCGCTGTTCATGGAGGGCACTGCCAACCACGGCATTCCACTGCTGATGATGGTGGTCGGGCCGACGATGTCTATGGCGCATCTGGCAACACACGGAACTGAATTTCACAAGAAAGAATTGCTTCCAGCCGCCTGCAAAGGTGACATCCAGTTTTGTTTCGCAATCACCGAACCCGGTGCCGGATCGAACTCGATGAAAACCAAGACAATGGCTAAGCGCAACGGCAACCGGTTTTCTCTGTCAGGTGAAAAGACATTCATCACAGGCGCGGATGTGTCGGACTATTGCCTCGTCGTGGCGCGCACCACGCCGCACGATCAGGTAGCCCGCAAGACCGATGGCTTTACCCTTTTTGCCGTCGATTTGAAGAGAAAAGGCGTCGATATGCAGCGCGTGCGCATTTCGATTCCGCTGCCCGAAGAACAGTGGACCCTATTCTTTGACGATGTGGATCTTGGCCCCGAGGATGTGGTGGGTCATGTCGACGAAGGATTCAATATCTTGTTTGATTCGCTCAACCCCGAACGGATCATTCTGGGTGCATTGTGCTGTGGTATTGGCCGCTTTGCGCTGAACAAGGCTGTGGCTTACGCCAGTGAACGCAACGTGTTTGACCAGCCGATCGGCGCGCATCAAGGCGTGCAGCATCCGCTGGCCAAGGCCTATACCAATGTCGAACTGGCCAGCCTGATGACCCGCCGTGCGGCTTGGGAATTTGACCACAAATTGCCGGCGGGGGAATCGTCGAACATGGCTAAATACGCAGCCGCCGAGGCCGGGATCGAGGCAGTGGATGCCGCGTTACAGGCGCATGGCGGGTCGGGTTTCACCGAAGATACCGGCATCTACGAGATGTATCCGCTGATGCGTCTGTTGCGCACCGCCCCGGTGAACAGGGAGTTGTGCCTTAGCTATATTGGCAACAAAGTCATGGGTTTGCCCCGGTCCTATTGAGCCGGGCACAAGCGAATGGAGGGCGATGGAATGAAATTCGAAATGCGATACCGCCGGGCGGATGCGTTCGATAAGGCAAATGCCAAATGCTGGCACGAGATCGAAATGGCCCCTTTGGACGCGGTGCGCCGCGTCCAGGAGGAAAACCTGATCGCGCAGATGGCTTATCTGAAAGGGAACTCTGAATTCTATCAGGATATTCTGGCTCGGGCCGGGATCGCTTTCGACGACATTCGCACCATCGAAGATCTGCAAAAGCTGCCTTATACGTTCAAGACCGACATTCGCGAAAGCCTTGCCGTGCGAAAACCCTTTGGCCGACATCTGGCGGCAAACCCCAAGGACGTCATTCAAATGCAAGCGTCATCCGGCACCACCGGCAGTCCGTCCTATGTGGCATTGACCGAACCCGATGTCGAAGTGTGGAACGAAATGTCCGCGCGGTGTTTCTTTGCCAACGGCATCCGCCCCGGTGATCTGGTGCTACACGGTTTTTCGCTGGCCAAAGGCTTTGTCGGCGGAATTCCGGTGATGCAGGCGCTGCAATACATGGGCGCGGTCGATGTGCCGATCGGCGCCGATGGCGGTGCCGATCGGCTGTTGCGCGCCTGTGCCGACATCCGCCCACGATGTATTGTCGGAGCACCGAATTTTGTGTTGCATCTTGGCGAAAAGGCCGAGGAAATCCTTGGGGTCAAAGCCTCTGAACTAGGCGTCGAACGCATCATTGTCGGTGGCGAACCGGGCGGCGGCATCCCTGCCATCCGCAACCGTATTGAGGAACTGTGGGGTGCCAAATGCGCCGAAATGCTCGGCGGCACTGATCTGGGTGTAGCCTATTGGGCCGAATGCGACGACCAATCCGGCATGCATATGGTCAGCATGGACCACATCATTACCGAACTTCTGGACCCCGATACCGGCGAAATCATCCCCTTTGACGAGGGCGCAAAAGGCGAGATGGTCTATACCGCCATCACCCGTCAGGCCAGCCCTGTGCTGCGCTTTCGGTCGGGGGATTTCATTGAGGTGCTAGGCACCTCCTGTTCGTGCGGCCGAACCGGGCCGAAAATCCGCTGCGTTGGGCGCACCGACGATATGCTGATCGTACGTGGCGCGAATGTGTTTCCCTCCGCCATCCACAGCATCGTCAACGACATGATGCCCGACACTAACGGAATCATGCGCGTGGTGGCCGATTTCAAAGGCCACACCACCCAAGGCGCGCTGAAAGTGATCGTCGAGCGCGGTCCCGATAGATCGGCCCAGGACGATCCCGACCTGAAATCAACCATTGAAACCCGGCTGCGTGACGCACTGGTATTCAAGGCTGATGTCACAATCGTCGCAGCCGACACGTTTGAAAAACCGGGGGCAGCCAAAGTTGCGCTCACTCTCAAAGAATTTCCTGAGTTGCCATGACCCAGCTGAAAACGAAGATCAACACAGAGTCGGAAGAGTTCCGCGCCAATGAGGCGCATTACCGCGAAAAACTGGACGAGTTGCATATTCTGCGCCGCGCGCAGCGCATCGGCGGCCCACAGAAAGCCCGTGATCGTCATGTGGCCAAAGGCAAAATGCTGCCACGTGAACGGGTCGAGCGGCTGATTGATCCGGGCAGCCCGTTTCTGGAACTGGGCGATCTGGCGGGGCTGGGAAAATATGAAGGCGTGCCACCGGGTGCCAGCATCATCACCGGCATCGGGGTGATCGAGGGCCGCCAGTGCATGATTATCGCCAACGATGCGACCGTCAAAGGCGGCACCTATTTTGGCATGACCTGCAAGAAACATGTGCGTGCACAGCGCATTGCGTGGCAAAACCGATTGCCCGTGATTACGCTGGTCGACAGCGGCGGGGCTTTCCTGCCCGAAATCGCCAACATCTTTCCGGACGAAGGCCAGTTCGGTTCGATCTTTCACCAGCAGGTGGGCATGTCGGGTGATGGCGTGCCTCAAATTGCTGTGGTCATGGGGCCTTGCACGGCGGGTGGAGCCTATATTCCGGCGCTGTGCGATGAGATTGTGATCGTGCGGGGCCAGGGCTTTATGTATCTTGGCGGACCAGAACTGACCTTCGCCGCGACGGGCGAAAAGGTAGATGCCGAAACGCTGGGCGGGGGGAGAATGCACAGCTCGGTGTCGGGCGTAACAGACCATCTGGCCGAGGACGACGCCCACGCGCTGGCCATCACCCGCCAGATCGTTTCGCATCTGGGCGAAAAACCACCCCCCCGCAAAACTCCTAGCGCGGCCATCTCTCCCGCCTATCCGGTCGAGGATATTCACGGCATCGTCAGCCGCGATGCCAGGGTGCCCACCGACAACCGCGAGATTGTTGCCCGCCTTGTGGATAGCAGCGATTTCCACGAATTCAAACCGCTGTATGGCGACACCATGATGACCGGCTGGGCGCGCATTCATGGCCACGAGGTTGGCATCCTTGCCAACACCGGCGTGCTGTTCGTCGAGGCGGCGCTGAAAGCCACGCATTTCATCAACCTTTGTGTTCAGCGCGACATTCCGCTGGTGTTTCTGGCGGACGTGAATGGGTTCATGGTCGGCCGCGAGGCCGAACAGGCCGGAATCGCCAAGGCCGGGGCCAAGATGATCACCGCCATGTCCTCGGCTCGGGTGCCCAAATATACGGTGATTACCGGTGGGTCTTATGGTGCTGGCTATCTAGCGATGCTGGGCCGCCCGTTTCAGCCGGACGCGATGTTCATGTGGCCCACGGGGCGCTCGGCAATCATGGGGCCGGAACAGGCCGCCAGTGTTTTGGCACAGGTGCGCGCTCAGATCCTCACGCGCGACGACAAGACATGGACCCCAGAAGAAGAAGAAGCCTTTAAGGCTCCGGTTCGAAAGGAATACGAAGATTTCCAGGGGGCCTATAATTTTGCGTCAAACCTGTGGACCGACAACGTGATTGAACCCTCCGAGACTCGTGATGTGCTGGCGTTGCTGCTGGATGTCGCCTCACGGCGGCCGAAAGTTGAAACCAATTTCGGCGTGTTCCGGTTCTGAGGAGAGCATCATGAAGATCAATACATTGCTCATTGCCAACCGTGGCGAGATTGCCTGCCGGATTGCCCGCACCGCGCGCGTACAGGGCATCACCCCCGTGGGCGTACACTCCGAGGCGGACGCAAACGCACTGCATGTGCGCGAAATTGGCCGCTCGATATTGATCGGGGCGGGGCCAGCCAGCGAAAGCTACCTCAAGATCGACGCCGTGCTTGACGCCGCGCGCCGGGTGGGTGCCGATGCGATCCATCCCGGTTATGGTTTTCTGGCGGAGAACCCGGATTTCGCCAATGCGGTCGAGGCCGCCGGAATGATCTTTGTCGGCCCAACAGGCGAAACTTTGGATCGTTTTGGTGACAAGGCCAGCGCCAAAGATGCAGCGATTGCGGCAGGCGTTCCGGTGGTCTCTGGCGCGACCGGCGCAAAATCCGACCCCGGGGAAATTGCCGCCGCAGTGCGCGAGATGGGCTTTCCGGTGCTGCTCAAGGCTGTCGGTGGCGGTGGCGGGCGCGGTCAGCGTCTGGTCGAAAATGAGGCCACATTGATGCAAGATATCAAGGGGGCCCTGCGCGAGGCGAAGTCCACATTCGGATCTGAGGGTATGTTGCTGGAACGCTTCCTTCCGGCAGCGCGCCACGTCGAGGTGCAGATCGCGGGTGACGGCGCGGGCCATGTGGTGCATCTGTTTGAACGCGACTGCACTCTGCAGCGCCGCCACCAAAAGGTGATCGAGGAAGCCCCGGCATGGGGTCTGCCACGCGCCTTGCTGGACCAGATCGCATCAGATGCGGTGAAACTGGGAGAGAGCTTGAATTATCGCGGCTTGGGCACCGTTGAATTTCTGGTCGCGGGCGACGACTATTTTTTCCTTGAGGTTAATCCGCGTATTCAGGTCGAACACCCGGTGACCGAAGCGATCACCGGCCTTGATCTGGTGGCGCTGCAACTGCGCATAGCCCAGGGCGCTGGCCTTGGGCTGGCGCAGGCCGATATCACCTGCACCGGCCACGCCGTCGAGGCGCGGCTTTATGCCGAAGACCCTGCAAATAGTTTTGCGCCCTCAACCGGCAAAATAACCACGCTATCGCTGCCCCAGGGCATCCGCATCGACAGCGGTGTGGCACCCGGCGACGAGGTTAGCCCGTTTTATGATCCGATGATTGCGAAGTTGATTGTTCACGCTGCCGACCGCGAAACGGCGCTGGCGCGGCTGGCAGAAGCGTTGGATCATACCATTGTTGCGGGTGTTCAGACCAACCGTAGTTTCCTGACGGCGCTGGCGCGTGATCCGGAATTTGCCGGGATGAACGTACATACTCGCTGGATCGACACCCGCCTTGACGCGCTGACAACACCGCCAGCGGACGCAGCCGCCAACCTGTGGCGCGCCGTCGCAGCCGTGCTTTTTGTCAGCAACGGGCGCAATGACAACACCACCAATCCCTGGGGCAATCGTTCCAACTTTACCGGCTGGCGGCTACATGCAGGCGATGCTTTGGTCGAGGCGGGCCAGCGTGTAACCCTGATGGGATCAGAGAAGGGTGCCAAGCACGAAGAACTGCGCGTAGGCCCTATTGGGTCGGGCGGGTATTTCACCGTTTTTGATGCGAATGAAGTGCCTTTGTCCCTGACCTGCCTTGAACTGGAAACAGGGCGCTGGCGCGTTACCCACAACGGCGAAACCCTGATGCTGGAAGCTCGCATCACCGACGATGCCATCGAGATCACCACAGTCGACGCCCGCCGCCTGTTTCACGCCGCCCCGCCGCTGGCTTTTGCGGGCAGCGAAGGGGCAGCCGAGCGGATGGTGGAATCCCCGCTCACCGGGATGATCGTTGATGTTGTCGTTTCTGAGGGAGATCTGGTCGCCGAAGGCGATGTTATCGCCGTTATGGAATCCATGAAGATGGAAATCTCGATAAAGGCTGCTGCGGCAGGCATCGCCACCAATATTTCTGTAACCAAAGGCATGATGGTCGACCGCGGTCAGACCATCGCCGAAATTGCCCCGAATGAAAGCAAACCGACATGAGCGATTTTCCAAAATTCGTCGAATTCCGAGAGGAGGGCCCCCGCGAGGGCTTTCAGATCGAGAAAAAAATCTATCCCATTGAGGAGCGGGTCGACCTGATCGACCTGCTCAGCGATACCGGGTTGAAACGTATTCAGGTCGGCAGCTTTGTCAGCCCGAAATACGTGCCGCAAATGGCCGATACGGGGACCCTGTTCCAACAGATCAAACGCGTGCCCGACGTCAATTACACTGCTCTTTGGCTGAACGACAGGGGATTTCGCCAGGCGCTGACCGCGCATGACGTAGATATTGACCCGCGCTTGCTTCTCTACCCCTCCGATACGTTTTCGCGCGAAAACAACAACGCCTCGTCAATGGAAATGCGCGAGAAACAGCGCGAATGGGTCAGGCTTTACAAAGCCGAGGGGCTCACAGTTGATGCGGCTTATGTTATGACCGCATTTGGCTGCAATTTCGAAGGCGAAATCCCGCAAGAACGCGTGTTGGATGATTTCCGTTTCATCCTTGATCTGTGCGCCGATGAAAACATCCCGGTGCCGATCCTTGTTGTCGCTGACACGATGGGTTGGGGCAATCCCGAAGCGGTCAAACGCATGATCGGCAAGCTGCGTAACATGGCACCCGAGGCACGCATTGGAATGCACATCCATGACACGCGCGGGCTTGGTATCGCCAATGTCTATGCGGCGCTCAGCATGGGCGTGGATATGTTCGAAAGCTCGATTGCCGGGCTTGGTGGATGTCCCTTTGCCGGCCATGGCCACGCCCGTGCGGCGGGTAATGTCAGCACCGAGGATGCGGTGTTCCTGTGTCAGGAACTGGGGATCGAAACCGGCATTGACCTAGATAAGCTAATCATTGCAGCACAAAAAGCGGAAACAATCATCGGGGCTCCCTTGATGGGCCGGGTGATGCATACTGGCGGGTTGGATAAGTACCGCAAGGCAAAATGAGGGAGAAAAAGATGGCGAAGATAATGGATGGCAAGGTCGTTCTGGTGACCGGGGCTGGTGGTGGCATCGGACGCGATATCGCACTGGCCGCCGCCGCCGCTGGTGCCGCTGTGGTTGTCAACGATCTTGGCGCCTCGCTGAAGGGCACGGGTCAAACCGAAATGGCAGCACAGAAGGTCGTCGATGAAATAACCGCCGCCGGTGGGTCCGCCGTGGCCAATGCAGACAGCGTGGCCGATCCCGATGCGGCACACGCGATGGTTGATCTGGCGGTCAAGGAGTTTGGCCGTATTGACGCAGTGGTCAACAACGCCGGCATCTTGCGCGACGGGTTCTTTCACAAAATGACATATGAAGATTTTGACGCGGTTGTGAAAGTCCACCTTTACGGAGCCTTCAACACAAGCCGGGCTGCCGCCGATCACTTCCGCACACAGGAAAGCGGCGCGCTGGTACACATGACATCGACCTCGGGCCTGATCGGAAATTTCGCACAGGCAAATTATGCTGCGGCGAAACTGGCGATCGCGGCCTTATCGAAATCCGTCGCGCTGGATATGAAACGCTGGAATGTGAGGTCAAACTGCATCGCCCCCTTCGCCTGGAGCCGTATGATTTCTTCGATCAAAGTGGACACTCCCGAGCAAGGAGCACGGGTTGAGAAGCTCAAGCAGATGACGCCTGCCAAGGTCGCACCGATGGCGGTCTATCTTGTGTCCGACAGGGCCGCAGAAGTCACCGGGCAGATTTTTGCGGTACGTAACAATGAGATATTCCTGATCAATCAACCGCGCCCGATCCGGTCGGTGCATTCCGGCGATGGCTGGACGCCAGAGGCAATCGCCGATCACGCGATCCCCGCTTTAAAGGCCGATTTCATGCCGCTAGAAGTGTCCGCTGATGTGTTTTCGTGGGATCCGGTCTGATGGGAAAACGCAAGGATAAACTGACTTCTGCAATCGGTTGGAGCACAGCTGACAAAATCTCCGTGCGCGGGATGGATCTGCCCAATGAGATACTGGGCCACATGAATTTGGGCGATCTGGCGTTTCTGCAACTGACCGGGCGCAAGGCAACGCCAGAAGAATCGAAAGTCTTCAATGCCATCGTGATTACGCTGGTCGAACACGGGATCACCCCGTCGGCGATTGCTGCGCGGATGACCTATATGGGCGCGCCGGAATCGTTGCAGGCGGCGGTTGCGGCGGGACTTTGCGGGCTGGGCACGGTGTTTGTCGGCTCGATGGAAGGCGCGTCGAAGATGCTCTACGAGGCGTTGCCACAGGACAAGCTGGGAACCGGGGTCGATCTGGATGCGTTGGCGGTTGAAACAGTTGTCAGTTTCCGCGCCCGCAAGACCATCGTGCCCGGGTTGGGGCATCCGGTGCACAAACCCGTTGACCCGCGCACACCGCGACTGTTCGAAATCGCCGCCGAGAATGGAAAATCCGGAGAATACGTCGCCTTGATGCAGAAAATTCAGATCGAGGCCGAGGCGCGGTCGGGCAAGATGCTGCCGATCAATGCCACCGGCGCGATTGGTGCGATTTGCTGCGAATTCGGATTCCCTTGGAAAATCGTGCGCGGCTTTGGCGTGATGGCACGCGCCATCGGGCTGGTCGGCCATATCCTTGAGGAAAGCGAGAACCCGATTTCCTATGATATCTGGCAGCGCGTGGAAGAGGAAATTCTGGAAACCAGCGGCCCGGGTGGTGTCTGATGCCCTTGCCGCAGGAGGATAGTGCCGGGATGCGGCCACTGGACGACATTCTGGTGGTTAGCCTGGAACAGGCGGTTTCCGCACCCTATTGCACGCGGCTACTGGGCGATCAGGGCGCACGAGTGATCAAGGTCGAGCGCCCCGATGGCGGCGACTTCGCGCGCAGTTACGACACCCGCATTCACGGCGAAAGCAGCTATTTCATCTGGGGCAACAGATCCAAGGAAAGCCTGGCGCTTGATCTGAAATCTCCGGACGCGATCGCCACGCTGAAATCCATTCTAGCGCGCGCAGATGTGTTTGTACAAAATCTCGCGCCCGGCGCGGCCGAACGGTTGGGTCTGGGTGAGGCGCAACTGCGCAAAGAAAACCCACGGCTGATCACGTGTTCAATCTCCGGCTTTGGCCCGGGCGGGCCTTATGATGGGCGCAAGGCATATGATTTACTCATTCAGGCCGAGGCCGGATTTCTGTCGATCACCGGCACCCCCGACACGCCCGTAAAATCCGGCATCTCTATCGCTGATATCTGCTCCGGGGTTACCGCCTATCATTCGATCCTGTCCGCGCTTTTGATGCGCGCAAAGACCGGGACCGGCGATCATATCGAAATCTCGATGCTCGAAGCGATGGCAGAATGGATGGGCTATCCGATGTATTATGCCTTTGATGGCGCTTCGCCACCGCCCCGCACGGGTGCCGGACACGCCACGATCTACCCCTATGGTCCGTTCGAGACCTTGGATGGCCAAGTGCTGTTCGGGCTGCAGAATGACCGCGAATGGAAGGCGTTTTGCGAGCAAGTGCTGGAGCGCCCCGATATGGCGTTTGATTCCCGGTTTGTCGGCAGTTCTGGTCGCGCCGATCATTGTGATGTAATCGCCGAGGTGATTGCCGAGGTGTTGCCCAAGCTTACCACGTCCGAGGCGCTGGCGCGGCTGGAACGCGCCGGGATCGCCACTGCCGAAGTGCGCGATATGGCTGGGCTATGGGCACATCCGCAATTGGCCGCGCGTGGACGCTGGCAGCAGATCGACACGCCAGCGGGTGCTATGCCCGCGTTGACCCCGGCCAGCGGACAGGGTTGGAAGCCACAGATGGCCCCAGTGCCGCGTCTTGGCGAACATACTCAACAAATACTCGAAGAATTCGCGCCGGGGACAGTGCCAGACGCAACCGCCGATCCGAAAAATGGAGTGTAACCACAGTGAAAACCTCAGCTCCCGATTCCCATAATGATCTGCGCGACGCGATAAGTGCGCTTTGTGCCGAGTTCCCCCCCGAGTATCACCGCAAACATGGTGCCGCAGAAACCTATCCCGAAGAATTCGTCGATGCCCTGACCAAGGCTGGCTGGCTGGCGGCAATGATCCCCGAGGAATTCGGCGGCTCCGGTCTTGGCCTGACCGAGGCCAGTATCGTGATGGAAGAGATCAACAGATCAGGTGGCAATGCTGGGCATTGTCACGGGCAGATGTACAATATGGGTACCTTGTTACGGCACGGGTCGGATATGCAAAAGCAGCAATATCTGCCGGGCATCGCCTCGGGAAAACTTAGGCTGCAATCCATGGCGGTGACCGAACCAACAACGGGTACCGATACAACCAAAATGAAAACCACCGCTGTAAAAAAGAACGACCGATATATGATCAACGGTCAGAAGGTCTGGATCAGCCGATTGCAGCATTCCGACCTGATGATCCTGCTGGCACGCACCACGCCGCTGGCCGAGGTCAGGCGCAAGTCACAAGGCATGTCGATTTTTATCGTCGATTTGAAAGATGCCATCGGTAACGGGATGGAGATCCAGCCGATCGCCAATCTGGTGGGCCACGAAACCAACGAAGTATTTTTCGACAACCTCGAAATTCCGGCTGAAAACCTGATCGGCGAAGAGGGGCGCGGGTTTCATCACATCCTTGATGGGCTGAATGCCGAGCGCACGTTGATTGCCGCGGAATGTATTGGCGATGGCTATTGGTTCGTGGAAAAGGCGCGCGACTATGCCTGTGAGCGGGTGGTTTTCGATCGCCCCATCGGGCAGAATCAGGGCGTTCAGTTCCCGATTTCGAAATCCTACATCGCCATCGAGGCCGCTAATCTGATGCGGTTTGAGGCGTGCAAGCGCTTTGATGCAGGCGAGGATTGCGGCGCGCAGGCTAATATGGCCAAGCTGCTGGGCGCCGACGCCTCTTGGGAAGCGGCTAATGCCTGCATCCAGACCCATGGCGGCTTTGGCTTTGCCCGCGAATACGATATCGAACGCAAGTTCCGCGAAACTCGGCTGTATCAGGTTGCGCCGATCTCAACCAATCTGATCCTGTCTTATGTCGGCGAGCATATCCTCGGAATGCCGAGGTCTTTTTGAGCCCATGACCGAAAAAATTGACGTATCCTCTCTCAAAACCTGGATCGGAAACTCCGAAACGGTGAGCGATTATTTGACGAGCTCGCTAGTCGATAGGTTTCACGCCACACTTGATCCGCTCCTGTGGCTTGGAGGGGATGGTGCCCCATTGGGTATCCAGTGGTGTACGAACGTGTCGGCGGCGCATACAGGCAAACTGTCAGAGGACGGTCATGCCCTGAAAGGTGATTTTTTGCCGCCTGTGCCGCTTCCTGCCCGAATGTGGGCTGGGGGTGAGATCATCCACTACCAGGAACTTTCTACAGATATGTCGGTGATCCGGATTTCGAAGGTTTCGGATGTCGTCGCCAAAAATGGGAAAAGCGGACCTCTGTTCTTTGTTACGATCGATCAGGAATTTTTCTCGCAGGATCGCCTGTGCATATCTGAGCGTCAGGATTTCGTTTTCCGGGGTTTTCCAAAGACAGGCAAACCGATCACGTCCAAGCCGGCATCGCTGACCGATACCGTCCGGGGCACCCTAATGGGAAAGCTGACACCTGACCCAATATTGTTGTTTCGCTACTCGGCTCTGACCTTCAATTCTCACCGTATTCATTATGATCAGGGTTATGCGTGCAACACCGAAGGTTATCCCGGCATTGTTGTGCATGGTCCATTGCAGGCAACGTGGTTGCTCAACTTAGCTGCGAAAATCGTCGGCAAACCACCCCGCCGCTTTTCTTTTCGCGGCCTGGCGCCGGTTACAGCAGGAAGCTCGATCTCGCTATTTCATGCTGGAGACAAGAATAGTGGCAAGGTCTGGTGCGAGGCGGAAAATGGCGTCACAAGTTTTGTGGCGCAATACCATGATAGCTGACCCGGTGACGACGAGTCATCGCGTTCTCTATGAACCCGGTCACATATCCTTGCGATTGACAATCAATTCTGCACCTTCGGGAAGCTTATCAACGAACTCCACCTTGTCGGCGCGGATGCGGGCAGTCATCTGAAACGCCTCTTTTGCGGCGGCCTCAGTGGCCGGTTTGTCGCCGTTGTCGTCCAATATAATGCGCAAGCATAGCATATCGCGGTCGTTCTCTCGCGTGACCACAGCCTGTGCAGCTGAAACGCCAGGTGTCGCGATAACTACCTCTTCTATTGCCCGGGGATAGACAAAAATCTCGCGCACCTTTACCGCTGCGCCAACCCTGCCTTGTATCGCCGAAAGCCGCGTGACCCGGCCATCCGCCCCGCTTTCCAGCGCATAGGCACTGTCGCCGGTGCCGAACCGGATCATCGGCCAATCGGCTTGGCACGAGGTGACGACGATCTCGCCTGTTTCGCCATCCGCCAATGGCGCGCCGCTTTCGGGGTCACATATCTGCACGATCCGGTCGGGGTGAACCAGATATCCATCGCCACCGTCTTCATAACCGACAAGCCCCAGATCGGCGGTCGCATAGGCCGCCCAGGTTTTTACACCATAGTCGGCCTCAATCCGGCGGCGCTTGGCCATCCAGTCGCCCATCTCTCCGCCTAGAAAGGCGGACTTCACTGTCCAAGCGTCGCGGCCATAGGTTTCGATTACCGTATCGGCCAGAACCAGGAAAAACGCGGTGCTGGCGCAAATCGACGTAACACCGATTTCGCGAATGATCTGGGCCTGCAATTCACGGTTTCCGGTGCCGCCCGGAACTACGGTCGCGCCAACGGCCTGCGCGGCCTCATCAAACAAGAGCCCCGCCGGGACCAGATGATAGGCCCAAGTGTTCAGGACGATATCGGCATCTGTGATCCCCGCAGACCTGAACAAAAGATCAAGCCCATGACCGCCAGTACCAGGCAACGAGGGTTCAAATATGGGGCCCGGAGACACATAGATGCGCGATACATCTTTGGGATCGACGGCCAGGAACCCGCCAAAAGGCGGGTTCGCTCTTTGGAGCGTTAGCAGCTCCTCTTTTTTCATCACCGGCAGACGGGAGAGTTCAGCCAGTGACGAAACCTTGGATGGCTCAAAACCCGCTTTGCCAAACCGTGCCTTCAGTCCTGGTGCCACCTGGGCCGCTTTGGCATAGGCCCTGGCAATTTCCGAATAGACAGAGTCAGACATGGTGGATTCCCTTGTGTTGGTTGACTTAGAGTGGGCAATCTTTGCGGAAGTTTGGCGCGCGCTTTTCGCGGTGCGAAAGAACACCTTCTTTTACGTCATCGCCCATAAAGCCCAGCATTTCCAGCGCGGTCGAGGCATCAAAAATCGGCCCTGCCTGACGCAGCCAGTTGTTCAGCGAATATTTGGTCCAGCGAAGCGCGCTTTGCGAACCAGTGGCCATTTCAGTCGCGGTATCAATCGAAATCTGTTCCAGCTCGTCATCTTCGACGCACATCGACACCATGCCAATGCGGTCGGCCTCTTCACCGGTGATCGGTTTGCAAGTCAAGAGGTAGTATTTGGCTTTGGCCATACCGCACAGCAGAGGCCAGATGATCGCGGCGCAATCGCCGGCAGCGACACCCAGCCGCGGGTGGCCATCAACGATTTTAGCGCGTTTGCCCGCGATGGAAATATCGGCAAGGATACCCACAACAAGGCCCGCACCAGCCGCAGGACCGTTGATCGCCGAGATGATGATCTTGTTACAATTGATAATGTTGTAGACCAGATCTTTGGCTTCTTTCCAGGTCTTCATCACCGTGTCGAAATTACCGGTGATGCCCTCAATCAGACTGAAATCGCCGCCTGCCGAAAACGCTTTACCCCGGCCTGTGACGATCACCGCGTTGATGTCTTGGTCGCGGTCGATGTCAATCCAGATATCGGTCATTTGGGTGTGGGTTTCGGCATCGACGGAGTTGTAAGTCTCGGGTCGGTCAAAAGTGATGCGCAGAACGCGATCTGCCGGGTAGTCGAAAGACAGTTTCGGGTACTTCGTTGCGTAGTCAGTCATTTTCGCTTCCTCTGTTTGGAACATGGTTGTCAAAGGCCCAGAACGGCCTTGGACAAGATATTTCGTTGGATTTCATTCGATCCGCCGTAGATTGTTGTCGGTCGCGCTTTGTAAAAACTGGTCAACACATCGACTCCCATATTGCCCACCTGCAGTGGCCCGATACTGCCACCATCGGGGCCTGCGACCTCGATCATCAGTTCGGATATCCGTTGATAGGTCTCGGTCACCCAGATTTTCAGCATCGAGACATCGGCTCCCAGTGTCTCTCCGCGCTTGAGCTGGTCGGCAAATCGGCTGTAGAGGGCTGCGTGGTCCTCGACGTCCAGTGCTACTTCGGCGTAGCGATCCCGAAACACCGGATCGTCGAAAGCGCCGCGCCCACGGGCAAAAGTTTCAAGCTGACCCAGTGCATTCTGCGCAAGGCCGGGTGAGCCGATGAATATCCGCTCAAAGCTGAGCAGCGCCTTGGCCATGCTCCAACCCTTGTTAATCTCGCCCACCAAATTGGCGCGCGGGGTTCGGGCATTGTCAAAAAACACTTCGCAAAACTCGGTCTCGCCAGCCAGCGTGGTGATGGTGCGCACGTCGACGCCTGGCTGATCCATGCTGGCCAGAACAAAACTGATGCCCTGTTGTTTTTTAGGCGCATCGGGGTCGGTACGTACCAGCATGAAGATATGGGTGGCGTCATGGGCCATCGTGGTCCAGATTTTCTGGCCGTTGATGACGAAATCATCACCATCAATCACAGCACTGGTGCGCAAATTGGCCAGATCCGAGCCGGCGCCGGATTCAGAATAACCCTGACACCAGATGTCTTCACAGCTCAGGATGCGCGACAACCAATAATCCTTTTGCGCCCGGGTGCCGAATTTGATGATCAGCGGGCCGACCATCTGGATCCCCATGTCGCGGCCCCGATTGACGCCATAGCGCTGCTGTTCTTCGTAGAAGATCAGCAGTTTAGCAGCTTCCAGTTCCATGCCGCCAAATTCAGCGGGCCAGGCAGGGGCGACCCAGCCTTTGGCGTGCAGCTTCACATGCCAGTGCTTCATCTCGGCGAATTTGGGCCGGTGCGGCAGGTGGCGCAGTTCCTCGGGGTATTCGGCCTCGAAAAAGGTTCTGACCTCGGTGCGAAACTCTTCATCGCTCATCGCGTTCCAGTCGGTCATTGCGCGGCCTCCTCTGTTTCTTTTGCATCCAGCCAGCGGCGCCGGTGAAAAGCCGCATCCCCCAGCCACGCCGACAAGACAAGCGCCCTGTTCAGCAACAACCCGACATCGAATTCATCCGTGTACCCGACCGCGCCATGCAGCTGGATCGCCTCGCGGGTGATTTTTTGCGCAGCGGTGCAGGCGCGGGCCTTGGCGCGACTTGCCTGTCGCACCCGTTCCAGCGTCGAACCTGCTTGATCCATCGCGGCCAGCGCCTCGCGTACGGCGGCCTGGGCAACTTCCTGCGAGACATGCATGTCAACGGCACGGTGCTGAATCACCTGAAACGAGCCAATCGGCTTGTCAAATTGTTCGCGGGTTTTGATATAGTCCAGCGTCAGCGCCAACGCAGCACCGCTTAGCCCGACCAGTTCAGCCGCAGCTAATGCGGTTGTATCCGCAACGGCATTCGCCAGCGCATCGGTTACCGCAGCACCTTCGGCCAGCATCTCTGCCGGGGTTTTCGAAAAACTCATGCTCCAAAGTGCGCTTGCATCCGATTGCGCCCGGGCTTGCTTCAAAATACCAGAAGCGTCCGACGAGACCCGTACCAAAACGGGGCCACGCACGCTCTCGGCGATGACCAGAACATGGTCCGCACCACTGGCCCCGACCACCCAATCCTTACTGCCGGTCAGTGTAGTTCCATCAAAACGGCCTTCTATGACAGCCGACAGGCCCGTCGCACAGCGTTCCTGCCAGGCCACAGCCAACATGACATCGCCAGCGATAGCGGCTTCCAGCATCGGGTCCTGCGGGCACAGCCGCTGCATCAGCCCGATTGCCAGCCCGATTGTCGGCACCACCGGTTCAGGCGCGATCACGCGGCCAATCTCTTCGGCAACCACGCCAGCCGCCGCCAAACCCATACCAAGCCCCCCGGCCTCTTCGGGGGCTGCGGCCCCCAGTACGCCGGCAGCGGCCAGTTCTCGCCAAACATCCGCATCCCAATCTTTATCACTATCGCGCAAGCGACGTGCGCGCCTAAGGCCGCCCGCCCGGTCCAGCAGTGTTCCGACGCTGTCGCGCAAAATCCGCAGATCTTCGTCTTGTACCATGGTCATTTCAGCCCTTCCTTTCGCCGCTGGATCATCACCGGGGTCTCAACGTTCATAACAAGCTCTCCGGCGGGATTTCGCGCTTCGAGCGTGTAAATCAAAACACCCCGGTCAGACTTGCTGCGCGATGGGACCAAAGACTGGACTTCGATCCGGATATTCAGCGGTTCTTCGGGACGCAGCGGGCGCTGCCAGCGCAGCTGGTTAAATCCGATACCGCCAATATTGGCGACGTCGACCATCAAGTTCCGCATGATCGGCTCAAACACGATCAAAAGGGTCTGAAAACCCGACGCGATCAGCCCGCCGTGGATTGCTTCAGCATAAGCTTCATCAGTATGTAAACGCTGAGGATCCCATTCCTGAGCAAACCCCATCATCTGCTGTTTGGTCAAAGGCGCAGAGCGGAATTCAAAAACCTGACCGACCTTGAAATCCTCCAAATACTTCATTTCGCGGTCGATCCTTCAGGACCGGTGAAACCTGCGTCAAAAAACTCGCCGGAAATCCTGCGCCGGTTGAATTCCTTCAGCTTCGGATAGGTCTCACCAAATGCTGTCAGGAACTCCTGCATCGGCGCATCCACAAATAAGCCCCTATCATTGACGTATTCCATATGGCGGCGGTTCGTGTCGTCAAATTCGTGAAACAGCGCGTCGTGCTCTCCGTCGAATTCCAGCGGTTTGACGCCAAACCGCTGGCACAATTCCATGTTGAAGGCCGGGGTCACCTTGAAAGATGATTCACCCAGCCAAAGCTGAACATAGCCGTGGTAAATGAACAGGTCGGTGCCCATCAGTTCGGCCAGTTTGGGTGTGTTCAGATGGTTACGGACATCCGCAAACCCAAGTGCCGCCGGAATGCCAACGGCCCGCAGGGCCGCGGCCAGAAGGATTGCCTTGGGCACGCAAAACGCAGAGTCCATGCTCGCGATAACACTTGCCTTATAATCCTCGGCATTCAGGGAAAACGTGTAAGGATCATACCGCAGATCGTCGCGCACTGCCTGAAACAGGCGCACCGCCTTGTCCCTTTTGGGTGCATCCGGCTCCATGTTGCTCAGTGCCCGCATCACAAATGTCTGCACTTCCATACTATCGCTATCAACATAATGCGCAGGGGAGACGAAGCGCTCCGCTTCAGCGGAAAGTTCCGGCATCAGCTCAGACATTGTGACCCCTCCAAAGGCAATTCCAACATATTTCTAACAGGCGTTAGATTATTTCAAACAGCTTCAGCCGTCAACCTATTCCCACGCCTCAGCGACCACTATTTACAACCCAAACTCGGCATTTTGCTCGCCCAGACCGGGCGCGGCGCGACTGTCGGCGACTGCGCCGCGAAATTCCGGCGCAATCGGCAAAGGTAGCGCCGGAACCTGCATACCTCCAACCGAAACCATCCGCTCGAACGTGCCGCGCGCCGTGAAATGCGGATCGGCTGCGGCCTCGGCCGGTGTCCTGACAATGGTGCAGCAGCAATCCGCCGCATCCAACAATGGTGCCCAATGAGCGGATGGTCTTGCCACAATCCGGCGCGCGACCTCGGCCTTTGTCGCCGCTGGATCGGCAAGGTCATCGCGAAGGTGCCGCGGCAGGTCGATGACATTGCAAAATGCGTCCCAGAATTTCTGCTCCAGCGCCCCGACCGCAACCTGCCTGCCGTCTGATGCCGAATACAGCCTGTAACGTGCCCTGCCCCCAGTCAGCCTGTCACCGCAATTTTCAATTGGCTCGCCCGCGATGACCCCCTTGGTGTGCGCCCAATAGGCGAAAGCAAACGCGCCCTCGGACATGGCTATGTCCAGATGAACCCCCTGCCCGGTTTTATCGCGCTGGCGCAGCGCAAGCAGTATATTCATGATTGCCGGATAGGTTCCCCCACCGATATCGGCGATCAGACCAAACGGGGCGGTCGGGCTGTCAACCGGGCCCGAACTGAGCGACAAGATACCCGCGTCACCGACATAGTTCATATCGTGCCCAGCGGCGTCTCGTTTCGGGCCACTCTGGCCATACCCTGTAATCGAACAATAGATGATCCCAGGGTTGAGCATTCTGACCGCATTGTATCCCAATCCCAGCCTATCCATGACGCCGGGCCGGAATTGCTCAACGATGACATCGGCCTTCTTAATCAGCGACCGCAAGCTGGCCACAGCCCCTGCCGCCTTAAGGTCCAGCGCGATACTCTTCTTACCCCGGTTCAGGATGGCATACCCCAGACTGCGGCCCTTGATCTTCGGCTCTGTCAGGCGCATGTCTTCGCCGGTGCCCGGACGCTCCAGTTTGATGACCTCAGCCCCGGCTTCGGCCAGCATCAGCGTGGCCATGGGGCCGGGAAGAAGCGTGCTGAAATCCAGCACCAGGATATCGTCAAGCGGTTGGGTCAAATGTCCCTCTCCTCAGGCAAGTCGTGCTGCGCCGTTGTTCAGCACCACCACATCACGTTCCGGTACCAGTGCGCGAAACCGTACTTCTGTGCCGTCTTGCCAGATTTCGAAGCGCACAGTTTCACCGGGGTAAACCGGCGCGGAAAAACGCACATCCAAACCAGTCAGGCGGCTTGCGTCATAGTCGCAGATCGTCTTCAGGATCGCCCGGCACCCCAGACCATAGGTTGCCAAACCATGAAGGATCGGACGGTCAAACCCGACCGATCTCGCAACCGCCGGGTCGGCATGAAGTGGGTTGTAATCACCGCTCAGTCGGTAAATCAGCGCTTGGCGCGGCAGTGTCGTCAGATCACAAATATGGTCCGGTGCCCGGTCCGGCAACGTAGCCGGAGTTGGCCCGGCAAGCTTCTCTCCACCGAAACCGCCATCGCCACGTGCAAAGGTCGACATTGTGACCCGGGCCAGTATCTCATTACTCGCTGCGTCTATAATATCGCGACAGATATAAAGCACCGCGCCCTTGCCTTCGCCCTTGTCTGAAATCTGATCAATCCAGGTGCGCCCGATCACCGTGCCTTCGACAGGCAGGGGTTTGAACACTTCCAGCCATTGTTCGCCGTGCAGAACCTTTTTCCAATCGACACCTGTGCGCGGGTCACTCAACCAGAAACCGGGATATCCCAGAATGACGGCCATGCTTGGCGCAGCCAACAGACCGTCTTCATAGACATAGGCCAGTTCTTTTTCTTCGCTCGGGTCCTCTCCGAACCCCAGACCAAGCGCATAAAGCATCGTGTCCCGCTTGGTATAGCTGTGCTCCAGGTCTTCGAATTCCCAAGCGTTCAGCGCATCAATATCCAAAGGCATTTCCGGTTCTCCCCTGTCTTAATCAAATGGTGCTGGCTGCGCCCAGAATGGCCGTGACCTGGCTGGATAATACCCCGCCATTACCATGCGCCAACGCCAGTTCCACGTCATCAAGTTGCAACCCCGGCGCATCCCCCCTGATCTGGCGTGCTGCCTCGATCACCGTGAAGATGCCGTACATTCCCGGGTGCACACATGACAGCCCGCCGCCATTGGTGTTGACCGGCAACGCGCCGCCTGGTGCGATTCGGCCATCGGCGACAAATGCGCCGCCTTCACCCTTGGCGCAGAACCCAAGGTCTTCGAGAAACAGGATGGTGTTGATGGTAAACGCATCATAGAGCTCGACCACGTCGATATCGCCGGGCGTCACCCCGGCCATCGCAAAGGCACGACTGCCGGACTCCCGCGCCGCCGTAACGGTGAAATCCTGCATTTGCGAGATCTGCCGGTGGCTGCTGGCCGCCGCCGTGCCCAGAACATAGACTGGCGCATTGGGAAAATCCTTCGCCCGGTCAGCCCGCACCATTACAATTGCACCGCCGCCATCTGTGACCAGGCAACAATCACGCGTGGTCAGCGGATCGCCCACCATACGCGCGCCCAGAACATCCTCACGGATCAACTCGCCTCGCTCAAAGGCTTCGGGATTGTGCCGGGCCCAGGCCCGTGCCGCGACGGCCACATCGGCCAGTTGTTCGCGTGTGGTGCCGTATTCATACATGTGCCGCGCGGCGGCCATCGCATAGGCCGAGATCGGATACCGCGGGCTATATAGCCCCTCATAAGGCGGCAGCTTTGACGCAGTAACAAGCCGCCCGGACGCTGTGCGCTGATTGGAGCCGTAGCAGATCAGCGCCACATCGCAGAGCCCGGCCTGCAACGCCAGTGTCGCCGAGGTCAGATAGTTCACAAACGAAGATCCGCCCGTCATAGTGCCATCAACATAGCGCGGCTGAATCCCCAGATATTCCGCCGCCATGAGAACCGGCATGGCGTCCTCCATCATGGTGCAGAACAGGCCGTCGACATCGCCCAGCTTCAGCCCGGCATCCTCCAGCGCCGCAAGCGCCGATTGCGCCATGATGTCATAAGCTGAAAACCCCGGCGCCTCGCCAAAACCCGCATGCCCCACGCCAACGATAGCGGATTTTCCGCGCAATTGATCAACCATGACTCAGTCCCCCGCCGGTTTGCACAACACGGCCGGAACACCGTCAATTTCGCCGACAAAAGCAGTGACCGGCAACCCGATCTTCACGTCGTCAGGAGAGATTTCATCAACCCGGCTCATCATCCGCACCCCCTCGGCCAGTTCAACCATACAGACATTATAGTTACCGCCGCGCTCAGACTTACGCCGTACGGTGGTCGTGGTGTGAATGGTGCCGTCGCCAGAGGCCAAGCGCCATGTCAGCGATGAACCTTTGCAATGCGGGCACAAAATGCGCGGGAAAAAGATGAACCTTTCACAATCATCGCATTGCTGAAGGTTAATCTGTCCCTTTGCCAATCCGTCCTGGAAAATTTTATCCGGCCCCTGAATTTCCGGCATTTCGCCTGCTCCCTTAGTATCTCGAATCTGCGTTGACCTCATTTCTAACATTCGTTAGAAATAATGCAACTCTCCACTCAAACGGCATCGGGCACGTGACCATGAGCATCAATAAAGACGGCTTGCTGGCGGGTGTCAGGGTCATTGACATGACCTCGGTCGTATTCGGCCCCCTTGCTACGCAGATGCTTGGTGATCTGGGCGCCGATGTCATCAAAGTCGAGAGTCCCGAAGGCGACATGCTGCGGCAAGTTCAACCCGCCCGGACGCCCGGAATGGGTGCCGCATTTCTGGGCACCAATCGCAACAAGCGCAGCATTACCCTGGATCTGAAAACAGAAGCAGACCGCGCCGATTTGCTTAACTTGTTGGACGATGCGGATGTTTTTGTGTCCAGCATCCGGCCGGCTGCGCTGGCGCGACTGTCTCTTGCCCCCGAGACGCTGCGCGAACGAAACCCCGGGCTGATTACCGTAGCCGCAGTCGGGTTCGGTTCGGACGGGCCGTATCGCGACAAGCCAGCCTACGACGACAGCGTCCAGTCTGTCTCGGGCATGGCCGGACTGGCCACGATGTGCAACCCGGACAACCCACCAGCCTATACGCCCACGATTATCGCCGACAAACTTGGCGGGGTGACGGCGGCCTATGCGATCATGGCCGCGCTGTATCACCGCGAACGAACCGGGCAGGCGCAACATGTCGAGGTTCCTATGTTTGAAACCCTGGCCGCATTCCTGCTGGTCGAACATATGGCCGAGGCGACATTTGAATCCGAACCACAAAGCTTCGGATACCAGCGCATGCTGGTCCCGCATCGACGCCCGGTAAAAACCGCAGATGGCTATATTACCATCCTGCCCTACTCGAATGCTCAATGGGCGCGGTTTTTCAAAGCAGTGGGGCGTAGCGATATGCTGGATCACCCATGGGTCACGAATATGAACGAGCGCAGCCGGAACATCGGTGGGGTTTATGACATGGTGGCGCAAATTGCGCCGTCACGCACTACCGCCCAGTGGCTTGAGCTGACCGAACAAGCCGATATCCCGGCCATGCCGGTTCGCATGCTGGCAGATCTGCCGCAAGATCCGCACTTGGCCGCAACAGGGTTCTTTCAACAAATCGACCATCCTACAGAAGGGCGTGTCTGGACGACCAAACCGCCTATCAGGTTTTCCGCGACCCCTGCGCGCCACGATATCACTCCGCCACCCGCACTGGGGGAACACAATCCCGACATCCTGAATAGGCCGAAGCCCGAGTAATCCGGGGTAGCGGGAAAAGCGAAAGACCCGCCTGTTGTAACCGCCCTCCGAAAGTTGGTGTCCAACTTTCGGAGGGCGGTTGAGTTTGTGGCGGGCCTTTTAAGACGTTTTGCACGTTTCTTACGAAATTTAGCCAAGTTTCTCGATCAGTTCGGGCACAGCTGTGAAAAGGTCAGCAACCAGACCGAAATCGGCAACCTGAAAGATCGGGGCCTCTTCGTCCTTGTTGATGGCGACGATGATCTTTGAATCCTTCATCCCCGCAAGGTGCTGAATCGCGCCTGAGATTCCGACTGCAACGTAAAGACCGGGGGCAACCACCTTGCCCGTCTGACCCACCTGCCAGTCGTTCGGGGCATAGCCACTGTCGACCGCAGCGCGGGATGCACCCACGGCGGCACCCAGCTTGTCAGCCAGTTGCTCGATCAGCTTGAAGTCATCTTCCGAGCCGACCCCGCGGCCGCCAGACACGACGATGCCTGCGCTGGTCAGTTCGGCACGGTGGGATGCGGCCACCTTGTCCTCGACCCAGGAGGACAGGCCAGGATTCTCGCCAACGGCGATGGTTTCCACTACGGCCGAACCGCCTAGACCCGCGGCGTCAAACGTCGAGGTGCGGAAGGTCACGACCTTCCTGACATCCGTCGACTTTACCGTCTGGATCGCGTTGCCAGCATAGATCGGGCGCTCGAAGGTCGACCCGTCGACCACACCCGACGCGTCCGAGATTACCATCACGTCCAGAAGGGCCGCGACGCGGGGCATCACGTTCTTGGCGTCGGTAGTGGCGGGGGCGACGATATGTTCGTAATCACCGGCAAGGCCGACGATCAGCGCGGCAGTCGGTTCAGCCAGCCGGTGACCTAGCGAGACATCTTCAGCCACGAGCACTTTCGTCACACCGTCGATGGCGGCGGCGGAGGCCCCTGCGGCGGCGGCGGATGCGCCACAGCACAACACGGTCACATCACCCAGCAATTTGGCCGCAGTTACAGCTTTGGCGGTGGCGTCCATCGCCAGTTCGCCATCGGTCACCTCGGCAAGGAGAAGAACAGCCATTACAAAGCCCCCACTTCTTTAAGTTTCGAAATCAGCGAGTCGACCGAGTCGACCCTAATGCCAGCGGCGCGAGCCTTAGGCTCGGACGTTTTCACCACCTCTAGGCGCGGGGTGACATCGATGCCATAATCGGCTGCGGTCTTTTCATCCAGCGGCTTTTTCTTGGCCTTCATGATGTTGGGCAGTGAGGCATAGCGCGGTTCGTTCAAGCGCAGGTCCACGGTGATGATGGCCGGCATCTTGACGCTGATGGTTTGCAGGCCGCCATCGACTTCGCGGGTGACCTTCGCACTGTCGCCTTCGATGTCCAGCTCGGAGGCAAAGGTGCCCTGCGACCAGCCCAGCAGGGCCGACAGCATCTGACCGGTGGCGTTCATGTCGTTGTCGATCGCCTGTTTGCCTGCCAGAACCAGGCCAGGCTTCTCTTCGTCAACAATTGCCTTGAGGATCTTTGCCACAGCCAGCGGCTCGATGTCCTGATGGACGTCGTCAGCGGCGACAACCAGGATGGCGCGGTCGGCACCCATGGCCAGCGCCGTGCGCAAGGTCTCCTGCGCCTGTTTCACACCGATCGAAACGACCACGACCTCTTCGGCCTTGCCGGCCTCCTTCAGGCGGATTGCTTCTTCGACGGCGATTTCGTCGAACGGGTTCATCGACATCTTGACGTTGGCGAGGTCGACGCCCGATCCATCCGCTTTGACACGGACTTTCACGTTGTAGTCAATCACGCGCTTCACAGGCACCAGCACCTTCATCAGCGTTTTCTCCTCATTTGGAATATGATTTCTCGATCTCGTGGCTCAGAGATCCCGAAATTTCGGCTTTCGTTTTTCTGCGAAAGCGCTCATTGCCTCCGGAAAATCATGCGCGCCCAGCAGGATCGTCTGCGCGCGGCACTCAATTTCCAAAGCCTCTTGAAAGGAACATTCCGCAGTTTCACGCATCACGCGCTTGCTGCACTCGATTCCGAATATCGGATTTGCAGCCATTTCAGCGGCGATTCCGATCGCGGTGGCTTCGGTTTCGCTGGCGGGCACACATTCTTCTACCGCACGCATCTGATGGGCCTTCTTGCCGGAAATCTCGCGGCCGGTCAGAACCAGGAGCCGCGCCGCGCCGGACCCCATGCGCTGTTGTAGAAGCCAGCTCGATCCAGTGTCGGGGCAGCCGCCCACCTTGGAGAACACTTGACAGAAACGCGCATCTTCGGCTGCGACAATGACGTCAGCGCACAGCGCGAGACTCATTCCTGCGCCATAGGCGACACCATTGACAGCGGCTATCAGCGGCTTGTTGAAACCGTAAGCAGCGCGCGCGCCGCAATGCACCTTGTCAACCATCTCATAAGTCGCCCGCGCGCCTTTTGCGATCTCGGCCCGAAACCCGACAAGATCGCCCCCGCTTGAAAAATGGTCGCCGCCAGTCATTACAACGGCACGCACCCCGTCATCACTTTGCGCTGCATCAAGGGCCGCAACAAACTGGTCAACGAATGGGAGACTATAAGGGTTGCGGCGTGCCGGCTGGGTGAACCGCAAGACCCCCACCCCGTTATCGACGTCAAATTGCATGAGTTCAGACATATCAGGCACCTTGTTATCTGCCCTGCCAGACCGGCGAGCGCTTTTCGGCAAAGGCACGCGGGCCCTCAATGGCGTCTTGGCTTGCATAAACAACTTCGTGCAACCGCTTGCCTTCTTCCAGTCCGGCGGCACAGCCTAGATCCATCGTCGCGCGAACACTGGCCTTGGCGGCGATCACCGACAACGGCGCTCCCGAGGCGATACGGTCGGCCAGATTTCGTGCCCGGGCCCGCACAGCATCGGGCGTGTCTTCCAGGTAATTGGTGAACCCATAATCATGCAGCCGCTCAATTGGCATCAGATCCCCGGTCAGGACAATCTCCATCAGAATCGGTTGCGGCAACATCGACAGGGCTGGTGCCGCCCACGGCGATCCCCTACCGATCTTGACCTCGGTTATACCAACCCGCGTGCCTTTCAGGCCGACCCGCAGGTCGCTCATCAGGGTTAGCATCATGCCGCCGGCCATCAACGACCCCGTCATCGCCGATATGATGGGCTTGGAACAGGCCCGCATCCGTTCATGGAACGGGTCACGCATTCTTGACAGGATATCGACGCCTTCGTCGCGCGCAATCTCGGTCGCTTCCTTGAGATCAAGCCCGGCACTGAACACACCGCAATCGGCAGAGGTCAGGATGACGACTCGTATGTTTACGTCAGCCTCGATCAGATCCCAGGCATCAGCCAACCCGTTCGCTGCCGCTACCGACAAGGCATTCTTACGCTCGGGCCGGTTGATAAAGACGGTCGCCACACCGTTTTCGACGGTGAGCTCAATAGGGTTGCCTGTCATGGAATGTCCTTGAAATACGGGTTCGTAGAAAACAGCTTCGCGCCTGACCCTGAACCGTGTGGTGGCTGGGGGTGGACCCCCAGCCAATCTTTCTTACTCAACCGTGAACTTACCCGAGCTTTCCTTGACCACATCCCAGATCACGTCCGTATAGGCTGCGGTCCAGTCTTGCTGCGGGACCCAAGTCTTGCCATCCCACATCTCGATACGGGTCTTGCCACCGCCGCCGTGATCATCCGCTGTCACAGTGATCGGGGCGAACAGTCCATTGGCATCAAAATCAACGATGCTTTCGTAACCAGCCTTCATCGATTCAGGCGTCACCGGGTAGCCGCTTTGCTCGACGGCTAGACGCGCGGCCTCGAATGCGGCTGAATAGATCGCCAGACCGGTATTGTAATATACGTCGTTGATCTTTTCGGCCGGCCCGGCGCCTTTGCCTGCACCGTACACATCTGAAAGGATTTCCTGGATAATCGGAATATCCTGCCCACCGGCAACATTGGTCCCGCGCTTGAGCCCGATGGCAGCCTCAGCTCCGATATTGGCGACATCTACCTCGTTCAGCCAGTTAACGGAGATGTAGTTGCTGATCGGAAAGCCGTTGCGCTTCATCTCTTTGGCAGCGACGACGTGCCCACCGGCCAGAAGCCAGGCAACCACATAGTCTGGCTTGTCGCGACGCACTTTGGTCCAGACACTGGCCTGATCACTGCCGGGAAGTGGCACTGGATATAACAGAAGCTCAAACCCTTCTTTAGCGGCAAGGGTTTTCAGGATTTCGATCGGTTCCTGACCAAAGGGGTAGTCCAGATAGGCAAAGCCGACCTTGACGCCCTTCATGTCGCCGCCGCTTTGTTCTTTGATATAGGCAATATCGTTGGCTGCCTGTCCCCAATAGGTGGGACCAACCGGGAAGATCTGAGTGAACACCGAGCCATCGGCCGCATCCCCCCTGCCAACCAACGATTGGATCAGGATATTCTTATCCTTCATGATCCGCGGCAGCACCGCGATTGAAACCGGCGTGGACAGCATGTCGAATACGAACACGCCCTCGCGTTTGAGCTTTTCGTAGCATTCAATTCCGCGCTGCGGCTCGTTGCCATGATCCTGAACAATAATTTCAACGTTATGACCATCGATGCCGCCCTTCATATTGACCAGGGTTGCAAGATCCTGCGCCGCCTGCGAAATCTGCGGCGTCACGAAGGTGTAGGACTTGCTCAGATCATAGCACAAGCCGAACTTGATTGTATCCTCTGCCGCCTGCGCAGGGGACAGACTCGCCAGCCCGATTGTCGCTGCCGCAGTCAGACATTTAACGTAAGCCAAAGTTCTCATTGTTAGTTCCTCCTTTATGAATCTCTAGACGCAAACATCGCTAACTCAGCCAGCGTTTCCGTCTGCTGTAATGCTTGATTTCGTGGAAATCTTTGCCTCCTCCTCCTCCTCCTCCTCCTCCGCCCAAATAGAATTCCTGAATGTCGGAGTTTGCCTTTAGTTCCTCCGCAGTGTTGTGCATGACGACGCGGCCATTTTCGATCAGATAGCCATGCGAAACAATCTCCAGCGCTGCCAGCGCATTTTGCTCAACCAACAAAACCGACAAGCCATTTTCCTTGTTGATGCGCTGGATAATTCCGAAAATCTCGTTCACCAGAAACGGAGCCAACCCAAGGCTGGGTTCGTCCAACATTAGAAGGCGGGGCTGGGTCATTAGCGCCCGACCGATGGCCAACATTTGTTGTTCTCCGCCCGACAGGTATCCAGCCTGCGACGATTTGCGTTCCGCAAGGCGCGGAAAATACTCGTAGATGCGGTCCTTTTCAGCATTCACTTTCTGACGCGACATGGACATCGGCGCTGCAGCCTCAAGGTTTTCATCCGGCGTCATGTGCTCGAACACCCGGCGACCTTCGATGACGTGACAGATGCCCATCCCAACGCGATCTTGCGGGAGGCAGGCTCCGATAAGTTGACCGTCAAACCGTATTTCTCCCCTGCTGACCTTCCCGCGTTCAGCCTTCAGCAATCCGCTAATTGCCTTCAAAGTGGTGCTCTTACCCGCCCCGTTGGAACCCAAAAGCGCGACCATCCCCCCTCTCGGAACCTCGATGGATACCCCCCTGATCGCCAGCAGGACAGAGTCGTACAAAACCTCAATACTGTTCAGGGACAGAATCGGATCGCTTGCTGTGATGTCGGGCTGTGCCATGTTGCTCCCCCTATTTCCTAAGCTGGTCGAAAGGCCAAACCATCAAGTAATCCCTGATATTGGCGTACAGTTTGCCAAGCCCCAATGGCTCGACAATCAGAAAGATGACAATCAGTGCGCCATAGGCTGCATTGGGAATGTGCGCCAGCGTTTCGTTACCTAAATTCAGCCCTACAAAGTCAGCCCCCAATGAGAACAACTGGTTGACGACCCCGGGCATGAGCAGGATCAGTGCAGCCCCCAGATAGCTGCCGATGATGCTCCCAAGCCCGCCCACGATCACCATCGCCAGAACCTGAATGGACACGCTAACGGCAAACTGTTCGGGTGCCGCAAGGAAGTAGAACGTCGCAACCAAGATTGCCCCGCTGACCCCTGCTATGAAAGACGATGCGGCAAAGGCGACAAGCTTATAGTAAAAGCTGTTCACGCCCAGAATTGCCGCGGCAAAGTCTTTTTCCCGCACGGCAACCAGGGCCCGGCCCAGACCGGTGCGTCGCAGGTTCAGCATGAAAACCGTGACCAGGACGCACCAACCGAATGCGACGTAGTAAAGACCCGCATCCGATGTAATGTCCTGCCCCAAGAGCGCAAAGGCGGGCGATTGCAGTGACGCGTGTGAGCCGCCTGCGATCGTTGGCGAATGGGTCAGCACCCAGTCCATGACGAACTGCATCGCAAGGGTCGTGAGCGCCAGGTAAAGCCCCTTGACCCGCAGCGCCGCAAAGGCAAACAGACTTCCGATCACAGAAGAGGCCAGACCGCCTATAAGCAGGGCAAACTCCCACGGAACCCCGAATTTGGCCGCGTGAACCGCCGAATAGGCACCAACGGCCATGACAGCCGCGTAGCCCAGATGCAGCTGCCCGGCCCAACCCGTCACAAGGTTCAGGCCCAGTACGGCGGCCGTCCAGATCAGCCACGGCAGAACGTAGCTGTTCAGATAAAGCGAACTGACCAAATAGGGTGCCGCGAGCCCGAGCAGCAGAAAGAACACCACGAAGTTGCGATCTGCCGGAACCGGGAAGAGCCTGCTATCAGAAACGTAACTATTGTGGCGAACACCTGAGAGACCGTAAAACATACCTTACACCCTTTCGATGTCATGACGGCCAAACAGGCCGTGCGGGCGGATCATCACCGTCAGGATCAACACCGCAGCGACAATCAGATCCCGGCTGCCGCCCCCGACAATCCCATCCAGATAGAATGAACCGACACTTTCCAGAATGCCAAGAATGATACCGGCGACAATTGCGCCGATGATACTGTCCAGCCCGCCCAGAACGGCCACGGTCAGCCCCTTGAGCAGAAGGATCGACAAAGACTGATCAACACCCTGGATTTCACCCCAGATCACGCCGGTTGCCACAGCCACGATCGACGCCAGTCCCCAAGACAATCCAACACCGCGTTCAACCGAGATGCCCACAGACCAGGACGCCATATAATCGTCGGAAATAGCCCGCAAACGAATACCAAGGCGGCTGCGAAAGAACAGAAGGAAGGCTATAAACAGGGCGATTGCGACGCCGGCACCAACAATGTGAATGCGGCTGAGAAGCATATCCCCCACAAAGAGCGGATCATAGCTGACCCCCAAATCAACCGGGCGCGAAGACCCGCCCCAGATCGCCAAGGTGGTTCCGCGCAGGAAGATGTCGATCCCCATTGTCATCATCAGGATCATGATGATGGGGCGCCCCGCCAGTCGGCGCAGCGCGACCTTTTCGATCCCGATGCCAACGAAGAACATGATTATGACCGCCAAAGGAATGGCCACCCAAAGCGGCAACCCCATGTTGTGCGAAAATGCCAGAACCACATAGGCGCCCAACATGGTCAGGCCCCCCTGCGCAAGGTTCGGTACAGATGACGATTTGTAGATCAGGACCAGCCCAATGGCAAAAAGCGAATAGAGCAGGCCTGTCAGCGCGCCATTCACTGTCAGCTCTGACAGAAACACCAGATCCATCTTATACCTCCCTGATCAACAGGGTGCGTTCGACAGTCCCCGTTTCGCCTGTTTCGTACGTTACGACTGCTTTGACATGAACGTCGCTTGTGCCGCTATAAAGCGCCTCGATCACCTGATTGTAGCGCTCTTCGACGACCTTGCGCCGCAGTTTGCGCGTTCTGGTAATCTCGCCATCATCCGGGTCGAACTCTTTGTGCAAAGATACATAACGATGCAGCCGCAAACCTTTGGTCACCGCCTTGTTCACCCGCACAAACGCTTCCCTCACCAGTTGGGCCACTTCGGGGCGTTGGGAAAGATCAGCATAAGATACGTAAGGCACGCCATTGACTTCAGCCCAATGCCCGACTGCCTCGGCGTCGATGCAGATCATCGCCGTCAATTCGTTCCGTCCCGCGCCGATCACTGCGGCATCCTTTATATACGGGCTGAACTTGAGACGGTTTTCCAGATAATTGGGAACATATCGCTCACCGCTTTTGGTAAATACCACTTCAGACACTCGCCCCAGGACGACAAGATGGCCGTCCTTTTCCAGATAGCCTGCGTCGCCGCTACGCAGCCATCCATCCTGCAAAGCTTCTGCAGAGGCAGCTTCGTTCTTGTAGTAACCCTTGAACACGCTGTCCGCCTTCATGAGTATTTCGCCATCTTCGGCAATCTTCACCTCGACCCCCGGCAAGGGCTTTCCGACGGTATGCAACTTCACCTCGCCGGGAGCCTGAATGGCGTTGAATGCACTGTTTTCGGTCTGGCCATAGAGCTGGCGCAGATTGATCCCAAGAGCCCGGTAAAAAATGAAAGTATCCTCGCCGATGGCTTCACCCCCGGTGAAGGCACGCTTCAGGCGAGTCAATCCAAATTGGTCTTTGATCGGTCCAAATACGACCTTTTCGCCGACCAGCCGTCCCAGCCATTCGAATCTTCCTCCACCAGCGCCGCTCAGCTTGCGCCGCTCGGCCTCGACGGCCTTGTCCATGAAGAAATGATACAGCCACTTCTTCAGAGGCGTTGAATTCTCCATACCCACTTGAATGGTGGTCAACATGTGGTCCCAACTGCGCGGTGCTGCAAGATAGAGACTGGGTGCGACCTCACGCATGTCGCGCTGCACCGTTTCTTGGCGCTCCGGCACGTTGACGGTAAACCGAAACGCAATGGCGGCAGCCACAGTCAGCGCAAAATCGCCTACCCAGGCCATTGGCAGATAGCCAAGGATATCTTCGCCATAATCGAACGCACCACCTGCGTAGGCATTGCGCGCACCCGATAACACATTCTTCTGGCTCAAAACGATCCCCTTGGGCTTGCCTGTCGTGCCCGAGGAATGCATGAACACCGCCGGATCTTCCGGCTTGGATCCCTCAATCAGACGCAGGCGCAAATCCGGATCGGCAGACAACTTCTTGGCACCCGATTCCAACAGATTTTCCCACGACTGCAGGCCCGGTGCATCATAGAGATTCAGCCCGCGCACCTCGTCGTAAACAATAGATGCCACCGGCGTTCCTGCGTCGCGCAGATCAAGGATCTTGTCGACCTGTTCCTGATCCTCGGCCAACGCGGCAACAACACGGGCTTCCTCGAAGAAATGCTTCAACTCGTCCAGCGTCGCACCAGGATAGGCCGGCATGGCATGGGCGCGCAGCATCGACATCGCGGTCATTCCGGCATAAAGTCTCACGCGGTTATCACCCAAGATAATGACCGCGTCACCGGGCTTCACGCCCAAGGCCATGAAGCCGGCGGCGCAGCACAGCACCTCCTCGGCATAGGCAGACCAGGTCACTTCCCGCCAGATGCCCCGGTCCTTCTCGCGCATCGCAATATCATTGGCAAATTCGACCGCATTGCGCATCAACAGGCGCGCAATCGTATCGTCCCCGGCATTTGGCCCGGCCTTTGATACGGCGGATGAAGGATTATTCGCCATGTGCGCCTCCGATATAGGCTTCGATAACGCGCGGATTTTTGATGACTTCCCTTGGGATACCGCTGGCGATCATTTCGCCATAATTCAGCGCCAGCATCCGATCACAGATCCCGATGATGACGTCCATATGGTGCTCGATCAGCAGGACACTGACGCCGCGCTCGGCGCGGGCATCCAGAATGAACCGCGCCATGTATTCTTTTTCTTCCTGGTTCATCCCGGCCATCGGTTCATCCAGAATCAGAAGATGCGGCTCGGCCACCAAAGCACGGGCCAACTCAACACGTTTCTTCAACCCGATAGGGATTCCGTCGACCAGCTCGTGCCGGATGCTTTCCAGTTGAAGAAAGTCGATCACTTCTTCCACGACTTCCCGGTTGGCGATCTCCTCGGGCCGCGCCAACCACCAGTATAGCGCCGTGCGGATCACGCCGGGATTCATATGGATGTGACGCCCCAACAAAATATTGTCGAGCACGCTCATTCCGTTGAACAGCGCAAGGTTCTGGAATGTTCGCGCGACCCCCATGCCCGCAACCTTGTGCGGCGCGGTTCCGGTAATATCCTTGCCGCCCAACAGGATCTTCCCCTTTTGTGGCGGGTAAAACCCGGTGATCGCGTTGGTCAGCGTGGTTTTTCCACTGCCGTTGGGACCGACAAGACCGAATATTTCGCCCTTCTCAAGCCTCAGATCCACACCCGATACTGCGACAAGCCCGCCAAAACGCCGCTCTACGCCCATGCATTCCAAAACCGGCACATGGCCGTTGCCTGATGTTTCAGGTCCCTTCATCCGTGCGCGCCTCCCAGCAAATCAGAACTCAACATCCCGCTGTTTTCTCTCAATTAATCCTGAAATAATCAGGACGCCCCGTCGGCCAGGGATCACCCCACATCTGCTGACCGCCATCTATGTTCAGAACCTCTCCGGTTATAAACTTGCCCGACGGCGCCGCCACGTAGACGACACCCTCGGCGACATCCCATTCATCGCCTGCTCGGCGCATGGGATTGGATTCCCCGAACGTCGCGGCACCCTCTGGCGGATAATTGCCAAACCCGGTGCTTTCGCAGCACCCCGGCGCCACACAGTTGACACGGATGCCATGCGGCGCCCATTCGACGGCGACAGATTTGGATAGAAAAATCACCCCGGCGCGTGCCGCACAGGTATGGGCGATGCCGGGCATTCCGCGCCAAACATCGGCAACAATGCTGACAATATTGCCGCTGGTTCCGGCCTCGACCCATTTCTTCGCGGCCGACTGCATCATCCACCAAGTGCCGTTAAGGTTGGTGTCGATCACCGCATTCCAACCCTTTACGGAATAATCCAATGCCGGTTGCGGGAACTGGCCGCCCGCGTTGTTAACCAGCACATCGAGCCCACCGAACCGGTCATGGACAGTCTCCACAAAGGCGGCTGCCTGTTCAGGGTCACGGATCGTCATTTCCCGCGTCAGCACCTCGCCGCCGAAAGAACGCAAAAATTCCGCCGCGTTTTCCAGCTTCTCGGGATTACGGCCGCAGACCGCCAAGGTCGCGCCCAAGCGCGCAAACAATGACGCAATAGCTAGGCCAAGGCCGCCGCCCGCTCCAGTCACCGCGACTGTCCTGCCTTTGAAAAGGTCAGACGCAAAGACGGTATCCCTTTCCCGTAGTTCGGTTCTTGTGAACCCAAATATTGGCTCTAGCGAGTCAGTCATTTCCTCTCCCCTGCCAGCTGTTTCGCCGGTCTCTCACAGAACCTAACACGCGTTAGATTTCTTGGCAAGATTTATGTAGGCGTATCAAATTCGACTTTATCTAGAAGCTCGCGTTTCGCCGACGCAGCATTCGAAGTGGTTCATAGACAATGCATTCACTGCCATCCGCCTTCAGAACCCGGTTTCGGCTGCGCACCAATCCACGCCCCGGCTTAGACGTCTGACGTGCCTCGATAATCTCGACTTCGACATAAATTGTATCACCGACATAGGTGGGTCCCTTGATGCTGAAATCGGCATGGAGAAAGGCAAGCCCTGTGCCTTCCATCGTGTGCGTCAACAGCCCTTCGGCCATCGCGTAGACCATCACCCCCGGTATTACCCGTCCATGCGCCGCCGCGCCGTCACGAGCATGTTCAGTATCTGTAAACAATGATTCCGTCATCCACGTCAGGTTACAGAACCCGACAAGATCAGCCTCGGTCACCGTGCGACTGCGGGTTTTGAAGCGGGCGCCGACCTCGACCTCATCGAAATAGAAACCGGTGGTGCGCAATACGTCTTTCATGGAGGAGCCCTTCAGTAGGATTTCGGCAGTCCAAGCGCTTTTTCGGCGATGAACGACATTAGCATATGCGGCGTCACTGGCACGATATGGAACAACAACGCCTCGCGGACCAATCGCTCAACATGATATTCCTTGGCGTATCCATAGCCGCCAAACGTCATCTGCGCTGTCTGCGTCGCCTCCACTGCAGCTTCCGCCGCCAGCAGCTTCGCGGCATTCGCCTCGACACCACATGACTCGCCTGCATCATAAAGGGCTGCGGCATGCATCACCATCAGATTGGCGGATTCGACCTTGGCCCAAGATTTGGCGAGCGGATGCTGGATGCCCTGATTTTGCCCGATCGGACGGCCAAAGACATGGCGCTCCTTTGCATATTCCGACGCCCGTTTGATCGCGTTTCGCGCAATGCCGACGCATTCCGCCGCCACCAGTATGCGTTCGGGATTCAGACCGTGCAGAATTTGGCGGAACCCTTGGCCTTCTTCGCCGATCATATCCTCGGCTGGAACAGGCAGCCCGTCGATGAACACCTCATTGGAATCCACCGCCTTGCGGCCCATTTTTTCGATCTCGCGCACGTCCACGAATGTCCGGTCAAGCGTCGTGTAAAACAGGGTTAACCCCTCGGTGGGCTTTGTCACCTCTTCCAGCGGCGTGGTGCGGGCCAACAACAGCATCTTGTGAGCCACCTGCGCGGTTGAAATCCAGACCTTCTGGCCATGCACCACATACCGGTCGCCATGCCGGATTGCCCGCGTCTTAAGCTTTGTTGTATCCAGCCCCGTCGTCGGTTCGGTTACCGCAAAACAGGCCTTTTCGCGCCCTTCCAGCAGCGGCACCAGCATCCGTTGTTTCTGGTCCGGGGTGCCAAATTTCACCACCGGATTGAGCCCGAATATGTTCATGTGAATGGCCGACGCCCCGCTGGCTCCGCCGCCCGATTCCGCGATGGCCTGCATCATGATTGCCGCCTCGGTTATGCCGAGCCCGGCGCCGCCGACCTCTTCGGGCAGCGCAATACCCAGCCAACCGCCATCCGCCAAAGCCTTGTGTAAGTCGTGGGGGAAGCCGCCATTGCGGTCTTTTTCCAGCCAGTATTCATCATCGAAATCGGCACAGATACGCAAGACAGTGTCGCGGATCTCCTGCTGCGCCTGGGTATATCTGAAGGTCATGTTTTCTCCTCGAACTTATGCGGCATGCCCACCACCCCCGCGGATGTCAGCTCCGCGATCTCTTGTTCACTCATACCCAAATCGCGCAACACCGCGTGGCTGTCCGCAGCCTCGGCCCGGCCAAGCCAGCGGACGCCGCCCGGCGTGTCTGACAGGTGCGGCACCGCGCCGATCACCCTTGTCTGTTCACCCTCGATATCCACGATGTCTCCGCGATGAGCAATTTGCGGATGGTTCACGATGTCCTCGACGCTCAGAACCCGCGCGGCAACTGCGTCGTTTCTTGCGAACTCGGCCTGTACGGTGTCAAAATCGCGAGCGCCGATGAAAACCTGAAGCACGTCGAAAACCTCGGCCATGTTGGCGCTGATCCCGGCCATTGTGGCAAAGCGCGTATCGTCGGCAAACCCATCCCCAGCCGCCGTGCGCAGCAGGCGTCGGGCGGTTTCCGCCCCGCCTGCGGATACCGTGACCCATACACCGTCGCTGGTGCGGAACATACCGCCGGGGGCAAAGTCCAGCGGCTGGCGAAGACCGTTGCGCAGGGGCGAAACGCCCGCGCCGGTCAGCGCCGGCACGTGATAGTCGATCAGCCGCAACAGCCCCTCGAACACCGCCAGGTCGACAACCTGCCCTTTTGCGGTTCCATTGCCACGCGCGTGTAGTGCCAGCATGACACCCAGTGCGCCCATCAGACCGGTGGTCGAATCCGCTGCCGGAAACCCCGGATGCATCGGCGGACCGTCAGTGTAGCCTGTCAGGTGCGCCAGTCCGCTCATCGCCTCCGCCGCGCGTCCAAAGGCCGGCGTCTTTTTCATCGGGCCGTCCTGCCCGTATCCCGAGATGCGCAAGATGATCAGATCCGGATTCCAGCTATGCAACTCGTCGGGACCAATCCCGGCGCGTTCCAGCACGCCGGGCCGGAAATTTTCAACTAGAACATCACTGGCTTCGACCATGCGGCGCAGAATTGCGCGCCCTTCAGGGGTTTTCCAGTCCAGCGCCAAAATCCGTTTGTTGCGCGCCAACGTCTTCCACCACACACCCAGCCCGTCATCCGCGGCCTTGGGGCCAAGGTCGCGCATCATGTCACCGCCGCGCGGGTTTTCGATCTTGATCACCTCGGCACCGAAATCGGCCAGCAAAGTCGCCGCCAGCGGTCCGGCGATCACATGACCAAGTTCGATGATACTGATGTTTTTCAACGGTCCTTGCGACACGCACACACACTCCCCGGTCATTCAACAGCGGCGGCTATTTAGATTACAAAACCACCGCCGCAGATCACATATTGCCCGGAAATGAAGTTCGATTCCGGCGCACAAAACAGATAGACAGCCCCTGCGGCTTCCTCGGGTGTGCCTACACGGCCCAGTGGAATAGACGTTTCCATCTGGCTTAACAGATCGGGGCTGACACCGACGCGGATGTCCTTGCCTTCAACCTTGATCGTGTTGTCCCCTTTGGCGCTGCCTTCGGTCAGGCGCGTGCGGATCGGACCAAAGGCCACGGCATTGACGTTGACCTTGTATCGGCCCCACTCCTTTGCCATCGTTCTGGTCAGTCCGATGATGCCGGCCTTGGCGGCGGAATAGTTGATCTGCCCGGCATTGCCGCCGGTTCCTGCGATGGACGAGATGTTCACAACCTTACGGAACACTTCCTGCCCCGCTTCGGCCTCGGCGCGGGCTTTGTCCCGGATCACCGGGGCCGCGGCGCGCAGGATCTGAAATGGGGCTGTCAGATGAACGTTAATGATCGCATGCCACTGCTCATCGGTCATTTTCTGAACCACGCTGTCCCAAGTATAGCCAGCGTTGTTCACGATAATGTCCAGCCCGCCGAACGTTTCAACACCGGTGTCAACGAAGCGTTGGGCGAAGCCATCTTCGGTCACCGACCCAGCACAGATCGCGGCTTCGCCGCCCATGTCACGGATCATCCCAGCGGTTTCCGCAGCTGGATCCGCATCCAGATCGTTGACCACGACCCGTGCGCCTTCGGATGCCAGTTTCAGGGCTATTTCGCGGCCGATACCGCGTCCCGATCCAGTTACAAGCGCGACGCGCCCATTAAGCCTTGTTGTCATCTCTGCCCTCCCAAGCCGATAATGGCCGCGCTAACGCGCCGCCCGACACCCTCATACCGCTTCGTAAAGCGTCACGACGCAAGCGCCGCCAAGACCCAGATTGTGCTGAAGCGCCAGCCGCGCGCCCTCGACCTGACGGGCATCGGCAGTGCCGCGCAACTGTTGCACCAGTTCGGTGCACTGCGCGAGACCGGTGGCTCCCAGAGGGTGCCCTTTGGACAACAGCCCGCCCGACGGATTAGTCACATATTTTCCGCCATAGGTATTGTCACCATCATCGACAAACTTCCCGGCCTCGCCACGACCGCAAAGGCCAAGCGCCTCATAGGTAATCAACTCGTTATGCGCAAAACAATCGTGCAACTCGACAACATTGATATCTTCGGGGCCGATGCCTGCGGCCTCATAGACCTGATCGGCGGCGTTTTTGGCCATGCTCGCGCCAACGACTTCGCGCATGTCATGGGAATTGAAGGTTTCCGGTCCGTCGGTGGTCATCGCCTGTGCCGCAATTCGGACGGAGGAATCCAGTCCGTGTCTGTCGGCAAACGCCTTTGAACAGACGATCGCAGCAGCCGCGCCGCAGGTTGGCGGGCAGGCCATCAGCCGGGTCATGACGCCGGGCCAGATCAGCTTGTCGGCCAGAACCTCTTCGGGGGTCACCTCTTTTCGAAACAGGGCGACCGGGTTTTTTGCGGCATGACGGCTGGCCTTGGCGCGGATCTTGGCGAATGTTTCCAACGTGGTGCCGAATTCGTCCATATGCGCCTTGCCGGCACCGCCAAAATACCGCAGCGCCAGCGGCAGACCGTTGTCACCAACAATATCGTCGGTCGCATCATCAAAGGACTGGAACGGACTGACCCGGTCCCCGAACATCGCCCCGATCGCACCAGCCTGCATCTGCTCGAACCCAAGCGCCAGAGCGCATTCGACGGCTCCGCTTTCAACCGCCTGACGCGCCAGAAACAGCGCCGAAGAGCCGGTCGAACAATTGTTGTTCACATTGAAGACCGGAATACCGGTCATGCCCACTTGATACAGGGCCCGCTGACCGCAGGTGCTGTCACCATAAACATAGCCGACATAGGCCTGCTGGATCAGGTCGTAGGACAATCCGGCATCCTGCAGCGCACTGCGGGTGGCCTTTGCCGCCATCACGTCATAGCTTTCCGACGCGCCGGGTTTCTGAAACGGGACCATTCCGACCCCGGTTACATAAGCCTTGGTGGACATTGAAGCCTCCCCTGATCACAATCAGTTTCTCGTACGATAGGACGGAAATGGTATTGGAATTTATCTAACACATGTTAGAATAATTGCAATAGATGGAGAATAGCAATGTGCAACGCCCCTCTGGAACACTTGAGCAGCGGCGCCGTGGCAGATCTTGGGGATGCATCTCAGAGCACATCACGGACCGATGTTTACCGACTTTTTCGCAATCGTGCGTCGGCTTTGCCCGTCGCCATCGCCATCGAGGAATCGAGCGATCAGATCACCTATGCCAACCTGCTTTGCCGTGTTGACCAGCTGGCCGGGCACTTCGCCGGGCTTGGCCTGAAGGCCGGGGAACGAATCGCCATTTTGTCGCGCAATCGGCGCGAGTATATCGAGGTCGAACTGGCCGCCACCGGCCTGATCGTCGCATGCCTGAACTGGCGGCTTTTGGCCGCGGAATTATGCCATTGCATAACTCTGGTTTCCCCGCGCCTGATTATAGCCGAACCCGATCTACACGGGTTGCTCGACCAAACCCCGGATATCGCGACACTGGCCCTGGGGCGCGAATACGAGGATGCCCTGACACAGGCTTGCCAATTCACCCCCGCCCCACAAGACCCTGAAAGCGGGCTGGTCATTCTGTATACCAGCGGCACCACCGGCCTGCCCAAAGGGGCAGTCATCAGCCATCGCGCGATGATTGCCCGCGCAATGACCTTTGCTACCGAACTGGGCCTATCACCGAAAGACGGATTTGTTGCCTGGGCGCCGATGTTCCACATGGCCTCGACCGATCACGCTCTGTCCACGCTTTTGCGCGGTGGTACAGTGGTGATGATCGACGGCTATGATCCGGATGCTATTCGCAGGTCCGTCGAAACCCATCACATAGGCTGGCTTGTTCTGATCCCCGGCATGATCGAACCGTTTATCGCCCATATTAAAGCACAGGGGATTACACCCAAAGGTATTCGCGTCTGCGGTGCCATGGCAGATCTGGTTCCGCCACATCAGATTTCCGAGATTACCACATTACTGAATGCGCCTTACCTGAACAGTTTCGGTTCCACCGAAACCGGTCTGCCACCGGCCACGCGCACAACGATCCCGATCAGTGTAGCCCCGGAAATCCTGTCCAAGCAGATCAGCGCATTTTGCGAAATACGCCTGGTAGACGAAACCGGTCAGGACGTGCCTGTCGGCACCCCCGGAGAGCTGTTGATGCGCGGGCCGACGTTGTTCTCCGGATACTGGAATGCCGACGGTGCCAATAGGGATGCGTTTCGCAACGGTTGGTTCCACATGGGCGACATGTTCCGACGCAAAGCAGACGGAACGCTGGATTTCGCTGACCGGGCGAAATACCTCATCAAGACCGGCGGCGAAAACGTCTATCCCACCGAGATCGAGCGCGTACTGATGGCCGACCCCAACGTCACCGACGCAGCAGTAGTCCGGGTGCCTGATGATCGCTGGGGCGAAGCACCGGTGGCTTTTGTCTCGCGCTCTTGCAACGCATCAACCCGGGACACGCTAATGGCCGCCTGCCGCGCCTCACGCGCGGCCTACAAATTGCCCCGCGAAATTCATTTCATAGCCTTTGAGGATTTTCCCAGGTCAACCAGCGGCAAAATCCTGCGGCACATTCTTGAAGCCTCCCTGCGTGACGATCAAGGATCGTCGAGCACCAGGCCCCTCACACCCGGAAACGTACTTCGCCGATAGCGATTTCGACGAAACCGGAATTGCCCTCTGCGACCTTGCGTTTGGAAATTCTCCAGTCCTTGATTATTTTTCTAACATATGTTTGATTTCGGTTTGGTGGCCGGGCGTCGAATCCATCCCGGGAGGACGAAAATGAACATTTATAATGGACCATCTGCTGAAGATATCGCCGCAATCAAAGCCAATTACGCCCTGAACGACGAACAGCGCGCAATCATCGATCATGTCGATCGGGTGGCGCGTGAAATCCTGCATCCGTTGCAGGAAAAGATGGACGCCGAGGAATGGTGGCCCGAAGATCTGTTCAAAAAAATGGGAGAGCTGGGCCTGTTGGGGATTACCGCCCCAGTTGAACTGGGCGGCAGCGGACAGGATGAGTTCACTCAGGCCCTGGTGTCGGAAATCTTGTCAAAATGGAACCCGGCTGTGGGTCTATCACACGGGGCGCATGACAATCTGTGTCTGAATAACCTTCTGCGCAACGGGTCGCAAGACCAGATTAATAACTACGTTCCTGGCCTGTGCAACGGCACGCTGGTCGGGGCGCTTGGACTGACCGAACCGGGCGCCGGGTCGGATGCACTTGGGTCGATGGCGACCACTGCGGTACGCGATGGCGACGACTACGTGCTGAACGGCACCAAAATCTATATCACCAACGGTCCAATCGCAGATATCGTCTTGGTCTATGCCAAGACCGATAGATCCAAGGGTGCCAAGGGCATTTCCGCCTTTATTGTCGAAACGGATACACACGGCTTCAAGGTCGCGCAGAAACTCGACA
>TARA_R110002020_G_scaffold475558_1_pt1 | contig 58730 bp, 50 predicted proteins | sample TARA_R110002020 | Tara Oceans TARA_R110002020 (sample SAMEA4396489) | marine metagenome | biome: Westerlies Biome; feature: [MES] marine water layer (ENVO:01000295) within the mesopelagic zone...; material: water (ENVO:00002006), including particulate matter (ENVO:01000060) such... | reverse complement strand
GGATCGCCGCATGATCAATTCGAGCAAGTCGAATCTGCACTCGTCCCCGTTAACCTGACATCACCCTCCCAACTCCGTCACCGCCAGCAAGTTCAGCCGCCCAGGTCGGTGCCTCAAGTCTTGCGGCAAAATAGATCCAGGGATTCGCCTTGTTCGAGCCGTAGTGCGACCGACACCCGGGCGCGAGAGTTTCACGCTTTGTAAGTTCGGCGCGGGGGCCGTGATAGTAGATTTCTTCATCCGCCGCATCTGTTGGTCCTCGAAGGAACATGCCGAGCGTGTTTCTCGTTTAGCGGTCGCCGGGTGGTTTTGGGTGGCGGCTTCACGCTAAAACCGCTCCGCTGTAAACGCTAGGCACCGTTGCCCAAAACCCGTCGCACCTAGTTGGCATTCTCTGTTTCCGAGTACCGCCGCTGCATCTCCTCTGGAGTGACTTCTTCGATTGAATGTCCGATGATCCATTCATAACCGAAAGGATCGCGGATGGTTCCAGAGCGCTCTCCATGAAAAGCATCCGACGGCGCGCGCACGAGGATCGCGCCAAGATCGACCGCCGTTGCGATCATTCCGTCGGCATTATCAACATGTAGATGGATTGCGAATGTGGCGCGCCTGTCCAATTCCGGCGCGTAAATTCCATATTCGGGAAACTCCTCGGACAACATGATGATGGTGTCGCCAAAGACGAGTTCGGCGTGACCAAGCCGGCCGCCCGGCTCAACCAGTCGGAACTTCTCGGTCGCGCCGAATGCGGCCTTGTAGAACGCAACCGCCGCGTCGCCATTTCGCGCCCGTAGGTAAGTAAAAACTTCATGGATCGGCATTGTGAACTCCAGTGCTAGTTTAGGTTTCCCGCTTTCTAATTCAGGTTCAAATGCTCGTATTGAAGAAATCGGACATCACAGTCTTCCGAAAGGGACATGGTAGCGATGGGCAGGCGATACGGTCACATACTGCGCCGGCGTGAGCCCCGCCAAGGCGCGAAACTCACGTGTCATGTGGGCCTGATCGGCGTAGCCTTCTGCTGCGGCAAGATCCGCCAGGTTCGGCGCAAGTATCGCATCCATCTGCTTAAGGACACGCCCGAACCGCCGCACACGGCAGTAGGTCTTTGGAGCCAACCCGACCCACTGGGTGAATGTGCGTGTGAAATGGCGTTGGCTGAAGCCGGTTTCGGTGACAATATCCCAGACGCACGCGCGCGCATCAAACCGTTCGAGCGCATGCGCGACAAGCGGGTGGATCGCGTGGACCTGCGGCAGCCTTGAAGACAGAAAATCCTCGAAGATGCGCAGGCGGGCACAGATTTGTGACGTCTCTCGCAGTTGGTCGATGATACTCGACAAACGCGAATGCGGCAGCAGATTTTCCAACTGCGTGTGTCTTCCCGCAAGTTCGATGGCGGAAACGTCCGCCAACACGTCTATCGCACCCGGTCTTAGCACTGCTCCAACACTCGGTGCTGAGATCGAGACATCCTTAATGTAGGGAGTGGCGCGGGCTCCGCCGATCAGGGAAGTCCCCACATTCTGCCCCAGAATGTCGTCCCGATCCCTGTAAATCCGCAAAGGAGTGTCCCCCAAGCGAAAAACGATATGCGTCGCCCCTGTTGGCAGAACCAGTTCCTTCCAGCCTATCTGTGGCACCGGAGATGTCTCGCCATCAGACGCCCAGATCACATCCACAAATGGTCTCAGTGACGGTCTCGGTGCACGACTGAGCTTCATCGTTAACTGCCTTTGGACCTGAAGCGGCTTGCGCTCGGGTGAGCACAAGTGGCTCAGGAAACCTGCCTGGTTGATCGCTGGGCGCTCTGACTTTCCCATCAATGGAACGAAGAGCCCGCATCGCCGTTTTCCCTCGACAGAGGAAAAGGGAGTTTTTTCATGGTTACGATGGTAGGCAATGAATCTGACATCAATGGGCTCGTCAAGAACCTAATCCTTCTCGAATATGACGCGATCGCGGCCTATGAATCGTGCATCGAACGTTTGAGCGACCATTCGATCAGCAACCAGATCGGGAAATTCAAGGATGACCACACGGAGCATCTTTCGGTCCTCAAGACAATCTCTGCGGAAATCGGTCTCGAGGCACCGACCGAAGGAGACATGAAAGAGTATCTGACCACAGGCAAGATTGCTTTGGCAGATATGTTCGGTGACAAAGCCATTCTGAAGGCGATGAAAACCAATGAGGATGACACGGTGACGGCATACGAACGGGCTTCCCGTCATTCGGATGCCATACCTTCCTCAAAGGCGTTCTTCCTGAAGGCTCTCGAAGACGAGCGTCGTCATCGCGAGTGGATGGAGACAACAGCTGAACGAATGAGCTGATGCTCTCACAGGCTTGCGCCTCACAGAGACCCGTTTCCACCCGTTCCACCAGCAACCTGGGCGGTGCTCCTTGGCGGGTCTAGCATTGGCCAGCTGGACTTTTCATCCAGCTGGCTAACTGGGATCGAGGACCAATTCGGCCGAGTCTTTGATGGCTGCATTAAAAGTGTTTCCCACTCCCGCCTCAGGCGACCACGATATGTCAGCATTCAGTTGCGCAGCCAGTGAGGTGACCAGCATTGTGCTCTCCCTGGAATTTTGATCCATTCGAATTTGAGCCTTACCGTCGTCTACAATCGATATGTTGTGGCTATCACTGCTTCTGCCGAAAGTGATGACAACTTGAGAACCATTCTCTTGGGAAAAGTGGTGCTTGAAAATGATAGTCAGGACCTCATTCATCACCAGGGAAAACGGCGTCGCTTGTTCAAATGACACACTCAAGTCACCGGATATCCGATGCACAATGTCCTCGCGCGCAAATGCTACTTTCAGCTTCTTGCACAGCTCATCCATGAACTCTGCAGCTGACAGCGACCTTACACCCGTATCCCGCAATTGATTATGGATGGCCGCCATTGCGATGATACGTTCCTGCAGGGCCTTGAAGGGCTTGCGATGTTCCGGCGGCAGTTGGCGCAGATGAAGACCCACCAAGCTTGAGGTAACCTGAAGGTTGTTCTTGACCCGGTGATGGACCTCCAGGAGCAGTAACCGCGCAGTCTCCAGGGCGCGCGCCAGGTCACTGGTCGACCGGTCGATTTCCGCTTCGAGTTTCTTCTTGACCTCCGAGGGCGCGGTGAACCTCATGATTTTCGGGAGGATAATGGTGAATCCGACGGCCGTCATGAGCGACACGCCAGCCGTCACAATCAGTATGGCAAGCTCGATCGCCGTATATGGCGTTGATTGGCGCAAGGCATGAAATGCGTGAGCAACATGGCTGAGGCCGCAGGCGATAATGAAAACTGCGAAGCCGGTCCAAAGCCAGGGGAAAGGGATTTCGCGCCGCCATCGGCGGGAAACGATCGCCATGTCCGTCGGTATCCAGAAGTACGCAACCGCGATCACAACGTTTGAGGATACTGCTAGTGGCCGCCAGTTCTGCACCGGCTCGGCGTTGGTGCAGTAGGCGTAGATGATTTCAAGCCATTCAAACCAACTCATCGATCGCCTGCCGAGAGAGGGGCAACGGAAGGCACACCGTGGTCAGATTCTGTGAACGACGCGCAGCACAGTCTGCCGGGAACGAACGGGTGCACGTTAGGTTCCGCTCGCAGTGTCATCACAAAACGCCCCGAATGGCCCCGAGAGGCTCCACTGAAACCCATCCTGGTGGTAATCGACCCGTGTCACGCCCGTGAGGGACGATGACAAGTGGTCACTTATGATTATCGAACCAAAACCCTTTCCCGTTGGTTCCCAAACCTCTGGACCACCAGTTTCACGCCAGTTCAATGTCAAAGTCTGCGATTGGCTCTCGCGATCTATGGACCATGTAACCCGGACCCTGCCTTCCGAAACAGACAGCGCCCCGTATTTCATGGCATTGGTACCGAGCTCGTGAAAGGCGAGGCTGAGAGGCTGCACGGCCTGAGGCCTGACGGCAAAGTCCTCACCGACCAACTCGATTTGGTCAGGCGCGTACAGGAATTTGTCGAGCTGACTATGAACAAGTTCCTTGAACGGAATACCGCTCCAATTGTCCCGTGCCAGCAAGTCAATCGAAGTTGCCAGGCCGTGCAAACGACTCCGCAGGGAATCCAGATATCCCTTGGGGACATCGAATCTGCGGGCGCTTTGCCGTATCAAGACATCGATCACGGTCATCATGTTTTTTGATCGATGGGACATTTCCGAAAGCAAAACCCGCAGCCGTTCTTCAGCCTGGTTTCTGTCGAAAGATGAATTTGTCAATGCGGTGGAAACATCATTGAGTTCCTTGATGGGGGTGTTGAGATACGGCACGACATCGCCTTCGCCCATCTTCTTGGCTTCCATTGCAAGAGCCTCGACAGAAGCGCGGAGCCTCTTGCCGAGAACGACTGCAGACAGTCCCGCAAGGGCGAGCAGTAAACTACCGCCGATCAACAGGGGCATCTGAGTTTCAAAAACGGACATCCGCGCCGATGTCAAAGGTCCCCAGACAACCGCCCGCCACGTGCTCTGGCGAACCGGGGCATAGGCAAGAAGTGTTTCATCAACAGACATCTGACCCGGAATCAGGGAAGAAGGGAGGTGGCTCTTGTAGGGAAATTGCTCCCCGCTTTCAGTGTTTTGCTGTCCTGCAGTTGCCACGACATTGCCGCTTCCGTCGATAACGGCGGATGCCCAACCCGGGGACAACCCCTCTGTTACAATGTTGCTACGCATATCTTCAGCGTTTGTGGTTATGAGAAGGACTGCCTGCTTGGCCCCAACTTCAAAAGGAAGCGGCATCAGGACATTAAAAACCCATTTCTGGCTGACTTGTCCAAAGAAGATATCGCTTGTGTGGATATCCCCGCTTTGCAAGGTCGTCTGCAAGGCTACCAATCCGGATGTTCGTTGAGAGGTAGCCGCTCCGACTGAAAATGAAAGCAGGTGACGCCTTGGGGATCGTCAGGGCTTACCTCGTGCCGTCGACCTGACGAATGCCGAAAGCAGATCGGTCCGGGTTGCGATGCCGACGATCCGATCTCCCTGCATCACCGGCACGGCCTCAGCACCCCCATCAGCCAGCAGTGGCATGAGCGAAGCGACAGGCGTCGTGGCGACGACAGTGGGGAGGCCAGTTGTCATGATCTCAGAAGCCCGAATGATGCCGACCGACCTGTCGCGCCGGATCGCGGCCATGCCCGCACCAAAATTCGTTTTCGCGCGCATGGAATCTCGTCGCGCTCGGCGGATCAGATCAAGCTGGAAGATGACTCCGCGCAACACACCTCCTTTCTCCACAACCGGGATGGACGTAAAGCCATGCTTGCGGAAGAGATCTGCCACCTGTGCGGCGCGGGTGTCCGGCCGCACAGTGATAAGGTCGCGCGACATAATCGCGTCGCAGGTCATCGCCCCCAGGGCATGACTGGCAGCCACTTCCTCGGCTGCTCCTATCAGGCGGGCCAAGTCCTCGACACCTAGGTTGGCCGATTGACGATAGTTGGCAAGAATACGTGCCAATTCCTCCGGCTCGAGCCCCAAACGCTGCTGAGCGGCTTTGTCCGCGGTGGCGTGAGGACCGACCGCCTGGGGTTGGCGGAAGGGATAGACACGGCCATTAAGCTGGTGCCACAGCATTGCCGAGGCCACCAGAACAACGGTACCCAGGAAAACCGGAATCAGAACAAAATCAAGGCCGAGCGTGTCCAGCATTGCGGGGTTCAACGACGCAGTGAGCGCCACTGCGCCACCCGGCGGATGCAGCGAGCGGGTGAGGAACATTGCCCCCAGCGACAGGCAGGCCGATGCGCCGATGGAAAGCGCAGGATCACGGGTGATCTGATGCACGCCCAGAGCCACCAGGGCCGAAACAGTGTTGCCGACAATGGCAGACCACGGTTGCGCGAGCGGACTATTGGGTAGCGCGAACAGGATCACCGTGGTTGCCCCCATGGGCGCGATCAGAAGAACCCCGGAGGAAAGATCAAAGCCGGCCCAGAGGATCAGCACCGCGCACAAAAGGAGGGCCAAACCCGCGCCGGCAGCGCCCGCTGCGGTGTCGCGGCGGTTGGGCGGGCCGATGACCGGTCCGAAAGGCCGAAGCCAAGCAAGGCTGGACCCCAAGAATGATCGGACCAACTGAAAGCGGCGGAGCGGAACCATGGCTCAGATCAAGTCCGGCACGGCCACAGATTTTGCAACACGCGCGAAACCGTCACTATTTGCATCCAGCGCCTGTTCGCCCCTTCCGGCAATCACGGAGTTCTCGTCGACCATGCTCATCATAACGTGCTTTCGTGAAAGAGATTTTTATGCCTACTTTCTGAGCGTTCAGCCCATAAATCAATCGAGTCAAATGCAGATGGATGTCAGCGCTGGCAATCAACTTTATGCGGTGCCAAATAAGGAAGCGCTAGAGTCTCCATCGGCGAGAGGGAGACATTCAGGCTAACGCGACCTCAACCTAAGTCGGTCGAAAAGGTTTACAAAATAGCGCACGTACGCAGTTGGTTTCACCAGCAGGTTGCCGGCCATCGGACTTAATCAGAGACATTTTTGTCCTCAAAGAATCGATGGCAAATTTCCGGACGCATCGATGAATTATGAATTCAATAAGCAATGTGTTTGAAACTCTAAATTAGCGACATCTGTTGTAGCCTCCTGAGCAACAGGCCGAATATTTCTTAACAACACAACACCCAAGTTCACGATGACTTCCAGGATTATGGGCTGGGAGAGGCAACGTGCGTCGGCTTCTTACCCTTTAGCGTGCCAAGTTATTAACATTGGACTCCCAGGAGCGAAATCGAATGTCATTGACCAAGTCTTTTTCGAGCTGTCATCGGCGTTACGCCATGATGACGGGGATAGCATTTCTTGCCTGCGCCCCGCTACCAGCCAGCGCTGACGATCTTGAAGCGAACCAGTCGGGCAGTATTCCTGCCTATGAAACCTTTGACACGAGACGTTTTGGCGGTATGCGCCAGAAGCTTGCGGACTGGGATGTCATGGTCGGCGCCGGGGTCATGTATGCGCCGAAATTTGAAGGATCGAATGAGTTTGAACTGGTCCCCATACCCATGATCTCGGCCACTCTCGGGGATCGAGTCACAATCGATCCAGGCGGCTTGAACGTCGATGTCTTTGTCGACAATGGCTTCAAAGTTGCAGTCAAGGGCGGTTACGACGTGGGAGGAGGGCGCAAGGAGTCCGATTCCCCGCATTTGAGAGGCCTTGGCAATATCGACGCCGGAGCATTCCTGGGAGCGCAGATCTCGTATGAAATCGGGCCGATGGAGTTTTATGCATCCGTCGACAAGACGATCGGCGGCAGCAAAAGCCTGCTCGGTCAAGTCGGAGCAAATGTAACCCATCACTACAATCGCTTCATCTTCTCGGCCGGTGGCTCCGCGACATTCGCCGATGACAATCACATGCGAAGTTACTTCGGGGTCAGCGGCGCCCAGTCCGCCAGATCGGGATTGCGGCAACACAAGGCAGGCGCCGGGCTCAAGCGCTTTGATGTCGAGGCCTCCATCACCTATATGCCAACCGAACATTGGTTCGTCCGCGGTCAGGGGGGAGTAGGCTTCCTCACCGGCGACGCAAGAAACAGTCCGATCGTCCAGGAACATGTACAGCCGTCGGCAATGGTCATCCTCGGCTACAAATTCTAGGGGTCCGCTTCTCTATTGGCTGGGGTGTCGTATGATTATGAATCTTGGCCCCATGCCGGGATCATGCGGGCGAGGAGAATGTCGCCGCATCCCGTGCTGACGGTTGTTGCGATCAGATCGATCACGCCGGCGTCTCTGCCGTGCCCCCGCGCCGAGTTCGGAAACAAAACTTCATTGATCGCCCGGGGTTTGGTCACGGTTTCGACATCGCAAAGCTCTCGGCTGTCTTCATCCAGGGCGAAAGCGTCTGGAGGCAGCCATGGTTGATGATGAAATGACACTCGCCGACATTCTGGACGATCCGCTCATCGGACAATTGATGCGGGCTGACGGCGTATCTTTGGAACAGATGGAGAGGCTGCTCTGGAAAGCAGCCCAGGCACAAGGGAGCTGCCACGGCTGTCCGACCAAGGCAGGTAACATCCCTGCCGCCGATCGCTCCGGAAAGCCGCGTCGGCACGCCTATGCGTTTCCCGATGGTCGATTGCCGCACTGGAATCCTGACAAGACCTAGCCGCCAGTCCATCCACGACCGGCTCCCAACGCACCTCCCGAACAGCCGCGAAACACCCTCGACACCCGCAAGCACAGCATTGCGGGACAGCGATCTTCGCGGTCGGGGTTGATCCCGCTCCCGGCGCAACACATGCAAGCAAAGCTTAACAAGACTTAAAACCGTCCGGTCAGGGAACTGGGTAGGTCTAGGCGGCAGTGAGCCCCGCTCGATGATCGCGCGCCGGCCAATTCCCCCTGGAGCCTTCGCATGTATTCCTTTCCGACACCGTCATCTGACGTCCAAAGCCGCCAGTCGTCCGTCTCAATTATCGTCCCGACGTTGAACGAGGTGGAGAACATCGACCGGACCCTGCGCGCCATCATCGATCATATCGGCGGGCGCTTTGATTTTGAAATCATCGTCACAGATGGCGGGTCGACCGATGGCACGTGCGAGAAGGTGGTCTGCTGGGAGAAGGATCGACCCGTTCACCTGCTTGGAAACATTGGCGGCGGGCTAGCCAAGAACGTCCGTGCCGCGGCCTTGAGCGCCAAGTTCCCGATTGTCGTTGTCCTCGATGCGGATGGAAGCCATCCGGCATCAGCGATTCCATCCCTTGTCGACGCCGTAGCTGCAGGCGATTACGACATGGCGATCGGCAGCCGCTATGTCGCCGGTGGCGCCACGATCGACTGGCCCTTCCGGCGCCGGTTGCTCTCGCGCCTCGGCGCAGCGCTCGCGGCGCCCTTTACCGATATCCAGGACCCGCTGTCGGGCTTTTTCGCGATACGACGATCATTTCTCCTGGCCGCGGGCGCGGATGCGGAAGGGTTCAAGATCGGACTAGAGGCGATTGTCGCCGGCGGCGACGCCATCAGGGTATGCGAGGTGCCGATTTCATTCTCCGACAGGGTACATGGGACATCGAAAATCGGTGCCAGTCAGATGATCGCCTACCTCGACCAACTGCTGCGGTTTTCCAGGGGCGCCACATCAGCGGTCGCCATGCATCGCTTTGCGCTGGTCGGCATGGCCGGGTTCGTCCTGGACTTTCTTGTGGTCGCTTTTCTGCAGTCTCTCGGCACCAGCATCGCGATCGCTCATGTCTCGGGCTTCTGCCTATCGGCCGCGTTTAATTATCTCGGGCACATGAAATGGGCGTTTCACGATCGTCCACGGGGGAAATCGCAGTTCCCGCGGTTCATCGTGGTCTCGGTGATGGCCATTGCCTTGCGCGGTGGCGTCATCGTTGCTGCCACGGATCTCGGTTTTCCCTTCTTCGCGGTGGTAATTGCGGGCATCGCGGCGGGCACGGTCGTCAGCTATATCGGCAACGAGTTCTACGTGTTCAGGAATGACCGGTTGCTGTCGTCAGCGGCCCGTTGGAAACTGGCGGCCCTTGCCATAACCGCCTATGCCGTGGTGCTGCGAATGGTCTACCAGGGCAGCATAGACCTGATCCCTCAGGAGGCCTACTACTGGAACTACGCCCAGCGCCCCGCATTGGGCTACCTCGACCATCCGCCGATGGTAGCGTGGCTGATATGGTTGGCAACATCGGTCTTCGGCGATTCCGAATTCGGCGTTCGCATCGTGGCAATGTTGGCCTGGCTGACGGCCGCCTTTTTCACGTTTCGGCTCACGAAGAATCTCTTCGGCCAGACGGCCGCCTTTGTGGCTCTGATGCTGCTATCGATTCTGCCGTTTTATTTCCTTATCGGGATCCTGACCACGCCGGACGCACCACTTACGGCCGCCTGGGCGGGAGCGCTATATTGCCTGGAGCGTGCGTTGCGGGCGAAAGACTCCAGGGCCTGGCTTGGCGCGGGGGCCTGCGTGGGCCTTGGCATGCTGTCGAAATACACGATTGCCTTGCTGGGTCCTGCGACGCTCATCTATCTGCTCGTCGATCCGCAGTCTCGACGGTGGCTACTCACAAGATGGCCTTACCTCTGCGCTGGCCTGGTGGCGGTCTTGTTTGCCCCGGTGATTGCATGGAACGCCCATCACGACTGGGCTTCCTTTGAATTCCAGGGGAGCAGGCGGTGGTTCCAGGGTGACCTCAAGTTTTCGGTTCCTGCCCTGATGCTGTGCGTGGCGGCGCTGCTGGGCCCGGTCGGGATCTCCCTGGCAGGACATGCGGCCAGCCGTATGGTTCGGTTCCCGGCCAGGACCTTTCTTGGGGAGGCCGGAATGTTCATCATCATCTTCACGCTGGTTCCGTTCTCGGTTTTCGTCTTCTACAGCCTCTTTCACTCCGTCAAGCTCAACTGGACAGGGCCGCTATGGTTGGCATTGTTGCCCGCAATGGCGACAGTGGTTGTCAGAGCAATAAGGAAGGGCAACAGACCCCGATTTCTTGCTTCCCTGCAGATCACCACAGCGGTCAGCATTGTCGCATTCGCGTTGCTGTTTCACTACCTCACTCTGGGGCTGCCGTTGATCGGCCATACCGGCAAGCTGCGCGGCTTGCCCGTGGCCTGGGAAGAGTTTGGCGCGCAGGCGAAGCGGATCAAGGCGAGCCTGGAGACTAAGACCGGTCAACCGCCTCTGCTTGTCGGCATGGACACCTACAACATCGCGAGCGAGCTCGGCTTTTATGCCACAGGGCCGGTCGCATTGGACGATGTCACAAGTCAGAACCTTTTCGGCGGCAACGGCCTCATGTTCAATACCTGGTCTTCCAATCGATTCTCCGACGGACGGGACGTGATCATGATCAGCGTCAAGGAAGCTGGCGTTTCCGATGACGGCTTATCCGCATGGTTTGAGGCGATCAGCCCGGTCCAGCGCGAGGTGGTTCGAAAGAACGGCGCAGTGGCGGGTCGGTTCTATTACAGAATTGGCTATGGTTTCCGCCGTCCCGATTGACATCTGCTTCCATCTCCGCGCCATCAGCTCATCTCGACGGGTGTCCTTGTCCCGTGCCTGCAGCGTACGTACCCTACGAGCGCTACCACGATCTACGGACGCAAGTTGGTCGGGCCGCGAGCGAAGTCGTCAAGATCACTGGCGGTCCAGACAGGGCGGCGTGCATTCAAGTGTGTCCATGATCTGCTGCGATCAAGACTTTGCGCATTCTTTTGGGGAGCGGAGATCATCGATATTGCCGATGGGCTTACCATTGGCCATTGATGGTTTTGATGGCCTTGTGCGCAGATGACCTTTGGGCCTTGAGAAAGCTCTTTCGATCGTATTCAGATCAGGGTCTCCCCGAAGACGAGACCGAGGAGAAATCGATGTGATGAGTAACATCGCCTTGAAAGTGGCGCATACCCTCATAAAGGGGGCGACATACGCTGAAACGACCTGGAGATGATGACAAGGCCGATCAGAATGCCAATGAAGACGCCCATACCGAATACGGTGCCAATCGATGCTTTGGAATTCGTGCGGTTCACGTCGTCCGCGACGCCCTGCGGTCGTACGAACGGGCACGCGTTCCGACGCTAGGCATTAACCCAGCATGGTGACCAAATGCTGGATCGGCTTCACCTGGTTGAGGATGTGGCAGGGAGTGCCGGGGGTTCGCTGCGGAACATGCCTCTTGATGCGTGGTCGGAGACAAACAGCTCGCCGGCGGTGTCGAACCCGCTTCCAATCCTGAACCCGCCCACCGCCGAAACAGCGTGACCGTTGATTTCGAATATCAGCGACATGTGGGGTGACACTGGCCCAGCGGCCGCTGCACGTCAGACTCTTATGCCGAACAATTTTTCCGCGTTTCGGTAGGCGATCTTTTCCTTGGCCTCGCGGGGCAGATCCACTGCCCGAAACCAGTCGGTTCCCTGCTTCATGTCGGCAAACGGGTAATCGGCTCCAAACATCACTCGATCGACACTGATGTACCTCAACAAAAGATGGAGCAGTTCATCCTGGAAGAATGCGCTCGTCGTGTACCAGAAATTGTCACTGAAGTACTGACCGAGCGGTTTGTTCAATGACTCTGCGGTCGACTCGCTCATATCGCCCACGATACGCTCGTAGTAGAATGGAAGCCCCTCTCCCATGTGGCCGATAATCATCTGCAGGTTAGGGAACCTGTCGAACGTCCCGGTGATGATCAGGCGAAGGCATTGGGTAAGCGCTTCCTGGTGCCATCCGTATCCCGAGCCGCTGAAGATGTAGTTTTGGAACGTTTGATCATCGCCGGGCCGCGTGGTCCGGTAGTAAATATCGAAGACTTCATCGGGCGGGAAACCTGGGTGCAGGTAGATGGGCACATTAAGCGCCTCGGCGCGTGCCAGAAGGGGGTCAAAGTCGGGGTGGTCGAGGAATTTTTTCCCGATGAACCCGTTGGTCATGGCTCCCACGAACCCATCTTCTCGAACGGCACGTTCCAGCTCGTCCGCTGATGCTTCCGGATCCTGCAGAGGCAGGGTTGCATAGGCCTGGTACCGCCCCGGATAGGTGACCATCGGGCCATCGGCAATCATCTTGTTGAGACGATACGCAAAATCGATGCCTTCCTGACCGGGGAGGTCCTGCACGCCCGGCGTGTGTGCGGAGAGGATCTGAACATTGATCCCCGCCTCATCCATTGCGCTGATGCGGCCCGGACCGAGTTCGGCAAGACCGGTTTCCTTGAGATACTCCACGTGTTCATCGTTGATCGCGTTCAGCGCGATCAGTTCATCGGTCGTATAGGTCTCTTCCGTGGCGATAAATTTCAGGTCCCGGTCTCGCAACGCGATGACCGAAGGCTCTGCCGCCACGGCGCGGGAGACAATGGCAGGCGCGGCCAATCCGCCACCAACACCAAGTGCAGCTGCGCCACCGAGAAAGCTGCGGCGCCCCATTGCAAGCCTCTTTTGAGTCTTTTTTATCTGTATCATGTAAGTTTCTACTCCGATGTTTGCGTTGTGCAGTCGGTGTGCAGCTTTCGCTTGGCCATGATCTTAGCTCGGCCCTAAGGAAGTAAGGCATGACCTGTCGCCTTCTGGAGGTCTGAAAACACATCAACGAGTTCGCTGATTGTCCAGCGGTGCGCCGCGAGGGCGGCGCGCTTGAAGCCGAAACGTCCAACCGAACACGCATAGTGGGTCTCAGGTCGTTCTCCGCCAGTTTCCCTTAAGTTTTGATCTGATGCCATTAATTCCCATTTTACCGTTGGCTTGGGTTTTCTATTGTTAAGAGTTGTTTCCTAGGGGACCTACCTAGTAACGACACGCTTGCGCTGCTGAAGACAATTCTGGAGCTGGGGCGAGAAGTGAACCCCCAGCAAGAATGGATCACGCGTAAATTTGGTCATGCAACCAGATCCCGCATTTTGATCGGTGGCCCGTTAGCGTTACAGTGCCCTCAGAAGAGGTCGGACTCTCCTGCGCTGCAGGCCGGAGATCAGCGGGCGCAAGGGGGGACGGGCGATCTGCTAGGCGGCAACTTCTGGGTATCGATGCGGGGGGCGCCGTGTGTCTCGCTCCAAGTCGTTATGGAATAAGCCTTCGCTACCGGATCCGCTCTAAGAATTGCCACGCCAATCGCAGACGTTCGTCTTCCCAACCGAAAGCGAAATATCGCCCAGTGCCTGTCCGCCACGGTTCTCTCTTCGGTTGGTTCAAGCCGCATGCTGCCGATATTGCAATCGGCAAACCTTGATAGCGGAGACTTTGATCCTTTTTCAGCGACAGGATGGTCTGGTCGCGCCCGGCACTGACGTCGGTTGGTTCAGTTTGACTATGCTTTGATGAAATCGAGATGATTGATATGATCAACGACCGCAGCGACCGGTGCTGCGGCGGCAATAGGGGTGAACATCGGCGTTATTCAGGTTGGTCTCGCGCGCTCATTACCGCATGAGGCCGACTCGTAACAACAGAGTCGGCGCGTAAGAGAATGGCTCCACCGAAAGTTCTCACGGCCATTTCAAGGACGCGATCCGTGATGCGTTGCTGATGCGAAGCACCAGTGACCTTGGCAACCTCGTCTCCTATCGCAAGGCAAGGTTCAAAAATGGGTCGATCATTGATGGAGCTACCCCGTGCTACCGGGTCAGTTCCCGGTGGAAATAGGCACTCCAGTCATTCACACACGCAACTTGTCACCCGGTCTTGAGCGAGGCCATCTGCCGGTAACTGACCATGAGATCGTTGAAGCGTTCCCCCTGGATGGCCACATGGAGGCGAAGCGCGACGGCGGTGGCCTTGGGATCGGCGCGCTGCAGTGCGGCGTAGACCGCCCGGTGCTCCCGCATTGACTGGGGCATGCGTCCGCTGGTGCGCAATTGCAGCCGGCGGTAAGGTTTGAGCCGCTTGTGAAGTCGTGCCGCTTCGCGCGCCAGGAACCGGTTTCCGCTGGCTTCGTAGAGCAGATGGTGGAATTTTTCGTTTTCGCGGTAATATTCGTCGAAATCGCCTACCTTGATTGCCGCCTCGCAGGCGTCGATGGTCAGGCCGATGGCAACCATCTGCTCCTGCGTCACGCGCCGCGCCGCGCGGAACCCGCACATGGCCTCGATCTCGGCCATCACCTCGAACATCTCGACCAGTTCGACAAAGTCCGGATGCCTTATGAAGGCGCCGCGCCGGGCCTCCAGCGTCAACAGTCCGGACGCCGCGAGCGATTGGAACGCCTCGCGCAACGGCGTCCGAGACACGCCGAACTGTTCTGCGAGCTTCACCTCGTCCAGCCGTTCGCCATCGGCGAACTCGCCGGTGACGATCATCTGCTCGATACGTTCGCGAACCGAATCTGCAATGCGTGGGCTCATGTCCGCATCATCGCCAATCCCGATCAAAATGCAAATCCAATCTTTTTGTATACAAGGGATTTGACATTGCATTCCAAAGATGGTCCCATCAATGGGTGCCAGAACCGGAGGAGGTTCTGACCAGACCATCTTCTGGGAGGTAGATATGAAACTAGGGTTATCTTCGCTTGCGGGCATGCTCGCTGCATCCATCGCATTGACCGGCCTGGCGCAGGCCGAAACACTGAAGGCATCACACCAGTTTCCGGGCGGCAAGGGCGACGCGCGCGATGAAATGGTGCAGCTCTTCGCCAAGGAACTGGCTGCCGCTGATGTCGGTCTCGATGTTCAGGTCTATCCGGGCCAATCGCTCTACAAGGCCAAGGAGCAGTGGGGTGCGCTGACCAAGGGCCAGCTCGACATCACTTCGTTTCCGCTCGATTATGCTTCCGGCCGGGTGCCGCAGTTTTCTGCGACGCTCATGCCTGGCCTGGTTCGCAACCACGACCGCGCCAAGCGGCTCAATTCGTCGCCCTTCATGGCCGAGATCAAGAAACTGATCGAGGACAACGGCGCCATCGTCATCGCCGACGCCTGGCTCGGCGGCGCCTTCGCATCGAAAAAGAATTGCATTACCTCGCCGGAATCGATCAAGGGCCAGGTCACCCGCGCCGCAGGTCCGGCTTTTGAGCAGATGCTGGTCGGCGCCGGCGCCTCGATTTCCTCGATGGCGTCATCGGAGATCTACACCGGCATGCAGACCGGTGTGCTCGACGCGACCAACACCTCGTCGGGCTCTTTCGTCTCCTACCGGCTTTACGAACAGGTCACGTGCCTGACCGAGCCGGGCGAGAATTCGCTGTGGTTCATGTACGAGCCGATGCTGATTTCGAAGGAGACCTATGACCGGCTTACGCCGGAGCAGCAGGAGGCCGTGATGGCGGCCGGCAAGAAGGCCGAGGAATATTTCGACAAGGAAGCAGCTGGCCTCGATGACAAGATGGTCGAGACCTTCAAGCAGGCCGGTGTCGAAGTGGTGTCCATGTCGAAGGAAGACTACGACGCCTGGTTGGCGATCGCCAAGGAGACGGCCTACAAGGAGTTCGCCGAAAAGGTGGACGGTGGCCAGAAGCTGATCGACGACGCGCTCGCGGTCGAATGATCAGCAGGTGAGGGGAGGTTCGCCTCCCCTTGTTCCCCCACACAATTACGATCCCCACCATATGCTCAGGATTGGCCATAGATGAACCGCTTTGTTTCGATCATCGAAATGTTGTCGCGACTGTGTGGACTGACGTCGATGCTGCTGATTGCCGCTTCCACCCTCGTCGTCTCCCAGATGGTTTTCATGCGCTATTTCCTTAATGCATCCACCATCTGGCAAACCGAGTTCGTAGTCTACGCCATGATCGCCTCCACCTTCATCGGCGCACCCTATGTGCTTATGCTCAAGGGGCATGTCTCGGTTGATCTTCTGCCCAACATGCTCGGGGGCAACGGCAAGCGTTTCCTCGACGTCCTTGCCGCCACGTTGAGCCTGATGTTCTGCGCCCTGCTCGGCTGGTCCGGCTGGCATTATTTCTACGAGGCGCTGTCGCGGGGCTGGACCACCGATACGGTCTGGGCGCTGCCGCTATGGATCCCGCTGCTGCCATTGCCGCTCGGCATCATCATCCTGTGCCTGCAATATATCGTCGAGATCCACAAGAACTGGACCGAGACCGGGGAGACCTCCGCATGAGCCCGCTTGAAATCGGACTTCTTATTCTTGTGGTCCTGATAGCGCTGTTTGCCATCGGTATGCCGATCGCCTTCGCGCTGGGCGCCGTCTCCATCGGGACATTGCTGCTGATCGACGGGTTCCGGTCGCTCGACATCTTGGGCGAGACTTTTTTTTCAGGGCTCAATTCCTTCACGCTGGTGTCGATCCCGATGTTCATCCTGATGGGGGCCGCGGTCTCCAATTCGCCGGCCGGCAAGGACCTTTACGAGGCGCTCGACCGCTGGCTCAACCGGGTGCCCGGCGGGCTTGTGTTGTCCAATCTCGGCGCCTGCTCGATCTTCTCGGCACTGTCGGGATCGTCGCCCGCCACCTGTGCCGCCATCGGCAAGATGGGCATTCCCGAAATGCGCAAGCGCGGCTATCCGGACGAAATCTCCGCCGGGTCGATCGCGGCCGGCGGTACTCTCGGAATCCTGATCCCGCCATCGATCACCATGATCGTCTATGGCATCTCGACCGAAACCTCGATCGGCCGGCTGTTTCTCGCCGGCGTGATCCCGGGCATGCTGCTGACCGCCATCTTCATGGCCTGGACCCTGTTCTCCTGCTGGCGCAGCGGGTTGAAACTGTCCGACGTCACCCAGCATTACTCGCTCAGGCAGAAGTTCGAGATCCTGCCGCGGGTCCTGCCGTTCCTGGCCATCGTCGCAGGCATCCTCTTCGTGCTGTATGGCGGGGTGGCCACACCATCGGAGGCCGCCGGCGTCGGCGCGCTGTTCTGCCTGGTGCTGGTGGTCGTTGTCTACAAGATGTTCTCGGCCAGGCCGTTCATCTCGATGTTCCGCGATTCGACGCGGGAGTCGGTGATGATCATGATGATCATCGCAGCCTCCGAATTGTTCGCCTTCACCCTGTCCTCCACCTTCGTCACCCAGAGCATCGCCGGCTGGATCTCCGATCTCGAGGTCAATCGCTGGGTGCTGATGGCGATCATCAATGTTTTCTTGCTGATCGCCGGCTTTTTCCTGCCGCCGGTGGCGGTGATCCTGATGACCGCCCCGATCCTCCTGCCCATCATCACCAGCGCCGGGTTCGACCCCTACTGGTTCGCCGTGATCCTGACCATCAACATGGAAATCGGCCTGATCACCCCTCCGGTGGGACTCAATCTCTACGTCATCAACTCGATCGCCCCGGACATATCGCTCGGCACCATCCTGCGTGGCTCGCTGCCCTATGTCTTGTGCATGATCTTCGCCATCGTGGTCCTGTGCATCTTCCCGTCGATGGCGACTTTCCTTCCCGACCTGGTGATGGGAGGCGCGCTTTGAACCGGCCGAGCTTCTTCTACGACCTGCTGTCGACATTGTTCGAACGGCCCGGTCTTGCCCGCGTCAAGGGCGACGGGCGATCGATTACCGCGCTCTGCGAGGCTCTGATCACCACATCGAGCGAGGGGGCGTCCTACACCATGGGGCAGCAGATCCTTTCCCGCTTCAGCGAACTCACCCCGGAGGCCGAAGTCGACTTCTTCCACTATCTCACCGAGCGGATGGACATCGACGCCGAGCGGCTGCAGGTGTCGATAGCAGAATACCAGAACGACCGGTCGCCGGAGAACCTCAGCGGTCTGTTGGAGGCTGCCGAGCCCAAGCGGCAGGAGTTGTTGCGCCGCATTAACCGGGTGCCCGGCGCCACCGGGGAACTGGTGAAGATGCGCGCCCGCCTGCTCAAGCTGCTCAAGGACAATCCGAGCTTCGGTCGCACCGACCTCGATTTCCAGCACCTCTTCGGATCCTGGTTCAACCGCGGCTTTCTTGTTCCGCGACGTATTCATTGGCAGACTCCGGCCAATATTCTCGAGAAAATCATCAAGTACGAAGCGGTGCATGCCATCGACGACTGGGATGACCTGCGACGCAGGGTCGAGCCGTCTGACCGGCGTTGCTATGCCTTTTTCCACCCCGCCGTGCCCGACGATCCGCTGATCTTCGTCGAAGTGGCGCTCGTCAGGGGCGTGCCAGGCTCGGTCCAGGCGATTCTCGCGGAAAACCGCGAGATCCTGGCCGCCGCCGACGCCGACACCGCCGTGTTCTACTCCATTTCCAACTGCCAGGCCGGGTTGCGTGGCGTGTCCTTCGGCAACTCCCTGATCAAGCAGGTGGTGGAAGACCTGCAAACCGAACTGAAATCGATCACCACCTTCGTCACGCTGTCGCCCATTCCCGGTTTCAGCCGGTGGCTGCGGCAGTTGCTGTCGGATAGGCCGAATGAGGGCGCTGCCGCCAAGGATCTCGAGAAAGCGATGGAGACGGGCGATCTTGGCGCACTCAAGGATCAGTCCCAATGGCTGCGCAGGCACGCCGCGACCTATCTGATCAACCAGAAGGATGCCAAAGGCCTGCCGCTCGATCCGGTGGCGCGGTTCCATCTCAACAACGGCGCGATGGTGCACGACATCCATGCCGGCGCCGACCTTTCCCCCAACGGCATTCGCCAGTCCTGCGGGTTGATGGTCAATTACCTCTACAATCTCAAGAAGATCGGGCAATTCCACGAAGGCTTTGCCGAGAACCATACGGTCTTTGCGTCAAGGGACGTGAAATCGCTGGCCGATGCAGCGGCCGCACAAAGCAACGGCAGGAAATGAACATGGCTGAGAATTATCTCTTTGACGGGCTGCTCGCAGACAAGCTGGCATCCACAGACACCAGGAATGCGCTGTTCGCCACCCTGCCCACGGACGGACGCCGCTACAGCTATGGCGATGTCGAGGAGGTCTCGGGCCGGTTCGCCAATGTGCTGGTGAACCTGGGCGTGAGGCCCGGCGATCGTGTCGCCGTCCAGGTGCCCAAATCCATCGAAGCGATCATGCTCTACCTCGCCGTGGTCCGCGCCGGCGGCGTCTTCCTTCCGCTCAACACCGGCTACACGCCCGCCGAGATCGAATATTTCCTCGGCAATGCTACCCCGCGGATCTTCGTCTGCGATCCGGCCAAACGCGCCGACTACGTGGCGCTGACACAAGACCTCGGCATCAGGCTGGAAACCATGGGCGTCTGGCAGGATCATGAAACCAGCGCCGGCTCGCTCCCCGATGCCGGCCTTGCCGCGCCGACCGCATTCGAGACCGTGGCCCGCGCGGCCGACGACCTTGCCGCCATCCTCTACACCTCGGGCACCACCGGACGCTCCAAGGGCGCCATGCTGACCCACGCCAACCTGCTGTCCAATGCGCAGACGTTGGTTGATGTCTGGCGTTTCACCAGCGACGACGTGCTCCTGCACGCGCTGCCGATCTTTCATACCCACGGCCTGTTCGTCGCTACCAACGTGACATTGAGCGCCGGTGCATCGCTGATCTTCCTGCCCGCCTTCAGCGCCGAAGCGATCATTGCCAACATTTCCGACGCAACCTGCCTGATGGGCGTTCCGACCTTCTACACGCGGCTGCTCGACGAGCCGGCCTTCAACCGCGAACTGGTCAGCCACATGCGGCTGTTTGTTTCCGGCAGCGCACCGCTGCTGGCCGAGACCCATGTGCAGTTCGAAGGCCGTACCGGCCACCGCATCCTCGAACGCTACGGCATGACCGAGACCAACATGAACACTTCCAACCCGTATGAGGGCGAGCGTCGCGCCGGCACGGTCGGCTTTCCATTGCCGGGTGTGGACCTGCGCATAGTCGACGCGGAAACCGCAAAACCATTGCCCCAGGGCGAGATCGGCATCATCGAGGTCAAGGGTCCGAATGTCTTCGCCGGCTATTGGCAGATGCCGGATAAGACGAAGGAGGAGTTCCGCGACGACGGCTTCTTCATCACCGGCGACGTCGGCGTGATCGATGTGGACGGCTATGTCCAGATCGTCGGACGCTCCAAGGATCTGATCATCTCCGGCGGCTACAACATCTATCCCAAGGAACTCGAACTGTTGCTCGACGAGGAGGACGGCGTGCTCGAATCCGCGGTCATCGGCGTACCCCACGCCGATTTCGGCGAGGCTGTCGTCGCGGTGCTGGTACCCAAACCCGGCGCACGGCTCGATGAGGCGGGGATCCTCGACAGCATCAAGCCCAGGATCGCCCGCTTCAAGCAGCCCAAGCGGGTCATAGTGGTTGATGAGCTGCCGCGGAACACCATGGGCAAGGTCCAAAAGAACATCCTCCGGGATGTCTACAAGACATTGCTCGACGGCTGACGCCTGGCAACCCATTCTTTCAGTGCAGGGCTATCGCAAAAAAGCGAACACGAAGCAGATCCAGCCACCGGCGCCCTTGCCGCGACGAGACGGTCCGCATTGAGCCCAAGGGGCCACTTATCGCAAGCATAAGCGGCGCGATGGACCTAATCGTGGACATAACAGTTGGCGGTGTCGGCATCATCGGGCTGTTCGAGGAATGGCTGCAGCCGCATATCGAGACAGGCCGCCTCGTCCCGGTTCTACCCGAGTGGTGGTCGGCTTTTCCCGGGCTCTTCCTCTCCTATTCGGGCCGCCGCCTTGTGCCCCCACCGCTGCGCGCTTTCCTCGACTTCATCAGGTCGGAGCAGCAACAGAGCGCTGAGCAATGATTCAGCGGCCTTTCGTCAATAATCACGCTCCAGGAAAATTCCGACGCTGGAGTCGCCTCCGGTGCCGATCGAGCCGCGGGCCTTCAAGTCTTCCGTGATGTCGAGATTGATGGTGCCGCGCGTGTCGCCACCGCTGCCGGCCTCGACGCCCAGATAGATGTTGTCCTGAATATAGCGGCCGGCGCGCACGGCCGTGCCGCCTTCGCCGTCCGACACCACGTCGAGATCGTCGAGCCCTGTCGCATTGCGCAGGCTGCCGAGCAGGCCGCCGCCCGATCCACCGGCAAGCTCCGCAGCCGCCGCCGCGAGCCGGGCGATCTGGAAGGCCGACAGTTCGTTTAGGCTGCGGTCGAAGATCAGCCGGGCCAGCACCTCGTCCTGCGGCAGATCCGGCTGCGACGAGAATGTGATCGACAGATCGGAGATCGGACCGCGGACGTTGACGAAGACGGTGATGTCCGAGCCTTCGGTGCGGGCGGTGAAGTCGACCACGGGATCGAGGTCGCCGATCAGCGTGACCGTGCCCTCGTCGAAGGTGATGCGCTGCCCGAGGATCGACAGGCGCCCGCGGATAAGATTGAAGGCGCCGACCGGCTGGATGTCGGTCAGCGGACCGGTCAGGCGCACCTGGCCTCCGAGTTCGGCATCGAGCCCCCGGCCGCGCACGAAGATCTGGTTGGGCGCGCGCACGAGGATGTTGAGCCGCGCCACGCTGGGGCGGCTGACCGGCACAGGAATGTTGCTTGCCACGCCGGCCCGGCGCAGGGTCGCGGCCACGTCGGGCGGTGGTGCGATATGGATGACATCGATGGCCGCAGGGCCGCCCGACAGGCTGCCGTCCACGCTCAGTTCGGCCTTGTCGACCTCGATCGTGCCGGAAATGACCGGATCTCGCAGCAGGGGGCCGTTGATCGCGATCGCGCCGGAAACAGTGGCCACGACCAGGTTTCCGTCCGCATAGCGTGCCTGGTTCAGCGCGATGCGGATGTCGGCCGGGAATCCGGCGGCTGCATCGAGCGACACCGAGCCGCTGCCGCTCACCGAGCCGCCTCCACCGACGGTCGCCGAGATCGCGCGGATCGTGACTGCCCGGGTCGAAAGAGAGGCGTCGAGCGAGATCGCGCTAAAACGCACATTGGTCAAGGGATCGACGACGCCTGCGCCGGAGGTGGTCAGGCTGCCACTGAAATTGGGGTCGGCGATGCTGCCGGTGACACTTGCGTCGAGCGACAGCGTTCCTGAGAACTGGGTGCCCCGGTCGGCCAGGAACCGGTTGGCGAGAGCCAGCGGCGCACTGCCCTTGACCGAGACCTGCAATCCCGGGCCGGACAGAGGGATCCGTCCGCTGGCCGACAGGGAAAGGCCCTGCGATCCATTTGCCGAGGCGCTGTTGAGAGACACCGCGCCTTCGGCGTAGCGGCCGGACGCCGCGATTTCCAGCGGCGCAGCGCCGGCGCCCGCCAGAGCGGCTGCGGAGACGCCGGCGGCATTCAGATCGAAGTCCGCGGTCGGATCCGACAGGGGGCCGCCGATGCGGGCCGTGCCGGTCAGAGTGCCGCGGAGGTCCTGGCCGGGCGCCAGGGCGTTCAGCGTTGCCAGCGGAAAGCTCGCGAGCGACACGTCAAGCGCGAGCGCACCGTCGTCGAGCGGCACGGCGCCGGTGACGCGGGCGCTGAAGCCGCTGCCATCGTCGACGGAAGCGGTCAGGTTCAGCCGCTGGCCGGTGGTGGTGCCTTGCGCTTTAATGGTGATCGGCCCGAGCCCCGCGGAACGCAACGCGGCCGCCGTGATCGCATCGCCGCTGAGGTCGAATTCGGCCTGGGGTTCAGCGCGCGTGCCGGTGATCTGCGCCGAGCCATCGATCGTGCCGCCGAGCTCGAGGTCGGGGCGGATGGCATTGGCGATCTCCAGCGGCAGCGACCGGATCGCCACGTCGAGGTCGATCTCCTCGGTGATGCTGCCGGACACGGTGAGGCTGCCGTCTCCGATGGCGAGCGCCAGGCTGTCGATGGTGACGTTGCTTCCCTCGACCAGCATCGAAGCGGGCTGGAGAAGAGCGGCGGAGAGCCGGCCCTGCGACAGATCGGCTCGGTCAAGGGCGAGGCGGTAGCCGTCGCCTTCGGGCGACAGGGCGCCTGCCGCCCCAATCGCCGCGCCGTTCGCAAGCTCGGCGTCGACCGCGAAATCGGTCGCCTCGCCGCGCCGGTTGGCGGTGGCAGCGAGGCTATCGACCTCGATGCCGGCAGCCTCGAGTGCGGTTGCCTGCAACTGCCCGTCCACGACCGGTACGCCGAAGGCGTCGCCGACCTGGGCGCTGAGCTCCGCCGAGCCGATGCGGACCGTGTCGAGGACCAGCGCATCGACGCTCGCCGACACCTCGATGATCTGCCGGTCCTGATCCACGCCCAGCGTGATGTCGGCGTCGACCGCACCGGACGCCTCGGTCAGCAGCAGGGCTGCGGCAGTCGAGATGTTGGGAGCATTGAGCGACAGGGCGCCGGTGAACAAGCCGTCTTCGGTCTGCGTCACCGCGCCGGTCAGCCTTGCCCCGCCGGCGACAAAGGTGAGGTCGCTCAGGCGTCTCTCCCCGTCAGCGACAACGATCGATGAGGCGAGCTCGACGCGCACGCCGTCGAGAAAGGCGTCGCCCGTGACCCTGCCATCGAGATCCGCGTCGACCAGCACCCCGTCGATACCGATGTCCGCCTCGGTCAGATCCTTGCCCGCCAGTTCGCCGGTCGGCACGCTGGCGTCGAGCGTCAGATTGATGCGACCGTCGCTTCCGGCCGCCCGTCCGGTCGCGGTCAGGCGGCCGGAGGCATTGGGTAGCACCAGCCCAAGGTCCGCCAGCGCAAGCTCGAGGTCGAAATCCGCCCTGCCGGTCGCATAGGTGCCGTCGGCGGTGATCTCGACCTGCGGATTGGAAATGCGAAGCGTGTCGGCGGTGAGACCGTCCTCGCCGCGGGCCACCCGGCCGGTGATGGTGGTAACGCCGCCGAGCACATTGTCCGCGGCCTCGTTGGAAATGCGCAGGTTCGTCGAACGGCCGTCAAGCGAGAGGTCGAAGGCGCCGCTGACCGGGCGGATCTCACCATTGGCCGCAAGGCTGAGCGCGCCGGACAGCTCCCGCCCGGCCATAGCGGAGAAGGGCGCGATGCTGGAAGTCTCGACCGCCAGATCGCCGCGATAGGCGTAGTCGATGACCTCGCCCGCCAGCGTCAGCGACAGGGCTGCGCCCCGCAAAGACGCGCTGTCGATGGTCAGGGGCGCACCGGTCTGCCAGGACCCCTCGGCGGCGAGTTCGATCGTGTCTCCCAGCGCTTCGGCGATGTCGGCGCGCTCGGCAACGATGCCGGTGGCCTGGCCATCCATGCGATAGGTGATGCGGCGCGCGGCCGGATCGTTCGGGTTCTGCGCGAGGCCGTCAAGTTCCAGCGTGATCGTCTCGGCGCTGAAACCCGCCGTTACCAGGCGCTCAAGGTCAAGCAGGGCATTCCATTCGCCGTCCCGAGTCGCGTCGTAGTCGACCTGCAGGCGGCCGGTTTGGATCGTGGTCTCACCCCCCGGCACCGGCAGGACGACACGTCCGCCTTCAGCCGGTGCGATGCGGGCATCGACGCCAAGCCGCTCAAGGAAACCGTCCGTGGTCGTCTCCGCCTGCGCCGCCAGCGTCAGCGCCGCGCTCTCGATCCCGAGGCTGTCGATCCGGAACCCGCCTTCTGTCTTGGCGACGCCTGCGACCTGAAGGTCAGTTTCCGCGCCGAAGAAATCGCGGTACAGCGGCGCCACCAGCCGCGAGATGGCGCCGTTCAGATCGGCGGAAAAGGCGGTGCCTTCGCTGGTTCCGTCCAAGCGCGCCGTACCGGTCAGCACCCGCTCGCCCGCCGTGTCCAGGGTCAGCGACAGGTCGAGGTCGTCGACCGGCCCGCTGCCCGAGAGCGAGAGTTCGATCGGCGGACGGCCGTCGATGCCGAGCAGATTGGCCACCACGCCGTCTTCCGGCTCGGACAATGTCAGGTCCAGATCGAGCACGCCGGTTTCGTTGGCATAGGACGCGGCAAGGCTGAGCCGGCCGCCGGCTCCATCGAGCCGCTGCATCTCTAGCGCCGTGTCCAGCGACCCGTCCTCGAGCAGCAGACGGCCGGTGACAGACAAGTCGGCGGCCTGTCCGAACACGGGCTCGGCGAAGCTCAGACGCTCGATGTTCAAATTGCCGAGTTCGATCGCAAGCGGCAGTTCCGGCAGGGCAAAGGGTGTGGTTTCCGGGCTGGGCAGGCCTTCCTCCGGAACCGGCCCGCGCGTCACTTCGATGAGATCGGCGCCCAGGGTCTCGATTTCGAGCCGGCCCAGGAGGAGGGCGCTGCGGTCCCAGTCGATCCGCGCATTGACGATGCGCATCCAGACTCCCTCGCGGTCGGCGACCGTGATCGTGTCGATCGTCGCTTCCGATGACAGCACGCCCTGAATGCTGCCGATCCGGATCTGGCGATTTGGGGCGGACAGGCGGTCCTCCACGAAGCCGAGCAGCCATGACCGCTCCTCGTCCGGCGTTTCCTGGGCGAAGGCCGGGCCCGCAAGGATGAACAACACAGAAGCGAGGACGAACCTGATCAAAATGCCTGACCTATTCCAACATAGAAGGCGACGCTCGGATCGGTGGGGCCTCGGTTGAGGGGGACGGCGACGTCGAACCGGATCGGGCCGAGACCGGTTATGTAGCGCAGGCCGGCGCCAACGCCGACCTTCAGGTCGCCGGAGAAGTCGGGTGTGGAGCTTGCGTCGACATAGCCGGCATCCGCGAACGCGACGGCGCCGATGGTTTCTGTAAAACGGGCGCGCAGTTCGACCGAGCCTTCGATCAGCGACTTGCCGCCGACGATCTCCCCGCCGGGCATGAGCACGCCGATGTTGCGATAGCCGTAGCCGCGCACCGATCCGCCGCCGCCGGCGAGGAACAGGCGGTCGGGCGCGATCTGGTTGATCGAAGGGCCGACCAGCGAACCGAACTTCAAGCGCCCTGCGGCGACGATGCGGTCCTCTTCGCCGAAGCCGTAATAGGCGCGGCCTTCGAGCGTGAAGCTGGCGGCGGGGTTGCCGTAGTTGAACTCGTAGAAGGGCTCGGCGACGAACTCCGCGAAATAGCCCTCGGTCGCATCGGCCGAATTGTCGCGCGTATCCCAGACGATACCGCCGAGCACGCCGGCGCTCAGGAAGTCGCGTTCGCCGTAGACCGGATCCTCGAACTCGGAATAGCGTCCCGTGGCAAGAACCCGCCCTGTGAGCTCGTCCGTGAGGCGGCTGGTAAGGCCCGCCTCGAGGGCGACGCCGTTTCGCGTATAGGGGTCAAGCACCTCACGGTCGCCGATCAGCGATGCGACGAAGTCGGTTTGCGGATTGAACACGCCGGGCTTGGTGAAGGTCGCGCCGACACGGTAGGTGTAGTCGCGCGGGTCAACGCCGTCGATGCCGCTCATCCTGGCTTCGAGCCGCAGCCGTTCGGCCCGACCGAAGAGGTTGCGGTGGAGCCAGTAGGTCTCCACGCCAAGCCCGTCGACGGTCGAAAAGGTCCCGCCAATGCCGATCCGGCGAAGCGCGCGCTCCTGCACGATGACGTTCAGCGGCAGTTCGCCGTCCGGGCCGATCTCGTCGGCTTCCTGGATGCGCAACGAGCGAAAGACGTCGAGGCGCTGGAGGCGGTCGGTGGAGCGCTTGATGTCGTCCGGATCATATTCCTGGCCCATCGGAAGGTCGGTCATGTAGCGCACGAACCCCGGGTCCATCCGCTCGGTGCCGCGAACGCCGGTGGGGCCATAGACGGCCCGGCGGCCGGGCTCGATATTAATGCGGGCATCAACGACATCCGCATCATGGGCCGCCGCCACCCGCCGTTCCGCGGCCTCTGCCTTGGCATAGCCTTGCTGGCGCCACGCCTCGACTGCCAGCCGCTCGGCACGCAGGATCGTGCCGGACTTGGCGATCTCGCCGGACGCGAAACCCTCTTCGCGCGGCAGCGCCACTTCATCGTCCCCATCGACCAGCGGCGGCGCCTGGTTAACGATCTCCGCCTCCCGGAGCGTGAACAGCGGACCGGGCGTAACCGTGATGCGAACGGCCGCGGTCTCGCCGAATTCCGTATCGGGGGGGAGGTCTGCCGCTTCGCGACCATCGATGGTGATACTGATTGCGCCGCCATAGCGCCCTTGCGAGTAGAGCGTGGCGAGCAGGCTGCGGTAGTCGCCGCGCGCCTTGGCCAGGAGACCGGCCGCGCCGGCGGCAGGCTCGTTGCGGTCCGTCCACAGCGCCGACGCCCCCTTGAACGACCCGTCGACGTCGCGGTCGCCGCTTTCGACGAATTCGACATCGTATGGCAGTGGAACGCCGATGACATCGTCGTCACCACCGCCGTCTCGCTCGAAAAACTGGAACCCGAACAGCTCGAACGCGGCTGCACGGCCGGTCCCGCCGCCCGCGACCGCGAGAATCCCGGCAAGGAGAATCCGGCTCCCAAGTGCACGAAACTTCACGCTGCGAACCCGGAGCGACAGGGCGTCTTCATTCCACAAACTCAAACTTTCTGCCCCCGCCGATGCATCATTTACGAACAGGCTGAGGAAATCAACCGTCTACCAATTTCTGGCCGGTCTCGCCCGGCTGCCAGCTCAAGATTGAGCGGGTCGCATTCGCGCGCGAAGTTCACCACCATCGCAGTGGTCCGTAATCTGGTCCAGGAACTTCGAGTCCGTTCGTCACGAAACTCGGGTTATCAATATAATGCCGGTGCGTTCCGAATGTTCCGTCGTGGAGCAACGGCGGCAGGGTGGCTCTGCTCGGCGCCTCGCGCGGCACGAAGTATACATATGCCACGAGCGTTGACATTTGTTTATTATCTAGACATTGTCGCTCCGAACAAGGGAGGCAGATGTGCGCAACAAACGTTCGACCGAAGACATAGCCATGGGAATCCGCAGGCGGGTGTTCGAGCACTCGATGCGCAACAATGGCGGCTATCTCAGCCAGGCCTGCTCGGCGGCCGAACAATTGGCGTTCCTCTACAATGAAGCCCTGACCCTGGGCGAGCCGGTGCTGCCGGCTGTGCCCAGGCCCTTCGCCGGCGTGCCTTCGGCGGAAAATCCCGATTACGTCACAGGCGCGGGCTACAACGGCCCGTTCGAGCCGCAATACGACCGGCTGTTCATCGCGCCCGCGCATTATGCACTCGTCGCCTATGCGACGCTGATCGAGACCGGCCGGATGGATGCCGAGGGGCTTGAGATGTTCAACAAGGACGGCTCCTCGGTCGAGATGATCGGCGCCGAGCATTCGCCCGGAATGGAAGTCCACAACGGCACGCTGGGCATCGGCCTGTCGACCGGCGCGGGACTAGCCTGGGGCCGCAAGCGGCGCGGCGAAAGCGGCCAGGTCTGCGTGTTCATGTCCGATGGCGAGGTCCAGGAGGGCCAGACCTGGGAAGCGGTCCAGGCGGCAAGCCATCACGGGATCGACAATCTCTGGGCACTGATGGACGTCAACGACCAGCAGTGCGACGGCGCCATGAGCTCGGTGATGGAAGTGCGAGACATCGCCGCGAAGTTCCGCGCTTTCGGCGCGGTCTGCGTGGAAATCGACGCCCATGACCTGGATGCCATGCGCCAGGCGAAGGCGGAGCCGCATGAGGGCCAGCCGCTTATCATTCTGGCGCGCTCCTCGCCGACGCAAGGCATGAGCTTCCTGCAGAAGCGCTTCCCGCGGCTGCATTATGTGCGGTTCAAATCCGAAGAGGAACGCGACGAGATGAATGTCTCAATCGCCGCTGAACTCGGCATCGCGCCGATCGAACTGGAGGCCCACTGATGGTTGAGATGGTCAATCGCCCCTACGCCTCGGCCTTCGAGGCCTTTGCGGTCAAGAATCCGGACGTCTTGTGCCTGTCGGCCGACCTGACCTCGTCCTGCGAGATCGACGGGTTTCGCGACCGGCATCCCGATCAGTTCCTGTCGCTCGGCATGGCGGAGCAGAACATGATGAGCTTCGCCGGCGGCCTGGGCCTCGCCGGTTACCGGCCGTTCCTGCATTCCTTCGGCGTGTTCCTCTATCGCCGCCCATATGACCAGCTGATGGCGTCCGTCGCCTATCCGCGCCGCAAGGTGCGGTTGATGGGCTTCCTGCCGGGCATCACCACGCCCGGCGGCATGACCCACCAGGCGATCGAGGATGTCGCTGTGATGCGGTCGATCCCCAACATGTCGATCCTGGAGACCGGCGACGCCACCGAGGTCGAGAGCATCTGCGAGGCGGCCGATTCCATTGACGGACCCGTCTATTGCCGGGTGCTGCGCGGCTCGGTGCCGCGGCTTTTCGACAGCCCGATCAAGGTCGGCGAAATGCGCGAACTGGCCTTGGGCGAGGACGTCCTGGTGGTCACCTCGGGCATTGCTACCGAAGAAGCGCTCCGGGCGCGCGATGCGTTGTCCAAGGCCGGCGTCTCCGTGCGCCACCTCCACCTCCACACCATCAAGCCGTTCAACGAACAGGCGCTGCTCGACCATATAGGCTCGGTCAGGACCGGCGTCGTGGTGCTCGAAAACCATCTCGTCACCGGCGGCGTCGGCTCGCTGGTGGCCGAGATCATGGCGGAGAACGGCGTCGGCAAGCCGCTGGTGCGGCTGGGACTGAACGACACCTACGCCCATGGCGGCTCCAAACCCTACCTGATGAAGTATTATGGTCTCGACGCCGGCGCCCTGGTGCGCGGCATCGAGCGGGTGATGGGCATTGCCACCGGGATCGACGAGGAGGCGCTTGCGAGCGCCCGCATTGATGCGGTGCATTCGCTGGTCAAGGCCGAGGCTCTCTAGACATGGCGGATGAGAAACGCTTCCGCGTCCGCTACCGGCTTCTGGCCGACAGTCCGCAGGACGCCGATCAACGCGCGAAGGGCATTGCACTCGAACAGACGGTCGAGATCCCCGGCGACATCGTGCCGGCGGGATACATCAGCGACGAGATCGTCGGTCGGGTGGAGAGCGTCGGCCATATCGCGGGTACTGCCTATGAGGCGGTCATCTCCTACAGCCCCGACAGCGCCGGCGACGAGGTGATCCAGCTGATCAACGTGATCTTCGGCAATTCATCGATCCAGCAGAACATCCGCGTGACCGGCTTCGAACCCGGTCCGGTGATCCGCAAGCGCTTCGAAGGTCCGAGATTCGGTATTGAGGGTGTGCGTGCCCGGTCGGGCCGGGCCCGCGGCGGGTTGATTTCGCCGGTGATCAAGCCGCAGGGATCGAGTGTGAAACAACTCGCCGAGATCGCCTATCGCTGCACCTTAGGCGGCGCTGACATAATCAAGGATGACCACGGGCTGGCCAACCAGGCATTCGCGCCTTTTGGCGAGCGGGTGAGGGCGGTGAGCGAAGCGGTATCCGAGGCCAATGCGAAATCCGGAGGCTCTGCGCTCTATTTTGTCAATGTGACCGGACATTCGGGCTCGCCGGTGGACGAGGCGTTCCGGGCGAAGGAGGCGGGCGTCGGCGGCGTGCTACTGATGCCGGGTCTGATGGGCTTCGGCGTGGTTCAGGCGCTTGCGCGCGACCCGTCCTTCGACCTGCCGATCATGACCCATCCGAGCTTCACCGGTCCCTTCGTAATCACGCCGGAGACCGGCGTCTCGCATGCCCTCATGTATGGCCAGTTCCAGCGCCTGGCGGGGTCCGATATCTCGGTCTTCCCCAATGTCGGTGGCCGCTTCGGCTTCAGCGTGGAGGAATGCCTGTCGATTGCGGAAGCTTGCCGCGATTCTGAGGGGATCGGCCGCGCGATGATGCCAAGCCCCGGTGGCGGCATGAGCGTCGAGCGTGCCTCAGACATGGTGTCGATGTATGGCGAGGACGTGGTCTTTCTGCTTGGTGGCAGTCTGCTGCGCGCCGGGGACGCGATCGGCGACGCGGTGCGCGCCATGCGTGACGCGGTGGATGAGCTCACCGCTTTCTGATTTTATCGAGGTTGTCCTGGAACTGCGGGCCGGTCGAAAGACCGGCTTTCTTTTTATGAGGAGAAAGTTGCCAGACGCTGCCTTCAGAGGCTGATGGGGTCAGTGCACCGGGATCCGACAAAAAAAGGCCGCATCCGGAGATGCGGCCTTTCCCATCCTGGGAGGGATGTTGGATCAACGTGCCGGGAGCGGCATCCAGTCGGTCATGGCGACATCAGCATGAGCGAACTGCGGCATATTTGCCGACAGCTCTTCCATGTTCTTGATGTCGTTTTCAGTCAGGAACTCCTGGGTGATCAGTGTCGGCGGCACCACAACCTGAGCGCCGGGATCGCCGCCGGTCAGCATGATGGCAAGTGCGCGGACCGAGACCTCGCCGACGACTGCCGGGTTTGTGGCAACAGTGGCTGCCCAGGCGCTGTCAGGCTCTCGCATTGCCGAAATGTCGGCGGTCGAGACGTCTGCGGAGTAGATCTTGACGTCCTGCGACAGGCCGGCTTCGTCGACCGCGATCTTCACCCCTTTGGCGAATTCGTCATAGGGAGCAAAGAACACCGAGATGTCCGGGTTGGCCTGCAGCACCGAGCGGGCCTGGTTGGCGTTCGAGTTGGCGATCGGGTTGTCGAGCGTGCCCATCTGCGCGACCTCGACGATGCCCGGATTGGCTGCCTTGACCTCTTCCCAGGCGACGTGACGACGATCGAGCGGCGCGATACCGGGGACGTAGACATAACCGGCCTTCCATTCAGTGCCATTGTCTTTGATCGCCTGTTCGAGCGCCAGCTTGCCGAGCAGGTAGTCCGACTGCTCGATCTGCGGGATCGCATCATTCTCGACATTGACGTCGAAAGCCACGACCTTGATGCCGGCATCCACGGCGCGCTGGGCAGCTTCCTTCATCGATTCCGTCAGACCGTGCTGGATGATGATCCCGTCAACGCCGAGCGCGATGGCCTGGTCGACCATGTCGGCCTGAAGGGCGGCGTCCTGGCGGCTGTCGAGAACCCGGAGGTCGACACCGAGTGCTTCCGCCTGCTTTTCCACGCCCGAGAGATAAGCCTGGAAAAAGTCGCCGGTCGACAGATAGCGCACCAGCGCGATCTTGACGTCACCCGGGTTGTCGAGCGGCGCCGGCATGTCCGCGGACTGTGCGAAACCGGCTGCGGGAAGGGCAACGGCGACCGCCGCAAATCCGGCGAACAGTGCCAATGCTTTTCTACGTATGATTTTCATGCTGTTTTCCTCCGTTAAACTGGTCGTCTTGCTAGTGGCCTCCGGCCTTTCGGGCCGAAAGCGAAAAGGTGAAGACAAGGGCGATGACAAGCACCAGGCCCTTAATGAAATCCTGGGTGTAGTAGGGCGCGTTCATCATCGTCAGGCCCTGCAGCAGGATGCCGACAAAGAGAGCGCCCATGGATGTGCCGAATGCGTTCGGCTTGGCCGCGCCCAGAACCGCAAAACCGATCAGCGCCGCCGCAACCGCGTCGAGCAGCAGGTTGGTGCCCGATGCTATGTCGCCGCGTCCGAGGCGGGCGGCGAGCAGCATGCCGCCGATCGAGGCGAGAACGCCCGAAATCATATAGGCCAGAATCTTGTAGCGGTTCACATTGGTTCCGGTCAGGCTTGCAGCGCGCTCGTTCGATCCGATCGCATACATCAGCCGCCCATGGCGCGTGAGTTCGAGGAACACCCAGACCAGAATCCCGATGATCACCAGGAAGACTACCGGTGCCGGCAGCAGGTTCTCCAGCATGAAGTCAAACCGGTGGCGGCCAAGCTGCAGGAACAGCGGCGAGAACGTGCCCTCGGCTGTCGAACCGTCGGGCAAGGTCATGCCCATGGCAATCGACCGGCCTTCGGTCGGAATCCGCTGCAGTCCGACAAGCAGAAACATCATGCCAAGGGTCGCAAGCAGATCCGGCACCTTGGTCTTGACGATCAGCAACCCGTTGATCAGACCGATAAAGGCGCCCATCGCCAGACACGCGACGATGGCGACAAAGGCGGGCTGCTCCAGCACCACCATCATGTAGGCGGCCAGCATCATCGAGGACGTGGCGACGGAGCCGATAGACAGGTCGAAGCCGCCGACAACAAGCGTACAGGTGACGCCCAATGCCAGAATGCCGGTGATTGCCACTGACTGGAAGATGAACACGGCACTGCGCGGACCGGCAAAGCCGTTTGCAAAGACCGAAAAGAAGATCACCAGGCCTACGAGCAGCGCCAGAAAGCCGTAGCGGATCGCTATGTCGATCACAGCGGATGATTGCTGCCGCGGTTTGTGCTGACCGGGGGTCGCGCTGTTGGGTGTATCTGTCTGGTCCACGTTCATGTTCATGCGTGTACTGTCCTTGCGGCGTCGCCCGTTTCTGCCGGTACGGCCCCGGTTACTGCGGTAAGGATCTCACTGAGGTCCACGTTTTCGTTCTTGAATTCCGCTGCGACCGAATGTTCGCTCATCACGATGATACGATCGGCGACTTCCAGTGCCTCGTCGAGTTCCGAGACAAACACAAGCGTGGCACGGGACTTCGCGGTTTCACGGATCTTCCGGCCAATGTCGCGGCGGGCGCGGATGTCGACACCCTGGAACGGCTCATCGAGCAGCAGCAGGCGGCATTCCTCGGCAAGCCAGCGCGCCAGCATCACCTTCTGCTGGTTGCCGCCCGACAGCGTGCCGATGGAATCGGTCTCGCCCTGGCAGACGATCGACAGGGCTTCGATCATTTCGTTGGCGGTCTTGCGCTCATCCGAGCGATTAATGAAGGACAGGTTTGAGTAACGCCTGACGAAGGGCAGGGTGATGTTGCGGGTGATGTCGAAATCCGCCACCACGGCATTGTTCGCCCGATCCTTCGCTGACATGAATACGCCGCATGCGATGGCGGCTTGTGGATTTGCCGCCGCATAGTCCTTGCCGTCGATCCGGATCCGTCCGGCAGCTGGCCGGCGGAGCCCGAAGAGGCTTTGCGCAAAGGCGCTCTTGCCGCTGCCAAGCAGTCCGGTGACCGCCACGACCTCGTTCTCGCACAGGGTAAAATCGAACGGCCTGGCCCCGGGCTTGAGCTGCAGGTCGCCGATCTGGAGAACGCGTTTTCCCGGCGTACCGATGGTGATATCGGCATCGGTCATCCGGTGTCCGAGCATGGCCTGAACCGCGCCTTCGTAATCGAGCGCGTCGCCTTCGAAGATCCCGGAGATCTCGCCATCGCGCATCGAGACGATGCGCGTGGCGATGCGGCGGATGTCGGACATGCGGTGCGAGATGTATAGAACCGCGACGCCCCTGGTCGACAGCCGCTCGATCAGGAGGAACAGACGTTCGGCTTCCGAGGCTGACAGCGATGATGTCGGCTCGTCGAGGATGAGCAGTTGCGGATCTTGCGCCATGGCGCGGGCGATGGCGATCAACTGCCGGTCGGCGACGCCAAGCTCGGCCACCGACTGGCGCACATTGAGCGTGAGCCCCATCTGGCTGGCGATACGCTCGGCCTCGGCGTAGTTCTGCCTGCGCTTGAGAAAGAAGCCGTAGCCCGGTTCGGCAAGCCGGTCGATCAACAGATTTGAGGCGACATCGAGATCGGGAATCACCCCGTCATTGATGTTCTGGTGCACGGTCACGACGCCGGCGCGAATGGCTTCCGAAGGCGTTGACGGACGGAAGTCCTTGCCGAGCAGGCTGATGGAGCCGGCGTCGAGCGCGTGAACGCCGCTCAGGATCTTGACCAGGGTGGACTTGCCGGCGCCGTTCGCGCCCATCAGCACTGTGACCGATCCGGCAGGCAGCGATAGGTTCAGCTGCTTGAGGACACGATTGTCCCCGAACGACTTGTCCACGCCCCGCAGATCGCAAAGAATTCCGTTCATGCCGTCCTCCCGCTATGATGAAAACAGCAGCTATGACAAAAGTCAATACGTATTGACAAATGATTGAAATGGACACTAGGCTTGGTCAAGACACAGCCTGGACTGTCAATGGGAGGATGGTTTTGAGCAGCAACTACAAACCTTTATCGCCGGACACACTGGGCGGGCGCTTGGGTGGACTCGACGTCATGAAGCAGACCGTGGGCGCGGCTGCTGAAGCGTGGACCGTGCGTGAAGTGGGCGATGGCAATCTCAATCTCGTCTTTATCGTCGAAGGCGAAACCGGAAGCGTCATCGTCAAGCAGGCGCTTCCTTATGTTCGCCTGGTGGGCGACAGCTGGCCGCTGCCGCTCAAACGGGCATTCTTCGAGTATCATGCGCTGATCCGGCAGAACGCGCGCGACCCGGGCAGCGTGCCGCAGGTCCTTCACTTTGACGAAAGCCAGGCGCTCATCGTCATGGAGCGTCTGCAACCGCATATTATTCTGCGCCAGCAGACCATGGAAGGGCGCAAGGTTGCGGGTCTGGGCAAAACCTTGGGATTGTTTGCTGCGCGCACGGCGTTTCGTGGTTCGGATTTGTCAATGATGGCGGCCGAGAAGAAAGCCGACACGGCCCTCTTCGCCGGCAATGTGGAGCTGTGCGACATCACCGAATCGCTGGTCTTCACCGATCCTTATTATGACGCCAAGCTCAACCGCCACACCACGCCGCAGCTCGACGACATCGTCGCCGACCTGCGCCGCGACGAGGCGCTGAAGGTTGAAGTCCAGCACATGAAGCGGGCCTTCACCTCGCGCGGCGAGACCATGTGCCACGGCGACCTGCACGCAGGCTCGATCATGGTGACCGGCGAGCAGTCGCGCATCATCGATCCGGAATTTGCCTTCTACGGCCCGTTCGGCTTCGACATCGGCATGCTGATCGGCAATTACCTGATGGCCTATCACGCCATGCCTGCCCACATCTCCGACGCGGATGCCTGCCGCGACTTCCAGGACTGGATCCTGTCCGTCATCGACGAGACATGGACGGTGTTCCGCGAGGAGTTCCTGCGGCTCTGGCGCACCGAGCGGACAGGCATTCTCTATCCGAAGGCGCTCTATGAGGATCAGGGGCATCACTTTGCCTCCGAAAGCGCGGCCGAGCAATTGCTGGCGGAGATCTTCCGCGATCTCGCAGGCTTCGCCGGCATCGAGATGCACCGGCGCATTCTGGGTCTGGCGCATGTCGCCGAACTCGACACCATCAAGGACGAGGACCTGAAGGCGCGCTGCGAGGCCAGGTGCCTCAAGCTGGGCCAGTTCCTGGTCATGAACAGAAATCGCCTGACCGGCATGGATGCCGTACTGGCCGCGGCGCGACGCGCCGAAACGGGAGCATGAAGCATGAAGGTTGGTGACACGCATTTCCGGTCGATCTGGTTCGATGGCGAGACATCCAGGGTCAAGATCATCGACCAGCGCTGGCTGCCGCACGAGTTCCGGGTGGTCGAGCTCGCCACGCTGGAAGAGTTCGCCACGGCGATCCGGGACATGTGGGTGCGCGGCGCGCCGCTGATCGGTGCCACTGCTGCCTATGGCGTCGCCGTCGAGATGCAGCGCGACGCGTCCGACGCCGCGCTCGACACGGCTTGGGACGTCTTGCACGAGACCCGGCCGACGGCGGTCAACCTGCGCTGGGCGCTCGATGAGATGCGGCAGACGCTTGCCGGCCTTCAAGAGGGTGAGCGCGCCGCGGCTGCTTTCCGCAAGGCCGAAGAGATTTGCGATGCCGATGTCGAGACCAACCGCATGATCGGCGTGCATGGCCTGGAGATCATCCGGAAGATCGCCGCCACAAAGAAGTCCGGCGAGGCGGTCAACATCCTCACCCACTGCAACGCCGGGTGGCTGGCCACCGTCGACTGGGGCACGGCCACCTCCCCGATGTACCAGGCGGCGACCGCCGGTATCCCCATCCACGTCTGGGTCGACGAAACCCGCCCGCGCAACCAGGGCGCACAGTTGACCAGCTGGGAAATGAACAGCCACGGCATCCCGCATCATCTCATCGTCGACAATGCCGGCGGGCACCTGATGCAGCATGGCCAGGTCGACATGGTCATTGTCGGAACCGACCGCACCACCGCTTCGGGCGACGTCTGCAACAAGATCGGCACCTATCTGAAGGCGCTGGCGGCCCATGACAACGACGTGCCTTTCTACGTGGCGCTGCCCTCGAGCACGATCGACTGGACGGTGGACGACGGCGTGCGCGAGATTCCAATCGAGGAACGCAACGGCCGCGAGGTCACCCATGTCTTCGGCCGCCTGGAAGATGGCAGCGTTGCCCAGGTGCAGATTTCACCCGACGGCACGCCGGGCGGCAATCCTGCCTTCGACGTGACCCCGGCGCGCCTTGTTACCGGCCTGATCACCGAGCGCGGCATTGCCGAAGCCACCCGCGAAGGCCTGCTGGGACTGTTCCCCGAACGCCGCAGCGCTGCCTGATTCCGCCTGCCCCAGCGCAGGACAAAGGCGAGCGTGGCTATCAGGCGCGCTCCATCATTGCGGCGGCACAGCTCTGGTTGGTGACCACATGGGTGACGTAGCCGCCCCTGATGGCGGCAATGGCCGCGGGCACGCGCTCCTCGCCCACCGAGACCAGGATCCCCATGTCGCGGTGGCGCAATTCCTCGAGCTCGATTCCCATCATCCGGTCATCAAGCGGCCCGCTGACCGGATCGCCCTTGGCGTCGATGAAGCGGCCGCACAGCACGCCGGCGGCACCGTTGGCGATGTAGTCCTCAAGCTCCTTCTGCGTCGCCACGCCGCTCGAGGCGACATGGCTGTCAGGCTTGCACGAGCCCACGGCGAACAGGATCTTGTTGCAGTGGCGGATCGCGTCGAGCTGCCGGGCAATGAGCGATTCCGCGCGCAACGTGGCCGCGATCTCGGCCGTACTCAGGATCGCCGGCACATGCAGGTTGATGCACTTGGCCGAGAATTTCCGCGCCACGTTGGACGAGCAGACGTCGGCGGAAAAGCCGTAGGGCGTGGCCATGGAGCCGACGAGCTGCATCACCGTGAGATCGGGAATGACTGTCTGCTCAAGGCCTTCGGCCACATCGTAGATGGTCTTGCCCCAGGCGACGCCGAGCCGGTCGCCGGGCTCGAGAAGGCTCGGCAGCCAGTCCGCCGCCCCCCTGATGATTCGGCTTGCATGATCGTCCTGGCCGCCGGTGCCATCGGGAAGGATATAGGCGGCCTTCAGGCCGAAGCGGTCGCGCAGCGCGAGCGCGGTCCGGTGAGTGTTGAAGGCCTCGGGCGAGAGTTTCGTGTGGATGTAGCCGCGTTCCCGGGCTTCCTGCAGATAGTTGACCACCGTGGCGCGCGACACCAGCAGCCGGTTGGCGATCTCGCTCTGGTTGAGCCCGTCGTGGTAGTAAAGCCACGCTGTCTCGACGACGATGTCCTCGCCGCTGACTTGTTTGGTAGAGCGCCTGGTCGGGTTCTGGGGCATATCAATCCATCACCAATATATACATTTGACAATAGTGAATGACTTTTGTCAAATGGGACCCAATCACATGGGCAGGAGATCGTAATGCGGCAAAACAGGTGGAATGACAAGGAAGCCCAGGCGCGGGTCGATGCAGCGGGACCGAACCCCGCGGACCGGACGCTGGCGCTCAGGGTCTATTCGTCCCGCATCATCGGCGCCGATCCAGATCTCGTCATGCATGGCGGCGGCAACACTTCGGTCAAGACCGAGCGCCCCGACCTCTTCGGTGTCATGCAGCCGGTGCTGCACGTCAAGGGCAGCGGCTGGGATCTCGACACGCTCGAAGCCGCGGGCCTGCCCGGGGTGCGGCTCAATCCTCTTTTGGAAATGCGCAAGCTCGACGCTCTGTCCGACGAGGACATGGTCAATATGCAGCGGTCCAACCTGCTCGATTCCAGCGCTCCGAACCCGTCGGTGGAAACCCTGCTGCACGCCTTCCTGCCCCACATTTTTGTCGATCACACCCATGCCACAGCCTTCCTCGCGCTCGCCAACCTGCCCGAGCCGGAGGCCGCGATCCGCGAAATCTTTGGCGATCGGCTGGCGATCGTGCCCTACATCATGCCCGGTTTTGCGCTTGCCAGGAAGGCCGCCGAACTGTTTGACGCCCATCCCGATTGCGAGGGGATCATCCTGCTCAAGCACGGCCATTTCACCTTCGGCGCGACGGCTAAGGAAAGCTATGAACGGGTGATCGCGCACACCAATCTGGTCGAGGAATGGCTTGCCGCGAAGAACGACGGCCGGCGCTTTACCGGCACCGTGAAGAGGAACCGCGCGGCTTCAGCGCCCGAAGCTGCCGCGGCCATCCTGCCGGTCCTGCGCGGCGCCATCGGCCGGCTGCGCGGCGATCATCATGGGGCCGCACCCCTGCCGGTGGTGATGGATATGCGCGGCGGCGACGTGATTGACGCCTTCCTCGGCCGCCCCGACCTCGGCGAGCTTGCCCAGCGCGGCGTCGCCTCGCCCGACCACGTGATCCGCACCAAGGGCCGCATGCTGGTCCTGGGCAAGGATGACCTCGCCCGGGGCCGCGCCGGCATCGAAGCCAGGGTGGAGGACTTCGCCCAGGCCTATCGTGCCATGTTCGAGGCGCAGCTCGAACGCGTCGGCGGCGGCAAGGTCATGCTCGAGCCGCACCCCTGCGTCGCCTGGATCGAGGGACTCGGCATCGTCGGCATCGGCAAGGATGCCTCGGCCGCATCCGCCGCTGCCGACATCGCCGAGCAGACGGTCGAGGTCATGACCTTGGGCGAGGCGGCCGGCGGCTTCCACCCCATCGGCCCGGACGATCTGTTTGACATGGAATACTGGTCGCTCGAACAGGCCAAGCTGTCAAAGGCGGCGGCCAAGCCGTTTGCAGGGCAGGTGGTCGCTGTCACCGGCGGGGCCGGCGCCATCGGGCTCGCCACCGCCAAGGCTTTCGCCCGAGAGGGGGCTGCGATTGCCCTGATCGATGTTAACCCGGAAGCCTGCGAGACGGCGGCCGCTTCGATCGGTTCCAACTGTCTCGCCGTCGTGGCGGATCTCACCACAAAGGGTGCTGCGGATCAGGCGGTCGCGGAAATCGTCCGGCGCTTTGGCGGTCTCGACATTCTCGTCTCCAATGCCGGCGCCGCGATCCAGGGCATGTTGCTTGATCTCGACGAGGCCACTCTGCGCTCGAGTTTCGAGCTCAACTTCTTCTCGCACCTGGCCATGGCAAGGGCTGCCGCAAGGGTGTTCTCGGCGCAGAACCATGGCGGGCAGATGCTGTTCAACGTCTCCAAGCAGGCGGTCAATCCGGGCAAGGGCTTCGGTGCCTACGGGCTCCCCAAGGCCGCCACCTTCTTCCTGGTGCGGCAACTGGCGCTGGAGCTCGGCGGCTCCGGTGTCAGGGTCAACGGCGTCAACGCCGACCGGATTCGCTCGGGCCTCCTGACCGACGACTTCATCAAGTCCCGTGCAGAGGCGAGGGGCGTCTCCGCCTCCGACTACATGGCCGGCAATCTGCTCAAAGCGGAGGTCGCGGCGCATCATGTCGCTGACGCGTTCGTCGGGCTTGCGAGATCAGAGCGGACCACCGCCCATGTCATCACCGTCGATGGCGGTAACATTGAGGCGGCGCTTCGTTGAGTTTTAGCGCTCCAGGTTTCCTGGTTGGTTTCCCGGAACTTCTGATTGACGGCAGGCGCTGGAGAAACGAGTTGCACCATGCCGCGCGCCTAAGGATTTGAGCCTGGCCAAGAATACATGCGCGAGTACGAGCAACGTTACCAGGACGCATTCGTGCCGTGGGCGTATGTGCCGAGGTGTGGCGAGGCCGACTTCGGCGAGGCGATGGTGGTGATCAGCAGCATGAAGTGGAAGGTGTTCTTCGTGCTTGACAAGAGAGCGTTCGGCTATGTTGCGGCATCAAATATTTCCTGTGCGGGACCTTGCACATTTGATTGAGTGCAGGCAGGATTACCCGTAAATATTGCAGTCAAATAGTTAGCTTGGTTGTGTGCTCAACCTTATGGATTTTGCAGTTCCGGAGGAAGCAACGTGTCACAAAGAGCATTTACGTCAGTGGACACCTATGTTGGTTCGAGGGTGCGAATGCAGCGCAACTTGATCGGCATGAGCCAAGAGAAACTTGGTGAACATTTGGGAATTACGTTTCAACAAGTCCAAAAATATGAAAAAGGGACCAATCGCATTGGGGCCTCGCGCTTGTATGCGATTGCCAAAGCGCTTGGCGTCGAAATCAGCTACTTCTTTGATCAGTATGATGCGGTAGAGCCGGACTTCGGGGAGCTCGAGCCGAATACGGAACACAAGGATGTGTCCCGTTTCTTGGTCTCTCGTGAAGGCTTGGCGCTCATCAGGGCGTTTTCCAAAATTGAAAGCCCGAAGATCCGGAGATCGTTTGTTAATTTGGCAAAAACGCTCAGCAACGACGAAGGGCTGGCCGTTCCGGAGGCTCACGATGTTTCGCCAAGCCATGAGAGGCACAGCCACTAGCTATCCACCGTTCTGACGTCTGACCACACGGGGGGCATAAGTGGTCTACCAACTGCATACGTTCGGAGAACTCCACCTCACTGCCCCGACGGGGGGCGTCGTCGCCTTTCCGGAAAAGGCGTTGGTCGCGCTTAGCTATCTTCTGACACGTTCCAACTCATACATACCGCGCCAGGACCTGGCTGATTTCCTTTGGCAAAACTGCGAGAGCGCAAACCCGCGCGTCAATCTGCGCCAACTGCTTTTGCGGATAAAGGCGCGCCAGAAAGACCTGGACACCCCGATCTTCATACTTACCCAGACTGATATCGCGGTGAACCGTGCCGCGGTGGAATGCGATTTCTCCATGCTTCTTGGCGGCAAGACGGACCAGCCGCTCCTTTGCCTGCAAAAATTTCTCGATTTGGTGACCGGCGAATTCTTGTCAGGTTGCGAACTTAGTTCCGAGAAGGGCGGGGCTTGGCTTCATGCGACACGGTCGCAAATCCTGCATCATGTCTCGATCTGCCTGGACCGCGCAGTGAGTGGACCTATCACTGATACAGACAGGCCCCTCATCAAAGAAGCTGCCTACCGGTTGCTGGAGCTCGATAGCTACAATGAGGCGGCCTACAAAGCCCTCATGGGCGCGTTCGCGGGCGAAGGCCTGATCTCTCAGGTGAAGATGCATTTCCATCGCTACAAGGACCTCCTGTGGAGCGATCTTCAGGCTTTGCCCCAAAGCGGAATGATCGAATTTGCAGAGAGCCTCTTTGGCGATCGGATTCCAGCAAGACCTAAAGACCAGAGTGCTTCTCCTGGCGATGCAATTGAAGTAAGGCCTGATGCAAATCGGGACAAACCAAAAATCCCTCGCCTGCTGATCCTGCCGCCCATTGAGACATCGGGAGCAACAGGTCAGGTCCAACTGGCCCAGGCTTTCGTTGAAGACATCACGATCAGCCTTTGTCGGACACGGTCACTGGCCGTTGTGGCGCCCCACACAGCGCGGCGATTGGCCGGTAAGTCGGACGACCATGCAATTTCGCTTCAGCGATATGATGTGACATATGCGCTTGAAACGCGGCTCAGCGCAGAGACAGGGGAGGCGACACTTTACGCGACGCTTTCCGATTGCAGGGTCGATTGCATGATCTGGGCGGAGAGGTTTCCGCTCATCGGCGTCGGCCTCGCATCGAGTTATACCCAGCTGATCCGGAGGATCGCCGCTTCCGTCATTGATCTCATTGAGCGCCATGAATTTGCCAAGGCCCGGATCGCAAGCAATCCGGGCGCGTACCAGCACTATCTCATCGGGCAGAACCATCTCAACCGGATTGATCTCCCCAGCATCAGGAGAGCCCGCAAGAGCTTTCGCGCGGCATTGATCTGCTCATCGGACTATGCGAGCGCACTGAGCGGCATGGCACGGACACAGCATCTGGAATGGTTGCTGCTGGCACGGGCTGATACTTCGCTGTTGAAGGCTGCCGAAGCCAACGCCAAGAAGGCGATTCTCGTTGATCCAGATGACGCTGCTGGTTATCGCGTACTGGGTGTCGTCAATCTGTTTTGCGGACAATTTGACGAGAGCATCAACGTTTTTTCTACAGCAGAGCAAAGTGCGCCAATGCACGCTGATTTGCTCGCCGATTTTGCCGATACACTGGTCCACGCTTCCCAGCCAGAAGCTGGGTTCAGTAAGATCTCCGAGGCAATCGCGTTAAACCCACTCTGTCCGGACATCTATTGGTGGACTGCGGCCGGCGCAAATTTTTGCCTGGAAAAGTATGAGACGGCTTTGGTGTGCATCGGCAAGATGGAAGATCAAACCGCTGCTACCCGGCTTTCGGCCGCCTGTTGGGGCATGATGGGAGACACAAAAAGATCGCGCGCACTCGCCGCAAAGACGATGGACATCTACCCGGATTTCGAGATTGAGAATTGGCTATCCGTCTGCACTTTTAAGGAAAAATGGCAGCGGGAACTGTACCGCGAAGGCTTGAGCAGAGCCGGTTTTAGGTGAGATTTTCAACAGCAAAGGAGAAGGTCATGGCGAAATATGCAGTTCTTGGAGTGTCAGGGGAGAATGGCTACTGGATCGTTGATTTTGATGCAGGCACGGTATCGGCATTGCCGCCATTGGATGCTGATCCGTTTGGGTATTCAGGGACAGCGAGGCAAGTTGGGGCAACCTTGACAGCCGGGATTGACCTGGCGGTGGTCATATCAGATCGAGACGCGGCTTTCTCTGGTCAACTCGACGCCAAGGCGTTCTCCAGTCAGCTGGATACAGGAGCTTCCTCTGGAGAGTGAAGCCGACCGATCATACCCTTCCGCCGAGGCGGCAGGGTAACCCCATCAATATGAGTTATTCAGATCGCATATGCCCAGCGGAGGAAACGCTGGAGCGTGTCACGCCGCTCATCGTGGCGCACGGGATCACACGACTGGCCCGCATTACCGGGCTCGACCGCATAGGGATTCCTGTGTGGAATGCGATCCGCCCCAATGCGCGATCGATTGCCATTCACCAGGGCAAGGGTATCAGGGATATTGACGCGAAGGTTTCCGCGACAATGGAAGCACTCGAACGCGCGATCGCCGAAGACCCTAGCCTACCGATCAGAGAGACATCCATGGCGAACCTGAATGCGGAAGGCGCGCGGAGCGAAGCCTTGGGCGGCCTTATTGGCGCTGGAAGATCGCCGCTCCAACCGCACGATGTGCTGGGATGGGTGGAAGGATATGATTTGGCGAGCGACCAGGCAATCTGGGTACCGGAAGACGCGGTTCGTCTTGACCGAACACACCCTACCCGGTTCTGGCAAGCCTCGGACGGCCTTGCCTCCGGGAACACGGAGGAGGAAGCCACCTTCCATGCGCTGCTTGAGCGCATTGAGCGGGATGCGGAAACGCTCTGGCAGTTGGAGCCCGTGGGCAAACGCATTGCCACGGCCATTGATCCTCGTTCGTTTGATGACCCTGTCGTCTCTCAGCTGATCGATCGAATTGAAACGGCTGCATTTCGGTTGAAGCTATTTGACATCACCAGCGATCTTGGTGTGCCAGCTTTCTCCGCATTGCTCGCGCCCGCTGAAGGCACGCCTCTCCGCTATATCGATGTTACAAATGGCTCAGGGTGCCATCCGATCCCGGTTCGGGCCGCCATACGAGCAATCACCGAAGCCGTTCAATCACGGTTGACACTGATAAGCGGCGCCAGGGATGATGTGCCACCAGAATGCTATGGCTGGCCGGCGCATGCAGATGCCCCCATGGAATTGGCGGCCTATGCCGGGCCTTGGAGCGACAAGGATTTTGTCCCCGGAGACCTTTCGATCGCGGATATGTTGCATCGCCTGCTGGCGACGCTTGCAAGGGGGAAAATCGGCCCCGTCATCAAGGTTCGTCTCAACCCGGGGGACAATCGTATGGCAGTGGTCAAACTCCTTGTTCCCAAGCTGGAAAATCCCAAGGGTGAAAGAAGAAGTGCCTTCGGCGCACGCGCTCTGGCAAAACTGCTGGTGTTTCGATGAAAGTGCTGTTTGCGGGGCCCTCGCTCCATGGCTCTACGAGGGTCGTTGATCCATCAATCACCCTGCTGCCCCCGGCCGAACAGGGAGATATCGTGGCAGCAGTGCATCGGGGCGTGAGCGTCATTGGTCTCATAGACGGGGTTTATGAGAGCATAGCCGCAATATGGCACAAGGAGATTCTCTTCGCTCTATCGGAGGGTGTGCAGGTGATAGGGGGCGCCAGCCTCGGCGCTTTGCGTGCGGCCGAGTGCGCTGCTTTTGGCATGATTGGTGTGGGTGAGATATTCCGCGACTTCCAATTAGGAAATCTCGTCGATGATGCCGATGTGGCATTGCTTCACGCTCCGCGCGAGCTCGGGTATCGGCCTCTGACCGAGGCCATGGTTGATGTACGGGCCACCGTCAGATGGCATGTCCAGGTCAACAATCTGGACGGAGAAGAGGGCGAACGCCTCTTAAGCTCCGCGGAGAGCCTCTTCTTCAAGGACCGGACCTGGCGAAGAGTCATCACCGGCGCGGGCTTTCCCAAGGATCGTCGCGCGGACCTGCATACACTTCTATGTCATCAATCAATCCGGCAGAAACAAATGGATGCTGAGCTTGTGCTTGAACATGTCACCGCGGCCTCTGATCGCAGAGCGTCGCTTCCGACCGATTGGACATTTCGTCGAACGTCTCTCTTCAATCCATGGCTGGCCGTCGGCAGAAACCCCCAAGGATAGCGTTTGCAGCACCTGTCACGCTCGTATCACGCCAGACCTGATGTGATGTGAGCGTTAACCGATCCACCGGGAGAAGAGGGTACTGCTATGGCACTCGATCAAAACACCGACCGTCAAGATCCTGAATTTGTCAAAGAGCTGGCGGCGCTGGCACGACTTGTCACGTTTGCTCGCCAAACGGCGCAATCGCTCGACATTGCGTTTCCGACCTACTGCCTGGACCTCGCACTGGGGTCAGTTTTCGAGGAAATTGTGAAATCCGGCGCTGATGTGAGCCAAGTGATGGCCAGCAAGGAGAAAGCCGATAGAGCGGAGCTGCACTGAATCCTTCCGTCACTTCACTGTGGACGGTTACGGTTCAACCCGCCCCTATGCGCCGGACAGCGCCGGAATTAATGAGCCTGAACCGGAAGCATCAATAGCGGGGACGAACCTATCTTCCCCGCCACTGCACACAAGTTGCTGTTAGGAGCGAGGCGAGATCATGCGGGAACGTAGGCCAACCGGAGCACATCCTCGCCAATCCGTTGATGCGACAGTAGGCGGAGCGGCGGCCGGGGGCCGGCGAAATAGGGTGCGCCGTGACCTAGGACGACACGGTGAAGGTAAATCCGGTACTCGTCTATCAGGCCGAGGTCGGTGAGGCTTCGCGCCAGATTCGGGCCGGCAACCTCGATCTCCCCGTCTCGCTCGGCCTTGAGCTGGCGAACCGCGCCTTCCAGATCATCCTCAACAAGCCTTGCATTGGGGCCGACCGATGTCAGGGTGCGGGAGACGACCCATTTGGTCTGTTTCCGCCAGGCCGCGGCGAAGGCCGCTCCCTCCGGCTCCCAGTCGGCATGGTCCTCGTCCCAGTAACGCATGATCTCATACATCTTGCGGCCGTAGATGCTGCCCACCTGTGCCTCGGCCTCGCCAATGAAATGGCGAAAGAGGGTGAGGTCCGGCTGGAACCTCATGTGGTCGACATAGCCGTCCAGTGACACGTTCATACCGAATACGAGCTTCGCCATTTCCTTTCTCCCTCCACATTGCTGAACGGCTATTTCAGCGGTCAGACTTCGACGACGCCGTGGGCAACGGCGCAGGGGGCATGAGATATCTTTTCGATGGCCTCTTCCAGGCTGGCAGCCTCGATCACCGCGAAACCGGCGATCGGCAGATCGGAGGACATGAATGGGCCGTCGCATGTTTCCACGCCAGTGGCGTCCGGATTGCGTACCTGTACCGGCGCACCGGCGATGCCAATCAGGGCGCCTTGCGAAACCAGTCTGGCGTCGTGAGCATGGGCGGCGTCCCTGACCGGCTGTGATGTGCGGTCGTAACCGGCCCGGTCGCCGTATCCGATGGTGACGAATTTCGGCATGATGCGACTTCCTTTCTCTATCTAGCGAGTACGATGTGGGTCGCGGCGTCAGTCGCGGCATGTCCAGTGACGGAAAAGCCAAGCGCTGGCAGGTCTATGCCTGCGAACAGGGCCTCGCCGTTGCCGAACACTACGGGCGAAATGGTGAGATGCATCTCATCGACCAGTCCAGCCTGGAGATACTGGCGGACTGTCGCGACACCACCGCCGATCTTCACGTATCTCTCCCCGGCTGCCTCTTTGGCCCGTTCGAGCGCGGCCTCGATCCCGTCGCTGACGAAATGAAAGACCGTGCCGCCCTCCATCTCGACGGCATCGCGCGGATAGTGGGTGAGCACGAAGGTCGGTGCGTGAAAGGGAGGATTTTCGCCCCACCAGCCTTTCCATGTGTCATCCGGCCACTCGCCACGGACCGGGCCGAACATGTTGCGGCCCATTATGAAGGCGCCGAACCCCTCCATCGATCGGGTTGCGTAGTCGTTGTCGACACCCCGCAAGCCGCCGTCCTTGCCCAACATCTCGTGGAACATGGCCGTCTCGACCATCCAGGTATGCAGCTCTTCGCCGCGCTTGCCGAGCGGGTGCTCGATGCTCTGGTCCGGCCCGGCGCCGAAGCCGTCGAGCGAAAGCGAAAAGCCGGAAACGATTACCTTGGTCACGATCTCTTCCTTTCTTTCATCTGCTCAGCAGCCTCGCCTTTCACGCTGTTCGAATGCTCGATGATCCCGCCGATTATTCGATCCCAGTGAACCGGATGAATCTCGTGGCCGCCGCCGTCGAGCTTCAGCAGCCTTGCGCCCGTTACGGATTGCGCAAGCCTTTCACCGTGCCCGAGCGGGAACACCGGATCCGCCGTGCCATGTATGATGAGGAGCGGCACGTTCATCAGATGGAGCCGGTCGCGCGATTTCTGGCCGATATCGAAAAGGACACTGTGGTTGGTTCCGCTGAGAAAGCCGCCGGATCGGTCGAAATCCTGTTCGATGAATGCGCGCATCCCGATTGCGTCGAATGGTCCGGCCACACCGGCGACCAGGCGCGAATCCTCGACCATGTAGTCAATCGCCGCCGCCCGGTCAGCGAGGTCTATCTCTTCACTCATGTGCTCCAGCCAGGCGTCGCCGCTCGGAGGCAGGCGCGTCTGGTCTCCGCCGATCGGTGAACCGCTGATCACGGTGAGAGAAAAAACACGTTGAGGATTCTTGAGCGCGGCAAGCTGGCCAATCATGCCGCCGAGGGAAAACCCTACAAAATGAGCGCTTGAAATCCCATACGCGTCAAGCACGGCAAAAGCATCGTCAACGACATCATCAATGCCATATCCCGGCTGACCGGGCCGATACCTCGTCGAAAGACCGGTATCGCGCTGGTCGTACCGAATGACAAAGCGACCGCATTCAGCCAGGCTCCTGCAGAAGGTCTCGGGCCACCACAACATCGACGCAGCACCGCCCATGATCAAGATCACCGGTGGACGGGCGCGATCGCCGAACGCCTCTGCCGCGATCGCGATTTCGCCAATGCGAACTGTCTTGACTCTCTGCATGTGCCACTCTCCGGCCCAACGGCATGTGATATCCGGGTTCCTATCTGTATGCATATTGCAAGCAGTTGTGAATTACCAAAACTGAATGTATCATGCAAGCAGTTTTGTGGAGACCTTGCATGGACAAGCCAATTCGGTCCGGTTGCCCGATCAACCTGACGCTCGAGACGCTCGGCGACCGTTGGAGCCTGATCGTTATCCGCGACATCATGTTCGGCAACCGCCGGCACTATCGTGACCTGCTCAACAATTCCGAGGAAGGCGTCGCCTCGAACATCCTGGCCGACCGACTGAAGAAGCTGACCGAAGCGGGCCTGCTGTCGACGAGCCCGGACCCGGCGCACAAGCAGAAGACGGTCTACAGCCTGACCGAACCGGCCATCCAGCTCGTGCCGCTCATCGCCCAGATGGGTGCATGGGGTCGGCGCCACACACCGGCGACACGGGAATTGTCGATCCGTGCCCAGCTTCTGGAGGAAGGCGGTCCGAAGATGTGGGAGGCTTTCATGGACGAGCTACGTCACTTGCATCTCGGCGCGGAGCGGCCGCAACACTCAGTGATCACGGAACTGACCGAAGCCTATCTGGCAGTGGTGAGGGGAACGGCTGACGAGCACGCGTTATAGCCGAGAACGTGACGGAGTGATCATCATGGCGGTAAATTTCGCAGACTCTTGTGATGCAGAACTGGCGCGGTACATTGTCCACCTCCGGGCGCCCGCCGATAGTGACGTGCATGACCGGGTGCTCGATATCGGCTGTGGCGCTGGGCAAACCACTCGGGAGGCGGCGCGCGTAGCGACCGATGGTTTTGTGGCCGCCATTGATACGTCCGCGGAGATGCTGGAGATCGCGCGACAGCGCGCAGCCTAGCCGGACTGCGCAACGCTATATTCGAGCATGGCGAAATGGCAGGGGACATCTTACCCGCCGGCGCAAATTATGTCGCTGAAGCCTGCAAACGTTCGCGTTCAGATTGGAGAGCCTTGGCCATTTCTTCTGATAACCGGGACTTCTTGCGCGGTGGAAAGAGCATAAGCGTGCGAAACTCTATGCGCGGTTCAAATCGCTTGAGAACCAGTCCCCTTTCGAGATAACCGGTCGCCGTAAGGGGATCCACGATGCCGCAGCCCAGCCCCGCAAGCACTAACGCGCATACCGTCGAAGAATATGCCGTCTCCACGACAACCCTCGGTATGGAACCATGTTTTGCAAAGACCGCTTCCGCCTCGCGCCGCGTCGTGTCTTCGGGAGCCAGAGCGACAAAGGGCAGGGCGTCAAGATCCTTGGGCTCGATCGTTTCCTTGTCGTTCAACGCGTGGCCGGGTGGAATGGCCAATGCGGCCCGGACTGATGCGAAGGGCGTTGCCTCGACGCCCGTCGTGTCGATCTCGTCGGCCGTGACCGCTATGTCGACTTGCGAAGCTGCGACCATGTCCCGGATAGACGAAGAAGCTGCTACGAAGAGTGAGACCTGAAGCTCGGGATTGCGTCGGTTGAAATTGCCGATCGCGTTTGGAACAAGATTAGTGCTGAACGCTGAAAGGCATGCAACGCGGATTTCACCCGTACCATAGTCACGAATTCGGGCGGCAGCGCTGCGCAGCTTGGAGACCCCGGCAAACGATACTTCGACCTCCCTAAAGAACAACTGCCCTTCCGCCGAAGGTACGAGCCGGCCTTTTTCCCGGTCGAAAAGGCGGAACCCGATCGCTCGCTCCAGTGACGTGATCGCCTTGCTCACAGCCGGTTGGGAAATACCAAGTACGCTCGCAGCCCGCGCGGTAGTGCCATAGGTCATGACTGATTGGAAAGCCTCAATCTGCCGAATATCCATTGTATCACCCTATAACCAAATAGAATTGAATCTCTATAAAACAATATTGGACGGAATAGGCGAGGGCTGTCAACCTGCGGAACAGTGAGTTCGAGGATGTCGAAAAAATGCGGAATGAAACGCTCTGCGTAAACGGAATGCCGATAAGTGAAGCTGGTTTTGACAGCCTCACAGTTCCGATCCACCGTGCGTCAACCATCCGTTTCCAGAATGCAGACGAGTTTTCAAAACGTCTTCATCGCGGGGCGGACGGATACATTTACGGTCTCTACGGAACGCCAACCCACAGGCACCTGGAAAAAAAGATCACGGAACTGGAAGGCGGCTGCAGGACGGTCCTGACCCCATCAGGCCAGGCTGCAATCACAATGGTCATGCTGACCACCCTGGGCACCAGCGATCGGGTACTGATCCCCGACAGTGTTTATGGACCGGTTCGCGATTTTGCCAAACATGAACTGAATACCATGGGTATCAACGTGACCTTCTATGACCCTTGCGACATGGCGGCACTTGAGAAACTCATCATGAGCGGTGTTCGCCTTGTCTGGGCCGAATCACCCGGCTCGCTGACAATGGAAATGCAGGACATTCCGCGAATTGCCGCGGTCGCTCATGCGCATGGCGCGCTACTGGGCTGCGACAACACCTGGGCCTCGCCGCTGAATTTCAAACCCCTTGAGCACGGCGCTGATTTCGTAGTCGAAGCGCTGAGCAAACATCTTGCTGGGCATTCCGACATCCTCATGGGCTCGATCACCGTGCGCGATGAAGAGCTGGGACTACGCCTCAAGGCGGCGCTCGGACGCATTGGCATAGGCACATCGCCCGACGATTGTGCCCTTGTCATGCGCGGTATCGAGACTTTGTCCGTGCGGATCAGGCACTCGGGCGAAGCCGGCCTGGTGATTGCGCGATGGCTCGCGACCCATCCCGCAGTGAAGCGGATATTGCATCCCGCCCTTCCCGATGCGCCGGGTCATGCGCTCTGGAAGCGCGATTTTACCGGGAGCGCCGGCGTCTTCACGGTCGAGTTCGATCAAGCCTCATCGCAACATATTCTGCCTGCTCTTGATGCGCTTGAACTTGTCTCTATCGGCGCCTCATGGGGAGGCACCAAGAGCTTGGCGGCGCCCGTCACCCCCGGAAGTCTGCGGTCCGCATCGCCTTGGGCAGGTCCGGAAGTCCTGTTGCGCCTCAACATTGGGCTGGAGCATGTGGACGACCTCAAGATCGATTTCAGCCGCTTCCTTGATCGCCTCGAAATTCTAACTGCGCAATCGAAAGTCACCCAACGCCCGCAACCAAATCAAATGACCGGAGAGATGAAATGACCAACAGACGTACATTTCTTAAAAGCCTTGCCGCATCAGGTTTGATCCCCCTCATTCCGGACGCGGCCTCGCTTGCGTTCGCCGCGGCAGGAGACACGATCCGATTTGCAATTGCCAAGCCTGCGGGTGACCTTAATCCACATGTCTACAATGGTGTCTGGGGCGTGCAGGACCTGATATTCGAGCCGCTGATCCGCTACGGTCACAATGGCGAGTTGCAGCCCTCTTTGGCGACTTCCTGGGAGTTGGCCGACGCAGGCAAGCTGCTGCGCCTGAAGCTTCGCGAGGGGGTCACCTTCCAGGACGGTGCGCCATGGAATACCGAAGCAATGAAGTGGAATCTCGATCGCTGGATTCATGTCGGCGACCACGACTGGATGAACCATGTGCGCCTTTTCGACGGCTTGGACATCCACGACGAATACACAGTCGATATGAAATTCAAGGAGCCGCCGCTCGGCCTGCTGTATGAACTGACCTACACACGTCCGGTCAGATATCTGAGCCCTACGTCGATCGCGGCAGACGGCAGTTACAAGGATCCCGTTGGCACGGGACCCTGGGTCCAAGTCGAGGCGAGCAATGCCGAAAGCATCTTCGAAGTTTTCCCGGATTATTGGGGCGAGAAGCCACAATTCGACCGCCTGGAGCTTAAGGTGCTGCCTGACTCGCGTAGCCGCATGGCTGCCCTCCGCGCGGGCGAAATCGACGTGACGGGTGGCGATTTCTTCGCTCCCATCACCGCGGTCGAAGCGCAGACGCTCATGGAAGCCGGTCTCGAGGTTGATGTCAGTTCGGGTATCGCCATGCTTATGGGCTTCAACCCGGACCGCGCGCCGGCGCTCGGTGACAAACGGGTACGGAAAGCGCTCAGCATGGGCTTTGACCGCGAGGCAATCGCCCAGGTGCTCTACAAGGGCCTGGCCGTCCCTGCAGGCAGCATGTTCCCGCCATCAGTCCCGCTGTCCGGCACGCAATTTCCAGTTGACCAACGTGACGTTGACGCTGCCCGCAAATTGCTCGACGAAGCCGGCTGGACCGGAGAGGGAATTCGCGAAAAGGATGGCTACCGCCTGAGCCTGGAACTCGTTGTCGCGGAAGAGCAGATCGCCGGATCTCGGTCGATGGCCGAGGTGATGCAAGCCCAGTTGGCCGAGATCGGCGTGGAGTTGAAAATCCGCTCGGTCGACCATGCCTCGCGCCACAGCGATATTCCCGCACGCAAGTATGACATGGCTTTTTTCCTGACCTTTGGAACACCCTACGAGCCCTTCGGCACCATGGTTGGCTATCTTGTCTCGACCTATGACAATGGCGTCGACGGTAAGCTGGTAGTCGATCCGGAGAACCTCGACCCGCTGATGTTCACGGCGATGAATGCCGATGCGGACCATTCCCAGGAAACGCTGCAGGCGGTGTTCGACTGGTTGCACGATGAGACGGCATTCCTGCCGATGTTCTATACGCCCAGCATCTGGGCTCACACAGGCCGAATTGACGGGTTCCAGCCACCAGCAACGGAATACGACACCCCGTACCAGGGCCTTCACGTCGAAAAGAGCTGAGGTAGATATCCGTGTTCAATCTCATCGTCGGCCGTACCCGCAATGCTGCTGTGCTTCTGGTCCTGGCATCGATCCTGTGCTTTGGGCTCGTGGTTTCGGCGCCTGGCAATATCGCCATCCTCATAGCAGAACTTCGCACGCCGGGAGCGACGACCGCTCAGATCCGGGAAATCGAAGAGCAATTGGGCCTCAATGACCCGGTTCCGGTGCGCTACTACGAATGGTTGAAAGGCGTCGCAAAGGGCGATTTTGGCATATCCTACAAGACGGGCGAAGATGTGGGAGGCGCGATCGCATCGCGTCTCTCCGTCACCGCCACGCTGGTTGCGGGGGCCGCCGGGTTCGCGCTTGTTTTCAGCCTTGTCTTCGGCTTCCTCGGCGCCATGCGGCCCTACGGTTTGGTCGAGGCGGCGACCCGCGTCTTCGCGCTGCTCGGTGCGTCGACACCGCAGTTCTTCCTTGGCGCTATGCTGGTCTATGCCTTCGCCGTCTCACTCGGCTGGTTCCCCACCTTCGGCTATGCCGGTGGCCTTCGAAGCTGGATCCTGCCGTGGATCTCGCTCGGCATGCTGCCGGGATGCGTTTTGAGCAGGGTTGTGCGCGTCGGTCTGGAGGAAGAAATGTCGCGACCCTATGCCATCACGGGGCGGTCCAAGGGCCTGACGCGGACAGCGATCCTGATTCGCGACGCGCTTCCGAACATTGCGCCGACCTACCTGACGTCATTGGGCGCACAGGCGACAGCCATGACCGTCGGCGCGGTGGTCATCGAACCGCTCTTCGCCTGGCAGGGCGTGGGCGACATGTTTCTGGAGGGCGTTCGCTTCCGCGACTTCATGGTCGTCCAGGCCGGGCTATTGATCTTTATCAGCTTCTTCATCCTGCTGAACCTCGCGGTGGATATCGCCGTCGTGTTCCTTGATCCGAAGCTTCGCCGCCAAGGAGCACACTGATGAGGTTGCTGACCAGTTTTCGCCAGAGCATCGCAGGCTTCCCCAGGATCGCGGTCTACACGGCACTCGTCTTTACGCTGCTCGGTATTTTTGCACCCGTGATCGCTCCCCACGACCCGTTGGTTCAGGACCTGCTGTCGGCAAACCAGGGTCCGAGTGTCGAGCACTTTCTCGGCACGGATCACCTCGGGCGCGATACGCTTTCGCGCCTGATCGTTTCGGCGCGCACGTCGCTGGTCGCGATGGCGCTCATTATCGGTTTTGCACTGGTCATCGGGATCGGCCTTGGAACGCTGGCCGGCTACCGCGGCGGCTGGACCGAAGAGGTGATCATGCGCTTCATCGATGTCGGCCTCGCCATGCCTTCGTTGATTATCGCGCTGGCCATGATCGGCATCTTCGGACCCGGCTACACCAATATGATCATCGCGCTTGTGCTTGCCTTCTTCCCCGGCTTCGCGCGTGTCAGCCGCAGCCTCGCCGTTACCATCATGAACCGGCCCTATATCGAGGCGCTACGCGTCATGGGGGCGAGCCCGGCGCGCATCTATTTTCGGCATTTGCTGCCGACCACGGTCGGAGCGGTGCTGGTCTATGCGACGGCGGACGCCGGGGGAATTGCGCTGTCCATCGCGACACTCAGCTTCCTGGGACTTGGCGTGCAGCCACCGACCCCGGAGTGGGGTCAGATGCTGGTCGACGGAATGATTTATCTCGAAAGCGATCCGCGGCAGGTCATACTGCCGGGTCTGGCGCTCACCTGCGTCGTCGCCGGCTTCAACCTGCTCGGTGAATCGATCGCCCTCAATCGCATACCGCGGCCACTGTCGATGCGAACGATCAACCGGCGCGAGGCGCAAGCGAAGCTCTGGATCGAGGAGAAGCAAGCATGAGTGCTCTCTATGAGGTCAAGGATCTCGCGATAAACCTCTACACCGACAAGGGTGCGGTCAGACCGGTCGATCGGGTCAGCTATACGGTGAACAGGGGCGAATGCCTTGCCATCGTTGGAGAAAGCGGAAGCGGCAAGACAGTCATGAACATGGCACCACTCGGGCTTATGCCGCCCGGCGTCGCAGTCGGACTCCAAGGCGAAATCTGGCTGGACGGACGCGAGATTTCCCGGGTGGGAGAACCTGGGCTAAGCACGATCCGCGGCAAGACTGTGGGCGCCATTTTCCAAGATCCAATGTCGGCGCTAAATCCGGCGCGCCGGATCGGCAGGCAGATTGCCGAGGTCTGCGAACTGCATCTCGGCATGACCAGTCAGCAGGCTGAGGCGCGAGCGCTGGAGCTGCTCAAACTTGTTGACGTCTCCGATCCGGAATCGCGGCTTCGCCAATATCCGCACGAGTTGTCCGGCGGGATGTGCCAGCGGGTCATGATAGCGATGGCCACGGCGACGGAGCCCAAAATGCTCATAGCCGATGAACCGACAACTGCGCTTGACGTGACCGTCCAGGCCCAGATTCTCGAAGTGCTTCGTGACCTGCGCCGGCTGCTCGACATGGCGATTGTGCTTATTACGCATGATATCGGCGTCGTCGCCTCGATCGCCGACCGAGTGGCGGTGATGTATGCCGGACGGCTGGTCGAGCAAGGGCCTGTCGATGAGGTGCTGGTGGCGCCCCGACACCCATATACTCAAGCACTGGTCTCGGCTATTCCGATGCCACACGACGCAGTCGGTGCGGCCTTTCGGGGATTGCCGGGACAGCCGCCTGAACTGGCTGGGCCGGTATTGGGATGCGCCTTTGCACCGCGCTGCCCCCATGCCTTCGATCCGTGTCATAGACATCGACCGCCATTGCGCGGTTCGCCCGCCGACAGGACTGCGGCAGCTTGCCACCTGCTGACTACGGAGGAAATGGCATGAGCGTGAAGCCGATTCTCGAAATCCGAAATCTGGTCACGCATTTCAAGAGCGTGGAACACGGCAAGACGATCAAGGCAGTCGACGATGTGAGCCTGACGCTCTACCCCGGCGAGATCGTTGGTCTGATCGGGGAAAGCGGCTGCGGAAAATCATCGCTCGGCCGTTCCATAGTCGGGTTGGCCACTCCCAATTCGGGTCAGGTGATTCTTGATGGCGTCGATCTTTCGACGTTGCACGGACAGCGCCTGAGAAGAACGCGCGCTGCAATCCAGTATATATTTCAGGATCCGTACTCCTCCCTCAACAACCGGCAGACCATCCACGAAACGCTGACCGAGGCGCTCGCCATTCGCGGCATAAGCAAGCCGGATCGGAACGGCCGTGTGGCGCAGCTTCTCGATCAGGTCGGGTTGCCCGCCACGGCTGCGGCGCGCTTCAGCCGGGAACTGTCGGGCGGCCAGCGGCAACGTGTCGCCATCGCCCGATCCCTTGCGCTCGAACCGCGCGTGCTGATCTGCGACGAGCCGGTCAGCGCGCTTGATCTCTCAGTTCGCGCCCAGGTCATGAACCTGTTCTTCGAACTCAGCCGCGACCTCAATGTCGCCTGTCTATTCATCGCGCACGATCTTGCCTTGGTGCGGCAGGCCGCAAGCCGGAACTATGTGATGTATCTCGGGAAAATTATCGAACAGGGGAGTTCCGCGCAACTTTACGGGTCGCCGGCTCATCCCTATTCGAAGGCGCTACTTGCAGCGGTGCCCAACCCGGATCCGCGCATAGAGCGGCAGCGTTCGCGCGTTCCACTCACCGGGGATATTCCCAGTCCGACTAACCCTCCCTCGGGATGCCGCTTCCGCACACGATGCCCCGTCGCGGTGCCGCAATGCGCGGATCAGCCGCCGCCTGTGCAGGTGCTGGCCGAGGGTCATTCCGCAGCATGTTTGTTCGCGGGCCCATGATGGAGTGCCTTTCATGACCGCCGAACCCCATATTGCGACCCTCTCCGAACTATCGCGGCAGCTAGGCGCCAGAGAAATATCTCCCGTTGAGCTTCTGCAAACGTGCCTCGACCGCATTGCATCGATTGATTGTTGCCTGCACAGCTTCAATGCGTTGCGCGCCGAGTCGGCGATGGTGGAAGCCAGAGCCGCGGAACATGCGATCATGCAAGGCAAGCGGACAGGTCCTATGCACGGCATCCCCGTCGGCATCAAGGATCTGATCGACGTGGCTGGCCTGCCGACAACGGCTCAGGCAGCGCACCGCGTCAACGCCGTGGCACGAGCCGATGCCGGCGTGGTCGCTGCGCTAAAGCAGGCTGGCGCGATCATCCTTGGCAAACAGGCTATGCCTGAATACGCCGTCGGCATAGCGCAGTTCGATTCGCCTTGGCCGCCTGCGCGGAACCCATGGAATCTCGAGTACCACCCATCAGGTTCGTCGAGCGGTTCGGCCATATCCGTGGCTGCCGGCCTGTGTCCTGGATCAGTGGGATCGGAGACCGCGGGCTCCATCCGAGATCCCGCGTCCTGGTGTGGCGTGGCCGGGCTGAAACCTACCGACGAGCTTGTCAGCCTGGCCGGTGTGCTGCCGCTAGCGCGCTCGATGGATTGCCTCGGCCCGCTTGCCTGGACCGTCGAGGATTGTGCCCTGATGCTTCCCGCCATGATGGCCCAGAGCAGCGCCCCGGCGCTGCTCCAGCGCCTGGGCACGTTGGATCTCGGCAAGAGCATCAAGGGCTTGCGCGTCGGCGTAGTGCGGCATTTCTATGAAAATGATGCTGATATGGCGCCTGAGGTGCTCGCTGCCACTGACAATGCACTCCGCGTCCTTTCGGAACTCGGCGCGCACCTGTCGACCGTTCGGCTGGAGGATTTCGCAATTTATGCCACGACCGCCCGCAGCATCAGCTGGCCGGAAGAATATGCCGAGCACGGCGCGGAACTCCGCGACCATCCGGAGCGATTCGGGTCGGTTACCCGATCACGACTGGAAGACGGCATGGACGTGCCCGCACATGTCTATATCAACGCGAGGCGGCGTCAGGCCGAGCTCGTGGACGGAATCAATAAAGTGATGCGGGATGTCGATGTCCTTGTTCTCCCGACGACCAAAAAGCCCGCCCAACTGCTCGGCTACGAGGCGACTCCAGCCGGAGAGATCGAATTGTCGTTGACGCGACCGTTCAACTTGACGGGGAACCCGGCCCTGTCATTTTGCAACGGCTTTTCAGAACAGGGACTGCCGCTTGCTCTGCAAATTGTCGGCCGCCATTTAGAGGACGATTTGATATTACGCGTTGGCCATGCCGTGGAAACGGCATTGGGGCTGCGTTCGCGGCGACCGCTACCTTTGTCACGCTACATGAAGGCTCATTGATGAAATCGGCGATCCAGTCTTGTTCCGCATTTCTCGGATTTTTTATCTTCTTAACATATCCAAACAACTTGATCCTGTGAAACCGGGTGTATTTCTGCGACAATGACGCA
>TARA_R110002020_G_scaffold475858_1_pt1 | contig 59061 bp, 63 predicted proteins | sample TARA_R110002020 | Tara Oceans TARA_R110002020 (sample SAMEA4396489) | marine metagenome | biome: Westerlies Biome; feature: [MES] marine water layer (ENVO:01000295) within the mesopelagic zone...; material: water (ENVO:00002006), including particulate matter (ENVO:01000060) such... | reverse complement strand
GCACACCGGTGGTGCCTGCGCAGCTGGTGGGCATGCCGCGCGCCACGCGCACGGCCAGATAGGCGAAGGCCTGCGCCTCCAACATATCACCGTCCAGCCCCACATCCTCGACCGGTGCCACCGGACAGTCCAGCGAGACGGCGAGCATCTGCATCAGCACCGGATTACGCCGCCCGCCCCCTGTGACCAGCACCCGCGATGGCGGGCGGGGGCAATGCTGCATCGCCTCGGCCACGCCCGCGGCGCACATGGCCGTCAGGGTTGCTGCGGCATCGGCATCCGACAGCTCGCGCACCAGCGCCACCATTTCTGAAAAATCGTTCCTGTCCAGTGACTTGGGCGGTATTCTCGCGAAATAGGGCTCTGCGAGAAACAGCTCCAGCGCGCCGGTTTCGACCGTGCCGCCGCGGGCAACGGCACCGTCTTTATCATAAGCGAGTCCCAGCCGCTCCTGCATCAGATCATTCACAGGCGCGTTGGCGGGGCCGGTATCAAAGGCCAGCAGCGCGCCCTCGGCCTGCGGCTGCGCCACCGCCGGATCCACCCAGGTGATATTGCCCACGCCCCCCAGATTGAGGAACGCGACAGGCGCGGACGCGCCAATGTACCGCGCGCAAGCGTGGTGGAAAAACGGCGCCAGCGGCGCCCCCTCGCCGCCCAGTTGCACATCGGCTGTGCGGAAATCCCAAACCACCGGCACGCCCAGCCGGTCCGCCAGCATCGCGCCATCGCCGACCTGAAGCGTGCCTTGCCGCCGTGGCGCATGGGCCAGTGTCTGACCGTGGAAGCCTATCAGATCCACATCCGTGAAATCCGCCAATATCTCCAGATGCGCCGCCTCGACCACAGCTGCCGCCGCCTCCACCGCAGCACCGGACCACTGGCCGAACCCCGCAGCGATCACGCGCCGTTCCTGCGCGCTGTAATCGCGGTAGCCGCTGCGCCCGAAGGCGCTGATGTCATGCCCGTCCGTGCGCAGCACCGCCACATCCACACCGTCCAGTGACGTGCCAGACATCGCGCCTGCCGCCGTCACCACGCCCGTTTTTGCGATGGCTTTGCTCATTTTCTTGCCTTTTCCTTTGGCCCTGCCCGCCCTATAGATGCCCTGCAATCAAAGCCGGGGGCAAGTGCCATGACATACCATCCCAAATCCGAATTTATCCGCGTCATGATGGAGCGCGGCTATCTGGCCGATTGCACCGACTATCAAGGCCTCGACGAAGCGCTGCTCAAAGGCGCGCAGCCTGCCTACATCGGCTATGACGCCACGGCGAAATCGCTGCATGTGGGGCATCTGCTGAACATCATGATGCTGCGTTGGCTCCAGAAGTCGGGCAACAAACCGATCACCCTGATGGGCGGCGGCACCACCAAAGTGGGCGATCCCAGCTTTCGCGCGGATGAGCGCCCGTTGCTGTCACCCCAGCAGATCGACGAGAACATCGAGGGCATGCAGCAGGTGTTCGCCAAATACCTGACCTACGGTGACGGTCCTTCCGATGCGATCATGCTCAACAATGCCGAATGGCTGGACAGCCTGAACTACCTCGATTTCCTGCGTGATATCGGGCGGCATTTCAGCATCAACCGGATGCTGTCTTTCGAATCCGTCAAATCACGGCTGGACCGCGAGCAATCGCTGAGCTTTCTCGAATTCAACTACATGATCCTCCAAGCCTATGATTTCATGGAGCTGCACCGCCGCTACGGCTGTGTGCTGCAAATGGGCGGCTCGGATCAATGGGGCAATATCGTCAATGGCATTGACCTCACGCGGCGCGTGATTGATGGCGAGGTCTACGGCCTCACCTCGCCGCTGCTGACCACCAGCGACGGCAAGAAGATGGGCAAGTCCCAGGGCGGCGCGATATGGCTCAACGGTGACATGCTGTCACCCTACGAATTCTGGCAGTTCTGGCGCAACACAACCGATGCGGATGTGGGCCGCTTCCTCAAGCTCTACACCGAACTACCGGTGGATGAATGTGAGCGCCTCGGCGCGCTCGCAGGGTCCGAGATCAACGAGGCGAAGATCATCCTCGCCAATGAGGTCACCGGCTTGCTGCACGGTGCGGATGCGGCAGCGGCGGCAGAGGCCACCGCGCGCGAAGTTTTCGAGAAGGGCGGCGTGGGCGATGACTTACCCACGTTGACCTTGACTGCGACGGATGTGGGCGATGGCATCTCCATCGTGCAACTGCTGGTCAAATCCGGCCTCGCCGGATCGGGCAAGGAAGCCAAGCGCCTGATCTCGGAGAATGGTGCGCGTATAAACGATGCGCCGCTGACTGATGCAGGACTGATGATCGACGCCGCCGCGCTGTCCTCTCCGGTCAAGCTGTCGGCGGGCAGAAAACGTCACGCGCTGGTACAGCTGGCTTAAGCGCCCGTTAACCAAAGCCGGTGCAGGGTTGGTGCATGTTTGATGCCAGCCCTGCACCCCGCGCCGCTTCCCTTATGCAAGACCGCGCCTTTGCCGCAGCACTGATGCTCTGCGGCCAGTCGCCTATACTGCTGCCCTCGGGCCTCATGCTGCTCAGCCGCCGGGTTGCGGGGGTGCCTTTGCTGATGCTGCCGCGCGCCATGCCGCCTGCCGATCTGGACGCGCAGCTGGCGCAAACGGGACTGGCACGTCGCCCGCTGATCCTGTCACCCGAGCACCCTTTCAAGGTGCCGCGCGCCCTGCCCTTGGCGCCTGCGCGCAACCTGTGGAATCTGGACTTGAGCGGCGACCGCAAGACGCGTCGCGCGGCCTTGCACCAGAAATGGCGCCACCAGCTGGGTCAGGCAGAGGCCGGCCAGCTGCGTGTTCTGCACCGTCCCCTACTCCCTGATCATCCGCTACTGGCACTTGAGGCCGAGCAGGCACGCAGCCGCCGGTATCAAAGCTGGCCGCCTGCACTGACTGCCGCCTTTGCCCGCGTGGCCCCTGCGCAAACTCACCTTTTCACCGCCCTGCTGCGTGGCCATGCCGTGGCCTGCATGGTGTTCCTGACCCATGGCGACCGCGCCACTTACCACATCGGCCATACGGAGGCCGAGGGCCGCCACCTACACGCCCACAACCTGTTGCTCTGGTGCGCAATGGAAGCACTGGTGGCGCGCGGCATCACCACACTGGACCTTGGCGTCGCCACCACGCCAGGCATCGACCGTTTCAAGCGCCGCACAGGTGCGCAGGCGCTGCCAACGGGCGGCACATGGCTCCGGTGGAGGCCTCTTGCACAGCGCTGCCACCCGTGATTATCTGAACGCCTGTTCAGAAAAGGAGCACCCCAATGCAACTGTCCACCACTGCCGCCATCATCACCGGAGGTGCCTCCGGTCTGGGGGAAGCAACCGCCCGCCACTTTGCCGCCCAAGGTGCCAAAGTAACGCTGCTCGACCGCGATGCGGAACGCGGCGCGGCTGTGGCGTCCGAAATCAGCGGCTATTTCGTGCAGACGGATGTCACGGACGAAGCCTCTGTCGAAGCCGCGATTGCACAGGCACAAGAGAAGATGGGCGCGCTGAACGTTGCCATCAATTGCGCGGGCATCGCGCTGGGGATCAAGACCACAGGCCGCGATGGCGCGCACCCGCTCTCCGCCTTCCAGAAAACAATCGATATTAACCTGACCGGTAGTTTCAACATCGCCCGCCTCGCCGCGACTGCGATGGCAAAGAATGAACCGGACAGCGACGGCGCGCGCGGCGTGATCATCAACACCGCCTCCGTTGCTGCATTTGACGGGCAAAAAGGACAGGTGGCCTATGCCGCATCCAAAGGTGGTATCGTCGGCATGACGCTGCCCATGGCGCGCGATCTGGCGCAATACGGCATCCGCGTGATGACCATCGCGCCCGGCATCTTCGGCACACCGATGCTAAAAGGCCTACCCCAAGACGTGCAGGACAGCCTTGCTGCCGAGGTCCCGAATCCCGCCCGTCTGGGAGAACCTAACGAATATGGCCGTCTGGCGGCGTTTATCGTGGAAATGGGCTATCTGAACGGCGAAGTGATCCGGATAGATGGCGCGCTGCGGATGCGGTAGGCGCGGAATTTTTGAAAATTCCGGCCAAATTCTTTGAAAGAATTTGAGGCGTGACGCGAAGGCGGTGAAACTACACGCCGCCTCGCGCTAGCCGCCCGCTTTCTCTTCCAGCATCAACCATTCTTCTTCCGCGTCCGAGAGTTTCTCGTGACGCTGGACAAGCGCATCACTGGCCTTCTGGAATTTCGCTGGCTGTTCGGTAAAGAGCGCAGGATCGCTCAGCAATTCTTCGAGCTTTGCAATCTCCGCACCCAACCGCTCGATCTCTGCGGGCAGCGCTTCCAGCCGGTGCTTTTCGGTAAAGTTCAGACCCGTCTGCACCTTCTCCTTTTGCGTCACTTTCGGCGCAGAGGCCTTCGACTTCACGACACTTTCTGAGAAATCTTCCATGCCGCGCTGCGCGATATAATCACTCCACCCGCCTGCATAGACCGTGGCTTTGCCGTCGCCTTCCATGGCGATCGTGGTCGCCGCAACGCGGTCCAGAAAGTCACGGTCATGGCTGACCAGAATTACGGTGCCATCATAGCTGCCCAGCAGCTCCTGCATCAGATCCAGCGTCTCGACATCCAGATCGTTCGTCGGCTCGTCGAGTACCAAAAGGTTGCTCTCCCGCGCCATCAGCTTGGCAAGCAGCAGACGGGCCTTCTCGCCCCCCGACAAGGAGCGCACTGGCGCACGCGCCTGTGCCTCGTCGAACAAAAACTCTTTCAGGTAGCCGACCACATGCTTGGGGTTGCCGCGCACCAGAACCTGATCGGCCTTGCCACTCACGCGCATATCTGGATCGCCGGTCAGACTGTCCCACAGCGTCATGTCGCCGTCCAGCTGCGCGCGCGCCTGATCGAACAGCGCCAGCGCCAGATTGGTGCCCAGTTTGACCTCGCCTGAATCCGGCTGCTCTTTCCCGATCAGCATGTTCAGGAGCGTGGTCTTGCCCACACCGTTCGGCCCCACCAGCGCGATCCGGTCGCCCCGGTTCACCGTCAGCGAGAAATCACGCAAGATCACCTTCTCGCCGTAAACCTTTGTAATATTTATCGCTTCCATGACCTTGCGGCCGGATTTCGGCCCCGCCTCCAGCGCCATCGCGGCGGTCCCCTGACGGGTGATCTGGCCTGCGCGCTCCGCCCGCAACTCCTGCAAGGCGCGCACGCGACCCTGGTTGCGCTTGCGCCGCGCCGAGATACCTTCAACCGCCCAACGCGCTTCCGCCTTGATTTTGCGGTTTAGTTTGTGGCGCTGCATGTCCTCCTCTTCCCAGATGGAATCGCGCCATGCCTCGAACCCCTGAAAGCCGATTTCCTGACGCCGCACGGCACCACGGTCGATCCAAAGGGTCGCGCGGGTGAGTGCATTGAGGAACGCACGGTCGTGGCTGATGATCACATAGGCCGCTCGCGTCGCCTTCAGCTCGTTCTCCAGCCATGCAATGGCCTCGATGTCGAGATGGTTCGTCGGCTCGTCGAGCAGCATCAACTCCGGCTCCAGCGCCATCAGCCGCGCCAGTGCCGCGCGCCGCCGCTCGCCACCCGAGGCCGTGGCCACAGGGCGCTCCGGGTCGAACTTAAGCCCCTCGCCCGCGCGCTCGACCTTATAGAGCTCACCCGGCTCCAGCCCGTGGGCCGCAAAATCGCCCAGCGTCTCGAAGCCAGTAAGATCTGGGTCCTGCTCCATGTAGCCCACGCTGACGCCGGGGCCCGCGGTTACCTCGCCCGCGTCCGCCTCGACCAGACCGGCCATGACTTTCATCAGCGTGGATTTGCCCGAGCCGTTGCGCCCGACCAGCGCCAGACGGTCGCCGCTCTGGACGACCAGCGAGAGGTCATCGAATACAGGATCACCGCCAAACGTGAGGGCGATATCGGAGAGTTGGAGAAGGGGTGCGCGTGCCATGGCGTCCGCCTACTGTGCCGCCGCGAATTCGTCAATCACACAAGTGCGCGCAGCAGCTTTTTGCGCGCGGGCGGAATTGCCTGTGTCTCGAGCCCGGTGAACACATGCAGCGTCCCCATCTCGCGGTCGATCACCGCATGGTCGCTCACCCAGCCGCCCATCATCAGATAGGTGCGCAGCAGTGGCGGCAGGGTGGCGGTGGCTTTTCTGAGGTCCGGCGGCGCGGCGGGCAAGGAGGCAAAGGGAAAGACCTCGTCCGCGCTGATCTGCGGCGCCCAGCGGTCGGGCGCCAGATGACGTGCCTGCAACAGGCCGAAAGCATCCAGATAGGGCGCAGGATTCGTACCAGCGAAGGATGAGCAGCCGAACAGCAGCGCGATCTCTTGCGCATCCACATAGGCCGTCAGCGCGGCCCATGCGATACGAAGGATGTCGGGATCGGGGTGGTCGGGATGGATGCAAAAGCGCCCCAGCTCGAGCATCGGCCCTCTGAATCGCTCAAGTGCCCGCAGATCGTAGTATTGTGCGCTATAGCTCTGCGCAAATTGCGGGCCGGACAGCAGCGACATGCGGAAAGTGGCAACCGCCCTGCCCTGTGTTGTGACCAGAACCTGCTGGGCGGTGTCATCAAATACGTCCGGTGTCCCGCCTGCGCTGCCAAAACACCTGTTGCGCAGTGCCATCGCTGCGGTTCTATCTTCAGCGTCCTGTGCGGCGCGCACTGTGTAGACGCCCCGTTCAAGCGCAATCATAGCGCGGCCCGCGCAGGCCAACGCGCCAGTCCTCTCTGATCAGCCGCTAAGCCCGGCGGGATTGAAACGCCCGATGTTGCCCAGAAGCTGCCGCAGGAAACTGTTGTCACGCACGCCAGGCGTTGTGACGCGGCGCGACAGCGGTACGACCTGCCCGCGCTCCAGACCGAAGCGTTCGATGTTGCTGACCACGCCTGCGTTGTCAAAGCTTATGGCAAGCACTTCACGCTCGATCACCTTTGGGGCCAGCGCGCCGATGGTGCGGCGCTGGCTGCGCACGTAGTAATAGCCGCTGTTATTGACGACACCCGCCGTGGTCGGAGCGCCAATGCTTTCGGCCACAGAGTCGCGCGTGTCCACGCCGACCGTGATCTGAGCTAGATCGTCTTCGGGCGGGATGTAGCCGTGGTTCTGGTAGATGGGCGAGCAGGCCGCAACGCCACCCGCCAGCGCGACAACACACAGCGCGCGCCGGATGATGCCAACATGCAATACACGCGTGTTGTTGAAGATACCCATGGTGCTGCCCCTTGCCCTTAACCAGTCTGGCTTTTATCTCGCATATACCAAATGCGCCCCATGGTTCAAGAAACGAAAGCACACGCTCATGTCTCCCACCCCTCCAAGCGCCACCGCACTGCGCGTCGCAAACCTGTCGCAATCCGCACCAACCCCGTTTTCGCTGCGCCCAGACGCGCCCGCGCTGGTTGAACTGGCGCAGTTGCTAGAGCTCGATGGCCTTCGAAAACTTTCCTTTGAAGGTAGTCTGCGCCCGATGGGCGACAGCGACTGGCAGCTCAAGGGCCGGCTCGGCGCTACAGTGACCCAACCCTGCGTGGTCACGCTGGAGCCGGTCACGACCCGCATTGATTGCGATGTCATGCGCACATTTATTCGTGATTATGTCGATATTGATGCGCCCGAGGCCGAAGTGCCCGAGGATGACAGCGTCGAGCCGCTGGGCGCGTGGATTGATCCGGGCGTCGTCATGCAAGAAGCGCTGGCGCTGGAAATTCCTGAATATCCCCGCAAGGTAGAGGGAGAGGCGCAGACGCTGCGCGTTACCGAACCGGGCAAAAAACCGATGAGCGACGAGGAAGCGCGCCCCTTTGCCGGGCTTGCGGCGTTCAAACAGCAGCTCGAAGAGGGGGACGATACCTGATAGCCTGCCTGAGCAGGCAAAAACCGGCTTGCAAAAACCCGTTTTCACCGTATTTTGCGGCTTTCCCGTGAAATAGGGTTGGACAAGCGACGGGCACTTGCCTAAACGCACCACACGCCCGTAGGGGATGAGATCTGAAACACGGCCTGCCGCAGCCGATCTGCGCATCAAGGCCCCGAATACAAAGGCACCCGAAATGGCTGTCCAGCAGAATAAAGTATCCAAATCGCGCCGCAACAACCGCCGTGCACACGATTCGCTGACTGCAGCGAACCCGAACGAGTGTTCCAACTGCGGTGAGCTCAAGCGCCCTCACCACATCTGTTCCGCTTGCGGCCACTATGCCGACAAAGAAGTCGTCGCACAGATGGACGAGATTGATCTGGAAGACGACGCAGCTTAAGCTGCGGCAAACCCATAACAATTAAAGGCATTCGCAGCAGATGACGGCCCGGCCCGATCAGAAAACAGCGAGCGCCCGCACCCTCATTTCGGTCGATGCGATGGGGGGAGATCAAGGGCCGGCAGCCGTGGTTGCCGGTTGCCTTTTGTCGGCCAAAGCAAATCCGGACATCAGCTTCATTCTCCATGGGCCCGAAGCACTGCTTCAGGATCTGGTGTCGAAACATCCCGAACTTACCGGTCGTACCACCATCCACAACGCAACTGGTGTTGTGACGATGGAAGACAAGCCCAGCCAGGTCGTGCGCACGGGCAAGGAAACCTCCATGTGGTCAGCGATCGAATCCGTCCGCACGGGCGAAGCCTCGGTGGCTGTGTCCTGTGGCAACACGGGTGCGCTCATGGCGCTGTCGATGATCCGGCTCAAGAAACTGCCCGGCGTGAACCGCCCCGCAATTGCCGTGCTTTACCCGTCCTCCAACGAGCAAGGCTTTAACGTCATGCTCGACGTGGGTGCCGACATCAAGGCAGATGCAGACGACCTGCTGCGCTATGCGCTCATGGGTATGTCTTATGCACGCAACGGGCTGAACGTGGACACCCCCCGCATCGGCCTGCTCAACGTCGGCACCGAGGAGCACAAGGGCCGGACCGAGTTGAAAGAAGCGCACGACCTGATTCGCGCCCATGAGCCGAATGCAGGCTATAAATTCGTGGGCTTCGTCGAGGGCGGCGATATTTCCGGCAACAAAGCGGACGTGATCGTCACTGACGGTTTCACCGGTAACATCGCGATCAAGACAGGCGAAGGCACGGCCAGCCTGATCGGACGGCGCCTGAAAGAGGCGTTCAAATACTCCATGATGTCGCGGGTGGCCTCCTTGCTGGCCTATACCTCGCTGATGCGCCTGCAACAAAAGATCGACCCGCGCCGTGTGAACGGCGGTGTGTTTCTGGGCCTGAACGGGACAGTCGTGAAATCCCACGGCTCGGCCGATGCAACAGGGATATCCGCAGCCATCAAGCTGGCGGCACAACTGGTCCAGAACGGATTCAACGACAAACTGGCCGCGCGTGTCGCTGCCGCACTTCCAACCGAGGAGCCTTCCCCAGAATGACCCTGCGCGCTGTTGTAAAAGGGGTTGGCCATTACCTGCCGTCCCGTGTCGTCGAGAATGCCGAATTCGAAGCAACACTGGACACAGATGACGCATGGATCAGGTCGCGCTCCGGGATCGAACGGCGCCACTTCGCAGCCGAGGGTGAAACGACTTCCAGTATGGCAATTGCCGCAGCCCAAGCGGCGCTGGATATGGCGGGTCTGACGGCAGATGATGTGGACGCGGTGATTGTCGCCACCTCCACTGCCGATCTCACCTTTCCCTCCGCAGCCACCATGGTGCAGGCGGGCCTTGGGATGAGCCGTGGCTTTGCCTTTGATATCCAAGCGGTTTGTGCCGGTTTCGTATTTGCCCTGAGTAATGCGAACGCCATGATCATCTCCGGTCAGGCCAAACGCATCCTCGTGATCGGAGCAGAGACTTTCAGCCGGATCATGGACTGGACTGACCGCAGCACCTGTGTGCTTTTCGGTGATGGTGCGGGTGCGGTACTGCTGGAAGCGCAGGATGGCACCGGCACGTCTGCCGATCGAGGCATCCTATCCACCGATCTCAATTCGGACGGTACCCACCGTGATCTGCTCTATGTGGATGGCGGCGTGTCCACCGGCACCACGGGCTATCTGCGCATGCAGGGCAATCAGGTGTTCCGCCACGCCGTCGCCAAACTGGCTGAAACTGCGACCACAGCAATGGAACGCGCAGGTGTCACCGGCGCGGATGTCGACTGGATCGTGCCGCATCAGGCCAACATCCGCATCATTCAGGGCACCGCCAAAAAGCTGGACCTCCCGATGGAGAAAGTGGTCGTGACCGTGCAGGACCACGGCAACACCTCCGCCGCCTCCATCCCGCTGGCGCTGTCTGTTGGTGTGCAGCGCGGCCAGATCAAACAGGGCGACCTGATCGTGACCGAAGCCATCGGCGGCGGTCTGGCATGGGGCGCCGTGGTTTTGCGCTGGTAGCTGCCAATCCGTTGGGGCACCTGAGGAATTTCCGCGAAGTTGTTGACTTGGCGGCCTAAGCTGGCCAATGTCAGGGGCAAACACGGGGGATAAGATGACAAATACAACACTGACACGGATGGATCTAAGCGAAGCTGTCTTTCGCGAAGTAGGCCTGTCGCGCAACGAGAGCGCGCAATTGGTCGAAACGGTTCTGGAAGAAATGTCTGACGCATTGGTGCGCGGCGAGCAGGTTAAAATCTCCTCTTTCGGGACTTTTTCGGTGCGCGACAAATCTGCCCGCATCGGACGCAATCCCAAAACCGGTGAGGAAGTGCCAATCAACCCGCGTCGCGTGCTGACCTTCCGCCCCTCACACCTGATGAAAGACCGTGTCGCAGACGGGAACAAGTCCTGATCTGATGCCCAAATCGCCCGACGCATTCCGCACCATCTCCGAAGTTGCCGACTGGCTTGGCATTCAGGCGCATGTTTTGCGTTTCTGGGAGAGCAAATTCACGCAGGTGAAGCCGGTCAAACGTGCAGGCGGGCGGCGATATTATCGCCCTGCGGATATGCTGCTGCTGGGCGGGATCAAAAAGCTGCTGCATGATGACGGCCTGACCATCAAGGGTGTGCAGAAAATCCTGCGCGAGGAAGGAATGAGCCATGTATCGGCTTTGTCCCCCCCGCTGGATGATGCGGACATGGAGGCGGAACTCGCCAAAATGGAGCCGGTGCCGGAACCTGATGCAAAGCTGATTGATGTCCCGGAGCGGGAGCCGGTATCGGTGGTTTTGCCCTTCGAAGCGCCAAAGCCCCCCGTACAATCGCCCGTGGTGTCGGCCAGCAAAAGCAGCAGCGAAGAGGTGGGCACGCAAAAAGACCATTCAGAAGAAACAGACACGCCCGCCGAGACAGCCGAGCTGCCCAAGGAGGCAAAGCAAACCGCTACGGACGCGCCCGCCCCCGCCGCACCGCCAGCGGTGGAAGAGGCGTCATCCGACGTAAGCGACGCCCCTGAAGCAGAGGCAGCCGAGGCCCCTGCACTTGAGGCCCCTACCCCTAAGGTCCAAACCCCGATGGAGTCTGAGGAGGGCGCGGTGGAGCCGGTTCAGGCAGCGCCCGAAGTTTCACCAGAAGCCCCAGTGGCCGCGGATGAAACGGCAGAGGTGGTGGCCGAAGAATCTGCGCCATCCCAATCCCTGGCAACCCCTGACGCGGATGAGGGCGACACGGCACAGACCACCGCCGAGACCGCACCAGTGCCCGCCGAAGACGGGCCGGACACGCCCGCCGCAGCCGATGTGGCCCCAGCGCCCCCGCCCGAGCCCGCATCGCCCAAGGCGCGCGATATCGGCGTGCCTGATGTTACACCGGAAGATGAAATCCATGCGGAGATCGCCACGCTGGCAAGGGCCAGCCGGATGCGCGCCATTGATCCCGCGTCGGCGCAGAAAATGGCACCGCTTCTGGTCCAATTGGCCGATTTACGTGACCGGATGGCTGCGCGCCATACCGGCGCTTAAGCAAAATCAAACTTGTGGCGCAAAGGGGTGCAATTGCCTCTTGCACCCCCGCGTTTATGCGGTATGAACAGCGCCATGTCGGGCTATGGCGCAGCCTGGTAGCGCGTCCGTCTGGGGGACGGAAGGTCGCAGGTTCGAGTCCTGCTAGCCCGACCACGACATACTCAAAACGCTCGCATCCTCTCGGGTGCGGGCGTTTTGTACATAGAAGACTCCGATACCGGAAGGACAGCATATGACCGGCGTGATCCCGAACCAGCAGCTTGAGGTGATGATTGCCGCAGGTGAAATCACCGCCGATCCTGCAATAGACCCGGCCCAGATCCAACCGGCCAGCCTCGATCTACGGCTTGGTACAATAGCCTACCGCGTGCGCGCCAGCTTTCTCGCGGGCCATGGTGCAAAAGTGGCAGACCGGCTGGAGGAATTCGAGATGCACCGCGTTGACCTCACGCAGGGTGCGGTGCTGGAAAAGGGGGCGGTCTATGTTGTGCCCCTGATGGAGCACCTGGCCCTGCCCGAAGGAATCAGCGCGGTCGCCAACGCCAAAAGCTCAACCGGACGGCTGGATCTTCTCACCCGCACCATCACCGATGGCGGCGCAGAGTTTGACCGCATCGCAGCCGGTTACCACGGCCCCCTCTACGCCGAGATCTGCCCCCGCTCCTTTTCGGTGCTGGTACGGCCCGGCATGCGCCTGAACCAGATCCGCTTTGGCAGTGGCAATGCGGTACTGGATGATGACGCCTTGCGTGCGCTGCATGCGCACACACCGCTGGTTGACGGCCCCGCGGTCATTGACGACGGCTTGGGCTTTTCGGTTGATCTGCGGCTGAAGGATACGACGTTGGTCGGCTACCGCGCGAAACCGCACACCGGCGTGATCGATCTGGACCGGATAGGCCATTACGCCCCTTCCGACTATTGGGAAGAAGTCCACAGCGGCAACGGCCAGATCATCCTCGACCCCGGTGCCTTCTATATTCTGGTCAGCCGCGAGGCCGTGACCATCCCGCCCGAATATGCCGCCGAAATGGCCCCCTATCTGGCGATGGTGGGCGAGTTCCGTGTACATTACGCGGGCTTTTTCGATCCCGGTTTCGGGCATGATGCGGCGGGTGGTGCGGGATCACGGGGGGTTTTGGAAGTACGCTGCCATGAGGCGCCTTTTGTGCTGGAACATGGGCAGGTTGTCGGGCGTCTGGTGTACGAGCACATGCAGGCTGTGCCGACGCAGCTCTATGGTGCCGGAATTGCCTCAAATTATCAGGGACAGGGGCTAAAGCTGTCCAAACATTTCAAAGCACCTTGAGGCGCAGTTGCTGAGGCCAATCCCCATCATGGCAGGCGCACTGATTGCCAAGCAGAATTAAGACCAAAAGAAGCCGGAATTCAGAATTTACTGATGCGGCGAACCATTTTCACAGCCTGCTTTGTCTGCCCGCCACTTTGACGTCTGGCACGGCGGGCGGCGCGAATCTCGTCTTGGGTGGGCTTGTTCTGAACGGGGTTTCCGTAATCGTCGATGTCGCCCTGCGGGTGTTGCTGCCGGTTTCGGCCCATCGAAGACGCCTTGTCGAAGCTGGCCTCAACGCCTTTGTTGACCAGCCTTCGCATCACCTGACGGATGATCATATTGATGATCTGGTTCATGTTGCTTCCTCGGTTTGTTGGTTACGCGCAATATAGCATGAAATGCGGCGATATTGAGGATCAATCCTCGAAAAGTTCGCTCTGGCCTCCGGTACTCTCCGGCGCGTCTTCTTCTTCAGCCGGGCTTGGCATGAGCCCAAATGCGGGGCGGTTTTCCAGCAGGCCTGCGGCGCGCAATTCCTTGAGGCCGGGCAAGTCACGGGCGTTTTCCAAGCCGAAGTGGTCAAGAAAGCTTTCGGTGACCACAAAGGTGACAGGACGGCCCGGTGTCATCTTGCGGCGGCCAAAGCGGATCCATTCCAGCTCGATCAACTGGTCCACGGTGCCGCGGCTGACGGAGACACCACGGATTTCCTCGATCTCGGCGCGGGTGACGGGCTGATGATAGGCGATAATGGCCAGCGTTTCGATCGCCGCGCGGGAAAGTTTGCGGACCTCGACGGTTTCCTTTTGCATCAGGTAGCCCAGATCGGGCGCCGTGCGCAGCGCGTAGGTGTCACCTATTTTCATGACATGCACACCGCGGCCCTCGTAGCGGCGGCGCAGGTGCGCCATCGCCTCGGCTGTGTCACAGCCGTGCGGCATGCGGGCTTCCAGCTCGCGCAGGGTGACGGGCTCGGCACTGGCAAAGAGCACGGCTTCGATCATGCGTTCCTGTTCGGCCATCGGGGGCGCGTCAAACAGGCTTTCTGTTTCATCGTCAATTTGTTCCGACATCTTCCTATTCCCTCTTGCGCAGCTGGATGGGGCCGAAAAGATCACTTTGGCGAATTTCCAGATGGCCTTCTTTCACCAGCTCCAGCGAAGCGGCAAAGGTGGCGGCGGTGGCCGAGCGGCGCTTGACCGGATCAGCCTCCCAGCCTTCGGGCAGATAGCTCATCAGGTCGCCCCAATCGCCCGCAAAGCCGATGAGGCCACGCATGCGTTCCAGCGCCTGCTCCATGGTGAACACCTTTTCGCGGTCCATCACAAACGGGCGGAAATCATCACGGGTGCGGATGCGGGCATAGCCTTGCATCAGGTCCAGCAGCGTCGCCGTATAGGTCACGCGGCGCACCCGCTCGACCATCTGGGTCTGGCCGCGTGCGAAAAAATCACGGCCCAGCTGATCGCGCGCCATCAGGCGGGCGGCGGCATCACGCATGGCCGCAAGACGCTCAAGCTGGAAGGCCAGATGGGCGGCCAGTTCCTCGCCCGAGGGGCCGTCTTCGGTTGGATCGGGGGGCAGCAGCAGGCGGGATTTGAGAAAGGCGAGCCACGCAGCCATCACCAGATAATCGGCAGCCAGCTCCAGCCGCAGCGCCGCCGCCTTTTCCACAAAGGCCAGATACTGCCGCGCCAGTTGCAGCACGGAGATCTTGCGCAAATCAACTTTCTGGCTGCGGCCAAGGGTCAGCAACAGGTCCAGCGGCCCCTCGAACCCGTCCACATCCACGATCAGCGCTTCTGCGGCCACCCGTTCGGCGACCGACATGCTGTCTTGTTCAAACAGGTTTTCAGCCATGCACACCCTCGCCCAACAGCACCTCAAGCTGTGCATCAAGGGCGGGAATGTCAATATCATCGGGGGTCTGGCGATAGCTGAGCGCACGCAGGGCGCGCGATTGGGCAATATCCGTCATCTCGCCTGCGGCATGTGCCACCTCTGCGCGCTCGGCCAAAGTGCCGTTGCAATGCAGGATCACATCACAGCCTGCAGCCAGCGCGTTGCGGCTGAGATCTGCCAACGTCCCGCTGAGCGCTTTCATCGAAATGTCATCAGTCATGATCAAATTGTCAAATCCGATGTCCTCGCGGATCACCCGCATCATCCCTTTCGAGAGCGTCGCAGGCAGGCCGTCTATGGCCTCGTAGACCACATGGGCTGTCATACCCATGGGCGTGTCGCGCAGCGCCTTGAAGGGCGCAAAATCCACACGGTCCAACGCATCGCGCGCCGCACTCACGCGGGGCAGCTCGAAATGGCTGTCGGCGGTGGCGCGGCCGTGGCCGGGGATGTGTTTGATCACCGGCAGGACGCCGCCCGCCAGCATCCCGTCATTTGCCGCCTGCCCCATCTGCGCGATGCTGGCAGCATCAAGGCCGTAGCAGCGGTTGTAGAGGAATTCATGGGTGTCCGGCCCCGGCACATCCACCATAGGCGCGCAGTTGCTGTTGATCCCTAGCGCGTAAAGCTCATGCGCGATCAAGCGAAAGCGGATGTACATGGCCTGCGCGGCATTGGCGCCTGCGGCCTGCACAAATTCAAGCGGTGGCAGCCATTCACGCCATGTGGGCGCACGCAGACGTTGGACGCGGCCCCCTTCCTGATCAATGGTAATCACCGCATCATGGCCCGCCGCCTCGCGGAAATCATCACACAGCGCACGGACCTGATCCGGCGTGTCGATGTTGCGCGCGAACAGGATGAAACCGAAAGGTGTCACATCGCGGAACAGCGCCTTTTCATCCGCGCTCAGCCGGTGACCGGATGCATCCAGGATCGTTGCGCCGAAACGCGGACGCACACCGCTCACCGTGTTACCACGGGGATGCAATCGACGCTCTCGGCCACCAGTGCCGAGCAGAACCGGCGCGCATCGCCGATGTCCTCGAAGCCATGAGCGCGCAAACGGTAGAAGGTGCGTCCGCCGGATTTCGCTTGCATCACGATGCGCTGTTTGCCTTCCATGAAGGGCGCAAAACGCGCGTCGAGCTTGCTCCACTGTGCGCGGGCAATTTCGGGCGTGTCAAAGGCGCCGAGCTGGACCAGACGCGTGCCGATGGGCAGGGTTGCCGCATCAATTTCACGGGTCGTGTTCCCGGTTGCCGCCACAGGTGTGACAGCAACAGCGCGTTGAACACCTTGCGGGCGCAAGCTAGGCCGCAGCGAGACTTGCAGCCCCCCAGCGTTGCCTATCAACTGTGGCTGATCGTCTGCCTCCATCTCCGCCACGGCCACGGAGGCCAGCACGGGCTCAGTCTCGCTTGCCGTCTGCTCCATCGGGATCACACCGGCAGTCAACTGCGCAACCAGATCCTCCACCGCCCCGTTTTGAAGCGCTTCAGCCACATCCATGGCTTCTGGCGCCCCATCTGTGGCTTCGTCCTGCGCAGGCTCTAAACCGGAGAGTTCAGCCATTTCTGCTATCGGCTGATCTTCTTCGGCCAGATCAATCGGGCGCGGCGCAAGGCGTAGCTCTTCTGCGCCCCCTTCGGCCGTGCCGATCGCGGCAACAGAGTTTACGGACAGACCCTGATGCTGGGCAAAATCGCCACCCGGCTCTTCGGGGCGCACACGCATCTCGCCTGCTACGGCGCGCACCACGGGGATGCCGCTGACGTCGCGGACCAGCAGTTTATATCCCCAGACGCCAACACCTATGACCAGTGCCAGCGATACAGCCGCCCCTGTCAGATTGGTCAGTTTGCTGATCGAACTTGCGGGCGTCACTGCATACTCGGGATGCTGATGTGCCGCAAAACCCCGTTGAGGGGTTTGTGTATAGTCTGCCATCGTTGCCTCTCTGCCCGCGCAGTACATTGCCGCGCGGATCTGAAATTATGCTGCCTGTCTTGCCTGCGGTGTGCGCTTAACGCATCTCTTCCGCAGGGGTCACGCCGAGGATACCCAAGCCCGCCGCAATTACAATCGCCACGGCGCGCGCAAGGGCGATTTTAGCCTGTGATGTTGCAGGATCGTCCTCCTGAATGAAACGCAGGCCGGTTTCCGTGTTGCCCAGCGTCCAGAACCCGTGCAAATCACCTGCAAGTTCATAGAGATAGAAGGCGATCCTGTGCGGCTCGTTGCTGCGCGCCGCCGTCTCAATCAGGCGCGGCCATTCTGCCACCTTGCGCAGCAGCGCCAGTTCGGCGGGATGGTCCAGCTTGCTCAGATCGGCGGCTTTCAGCGCGGCATTCTCGACATTGATCCCCGCCTCTGCCGCCTTGCGCAGCACGGAAGCCACGCGCGCATGGGCGTATTGCACATAGAACACCGGGTTTTCGCGCGACTGCTCCATCACCTTGTCGAAATCAAAGTCCAGCGGTGCGTCGTTCTTGCGGGTCAGCATGACGAAGCGGGTCACATCCGCGCCCACCTCGTCAATGAGGTCGCGCAGGGTCACGAAGTTGCCTGCCCGCTTGGACATTTTGAATTCTTCGCCGTTTTTGAACAGTTTCACCAGCTGCGTCAGCTTGATATCCAGCGGCACCTTGCCCCCCGACAGCGCATGCACTGCAGCCTTCATCCGTTTGACATAGCCGCCGTGGTCCGCACCGAACACGTTGATCAGCGCGTCATAGCCGCGCTCGACCTTGTCGTTATGATAGGCGATGTCGGGGGCGAAATAGGTCCATGTGCCGTCGTTTTTCTTGATCGGGCGGTCCTGATCGTCGCCGAAGTCGGTCGATTTGAACAGCGTCTGTTCACGCGCTTCCCAATCCTCGGGCAGCTTGCCCTTCGGCGGCTCCAGCGTGCCGACATAGATCAGCCCCATATCGTCGAGCTTTTGCAGGCAAGCTTCTATCTTGCCGGTGTTGTAAAGCGACTTCTCCGAAAAGAACCGGTCCATCTTGACGCCAAGAAGGGCCAGATCCGCGCGGATCAGCTCCATCATCTCGTCCGTGCCGAAATTGCGGATCGGCTCCAGCCAGACATCCTCGGGCTGGTCCATGTACTGCGTGCCGACCTGCTCTTTCAGCTTCTGGCCCACAGGGATCAGGTAGTCACCGGGATAGGTGCCATCGGGGAAAGCCACCTCCTGCCCGTGCGCCTCGAGGTAGCGCAGGTAGACCGACCGCGCGAGCGCGTCGATCTGGTTGCCGCCGTCGTTGATCACATATTCGCGCGTCACGTCCCAGCCGGCGAAGGCCAGCAAAGAAGCGAGCGCATCGCCAAACACCGCGCCGCGCGTGTGGCCCACGTGCAGGGGGCCGGTGGGGTTGGCAGAAACATATTCCACATTCACGGATTTGCCTGCGCCCAGATCACCACGCCCGTAATCGGTGCCTGCTGCCAGAACGGTCGCGGCAACATTTTGCCACTGCGCATCTGCCAGCCGCAGATTGAGGAAACCAGGCCCTGCGACCTCAGCGCTGGTGATGCGCGGATCATCGGCCAGCAGCACCGCCAGTTTTTCGGCAATGTCGCGCGGCTTCATGCCCGCGGGCTTGGCCAGCACCATCGCGGCATTGGTCGCCATATCCCCGTGGGCGGCGTCGCGCGGTGGCTCTGTTGTGACGTTGTCGGTGGACAGGCCCGCAGGCAGGTCACCTGCAGCGACCATCGCGTCAATGGCGGTCAGAACAAGGGTGCGGATATCGGCGAAAAGGTTCATGTCGGTGCTCTCAGCGTGTCAGGTCGTCCTCATCTACCATGTAAACGCCCCGCGTCAATCAAAGCCGCAGTTCCGCGCCCGTGAGCGGGCCCATGGATCCGGCCAGCAGCCCGGTGATCGCGACGCGTGCAGGTTTCACGCCACCCTCGCCCACAGTTATCATATTGAGCCGCAAGCCATCGCGGCGCAACGCATGGGCAAAGGCCGTCTGCGCGCTGGCCAGCGCAGGCACCATGGCCCCCGCCACAACCTCCAGCGCCTGATCGGGGCGCGCGGCCACGGTGACGATCTGCCCGTGATGCACCGACAGCGCTGGCATGAAACCCTGAACTATTCCCTGTAACACCGCAAGGTTGAGATCGACCGAGACAGGATGGCGCAGCGGCATCAGGTTCAGAACACCGTCCAGCCGCGCCTCGCCCCAGGCCTTGCCGATCCGGCGCAATTCCGCTGCTTGTACCCCTTTCAGCACCAGCGGCACGGCGCCGCCGATCTGCCCCAGAGCGCCCGCGTCCTCGTCTGCTGCCACCACCTGCGCACCAGAGGCAGTCAGCGCGCGTGTCATGCTGCGCCCACAGCCGCAACAAGCGCCCAGAATGATGATCCGACGCCCCTTGAGAATGCCCGCGGCGCGGTCAACACCCTGCATTTCGCTGTCCAGCATCCTATGATCCCCTTTGCGTTGCCTGCACACCTGCGCGCGGCGTATTTCCGACCAGCCGCTCGTGCTCTTGCAGGGCAAACCTGTCGGTCATGCCAGCAATGTAATCCGCCACGATCCGTGCCAGCATTGTACGCTCCGCCCCGGCGTCGGCAATATAATTTGCCCAATCCGCAGGCATCAGTGCAGGATTCTCCAAAAACAGCGGAAACAGCTCCTCAACCACGCGGGTCACGTCGGCGCGGATTTTCATCACCGCCGGCGCGCGGTACATGCGGGTAAACAGAAACTGCCGGATCTGCCCCAGATCGCGCCACATCTCAGGCGAAAAGCGGATCACGGGGCGACCCAGCTCGCGGATATCCTGCGCGCAATGCGCGCCCGCCTCCACCAGCAGATGCCGAGATGTGTCGATCACATCGGCCACCATCACGCCAAAGACCCGCCGCAGCGCCTCGTGCCGGCGGCGGTACGCATCCAGCGCGGGATAGAGTGCATCGACCTGCGCATAGGCAGGCCCCAGCAAGGGCAGCTCGGCGATCTCATCCTCGGTAAACAGGCCCGCGCGCAGGCCGTCGTGCAGATCGTGATTGTTGTAGGCAATGTCATCGGCCAGGGCCGCCACCTGCGCCTCGGCGCTCGCGTGGGTGTGCAGCTCCAGATCATGCAGCGCGTTATAACCGGCCAGCGCGTGGGGCAGCTCGCCTGTCACAGGACCGTTATGCTTGGCGATGCCCTCCAGCGTCTCCCACGTCAGGTTCAGCCCATCAAACTCAGCATAATGCCGCTCCAGCGAGGTGACGATCTTGATCGCCTGCGCATTGTGGTCAAACCCGCCGTAGGGCGCCATCAGCGCATGCAGCGCATCCTCGCCTGTGTGGCCAAAGGGCGGATGCCCCAGATCATGGGCCAGCGCCACCGCCTCGGTCAGGCCTGCGTTGAGGTAAAGCGCGCCCGCGATCGTACGCGCCACTTGTGCCACCTCAATGCTATGGGTCAGGCGGGTGCGGTAGTAATCGCCCTCATGTTCTACGAACACCTGCGTTTTATGCTTCAGTCGCCGGAAAGCCGAGGAATGGATGATGCGGTCACGGTCGCGCTGGAAGCACGAGCGGAAGCTGCTTTCGTCCTCAGGCACGCGCCTGCCGCGCGCTGTGTCCGGGTCAGAAGCGAAAGAGGCGAGCATAACGGTGGTCCCTATTCTACGCAGCGCTTGTACCGCGCCGTCCCCGTTTCTATATTACGCGTAAGCATTAATGAAAACACTTGCGGAGTGACCCCATGAACCTGCCCCCCAAAGTGACCGAACGCGCCTTTGCCCGCCTCTCCGAGATCGGTGCCGCCACAGATGGCAAGGCGCTGCGTGTAGCGGTGGAAGGGGGCGGATGTTCCGGGTTCCAGTACGAGATTGCACTGGACGAGGCAAAAGACGATGATCTGGTGCTCGAAGGCAGCGGCCAGAAGGTCGTGGTAGACAGCGTCTCCCTGCCCTTCCTTGCCAATGCAGTGATTGATTTCAGTGACGAGCTGATCGGCGCGCGGTTTGTGATCGAGAACCCCAACGCCTCCTCTTCGTGCGGCTGCGGTACATCCTTCTCCATGTAGGCGCGCGCGGGCGATCTGCTTGCCCTGCGCGCCCGTTTGCGCGATAGAAACGGCATCCAACAGGAGCGCCGCCCCATGAAAATCGCCACATTCAACATCAACGGCATCAAGGCCCGCATCAACGCCCTGCCCGACTGGCTCGACAGCGCCCAGCCTGATGTGGTGCTGATGCAAGAGCTGAAATCCGTAGACGAAGCCTTCCCGCGCGAAATTTTCGAGGAGCGTGGCTATAATGTTGAGGTCCACGGGCAGAAGTCCTTCAACGGTGTCGGCATCCTGTCCAAACTTCCGCTGGAAGACGTGACGCGCGGTCTGCCCGGTGATGACGCAGACGATCAGGCCCGCTATATCGAAGCGACTGTCGTGGGTGATAAGGGTGCTGTGCGCCTCTGTGGGCTCTACCTGCCCAACGGCAATCCGGTCGAGCTGGAGGAAGATGGAACGCCTGTGGCGAGCGGAAAATACGCCTATAAACTCGCATGGATGGACCGTCTGCGCGCCCGCGCCGAAGAACTGCTGGCCGAGGAGACACCGTTCCTGATGGCGGGTGACTACAACATCATCCCGCAGGCAGAGGACGCGGCCAGCCCCGACAGCTGGCGCGGTGACGCGCTGTTCCGCCCGGAAAGCCACGACAAATGGCGCCGCTTGCTGAACCTTGGCCTGACAGAAGCCTTCCGCGCCCGCACGCAAGGGCCTGGGCACTACAGCTTCTGGGATTATCAGGCGGGCGCGTGGAACCGAAACAACGGCATCCGCATCGACCACTTCCTGCTCTGCCCCTACACCGCCGACCGTCTGCGCGATTGCCAGATCGACAAGGAAATCCGCGGCTTTGACAAACCCTCCGACCATGTGCCGGTCTGGATTGCACTGGAACTCTAGCCTTGGCACTTCCGGCCACGCTCCACGGGCAGTGATTATTTATTCTGCCTGTTCAAGGGTCAGATTTTGCTTCCTGTTCCACCGGTTGCTGCACAAATCAAAAACTTGTCCGGTTTAATCGTGGAACGCTTTGCACTATCCAACGTTCTATCTCCGACGCCCCGATGTGGGCATTGTAGTTTGGAGTATAACGATGAAAAATCTTGTTCTTGGCACGACAGCAGCCCTTGCTCTTATGGCGACAGGCGCATTTGCGCAAACGTCGTCCACCACTGCGACATTTGCTGACGATACGATGGTAAAACTCATCGAAGTCAGCACAGACCTTGATGCGGTGCAAAACGCCGAAGCCGCGCGCGTCTGGGCCAACATTGACCAAGATCTTACCGCTGCGATCACCAACCGCCTCGAAGGACATCTGGGCTCCGATGGAGCCGATATTGTCATCGACATTGATGAGGTGTCCCTCGCCAGCAGCTTTGAGCAAGCGATCGGCAGTGAAGATGCCTACCTGAAAGGCGATATTTTGCTGCGCATTCCAGGTCCGGAGAACAATCAGAATTACACCCTGACCGTATCGTCTCTACAAGCGCAATCCTACTACCCTGACGGTACGCAGATTCAGGACATCACCCAAGGCAGTGCGATCTATTACGCTGCCATGATCGACGCATTCGCCGACAATGTGGTGCGCAACCTGTTCACCGAATAAGGTCATAACGACGAAGGGGAGGTGCTCAACCTCCCCTTTTGCTTGCTCCCGTTCACATGGGAACCCTAAACTGACCTTCAAACCCCATGAGAAGAGTTGGATCGCGGTTTCAGGCCTCCAGCTCAGCATCCCAGTAGAGAAAATCCATCCAGCTGTCATGCAGGTGCCCGGGCGGGAACTTTCTGCCCAGGTTTCGCAACTCTTCTGACGCGGGCTGGCGCGGTGGTTTGCGCAGTGTGAAGCCGGTCTGACGCAGGGATTTGGAGCCTTTCCGCAGGTTGCACGGGCTGCATGCAGCTACAACATTCTGCCAGCTGGTCACGCCGCCGCTTGCGCGAGGGACCACATGGTCAAAGGTCAAATCTCCCTTTGATCCACAGTACTGGCAACGGAATTCGTCGCGCAGAAATAAATTAAAGCGCGTGAAGGCCACGCGCTTTTGAGGTTTTACATAGTCTTTCAGCACAACCACTGATGGGATGCGCAGGGTGGTGGTGGGCGAATGGACGCAATCGTCATACTCCGCCACGATATCCACCCTATCGAGGTATTTGGCCTTGACCGCATCCTGCCAGCTCCACAGCGACAGCGGATAATAGCTGAGCGGTCTGTAGTCAGCGTTCAGCACCAGCGCGGGCCTGTGTTTCAGCCCCGCCGGACTTCGCGTAAACTCGGTTCTGAAATCGCCGTCCATCTGCACGCCACCCATCATCCGTTTGATGTGACTATATCTCGTGCCTTGAAGCTGGCAAGCCCGAGTTTGTCACAAGATGTCGCAGGAGGGGTAGCTGCCTATTGTAACAGCAGTTTGACAGATGCGTGCCGCGCTCAGAGTCCGAGTTTGTCGCGCATGAAGGCCAGTGCCACAGACAGCCCGTCAGGGGCGATGCCATGGGCCGTGCCTTTCATGATATGCGCATAAACGTCCGTCCAGCCCGCCTCCTGCAGCGCCTCGGCTGCATTGACCAGCGATTGCGGTGGCACAACATCGTCCTGATCCCCGTGTACAAGCAGAATCGGTGGGCGCGAGACGGCCTCGTCCTTCAGCGTCTCAGGCCCCAGAAGACGGCCCGAGAAGGCCACGACACCCGCCACTTCATCCTCGCGCCGTGCGGCCACATGCAGCGCCATCATGGTGCCTTGGGAAAAACCCAGCAGGACCACCTGCTCGGGCAGCACGTCCTCATCGACCATCAGCGCATCGAGAAACGAATTGAGATCGGAGACCGCCTGCGCCATGCCGCGCGCGCTCTCTTCCTCGCTGCTGCCGTCGATCCACGGGATGGGAAACCATTGGTAGCCATTCGGCATCCCCGGCACGCTTTCGGGTGCGTCGGGTGCAATAAACAGCGTGTCGGGCAGATGTTCGCCCAGCGGGTCGGCAAGACCCAGCAAATCGGCGCCATTGGCGCCGTAGCCATGCAGGAACACCACAACCGATCGGGTCTCGCCCGAGAGTGGTTCGCGGCGTTCGGAATTGAGAACTCGTGTCATGTCATGCCTTCCCTGTTCTTTGAAATACGGTAGTAGGTGAACAACAGGCGCGCCGCAACCGCCCGCCATGGCGACCACGCAAGCGCCATCTGTTCAAGCTCTCGCGCTTTGGGCCGCCCCTCCAGATCAAAGAGAATGCGCGCTGCTTCCTGCAAGGCCAGATCGCCGGGTGCAAAGACATCCGCACGCCCCAGATTGAACATCGCATAGACCTGTGCCGTCCAGACGCCAATCCCCGGCACATCGGTGAGTGTGTCAATCACGGAGGCATCGGAGGCATCGCGCAGGGCGGCATAGTTAATGTTTGCCGCCGCCAGCGCGCGGGCATATTTCATCTTGGGGCGGCTTAGGCCCACGGCGCGCAGATCGGCATCGCGCGCACCCGCTACCGCTTGCGGTGTTAGCAACCCTGCCGCCTCCACCCTGCCCCAAATCGCGGCCGCCGAAGCAACCGAAACCTGCTGGCTCACGATCTTGTTCAGCACAGCGGCAAATCCGTCCGGCGCCAACCGCAGCGGCAGTGGGCCAGTCAATGAGAGTGCGCCCGCAAAACGCGGCTCGGCCCGCGCCAGCCATGCAGCACCTTCGGCCACATCTTCATCCGAAACAATCAACCGGCTCACAGCGCCGCCACCCAGTCTAGCGCGGCCTGCACATTGTCAACCACCGGCAAACCAGCGGGAAACGCGGGGCGGTCAACCACGATCACCTCCAGCCCCAGCGCAGCCGCCGCGTCCAGCTTGCTGTGGCTGGCGTGACCGCCAATATTGCGGCAGACCAGCGTGTCGATCTGCAACTCCGCAAACAGCTTCTGTTCGTCCGCGACCGAGAACGGCGGATCACCGAAGACCATCTGCACAAAGGCATAGGGCGCAGCGCGGGCATGCCGCCGCGTCTGGCGCAGCTTTAGAACATCACCTTTGAACTCCGCAAAATCCGGCAAGCTGTCCCATCCCAACGCGCAAAAAACACGGGCCCCGGGGCCAATCATCGCGCAGGCTTGGGCCGCATCTGCCGCCCGCCGCCAGTGTCGCCGGTCTGCCAGCGACCATGCCGGCCGCTCCAGCCGCAAGAACGGCAAGCCGAGCGTGCGCGCAGCGAGGTAGGCGTGCCGCGTCGCCGCCCGGTCAAACCCGTGGCCTGCATCCAGCACTGCCCTGTAGCCGCACGCGTGAACCGCCTGTTCAAAATCACCAGCCTGCGCAAACCTTCGCAACTGCGGCACCTGCGGCAGCAGAGCAGCGCCACGCGGTGCCTCGCTCAGCCACGCGTCATAGAGGACCGCTTGCGCACTGAGCGCTTCTGCCACACGGCGCGCTTCCAGACTGCCAGCCAAAAGTAGTATTTTGCGGGTCTCGATCATGCGCGCAGCTTTAGCCCTGCGCGCGGCGGACGCAAGGGCGCGCGACAGGATGTGGTCGCAGGGCTTGCCCCCTCGCACGCAGCGGAGTACCGATATCGCAAACCACAAGGACAAACAGATGATTGACGACTCCCGCGCCAAGCGAAACGTAACCGTTCTGGTGATGGCGCAGGCCTTGCTGGGCGCGCAGATGCCGATGATTTTCCTTGTGGGCGGGCTGGCGGGCAAGTCGCTGGCCTCCAACGTCTGTCTGGCGACGCTGCCGATCTCCATGATTGTTCTTGGCTCCATGCTCTGGGCCACGCCTGTGTCGGCGATCATGCAGCGCTATGGCCGCCGCACGGGTTTCTTTCTGGGCGCGCTTGGCGGGGCGTTGGGCGGCGGCATCGGCGCCTACGGATTGATGGTGCAGTCGTTTCCGATCTTCCTCGCAGGCTCGTTCCTGACAGGCCTCTACATGTCGGCGCACGGTTTCTACCGTTTTGCCGCCGCCGATACCGCCTCGGATGAATTCCGCCCCCGCGCGATTTCCTATGTCATGGCCGGCGGGCTTGCAGCGGCGGTTCTAGGGCCGCAACTGGCCACGGCGACCTCGATGGCCTATGTCACGCCCTTCGTGGGTACCTATTTGGCGGTCATGGTTCTCAACATCGTGGGTAGCCTGCTGTTTCTGTTCATCAATATCCCCAAGCCGCCAATCCCCGCTCTGGACGCTCCGCGCGGGCGCAGCCGGATGGAGCTGATCAAAACGCCGCGCATCGCGGTCGCTGTCATCTGTGGCATGGTCTCCTACGCGTTGATGAACCTCGTGATGACCTCCACGCCACTGGCTGTTGTCGGCTGCGGGTTCGACCAATCAGACGCCGGTTTTATCGTGACAAGCCACGTTCTGGCGATGTACGCACCCTCGTTCTTTACCGGCCATCTGATCAACCGCTTCGGAGTGGAGCGGATTGTGGGCAGCGGCATCGCCATTCTGGGCGCTGCGGGCCTCGTGGCGCTGCAAGGGGTGCAGCTGGAGAATTTCTACATAGCACTTGTCTTGCTGGGCATTGGCTGGAACTTCGGCTTTATCGGTGCAACCTCCATGCTGGCAGGTGCCCACGCCCCGCACGAGCGTGGCCGCATGCAAGGTCTGAACGATCTGCTGGTGTTCGGCGGCGTCACTGTAGCCTCGCTTGCCTCGGGCGGGTTGATGAACTGCTCGGGCGGCGCAGCCGAGACGGGCTGGGCCGCCGTCAACTATGCGATGATCCCGTTCCTGATCCTTGCAGGCGGCTCGCTGCTGTGGCTGACCCTGCACGACCGCCGCAAGGTGGCCTGAGCTACCAGCGACCCATTGCCGCGCGCAGGGTAAAGGCCAGACCGGCATCAGGCAGCGCGCCGTCGACAACGGCCTGCGGGTTGCCGACAGCATGGCGCAAGGCAGGCTCTGCCGCAGTGGCCGCCAAAAGCGCAGGCACGCAGGTGCGCGGCACGTAGCCTCTGCCCTTGCGCGCCGCTGCCAGAGCAGCCAACCCCTCCTGCGCCAGTGCGCTTACCCCTGCGGGCGTCCCGTCCAGCAGCGGCACACGGCCTGCAGCCTCCAACGCGGGAATTGCGCGCAGCCAAGCGCCGATGCCTGCGGCACGGCCTGCGTGACGCACCGGTGCCTCCTGCGCCTGCCCCAGCACTGACGCTGCGACCCACATCAAATGGCCTGCGGTCTGATCAATGTATCGCGTCAGATCCGCAGCATCTTCAAAGGCTTCACGGTATATATCCCAGCGCCGCGCCGCCACCAGTTCGTCCAGCAGCCGCGCCTGCTCGGGGCTGATCGCCTGCGCGAGCGGCGTCGCCACCTCATGGCGGCGCACGGTCTGCCCTTCGGCAATCTCCTCCAACACATCGCGCCACCACTGCAGGCGCATCTCGGCGATCATCGCCTCTTGCGTGACCCAGGGCGCGCGGCTGACCTCGACGTTAAACGCATAGAGCGCAAACAGCGCGCCGCGCTGCGCCACCGGTGCCAGCATCGCGGTGCGAAACCGCAAAGGATCGCCCCGTTCCACAATACCCGCACAGGCGGTCAGATCATCGGACCAATTCACAGCGGGCGCACCACGCTCAGCAGATAGCCGTATTCGTCACGGTGCGCACGCCAGCAGTCGGCTTGCTCCTCGGCAGCGTCCAGCACCTGCGCCAACGCCGGATCGACGCCGCCGGCCCGCAACGCCGCAATCCGCGCGTCCAGCGGCGTGAAATACGCCTCCCACGCCGCATCGGAAAGACGCCGCTGCCCCAGCACCTCATACCCCGCCGCCGCAATCTGTGCCGTGATGCCAGCGGTGTCCGTCATGGACGGATATTCCCGCGCCCAGAGCCCCTTGGCCCGCGCCGAAGGGGTATCAGTAAACCAGCATGCCTCAGAAAAGGCGATTACGCCACCTTTGCCCAAGGATTTGCGCCACGCGCCCAGCGCCGCCTCGACCCCCATGAAGTAGACAGCCCCCGCGCACCAGATCAGATCATAGCTGTTGATGATCGTGGCCATATCGGCGCGCAGCACCGTCACGCGTGGATCATCGCCCCACGCTGCGCGCGCAGCCTCCACGAAATGCGCGGTCTTATCCAAGGCTGTTACATGGCCCTGCGGCGCAGCCGCCAGCAGTGCAGCAATATCACCGCCCGGCCCGCATGCCACATCAGCGATACGCGCGTCCGCGGGCACATCAGCAAGTGACGCGGCCCATGCCACATCCTCGGGCACGCCGGGCCCTTCGCGGACCAGATCGCGGTGCAGGGTGAAAAACGCCGCCATGCCGGTATCAGAATTCATTTAGAAACCCTTTTACGATTGCCAGCGTGCGCGGATCATCCACCAGATCCAAATGGTTGGCGCCTAGGATCATGTCAAACCGCCCCTTGTCCGTCACCGCGCCCATTGTGGGCGCATATTGCGAAGAGATGAAAGCCTCGTCCGCACCTCCTGCCAGCAGAACAAACGGCGGCAGTGCTGCCACGTCCTGCAGGTAATCACTGCGCGGGGCGAAGGATTTGTTCAGACGGTAGCTGTAGCTGGTGGTGGCTGTATCGCCCAAGGGCCCGTCCAGCACGGCGCGCGGCATGTCGAGCTGGATCACTGGCAAATGGTTCAACGCGGTGATGCGGAACGTGTTCAGAATGCTCAGCCCGATGATGCGCCGCGTCAGCGCATGTGTCCAGCCACCTGCGTTCTCGCGCACTGTGGGGGCGTTATATTTGAGGAATGGCGCCAGCAGCACTGCTCCGTCGAGCATATCGCCATGGAGACCACCCGCAAAGCGCACCACCAGCCCGCCGCCCGAACTGTGGCCACCCATAATGACCTTCTGACCCGGCTTTGCCACGGCAGTGACCAGATCGGCCAGATCATCCTCCAGCTGCCCGACATAATCCACATCGCCGCGCCGACCGGGTGCCGTGCCGTGCCCGCGCAGGTCAGGCACAATGACATCCGCGTGCCCCTGCAATGCCTTGCCCAGCGCATCAAATTGCTGCCCGTGCCAGCCCGAGCCGTGGACCAATACCAACAGCGGCACATCGTCCGCACCACCATAGGTGCGCACTTGCAGGGGGTAGCCATCACGCATCGGTACAGTTTGCAACGGAGCCGGTGTAGCAGCCCCCCCCTCCAGCGTCTTTGTGAAGTCCAGACCGCCCGTGCCCTCCATGTCTTTGGCGCCTTGGGTGAACACCAGCACAGTGGCCACCACCAGCGTCAGTAATATGGAAACCAGCACAATGCGCAGGATATCAAACAGCATCTTTCCCTCCCGTATCGCGAACCAGCTTCCAGCGGATCGCGTCCAACAGCGCCTCGAAAGACGCATCCACTATGTTAGCCGACACACCCACGGTGGACCACCGCAGCCCGTTTCCGTCCTCGCTGTCGATGATGACGCGCGTGACCGCCTCGGTTCCGCCCTGAGTGATGCGGACCTTGAAATCCACCAGCCGCATGTCTTCGAGCAGCGCCGAGTACTGGCCCAGATCCTTCACCAGCGCCTTTGACAGCGCGTTCACAGGTCCACGGTCGCTGCCCGTTTCGTCAAGGCTTTCGGACACGGAAAGACGCTTCTCTCCATCCACCTTCACCACTACCACAGCCTCCGAGAGGCTGATCATCTTGTCATACTTATTTTTGCGCCGCTCCACGGTGACGCGGTAGCGTTTAACCTCAAAAAGTTCGGGCATCTGGCCCAGCACCTGCCGCGCCAGCAGCTCGAAGCTGGCCTGTGCTGTGTCATAGCTATATCCTTCCGCCTCCCGCGCCTTTACCACGTCGAGGATCTGGGCAAGCGCCGGATCGCCCTTGGCCACTACCAGCCCCGCAGCCTCCAGCCGACGACGCAGGTTCGACTGGCCCGCCTGATTGGACATCGGAATAATGCGCATGTTCCCGACCAGGGAAGGCTCGATATGCTCATATGTGGTTGGGTCTTTCAGGATCGCACTGGCATGCAGCCCCGCCTTATGCGCAAAGGCCGAGCTGCCCACAAATCCCGCCTGCTTCATCGGCACACGGTTCAGGATCTCGTCCAGCATCCGCGAGGTCCGCGTAAGCCCCTGCAAGGCCTCCTCACTCACCCCTGTCTCATACGCGCTGGCGTAAGGCTCTTTCAGCTTTAGGATGGGGATTAGCGCGGTCAGGTTCGCGTTGCCGCACCGCTCGCCCAACCCGTTGAGCGTGCCCTGGATCTGGCGGGCACCGGCGTCCACAGCGGCCAGCGTACAGGCGACCGCGTTCTCCGTATCGTTGTGGGTGTGAATACCAAGGCGCTCGCCACTGATCCCGGCTGCAATCACCTCCGCCGTGATGCGCCCAACCTCGGACGGCAGCGTGCCCCCGTTGGTATCACACAAGACGATCCAGCGCGCACCCGCGTCATAGGCCGCACGAACCGCCTCCAGCGCATAGGCCGGATTGGCCTTGTAGCCGTCAAAGAAATGTTCCGCGTCAAACAGCGCCTCACGCCCCTGCGCCACAAGATGCGCGATTGAGCGTGCGATATTCTCTGTATTTTCGGCCAATGTGATGCCCAGCGCGGTTTTCACATGAAAGTCATGGGTCTTGCCCACCAGACAGACGGATTTGGTCCCCGCGTTCATCACCGCCGCCAGCACATCGTCATTCTGCGCCGACATGCCGTTGCGTTTGGTCATCCCGAAAGCAGTAATGCGCGCGCGCGTCTCGGGCGCTTCATCGAAAAAGGCGCTGTCCGTCGGATTCGCCCCCGGCCAGCCGCCCTCGATATAATCCACGCCCAGCGCGTCCAGAGCGCGCGCAATGACCTGTTTTTCCTCGGTAGAGAATTGCACGCCCTGCGTCTGCTGGCCATCCCGCAGGGTCGTGTCGTAGAGACAGAGACGCGTCTTGCTCATATGCCCGCCCCCTTTTTCATTTTGCCCTCTAAACTCCGGGGAGCGTGAGGGGCCAGCCCCTCACTCCGACTTGGCAGGCACGCAGCACCCCCTCCAGCACAGCACATCATCAAAGCGCCTCCAGCTTGTCGGCATCAAACGCTGCTGTGGGGGTCAGAACCACGCCATCCTTCGCCATTTTCACTTCCACACCCGCCCCGACCAACATGGTCTTGATCCGGTCCACATGGGCAAAATCCTTTGTCTCCATCGCAGTGACACGCGCATCGCTCAGAAACGCCTCGTAATCCGTCAGATCAAAAGCGGCTTGCGCGGCCCATGTGGGGATCAGCGTCCCCATAAGGCCCAGCATCTGCATACCTGCACGCAGCGCAGCGCCCTCGCCCGCACCAGCAAGCTTGTGCAGTTGGGAGATTGCCCCCGCAGTGTTCAGATCATCGGCCAGCAGGCCGACTACCTCACCGTCCACCGGGCCGTCCGTAGCCGTTGCGGCCAGTGCATACCACTTGCGTAGCGTCCGCTCCGCCTCCTCGCGCTTTTTTTCCGTCCAGTCCATTGGCTTGCGGTAATGCGTCGACAGCATCACAAAGCGGATCACCTCGCCCGGCACGCCTTGCTCCAGCAGATCATGGACGGTGAAGAAGTTGCCCAGGCTCTTGGACATCTTCTTGCCCTCCACCTGCAACATTTCGTTATGCAGCCAGACATTGGCGAATTTATCCCCCGCGCAGCAGCTCTGCGCGATCTCGTTCTCGTGGTGCGGGAACATCAGGTCATTGCCGCCGCCATGGATATCGAAATGCACGCCCAGCAATTCCTTCGCCATGGCCGAGCATTCGATGTGCCAGCCGGGACGGCCCCTGCCCCACGGGCTGTCCCAACCGGGCAGATCACCATCCGAAGGCTTCCACAGGACAAAATCCATCGGATCTTCTTTGTAGGGTGCGATCTCTACCCGCGCGCCCGCGATCATATCATCAACCGAACGCCCCGAAAGCTTACCGTAGTCGGCATATTCGCGTACACGAAACAGCGCGTGTCCGTCCTTTTCATAGGCAAAGCCATCCGCGATCAACTGTTCGATCATCGCAATCATCTGGGCGATGTACCCGGTCGCACGCGGCTCGTGGTCGGGGCGAAATGCACCCAGCGCATCCATATCCTCATGATACCAGCGTATCGTCTCATCCGCACGGCTCGCGATCAGCTCTTCCAGCGTACCCTCGACACCCGCCGCTTTGCGCTTTTGTGCGGTTTCGTTGATGCGGTCGTCCACATCGGTGAAATTGCGCACATAGGTCACGTGATCCGGCCCGTATACGTGGCGCAGCAGACGGTAGAGCACATCGAACACGATGACAGGGCGCGCATTGCCCAGATGGGCGCGGTCATAGACCGTCGGGCCGCAGACATACATCCGTACGTTTTGCGGATCAATCGGCGTGAAATCCTCGCGCTTGCGGCTCTTGGTGTTGTGCAGTCTGATCGTTGTCATGGCGAATGTCCTGTAGGCGCAGTGTTGCGCGGGACATGGCACAGTTTCAGAAGAAATAAAACAACGTGATCAAGGCCCGCGAGAGGTATCTCAGCAGGTGATAATACAGCTAATGAAGGTCGTTGTTTTTATCATGAACTCAAGCTTAGGCAGGACGCGGGCGGCGGTCAAGCCTGATTGACAATTCCTACCCCCTCTGCGCCCCTGCGCGCGCAAACGGACGAAAGGATAAATCATGCAGGCATCACAGCGCATCAGCACCCTTCTGGGCGGCGGATCTGACGGGTGGGAGGTGTTCAACCGCGCCCGCGCCATGATCGCGGCGGGCACGCCCGTGACCGAGCTGACCATCGGCGAGCATGACATCCGCACCGCAGCCCCGATCCTGCAAGACATGCACCGCGCTGCACTGGCGGGGCACACCGGCTATGCCTCGATCCCTGGCATACACGCCCTGCGCGATGCGATTGCCGCACGCGTCACTGCGCGCACGGGTGTGCCAACGACCCGTGAAAACGTTATGATCACCCCCGGCGGACAGGCGGGCCTTTTTGCCGCGCATACGGCTGTGATCGATCCCGGCGATACCGCGCTGTTCATTGATCCCTATTACGCCACCTACCCCGGCACCTTGCGCGGTGTATCTGCCCGCCCTGTCGCGGTGCAGGCCCGCGCGCAGGAGGCGTTCCAGCCCCGCGCGGATGACATCGCTGCCGTAGCGGCAGGCGCTAAATCCCTGCTGGTGAATTCGCCCAACAACCCCACCGGGGTGGTCTACACGCGCGAGACGCTGGAAGGCATCGCACAGGTCTGCCACGCGCATGACCTCTGGCTCATCTCGGACGAGGTTTATGACACGCAGGTATGGGAGGGTGCGCATATCTCGCCGCGCGCGCTGGAGGGGATGGCCGAACGCACGCTGGTAGTGGGCTCAATGTCCAAAAGCCACGCGATGACCGGATCACGCATCGGTTGGGTGGTGGGGCCTGCGAACATGATCGCGCATCTGGTCAATCTGTCGACCCATACCACCTACGGCGTGCCCGGCTTCATTCAGGAAGCGGCCCTGTTCGCATTGGAACTGGGTGAGCCCTTCGAGGCGGAAGTGGCCGAGCCGTTCCGGCGCCGCCGCGCACTGGCGCAGGCTGTGTTGGCAGGCCAGAACGCGGTCGGCACAGTGCCTAATGCAGGTGCGATGTACATGATGCTGGACATCTCGGCCACAGGGCTGAGCGGCGAGGCCTTTGCCTACGGCCTGCTGGAGGCCCATCATATCGCCGTAATGCCGGGCGAAAGCTTTGGCGCGGCGGCGGCGGGGCATGTCCGCGTGGCCATGACCATCGAAGATGGCGCCTTCACCGCAGCGATGGTAACCCTGTGTGCCTATGCGCAGGGCCTTGCGTCCCGAGCGTAGCACATAAAAAAAGGCGCGCCCCGCGAGAGGCGCGCCGTTGATTTCCCTCAAGCCCGCTTAGAAGCGGAACGAGGAGCGCAGGTTGAAGGTGGTTGCATCCGCATCCACGCCTGTGCCGCCGATGTCGTCAAAGCGGTGCTCGAGCACTTCGCCGCCGACAGTGAAACGGTCGGTAACCTGATAGGCCATACCAACGCCGAAGAACTCGCCTGTGTCTTTACCGATGCTGGTATCCACACGCGCCGCACCTGCTGTTGCGTAGATCAGGGTCTTGCCCAGATCGTAGCCGCCACGCAGTTTCAGACGCTGGACATTGTCCACCTCTGCCGCGCCGTTCAGGTCGATGTCGGCTTTGTCGTATTCGTATTCACCGCCAACAACCCAGTTGCCGAAGTCATAGTCATACCCGAGGTGAACACCGTATGTTGTGTCATCCCCGTCTGCATTGCCAGTCCCGTCCACGTCAGCGTAGCCAAGGTTCAGACCGCCGTAAAAGCCGGTCCAGTCATTGCCCACTGCAACGGGTTCGTACACGGGTGTCGCAACAGTTTCCACAACCGGGTCAGCCAGACTGCCCGCGAAGGCAGCGGACCCCAACAGCGATGTCGAAAGCACGGTCAACGCGCCGAATTTGTTAAACTTTTTCATTTTTATCTCCTTAGGGTCGATAGTGTTTAGTGAACAGAGTCTCTGCCTGTCACCCTCACAACCCCCACCTATGCCCTTGGTTCCCGAATACCACTCACAGTCCCGTGAGATCAGCGGCATTGAGCCTATGCACCAGCGGATCTGGCAGAAATCTGCCGGAACACTTGCAAACACGCCGGATCGGGCGGTCGGAGACTGTTCGCGCAGGTGTCGCAAACGGGACAGAAATGGTCGCCATTTCTGCCCACTCTAGTCTGGACAAAGGAGCCGCCCATGCAGCACCCCAACTGCACTTCGATACTGGTGATGCGCACGATAGGGGCGGAACGCGGGCGTGCGGCACGGGGCGCGCCGGCGTAGGCCAAAACCGCCATCGCCCTCTCACTTTGTTGAAAGCCCACGCTATGAATGTCCAGACTTCTTCCCGCTCCGGTGGCCGCGCTGCGCGCCGCGCCGCCCGTGCTGCCGCCCTGCCCGACAACCTGCGCCCCGTGCGCCCGGGCATGACCGGCGGCCAGTACAAGCCGCTCTCCGACTCCGATGTGCTCAAGATCCACCATGCAGCTCTCGACGCGCTGGAAACCATCGGGCTGGCCGATGCTCCGACCTCGGGCATCGCCCATCTGACGGGCGCAGGTGCCACCCATAGCGATGACGGGCGCATCCGTTTTCCCCGCGCGCTGGTCGAGGACGCGATTGCGCGCGCCAACCGCAGTGTCACCTTGATGAGCCGCGACGGCCTGCATGATCTGGACCTCAGCGGCACCCGGGTGCACTATGGCACCGCTGGCGCTGCCGTGCATCTGGTGGACGCAGACGGCAAACACTACCGCGACAGCACCTTGCAGGATCTGCATGACGCAGCCAGAATCGTCGACGTGCTGGACAACATACACTTCTGCCAGCGCCCTATGGTCTGCCGCGACATCCCCGATAATCTGGAGATGGACCTCAACTCCGTCTTTGCCTGCGTGACGGGCACCACGAAACATGTGGGTGTGTCCTTTACCGATCCCGCCTTTGTCGCCCCCGCCATCGAGATGCTGCATATGATCGCGGGCGGCGAGGACAACTGGCGCGCACGGCCTTTTGTGAGCAACTCCAACTGCTTTGTCGTGCCGCCGATGAAATTCGCCACCGAATCCTGTCTGGTGATGGAGGAATGCATCCGCCACGGGATGCCGGTGCTGCTGCTGTCGGCAGGCATGGCGGGGGCCACCGCCCCTTCTACGGTTGCGGGCGCCATTGTGCAGGCGGTTGCCGAGTGCCTTGCGGGTCTTGTCTATGTGCAGGCGGTGAAGCCGGGGCATCCGGTGATTTTCGGCACATGGCCCTTCGGGCTGGACCTGCGCACGGGTGCTATGACCGGCGGTTCGGGTGAACAGGCGCTGCTGACCGCAGGCTGCGCACAAATGCACGCCTTCTACGGCCTGCCCGGCGGGGCGGCGGCCGGCATTGCCGACAGCAAACTGCCGGACATGCAGGCGGGGTGGGAGCAGATGTGTTCCAACGTGATGGCGGGGCTGGCAGGCTGCAATATGATCTACGAGGCAGCAGGCATGCATGCCTCCTTGCTGGGCTTCTGTCACGAGAGCCTTATTCTGGGCGATGACATCATCGGACAGGCCCTGCGCTGTGTCCGCGGGATCGAGGTGAATGACGAGACGCTGGCGCTGGACCAGATGGCACAGGTCTGCATGGGCGGTCCGGGCCATTATCTTGGCACCGCCGCCACGCTTGGCCGGATGCAGAGTGATCACTGCTATCCCACCTATGGCAACCGCATGTCGCCCAAGGAATGGGTGGAGATGGACAAGCCCGATCTGCTGCAAACCGCCACAGCGCGCAAGCAGGCGATCCTTGGCGCACCCTCGGCGGCACGGCTGGACCCTGCCATCGACAGCGCTATCCGCGCGCGGTTCAACATACACCTGAAGGGTTGAATGCACCACAGGCCCGGCCACTGGGGTGCCGGACCTGTGATCATCTGCGCACCGCTGCTGCCACAGTGGCGCGCAAATTCCTGTCAGCCGTTATTCGGCGGGGATCAGACCCGCCTCTTGCGCGACCTTCACCTCCGCGTCTTCCAGCACCCCATCGCCGTTCGTGTCCACGGTGGAGAACTGCTCTTCGGTCATGTCCGGGTAGACCGCCTGCATTTCCGCAAGGCTCAGCACGCCATCCTCATTGCTGTCCACTTGCGTGGCGCTTTGGCCCATCGCGAAGGCAGGCAGGCACAGCGCGGTGGCAGCAACGGCAGCGAAAGCTTTGAAATGTGTCATCTTGGTCTCTCCATTTTGTTTCTGTACTTTGTACGAGCGGCACCGTTTGGCACCCTCACACGCTCAGATGCGTTCGGGCAGGGTTGCGTCCCGCCCCGATGGCACCCGCGCGGCACACCGCCGACAAACGCCCCTTCCATGCGCGCAGCACCGCCCAAAAAGCCCGCCTGCGCAGCCTCGGCGGAATACCCCTTATGGTTGAATTCCTCCAAAACGGGGATGCTGGCCCCTGCACCACAGGCAGGAGACAGACATGGGCACGACAGATATGGACACACTCGGGCAAAAACTGTTGCGCCGCGCACAGCGACTGGGGCTGCAGCGCAGCGATGCAGAGGATCTGGCCCAGGAGGCGTTGCTGCGGCTGATGCAGCGCATGCACCGCACCGAGATCGAGACGCCGGAGCACTATGCGATGATCATCCTCCACAACCTTGCACGCGCGCGCTGGCGCGCACGGGTCGAGCTGAGCGCGCTGGAGGAAGACACCGCAAGCACCGCGCCACAGGGCGACATCAGGCTGGCCGTGGCCGAGCTGCGCCGCGCCATCGCGGCCCTGCCCCCTGATCAGGCGCGCATTATGGAGATGGTGGTGCAAGGCGAGCCCAGCCCGCGCATCATCGCCGCACGGCTGGACCTGCCCCAAGGCACAGTGATGTCACGTCTGGCGCGCGCCCGCGTGACCCTGCGCCGAGAGGTGGGACTGGAGGCGGGAATGCAGGTGGCTGATCTTCTCTAGAGATGCCGCCCCGAACGCCTTGCACCGCCGCGGTCAATCGCTCATATTCATCACAACGAATATAGGGAGGACCACCAGATGCCATTCACGAGACGCAAATTCATGTCCGCTGCGGCGGGCCTTGGCGCGGGCACAGCATTGGGGTTTTCGCCCTTCCGCGCCCATGCGCAGATCGGTCTGGGGGATATCAGGCTCGATGTGGTCAGCGACGGCACACTCACCCTGCCCGCCGACTTTTCATTTGCAGGGATGCCGCAGGAGCCGCTGGCCGCGATCCGCGCGAAATATGGCCTCACCGGCGATGTCCTGACGCCACCTTGCAACGCCACGCTGATGCGCAGTGGCGACCGTACGGTGCTGTTCGATGTGGGGGCCGGCTCTGATTTCATGGCAAGCGCTGGCGCGTTGCAGGCCTCCCTGGACGCGTTAGGCGTGGCGCCTGATGATGTGACAGATGTCGTCTTTACCCATGCGCACCCCGATCACCTCTGGGGGCTGCTGGATGATTTCGACGACCCGCTGTTTGCAAACGCCTCCTACATGATCGGCAAGAGCGAGTGGGACTATTGGATGGACCCGACGACTGTCGACACAATTGACGCAGGCCGCATGACCTTTGCGGTGGGCGCGCAACGGCGTCTGGCCTTGATCGAGGACAACATCACGTTCTTCAATGACGGCGAAGAGATCATTCCGGGCGTGGCCGCGCGCGCCACCTTTGGCCACACACCGGGCCACATGTCTTTCGAGGTGCGCAGCGGCAGCAACGCCGCGATGATCCTGGGCGATTGCATCGGCAACCACCACGTCGCGTTCGAACATCCCGAATGGGTGACCGAATCCGATCAGGACGGTGATCAGGGCGTAGAGACCCGTGTCGCCTTGTTGGATCAACTCGCCTCTGAAAAAACGCGCATCATCGGCTTCCACCTTGCCGAAGGTGGCACCGGATATGTGGATAAAACTGCCTCCGGCTACCATTTCGTGGCGGAGGCGTGACCCATGAAACACCTGATTGCCGTCGTAGCCGCCCTTGTCGCCCTGCCCGCCCACGCGAGCGAGGATATCACGGACCAGTATCCGGCCTCCGTGCTCTATTCCAAGCCGGTAGAAGTGATCCCCCACGTGTTTTCCGCGATCGGGGCCACCGCCCCGCCAACATATGAAAACGCAGGCCACAACAATAATCTCAGTTTTATCATAACCGGCGACGGTGTGGTCGTGATGAACGCGGGTGCGTCCTACAAACTGGCCGAAGCCTTGCACACCGAGATCAAGGCCGTGACCGACCAGCCCGTGAAACTGGTGTTCAACGAGAACGGTCAAGGCCATGCCATGCTGGGCAACACCTATTGGGCCGAACAGGGCGTGGATATCGTAGCCCATGTGGATGCCGTTGCAGCCTTTCACCATGACGCGGCGCAGGCATTGCGCAGCGCCATCGCCGTGACCAAGGAGCAGGCTGACAAGACCGAAATCACCATGCCGACCATCACTTTCGAGGATGAATACATCGTCGAGATGGGAGACATGCGGATCGAGGCGCGATACCTCGGGCCGGCACACAGCCCCGGCGATATCGTCCTGTGGATGCCGGAGCAGAGCATGATGATCTCGGGCGACATGGCGTTCCACGAACGCATGCTGCCGATTTTCCCCGACACAATGACCGCCGACTGGATCGAGACATGGGAAAACGTGTTCGAGCCAATGGGTGCCACCTATGTGATCCCCGGCCACGGCCACCCTACAAATATGGCGCAGGTCCGCCGCTATACCCGTGATTATCTGGTGTATCTGCGCGAACAGATCGGCGCGCATCTGGACGCTGGAGGCTCGCTGGCCGATGCCTATTACGTGGACCAGTCGCCCTACACCAATCTGGACACCTTTGAGGAACTGGCCACCAAGAACGCAGGCCGTGTCTTCGAGCAGATGGAGTTCGAATGAACCGGCGCCGCGCCTTTCTGCTGGGCTGCGGTGCGTTCCTGCTGTCCGGCGGGCTGGCACAGGCCGAACCGGTGGTGATGAGCGCGCCGGAGGCATTCGAGCAAGCCGCCAATGGCCAGATCCTGCTGCTCGACATCCGCAGCCCTGCGGAATGGGCAGAGGACGGCGTGGCGCAGGGCGCGCTGACGGTCACCATGCACTCGGCCGCATTCGCGGGCCAGTTGCAGGCGCTGATGGCGCGCAATCCGGGTAAGCCTTTGGCGATGATCTGTGCCACCGGCGGGCGGACCCGCTATGTCGCCACGGTGCTCGCGCAGAACGGGATCCGCGGCGTGATAGATGTGTCAGAGGGGATGCACGGAAACGGCACGGATCCGGGCTGGCTTGCACGCGGCTTGCCACTGGTGGATGCGCAGACAGCACAGCAGCGCACGCGATCAGCGCTGGACTGATCAGGTCGCGGCCCTGCCCACAACGGCGGGGCGCAGCAACAGCAGATGCGTGACCATCGCGCCGATCCACATGCAAAACAGCGCGACCCAAGCGGTCACCGCAAAGATCGAACCGCCGGACATGCCCGCGCCTACCGCACAGCCCCCTGCCAGCATACTGCCAAATCCCATCAGCACCGCGCCGACCAAGTACCGCTCCATCGGGGTGTCAGCACCAAAGCGCTGGATCTGCGCTTCGCCGCGCAGCAGCGCCATGCCCGCTGCCCCGACAAACACGCCCGGCACCAGCCCGAGGCCAAAGCCCCACGGCAGCTCGGCCTCGTTCACAAGCCCCATCAGCGTATCGGTGGAGGGACCGGTGAAAGTGACCGACGAAATCGCGATGGGCTCGAATGAGGTCTGTGCGATGGCATAGGTCAGGATGTAGCCCAACCCGACCGCCACGCCCACGCCTGCACCTGCCAGCGCCTCGCTGCTGGGCACCAGGCGTTTGCGTGACAAGACCAGTGCTGCGACCAGCCCTGCACCGGCAAGCACCGCCGCCAGCGGCGCACTCATGCCAATCTGTGACAGCATGTTGCGGCCCTCACCGCCCTGCACCAGCCACAGTGATCCCATCCATTCACGCGCAGGCGACAGCGCCCCGCGCAGGGACGCCTGCGCCACCAGCGTCAGCACCAGCCCCGTGATCAGTGCGCGCAAATTGCCGGTGGCGCTGAGGATCAACAGCCGACTGGCACAGCCGCGCGCAAGGACCATGCCACAACCGAACATCAGACCGCCGATAATGGCCCCCGACATGCTGCCCGTCGCGGCCAGCGGGCGGGCCTGCGAGACATCCAGAAAACCCGTGGCAATCGCAGCCTGCACGGCGAAAACGGCTGCTGTGAATGCAATCAGCCAGATCGACAGGCGCGGGCCGAAACGCGCCTCCGCCACTTCGACGGTGGCGGCACGTAGACAAAATTTGGAGTGTTGGGCCATGACGCCAAACAGAACGCCGGTTAGAGCGCCCGCAGCCGCCAGAACAGCCCCGTCGCCCCATTGGTCAATCCATGTCTCAAGCATGTGCCGGTCCATTCAACCTGACGGTAGATGCGGGGCCCGAAGGCCCGCGCATATGTGTTACTGCGCGGCCATCGGCATACGCGCCAGCTGGCACTGCCCCCACAGATCTTCCAGCGCTGCGACCAGGCGGTCGATGTCGTCCGCGCTGTGCACGGGCGAGGGCGTGATGCGCAGCCGCTCGGTGCCTTTAGGGACTGTGGGGTAATTGATCGGCTGGATATAAATGCCGAATTCCTTGAGCAGCATGTCGGAGATAAATTTGCACTTGTGCGGGTCACCGACCATGACCGGAATGATGTGGCTGGGGTTTTCCACATGCGGAATGCCGATGGCATCCAGACGCGCGCGGACCTCGGCCACTTTGGCCTGCTGGCTCTCGCGCTCGGACGCGCTCTGCTTGAGGTGCCGGATCGAAGCAGCTGCCCCTGCTGCCACGGCGGGCGGCAGTGCCGTGGTAAAGATGAAACCGCTGGCAAAGCTGCGCACGAAATCACACAGCTCGGTCGAGGCCGCGATGTAGCCGCCAACAACACCGAATGCCTTGCCCAAAGTCCCCTCAATCACGGTGATGCGGTCCATCAGGCCTTCACGCTCGGCAATGCCGCCACCGCGCGGGCCGTAAAGGCCCACGGCGTGGACTTCGTCGAGATACGTCATGGCGTTGTATTTATCCGCCAGATCGCAGATTTCGCGGATCGGCGCGATGTCGCCATCCATGGAATAGACGCTCTCGAAGGCGATCAACTTGGGGCGCTCCAGTGGAAGCGCAGCCAGCTTGGCCTCCAGATCCTCCAGATCATTGTGCTTCCAGATCATCCGCTCAGCCTTGGAATGGCGGATGCCCTCAATCATCGAGGCATGGTTGAGGGCATCCGACAGCACCACGCAGCCGGGGATCTTGCCCGCAAGCGTGCCCAGAGCAGCCCAGTTGGAGACATAGCCGGACGTAAACAACAGCGCGTCGGGCTTGCCGTGCAGATCGGCCAGCTCGGCCTCCAGCAGCACGTGGTCATGGGTGGTGCCCGAGATGTTGCGCGTGCCGCCCGCGCCCGCACCGCAACGGTCCAGCGCCTCATGCATCGCTTCCAGCACTTTCGGGTGCTGGCCCATGCCCAGATAGTCGTTGCTGCACCATATGGTCACATCGGATGTATCGCCACCGCGACGCGTCGCACGGGGAAACTGGCCGCAGTGCCGCTCCAGATCCGCGAAAACGCGGTAGTTGCCTTGCGTGCGCAGGTCATCCAGCGCGGTTTTGAAAAAGCCTTGATAGTCCATTAGTCCCCCACCGCCTCGCGGACGATTTCATCCAGAAATGCCTGTACTTCCTGCATCGGGCCTTCGGGATAGTTGCGATAGCCCACTGTAACCTCGCCCTCGCGGTCCGAGACGAATATGCCGTAGGGGCAATGCGCAAGGTTCATCGGATCGGCCTCCATCACCTTGCGCGACAGGCTGGCAGAGCAGAACAGGAACACATCCGCCGCATCGAAAAGCACGATATCACTGCCTACATCCGCGCGCGTGCGCTCCAGCATCTCTCCGGTGTGGCTGACGAGATCAATCACCAGACCGCGCCCGATTATGGCGCTCTCCACACTGAAGGTAGCATCCTCGAAGCTGCCCTCGAAAGGATAGACTGTCGCAAGATCCTGCGCCTGCGCGCCAGATGTTACGGCAAAAGCCAGCGCGGTGGCGAAAAAGAGTGATTTCATAGTGCATATCCTATATTTGCGGCAGTCTTGCCATGATTGGACTGCCGGAACATTGATCTGCATCAACGTTCCGGCAATTTGGATCAGGCCCCGAACATGTCTGCCGTGATGCCGCTGTACCAGCCTTCCGATTCCTCGTAGGTGGCCTTGCGCAGCTCCGCGCTCTCCCCTGTCTCGGAGATGAAGCCGTCAACCTTGGCGATCTTTTCAGCCGTTGCCTCATAGGTGGCACCGACCTTGACCCCGTCGTTGGTGGTAATCAGCGACCAGCAGGTGTTGGAGAACTTCGCCGGAAAAACCCGCGAGCCGGTAAGCGCGCCGCGTATCGCATTGGCGCAGACCTTGGCTTGCGAGTTGGCCGAAAAGGCCGACTTGGGCATATCGCCCTGATCTGTAGCGTCTCCCAGCACGTGGATATCGGGATCAACCTTCGAGGACATATCGGCCCCGTTGACCGGCGCCCAATTACCTTCGGTGATCCCTGCCGCCGCCGCGATATGGCCCGCCTTCATAGCCGGAATGACGTTGCAGACATCTACCTTGGTTTGCACGCCGTCGATCGTCACGGTCATCGCATCGGCATCGACCGACACATTGCCACCGCCGAAATCTGCGCCGATCCAGTCCACCATGCCCGGATAATGGTTCTGCCACCCCTCCTGAAACAGTGACTGCTTCGAAAAGCTGCCCTTGGGGTCGGCCACGATGATCTTGGCCGTCGGGTTGTTGGCCTTGAGGTAATGCGCCACCATCGAGATCCGCTCATAGGGGCCGGGGGGGCAGCGGTAGGGATTGGGCGGTGCGACCATCGCGAAAGTCCCGCCCTCAGGCATCGCCATCAGCTGCGCCTTGAGGAGTTCAGTCTGGCTGCCGCCCTTGTAGGCGTGGGGCATGGCGTTTTGCGCCGACAGATCCCATCCCTCAACGGCGCCGTCGACGAAATCAATACCGGGCGACAGGATCAGCTTGTCGTAGGGGACCGACCCGCCGCTGGCGAGCGCGACAGTCTTGGCATCGCGGTCCACGCCGGTGGCCCAGTCATGCACCACGTTCACGCCGCCGGTGGCAAGTCTGCCGTAGGAATGACCCAGATCGTCGATTTCCTTGAAGCCGCCCAAATAGAGGTTGGAGAAGAAGCAGGTGTAATACATGCGAGACGGCTCGATCAGGGTCACATTGATCTCGCCATTACTATCCTTGGCAATATAGCGCGCGGCCGTGGCCCCGCCTGCCCCGCCACCGACAACAACCACATTGGGCTTGCCATGCCCTGCGGCGAACACCGAAGGGGCCGACAACGTCGCCGCAGCCGCAGCGCCCGTACCCATAAAGAGACGTCTGTTCAGTCTGGTCATATTCTCTCCTCCCAGAGATTGGCCCCTATTCGAGGTCCTTAAAATACGCAGCCAGCGCCGCGATTTCTTCGTCGTTGAGCCGCCCCGCCATCATCTGCATGACGGGATGCGGTCTCAGCTTACGCTTGTAGGCGTGCATCGCCACCACAAAATCCTCCGTAGGCCAGCCGACAATGCCCGGAATTCCGTCATTGGCACCGCTGGACTGGTGGCAAGTCTGGCACTCTGACGCGAGGTATTCTCCGTATTCGGGGTCGCCCTGAAGTGCCAGGATCTCAGGGTCCAGATCATGATCGGTGGGCAGTGCTGTCGGCGCTGCCTCAGGGATGTTCGCGGGACTGGCCGAGAAATCTCGCAGATAGGCGATCAGGTCTGCACGGTCCTGCGGATCAGATAGACCACGAAAGCTCATGCGCGTTTTGGAAACCAGCGCGCGGGGATTTTCGATATAGGCATCCAGCGTCTGCGCGGTCCATGTCAGGCCGTCATTGCCCATGCGCACCATGTTGGGGGAGTACTTCACATCCTCGACCGTGCCCGCTGTCCGCCCGAAAAGACCGTTCAGGCGCGGACCGATGCGGTTTTTCGCGCCATCCCCAATCTCGTGGCAAGAAGCGCAGTTTTTCTTGAAAAGGGCGGCACCTGCTTCGGCGTCGCCAATTTCTGCCGCATGCCCTGTGCCAGCCACCGCAAGGGCGGCCGACACAATCATGATATGGGCAAACGCCTTCATGCCCTAGTCCGCAAAGGACTTGAGGTATTCAACCACAGCTGCCTGATCCGCCTCATCCTTGAGCCCCGCAAACGACATCTTGGTACCCTTCATGTAGCCTTTCGGATCTGCCAGGAACGCAGAAAGCTCGGCCTCGGACCAAACCAGCCCCCCCTCCGCTGCCTCAATCAGCGGCTTGGAATATTTGAAGTCCGCGACAGCACCAGCGGGTTGACCCACGACATTGTTGAGAATCGGACCAACACGGTTTTTCGCACCCTCGCCGACCTGATGACAGGCCTTGCACTTGCGGAACACCTTTTCACCTTCGGCAGCCAGATCCGCGTCAAACGCAGCTGGGACTATCGCGGACTCTTCAGTTGGCGGCGCAATCGCCTCTTCCTGCGCAGGCTCTTGTGTGGTCGCGGTCGGCACTTCTGCCGCAGGTTCGGCGCTGGTTTCCTCCTGCGGGGTCACGTCCAGAACCGTCGCGCGCATGGTCACTTGCACAGGCGCGCTCTTGCAGTTTTCCATGCACGGCTCGCCGGTCCATATGCTGTATTCCGTCTCGGCGCGGTCATCAAAGATGAAGCCATCCGCATTGGGCATTTCCACATCCAGGAAAGTTTCCTTGGACAGCACAAAATCATCCTCGATCAGGTCGTTGGAATAGAGGATATAGGCCACGATCGCATAAGTCTCATCATCGGTGAGCGTGCCTGCATTGCCGTAGGGCATGGAGCGGCGGATATAGTCGAAGGCGGTGGACAGGTGCGGCCAATAGGACCCGACGGTCTTGAGCGGGTCTTCGCGGTCCAGCGTGTTGGCACCGCCTGCAAGTTTGGGCCAGTTGCCGATGCCTTCGGCAAAATCTCCATGGCAGACAGCGCATTGGTCCGCAAATATTTCCTCGCCCACGATCGCATCGCCCGAGCCTTCAGGCAGGCCCGTGCCGTCTGGACTGATGTCGAGGTTCCAAGCCGCGATTTCCTCGGGCAGTGCGGTGCGGCCAAGGCCCAGCTTCTCCGCCATCGCCGGACCTGAAGCCAGCGTCAGGACGGCCATGAGTGCTGTTGTTGATTTAAGAAACTTCGACATTTTCAGCCTCACCGTTAGGGCGCACCAACCAAGTCTGGATGCAGTTGTTATGATAGATCGAGTTCAAGCCGCGCACTTCGCGCAGCTGTGCCTTGGTGGGCTGGATATAGCCCGTGTCGTCAATCGCACGCGATTGCAGCATCATCTCCGAGCCGTCCCAATCGGTGTCGAGATAGAAGCGCGTCAGCGCCATCTTCTCGCCCGGCTTGGCCAGACGCGCGGTCTCCCACGTCATGCCTCCGTCCTTGGAGACGTCCACGCGGGTGATCGCACCGCGACCCGACCACGCCAGACCGGAAATCACCAGCGGGCCAGTGCCGTGGGTGATGGGTGCCTGCGGGCTGGGGCTGGTCACGACAGATTTTGCATCCATCGCCCATGTCCACTTGCGGCTGATGCCGTTTTCAAGCGTGTCGGTGTACTTGGAAGTTTCCTCGCGGCTGTCCACAGCCTGATCCGTTACTTCGATGCGGCGGACCCACTTGACCCACATGTTGCCTTCCCAACCGGGCACGACAAGGCGCACAGGATACCCGTGCTCTTTACGCAAAGCCTCGCCGTTTGCCTTGAACGCGATGAGCACATCGTCCAGAGCTTTTTCCATAGGGATCGAACGGCCGTTGGAGGAGGCATCCGCACCCTCGACAAAGACCCACTTGTCCTTAAGGTCGCCTGCGGTATCCAGACCCGCCTCTTCCAGCAGCGTACGCAGCGGCACGCCGGTGTATTCCATGTTGTGGATCATGCCGTGGGTGAACTGCGCACCGTTCAGCTGGGCGCCCGCCCATTCCATGCCGGTATTTGCCGCACATTCGCAGAAATAAACGTGGTTTTCACGCGGAAAACGCTCCAGATCGGCGTAAGTAAATACCAGCGGGTTATCCACCAGCCCGTTGATCATCAAGCGATAATCTTCTTTTTTCAGGTCGATCGCGCCAGAGTGATGACGCTCGAACGCGCAGCCCTGTGGCGTGATCGTGCCTTCCAGCGCGTGGATCGGCGTGAAGTTGATAGAGCTTACCGTATCGGCGGTCAGCCATTCAACGTTGCGGCGGATCACGTCATCCTCATAGCTGATCGGCAGGCCGTAGGGCGTGGCGTCAACACCGTCGCCAAAAGACTGCGCCCATTCCTGCACTTCTGTGATCAATGGATCGGGTGTTTCGGCCTGCGCGCGGCCCGCGACTGTGATCGCGGCCCCTGCGGCCACGGAATTACGCAGAAACTGTCTGCGCGAGGGTTTATGCGTCATGGCATTCTCCTTTATAGATGGTGCGGAACAGCGGCGCTCAGGCGCCTACCACTTCCACGCTGTTGTTCGGATCAAGCGAGATTGTGCCCTGTTTGGCGATATGCGCCTCGACCACATCCCAGATCGCGGGGCCTTCTGTGCCTTCGTTCACGGAGGCCCAGCCAGCGATCTGGTAGGTTTTCGCAGGATCGATTTTCTCACCGGTTTTAAGCAGCGTCATTTCCGTAATCCGCTCACCCTGCGGCTTGGTCACGTCGATGCGGTAGCCAAGGCCACCGGTGCGCACCATGTCACCGCCCTGCTGGTAATAGGGGTCGGGGTTGAAGAGGTTGTCGGCCACGTCCTCCAGCACGACATGCAGGAATTCCCCTGTCATTTCCGTGCGGTAGGCCTCGCCGTAGCTCATGGAAGTGACGTTCCAGATGTCTTCGCGGGTGATGTCCTGACCGGGCAGGATTGACGGCCCCCAGCGCACGCCGGGCGACAGGGCGATGTCGGCCTCACGCTCGGAAATCAGCGCATCACAGATCAGATCGTCCCATGTGCCGTTGAAGTTGCCACGGCGGTACAGCGTCTGTTCGTCGCCGGTGCGGCCGATGACCTCTTTCAGCGTGTCCTCATAGGGCGCGCGCTGCGCGTCGATGACCTTCGCCACTTCGGCATCGGGGGTGATCACGTCCGAGAAGATCGGGATCAGCTTGTGGCGGAAGCCCATCATTCGGCCTTCGCGAATGTCCAGATCAACACGGCTGACGAATTTACCATTGGAGCCGGAGGCGACGATGATCGTCTCGCCCACCAGCACAGGCTCGGGCAGCGCGTCATGGGTATGGCCTGACAGGATCACGTCAATGCCGGTGACCTTGCCCGCCATCTGCTTGTCCACGTCAAAGCCGTTGTGGCTGAGGCAGACCACCAGCTCCGCCCCCTCCGCGCGGACCTGATCGACCATGGCCTGCATGTTCTCGTCGCGGATACCGAACGAGTATTCGGGGAACATCCAGCCGGGGTTGGCGATGGGCATATACGGGAAGGCCTGTCCGATCACAGCGATCTTCACGCCGCCACGCTCGAAGAATTTATAGGGTGGGAACAGCTCGGACGGCTCGTCCCACTCGGCGTCAAAGATGTTCTGGCCAAGGGCAGCAAAGGGCAGACCCTGCACAAGCTCATTCACGCGGTCCGAGCCCAGCGTGAATTCCCAATGGAACGTCATCGCATCGGGCTTGAGCGCGTTCATGACGTTGACCATGTCCTGACCCTGCGTGTGATAGCAGGTGTAGCTGCCGTGCCATGTGTCGCCACCATCCAGCAGCAGCGCATCGGGGCGGTCCGCGCGGATGGAGTTGATCACGGTCGCCACACGGTCCAGACCGCCGACGCGGCCATAGGTCTGGGCCAACGCGCTGAAATCGTTATAGGTCAACGCATAGGCGGAGGGGCTGCCGTCGTCGATGCCATAGAGCTTGCGGAAATCTGCGCCGGTGACGTGCGGCACCTCACCGCGGTTGTCGCCCACGCCGATGTTCACAGACGGCTCGCGGAAGTAGATCGGCTTTAGCTGTGCATGGATGTCCGTGATGTGGATCAGCGAGACGTTCCCGAAGGTGTCAAACTCCAGCAGTTTATCCTGCGTCAGGGATTGCTGCGCCGCAAGCCGTGCCCAATTCCCGAAACCGGAAGACCCGTAGAGGGCGGCTGCCGCCATGCTGGTTTGCAAAAAATCACGACGAGAAATCATTTGGACACTCCCGATTGCGCAGAACGTTACGCATCAATTGACATAGATCATGCGCACATATGCGCATTATTGAATGGATTAAGATCGAAAAACCCCGCGCCGACACGTCGGGCGGGGTTCATTCGCTTAGTTGCGGATCGACGGACCCTCGACGCCCAGACCGTTGCCGCGCGATGCGACATACAGCTCAAGTGCGACGAATTCGGGGCTTCCTTCGGCAAAGGTTTCGGCGCGCGTATCACGCACACAGCCTTTGAAACGGTTGTGCACCGAGTTCAGTTTGGTGTTTTTCAGACGGTAGACCGGGAAGCCGTTAGTCTGGCCCTGGCTGAGGTGGTCCGCACGGATCATGTTGCCATAGTTGTCTTCATGGCAGTTGGAGCAGGCCAGCTCAAGCTGACCGAAGCGTGTGTAATACAGCTCCTTGCCCTGCTCCCATGTGGACTGGACAGGACCGTCGATGGCGACATTCATCGGCATGCCACGGGAAACAGACGCCATCAGAGCCGTCATGTTAACCATATCACCGCCGGAATATTTCCATTCCTCGGCGCCCATCTGGTTGGTGCGGCAGTCGTTGATCTGCATCTCCATCGTGCGCACTTCACCTGCCTCTGCATTCCACTTTGGATACGTGGGGCGCACACCGGCCATGTCCGCAGAGGCGCCATGACAATCCGCACAGGATTTACCGTTGGTGCCTTCCGCCGTGTTCCACTTGTCCTCCGCAAGCTCGACAAAGATCATGCCCGGGTTGTCGAAGTCATCCTGCTGCATGACCCGCGTGTCATCCTCGCGGAACAGCCAGCCTGACAGCACCTCGTCCATCGCACCCGATACGTGATCGGGTGCAGGAGCGCGAACAGCAACGTCAATTTCGCCGTTGATCATCAAAGTATCATCGACCGGGTCGGCGAAAGCTGCCGACGTGGTCAACAGAGTTGCAAGCAGTGCGCCTGTCAAATTCCGCATGGTATCCCTCCCTGGGTTTTCTAACATTCAGCCAATCGCGATTTTCTGTGAATCTTCGTAGACTGATCCGTCATCATCGTACCATGTGAATTTGAACTCACCGGCCTCGGGGACGGTTGCGTCGAATTCGAAGTATGGATTGGTGGAAATTGCCGGTTCCATCGCCACATCGATCACGCTCTCACCGTTGAACTCGCAGGTGAAGCGGTTGATGATCGAGCGCGGAATGGCGTTGCCATCAGAGTCCTTACGCTGACCGGATTCCATTGGGTGGCTGATCAGTGTCTTGATTGTAATGGACTCCCCGGCCGCTGCCGACTTCGGGACTTTTACGCGTGGTTTTACGTTATCTGCCATGTTTTTTCTCCTTGAGAGCCTTAGCCGCCACAGCCGCCGATTGTTACTTTAACGTTGCTCGACGCCTGCACGAAGCTGCCATCGGCAAGCTTGGCAATCGCCACAACATCCTGTGTGCCTGCAAGGCGGATGCGTGTGGAGGCCGTGCGCGACGCGGCGAGCGGACCGAATTTGAATGTGGCCACGCCGGGTGTCGGGTTGCCTGTGGCCAGAACCATGATTTCGACCGCCGAGTCCGAAGACACTGCGATTGGCACGGTGTTGCCGTTCTCGGCGATTTCGGGCGCTGTCAGGGACACATCGCCCGCGCCTACTTCTGCACCGCCGGTAAACGCCGCGATTGCATCTTCTGCCGCCGCAGATACGCGGATGGGCAGGCCTGCAATCAAAAGGGCCCCTGCCCCCATTGCAATGGCGTCTCGTCTTGTCATTTCCATTGTCGATACTCCTTCATCCCCTGACAGGGTTTGATTATTCCTTGAGCGTGGCAAGATACGCCACGACATCTTCAACTTGCTGCGCACTCAGCAAAGGGGCGAATGTATCATCCGCCGCCTTGCCCGTGTAAGCATTGCCCGGACGGGTGTAGCCCTCGGTGCGGTAGAAAGACGGCATCATGCTGCCCTCAAACATCACCTTTGCATTCACGACCAGTCCGCGCAGCTCCGCTTCGGACCAGCGATCCCCCGCACCGTCGAGCATTGGGCCAATGTTTCCCTGAAACGGCACATCAGCAAGATCGCTGACCATGTGACAGGCCACGCAGTTGCCCGCACCTTTGTCTCCTACCAAGGCGCGCCCGTTCGTCACATCACCGGCAACACCGGTCAGAGACTGCTCAACGGCACCATCGGTGAAGCTGACGGCTGTTGGCGCGATCTCTTCGGCATAAGCCGCAGACGCCAAAGCACCGGCCGCAATGGCCGTAATGACTGAAATCCTCATGAGTCCTCCCTCAGACTTTATTTGGTATACCGTAGCGCACTGCCCGCGCTTCACGCAACAACAAATTCAGTTAATTGAATTATAAGATGCATTGGCCCGTTTGCTCCGGGGGTGAACACGGGATCCACCTATTCGTTCCCTTCACCAAACTTGCGCGCATGGTACTTCTGGAACGGCTCATCACCCTCATAGCCCTTCTCGACCACCCAGCTCAGCATGTTGAAAGTCGTGTGGCGCCCGAAAGCCCCCGGCATGGTCGCCACCGCCACCCGTGCCGCCGAAGCATCCTCTGCCACCTCTTGCGGCATGAACAGAATCATCGGGGTGAACAACGCGCCCCATTTCTTGACCATGTCTTTCTCCGGCAGGGCCTCGCCATCGAAATCGGTCACCTCCACATCCCCGAACATGTTGATCTGCACGACGAAGAAGTTATCAGTGATGTAGCTCCCGACCTCTTCGACCGAGAAGACCTCCTCGTGCATTTTCTTGCAATAGATGCAGCCGCGCTGCTCGATGATGACCATCAGGCGCTTGCCCTCCGCGTTGGCCTCGGCCAGATCATCACGCAAGTCCTTGAAGGTGTCGCGCATCCACGGCTCTTTGTGCAGGCCGTCATCGCCCAACGTGGCCGCAGAAGCCCAGACTGTCGTGGCGATGAGCGCCAGCAGCGCAATAACAAGCTTTTTCATAAGATAACCTCCCCTTTATCCCATTGTACCGAATGTCGGCATCACCGACAGCATCCAGTTTGCAATGTAGTTCATTGAATTGGTCGCGATCAGTAGGCCGAAGATGATCAGCATCACGCCCATGACTTTCTCGATCGTCCCGAGATGTTTGCGGAATTTCTGCATCCAGCGCATGAAAGGCCCAATGAACAGCGCGGCGACAATGAATGGCGCGGTCATCCCCACACCGTAGACAAACAGCAACCACGCGCCGGTCGATGCCGTATCGGCCCCCGCCGCCGTGAACAGGATCGCCGCCAGCACCGGTCCGACGCAGGGTGTCCAGCCAAAGGCGAAGGCAAGTCCGATCACATAGGCACCCAGCAGGCTCACGTTCGCGGTGTTGCCCGCATCCGCGCGCATCTGGCGGTAGAGGATGCCAATGCGGATGATCCCCAAAAAATGTAGGCCCATTGCAATGATGATCGCCGCCGCCACCCAGCGCAGGATGTCGAAGTATTCGCGCACCACCTGCCCGAACATCGTGGCCGCCGCCCCCAGCCCCATGAAGATGGTGATCACACCCGCGGCAAAGAAACAGGCCGCCAGCACCGCGCGGGTGCGTGTTGCACGGTCAATCTGCGCATCCGCGGAGATCTGGTTCATACCGACCCCCGCCAGATAGCTGAGGTAGAACGGCACAATCGGCAGGATGCACGGCGACAGGAACGAGATCAGCCCCGCCAGCGCAGCACCGAGAAAGGTAATTTCCATCATCGCCCGAGTCCTGCCCTTGTTTAATTCACACATTCACATTATTCTATGAAAGCAGGAAAGGTCAATTTGGCATGTCATTCAGAACCACTATATTCAGCACCCTGATGCTGTGCTTTAGCGCTGTCGTCGCTATGGCAGAGACAAGGTTGATCATGGTCGAGGAAGACGGATGCATGTGGTGTGCGCGCTGGAACGAGGAAATCTCGGCCACCTACCCTAAAACACCCGAAGGCCGCGCCGCGCCACTGGAGCGGATCGACATGCGTGGCCCCCGTCCTGAAGACCTGACACTTGCGCGCCCTCTGTTCTTCACGCCCACATTCCTTTTGGTGGTCGACGGCGCCGAAGTGTCTCGGATCGAAGGCTATCCTGGAGAGGATTTCTTCTGGGGCTTGCTGAACCAGATGCTGAACCGCGCCGAGATTGAATTGCCCGGCTGAGCCACTATAGTATGTGAATCCGGCAAGGGCGGCGGCCCTGCCTAAACAAAGAACCGGCAGCTTACGCCGCTCATGAGACGAAAATCGGGGATACGATGGCACTGCCAGTTTTTGACGTGAACATGTGCGCGGAAGACATGGACAAGATGGCCGCAAGCGCCATGGAAGCGTCCAATTTTCTCAAGGCGATCAGCCATGAGGGCCGCTTGATGATCCTGTGTCACCTTGCGTCCGGTGAAAAATCGGTAACTGAGCTGGAAGAGCTGCTGTCCGCGCGTCAGGCGGCGGTGTCCCAGCAGCTTTCGCGTCTGCGGATGGAGGGTCTGGTGACCCCGCGCAGGGAGGGTAAGGCGATTTATTACAGCCTGTCGGATGATCGCCCTAAACGGATCATGGAAGTTGTCTATGACCTGTTTTGCCGGGGCAATTAAGGCACCCTTGCCCGCTGGACATGCGGCTGGCGCCTGCCATGTGCGCCGCCCGTGACTAACATGATATCCGAGCCAGTTTTGGTGGCCCTCGTCGGGCTGTTCGGCGGCGTACTCCTGGGACTTGCCGCGCGGATTGGCAGGTTCTGCACCCTCGGCGCGATCGAAGACCTATATTACGGTGAAAACCCCCTACGTCTGCGCATGTGGGGGATCGCCATCGGCGTCGCTGTCATCGGCAGCTTCGGGCTGTCGGCAGCGGGCCTTCTGGATCTGGAAAAGACCATCTACCTCGACCGCGTGTGGAGCCCTGCTGCCAGTGTGTTTGGCGGGCTTGTCTTCGGGTATGGCATGGCGCTTGCGGGCAATTGCGGCTACGGCGCGCTGGCGCGTGTAGGTGGGGGCGATCTGCGCTCGCTGCTGATTGTGCTGGTCATGGGCATCGCCGCCTATGTGACACTGGGCGGCCCGCTGTCGGAACTGCGTCTGTGGGCGTTCGGCGCGCCCGTCCCCACCAATATGCCGCCAGGCATCGCACATACGGCAGCGTATGCCAGCGGCGTGTCAGTCGAGGTTGCAGGCATCACCATCGGCGTGCTGGTCTTGCTGGCCACGCTCACAAGCAGATCACTGCGCGCGGCACCGGGCCACATCTTGTGGGGCGCGGTTGCGGGCATCGCCATCGTGTCCGGCTGGGCGGGCACCCAATGGGTCGCCAGCCACGGCTTTGCCGGCACGCCAGTGATCAGCCACACTTTCTCTGCCCCGATTGGCGAGACGCTGCTTTACGCTATGACATCGTCTGGCAACACCATCAGCTTCGGCACCGGATCGGTAGTGGGCGTGCTGCTGGGCGCGCTGATCGGCAGTTTGATCAAGGGCCATTTTCGCTGGGAAGCCTGCGATGATCCGCGCGAATTGCGCCGCCAGATCCTCGGGGCGGCGCTGATGGGGATGGGCGCAGTTGTGGCCGTGGGATGCAGCGTGGGCCAGGGGCTGTCGGGATTTTCGGTGCTGGCCTACAGCGCGCCCGTGACACTGCTGTGCATAATGGCAGGTGCAGCGTTAGGCCTGCGCCAGCTGATCTGGGGCTTTTCTCCCCGGGTCTAGGTCCAACCCAGCACGAGTGCCGCCAGCACCAGATAGCGCCCGCCCTTGGCCAGCGTCACCAGCACGACGAAGGGCAACAGCGGCTCGCGCATGACGCCCGCCACCACAGTCAGCGGATCACCGACCACGGGCAGCCAGCTGCCCAGCAGCGACCAGCGCCCGTAGCGCTGATACCATCCCTGCGCGCGCGCCAGCTGTCGCGGGCTGGCCGGAAACCAGCGCCGCTCCTGAAACCGCAGAAGTGAGCGCCCCAGTACCCAGTTGATCACAGCCCCCAGCACATTGCCCACCGTTGCCACCAGCAGCAAAGTCAGTGCCGGATACGTGCCACCCAACAGCAATGCGGTCAGCACTGCCTCCGACTGCATTGGCAGGATGGTGGCAGCAATCAGCGCGGAAAGGAAAAGACCGGTATAGGCAATCATCCAGTCCCTTTGCAGCAAAGACCTCCGCTTGGCCATGCCCCACAGCAATCTACCAGCGTTTGCCTATGCCCCGCGTCTGAACAAGGGCGCGAGGCTTGGGGCTTACATTCCAAGCGCTTTCCATGTTTTCATGATGCCGAAGACATCGCGGTTGATCCGCGTAGACCGGTTGGCGCAGCCGCCGTAGTTGTGGATGCCGATCACATGGCGCTTTTTCTGCGTTTTGTCATAGCGCCAAGTGGGACTGCCGCTCTGGCCCGGCGCCGTGTCGAACATATAGGCCAGCCTCTGTGCTTCGGTCCCGATGATGCGGCCTGCGTTATACCACTGGGTGCCGAAAGATTTATCGCCGGGGTAGCCCGAGTTGCTCGCCAGCAAATCCTTCAACGCAGCATCCGGCAAGGCTGCAAAGCCGAACCAGCCCGTGCGCAGGCCAAACCCGTCGCCTTCGGGCAGGATGATGCAGCCATAGTCGCTCGCCTGCTCCTGCCGGTTCACCCAGCCGCCGACACTGTGGAACTGCGTGCTGGTCGATGACCCGAAGGGCCGCAGATGGCCGCTCATCGCGGGAATAACCTCCACCGACCTCACCCAGCCGCCATTGCGCGAGGAATGCACACAGTGCCCTGCCGTCATGACAGTGCGCGGCGAGATGAACCAGCCGGTCCCTCGTGATGTCGCCCCGTTGCCCATGGTGATGATCAACTGGCAGATCATCCGCCACGGCGGGGTGCCGTCTTCGCCCACCTGAACACGGCCGTCGTGGCCGCAGACTGTCTCCATCGGGCCGTCCTTAAAATGCATGGAACAGGCCATGGGGATGCCGGGATCGGGCAAGGGAACGGGTGCAGTTTCGCCCAGCCCCCTGATCATAGGTTCGCGCAGATCGAACCCTTCGGCGTATTCCAGCGATCCGCCGCCATGGGTCTGCACGTCGAACCCGTCCTCGACCAGCGGCGTCCCGATCATAGACTCGGCGGTCCCCGCACCTCTATCCTGAACAAAATCATTCAGCACTTTCATATCCTCGGGGCGCACTGCGGTCTGATCCGCCTCGCCGCACCCGCATCCGCAGCCGGACTTTGCTTTTGCAGTCTTGGCCGGTGTCTTGCGGCCCTCGGTCTTTGATTTATTGGCAGCCATGATCGTCTCCTTTCAAGGAATGATGATGCGCCGGACCAGCGGGCCCGGCGCAGGCGGTTTCAGGGATCAGGCGCTCTGGATGCAGCGGAAGGCGGTGTAGGCCTTGCTGATCGCACTGCCGTACTGCTTGGCCTTGAAGGCGTTGATCGCTGCGACGATCTTGGAGACGCAGGCGCTGTATTTGCCCAGGCGGCGGGCCAGATCGACCATCTTGGCGATGATCTTTTTGGCGCGGTTCATGATGGCATTGACCACCGGCTTGACCCGGTCACGCAGCCAGCTGCCAAGGCTCTCTTCCTGCGAGCCGAAGTTGCCGTCCGCCATGTCCAGCAGCGACAGCGTACCGCCGCTTTCAGCCGAGGGTGCGGCAAAGGGCGTCCCCACGGTGGCTTCATCCAGCATCTCTGTATCAGCGCTGGCGGTTTCCGGAGCGGTCAGATTCGTGCCGAAATCCTCGTCGAACTGTTTGAAATCCTGCGCGATAGAGGCGATCGCCGCTTCCTCGCCCGTGTCCCCGCCAAAGGCAGTTACCTGCTTTGCAGTAACAGTTGCGCCCGAGTTGCTTACCAATTCATTGTCCATTTTAGTGTCCTTTTTAAAAACGAGACCGGCAGCGGTGCTGAATATGCAACGCCCATGGCCCTGGGTGTGCGCCGTGAAACCGGCGAAGATACGGAATGTATCGTGACACCCATCAAACACCTCCACCGTCAGTGCGGCACCAAGGCCGCGTCAATGCCACGTCAATGTTCGTAGCGGCTGACAGAACGTTTTGCTTGCGCTAGGCTGGACCCTGGGGAATGTAACAGGGCTTGGACCGGGAATTTGACACATAATCGGATCACCCTCAGGGTCCTCAGTGGCGCATGGATAGAGGCGGAGGCGGGCGGCCTGCGGATCACCGCGCGCAAGAAGGTGGCGCTGCTGGCCTATCTCGCGCTTGACCGTCACAGCGCGCCGCGTGACCTGCTGGCTGGACTGATCTGGGGCGACACGACAGACGGCAAGGCGCGCGCCTCGCTGCGTCAGGCTTTGTCGGAGCTGCGCAATGCTCATCCTGTCCTGAAAAATGCGCTGGTGATCGACCGTGCGACAGTGTCATTGCGCCGCGACGCGCTGCTGGTGGACATTGACCAGATCGTCGCCGAGATCGAACAAGGCCGCCTGCCCCCTGCCCTGCGCGGTGGTGGCGAGACACTAAATGATATCCTCTACGGCTTTGAATGCATCGGCGAGCGGTTCGCCGACTGGGTGCAGGACAGCCGCAAACATTGCAGCGACCGTATCCTCACCGCGTTGACCACTGCCGCCGCCCGCACCGAGCTTCGCGCTGCCACGCGGCTGGAGTTTGCGGAAACTGCGCTGTCACTCGATCCGCTGGGCGAGACATACTGCCGCTACGCCATGCAACTGGCAACAGATCTGGGCGATGTGGGTAAGGCGCTGCAGATCTACGCGTCCTTCTATGCCAGAATGGAAGCCGAACTGGACATGGAGCCGTCCTACGAGACGCAGGACCTTGCGGCAGAAATCAAACTTGGCAGCGCGGATGCCTCGACATCCCAAACGGCGGCGCCGAAGCTGTCGCTGGCATCGCGCAACCATGGCCGACCTATTCTCGCGGTTTTGCCGCTGCAAGCCGCAGGCCCTGAGCAGATTGACGACTATCTCGCGGAAATGCTGGTCGATAATCTGGTGATACGGATAACACGCACGCGCGACATCTCTGTCATTTCACGCGTGTCCATCCGCCATCTCGCAGAGCGTCCTGACGTGGCCCAGATCCTCCAGCGTGAACTGGGGGTGCGCTACATCATCAGCGGATACATCCGGCGCGTCGGCAGCAGCTATTTCCTGAATGTGGAGCTGACCAAGATCGACGAGGGTCTGGTCCTTTGGGTGGAGCAGTTCGAGGCACAGGCAAGCGAATTGCACGATGCCCAGAGCCGCATCGCGGACGAGGTCGTTAACCGTATCGTGCCAAACCTGCATCTGGCCGAGCTGCGCGATGCGCATCTGATCGATGTCGTCCACCTCAACGCCTACCAGAAACTGCTGCGCGCCCAGGAGCTGATCTACACCCTGTCGCGCAAAAAGTTCGAGGACGCAGGCACCCAGTTGAAGCAGATCGTCACGCAATGGCCGGATTTTGCACCGGCGCAGGTTGTTCTGGCGGACTGGCACAGCCTGCGCAGGGGGCAAGGCTGGTCGCCCGATCCCTCCAAGGATTTCGCACAGCTCAACACCTGTCTGGAAAGCGCGCTTCAGCTTGAACATCATAACGGGCGCGCGCTGGCGATGATGGGTCACAACAAGGCGATCTACGCCCGCCGCCATGCAGAAGCCGAATTGCTGTTTCAAGAAGCCCTCACCTTTGCGCCCGGCGATGCGGAGACCTTGCTGTGGACCGGCCCAAACCTTGCTTTTTCCGGCAAAGAGCAAGAAGCGATTTCCCGCCTTGAGCACGCACGGGCGCTCAATCTCGATAACCCACTCGGGTTTCGCTATGATCACTTTCTGGCTATCGCCTATTTTGCAGCGGGGGAAATGGAGAAAGCAGCGCAGGCAGGTCTGGCATCTGCCATGCGCAACGGCCTGTACACGTCAAATCTCCGCGTGACCGCCGCTGCCTGCGCGGCAATTGGCCAACTGGAAACCGCAGGGGAACTGGCCGCCCGCGTGCTGGTCCTCGAGCCCGACTTCCGCGTCTCGAAGCTGGTTGCAGGTCATCCGTTCCGCGACCCCGCCAAACGCGCTTTTTATGGTGAGCTTTTGGCAGCAGCCGGACTGCCCAACTAAAACTTATCTTTATATTTCCGTGCTTAGCCGTATCCCGAAGCGCCCCTCTCCAGGTTGACGATGACTTGACGGTAGAGCTGCAAACTACGCTTCTCATGAGCGTTATCGGGTTTCCTGACACGATTAATCTACCCCG